>WNGF01000416.1_pt1 | contig 62028 bp, 60 predicted proteins | sample 5400641 | NCBI WGS metagenome assembly WNGF01 (sample SAMN13153371, study PRJNA577476) | soil metagenome | isolation source: 80 cm soil or saprolite under grassland replicate 2 | place: USA:California | collected 2016-06-15
ACGTCGACAAGGGCAGCTCGCTCACGGTCGACGGCAAGAAGTTCGAGCTGCTGCAGTTTCACTTTCATACGCCGAGCGAACACACGCTCGATGGCCGGAGCTACCCGCTCGAGCTGCACCTGGTCCACCAGGCAGCAGACAAGAACCTGGCGGTGATCGGCGTGCTGCTGGCCGAAGGCGCGCCGAACATGCTGCTCACCAAATTCTGGGAGCGCCTGCCGCGCAACGCCGGCGAGGTCGACACGGGGCAGACCATTGATCTCAAAGAGCTGCTGCCGCGCAACATCGACGATTACCTCACGTACTCGGGCTCGTTGACGACGCCGCCGTGCACCGAAAGCGTGCGCTGGATCGTGCTGCGCCGCGCCGTCGAGGTCTCGAAGGCCCAGATCGCCGCGTTCCGCGCCGTCTTCCCGGTGAACGCGCGCCCCACCCAACCCATCGGAGCCCGCCTGGTCCTGTCGTCCTGACGCTCGGGATGACAATGCAATAGCCTTGCGCAGCGATGGGTGCACTGGATGGCCTGCGGGTGCTCGACCTGAGCCGGGTGCTGGCGGGGCCGTTGTGCTGCATGATGCTGGGCGATCACGGGGCGGACGTGATCAAGGTCGAGCCGCCTGAGGGCGACGAGACGCGCACCTGGGGGCCGCCGTTCGTCGACGGGCAGAGCACCTATTACCTCAATATCAACCGCAACAAGCGCGGCATCGCGCTCAACCTGGCCACGGTCGAGGGCCAGGAGGCAGCGCGACGGCTGGTGATGAGCAGCGACGTGCTGGTCGAGAACTTCAAGACCGGCACCATGGAGCGCTGGGGCCTCGACTACGCCAAGCTCCGAGAGCTGAACCCACGTTTGATCTTCGCCAGCATCTCAGGCTTTGGACGCGACGGGCCGTACGCGCACGTCGCCGGCTATGACGCCGTCGCGCAAGCTATGGGCGGCTTCATGAGCATCAATGGCGAAGCCGATGGCCAACCACTCAAGGCTGGAGTGGCCATCGTCGATATCGCCACATCGCTGTACCTGTGCCAGGCAATCCTGCTGGCGCTGTATCACCGCGAACGGACGGGCCTGGGACAGCAGGTCGAGGCATCGCTGCTCGAATCGGCGGTGAACCTGCTGCATCCGCACAACAGCAGCTACCTCAACGGCGGCGTCACGGCCCAGCCGCATGGCAACAGCTACCCGATGATCTCGCCGTACGATCTGCTCCACGCCGCGGACCGCGCCGTCTACCTGCCGGGCGGCAACGATGGCCAGGTGAAACGTCTGCTGGCAGCCATAGGTCGGCCCGAGCTCTTCGAAGATCCTCGGTTTCGGACCAATCAGGCGCGCATCAAGCATCGTGCCGAGTTCCTGGCGCTGGTCGGCGCCGAGCTGCAGCAGCGGACCGCGCTCGAGTGGTGTCGCATCCTATGGGCCGAGAGCGTGCCGTTCGGCCCTGTCAATACCATCGCCGAAGTGTTCGAAGATCCTCAGGTGCGGCATCGTCAGCTGGTTATCGAGACGCCGCATCCGGGCCTCGCGAGTGGCGTGGTGCGGACCGTCAAGCCAGGCGCGACGCTGCATGCCACGCCGGCCGAGGTGCGGCGCCATCCGCCGCTGCTTGGCGAACACACGGCTGAGGTGCTGGCCGAAATCGGCCTGACGTCTCAAGAGGTGGCTCCCCGCGGCAGATAGTCTAGCAATGGGCGCGTATCGCGAGCCCGGGCGCATAATGGCGCGGTGCCGCGCCGGCTGACCAACGATCTACTGCTGGCGCTTGTCCTGGCACTGGTACTGTCGGGCGTCTTCGGTTGGGCGCTGCCGGTCGAGATCGCTCAGCCGCTGTACGACCTGCACCGGGCGTTGGGCGCCGCCGTGCTGATCGTATTAGTGGTGTGGAAGCAGGCGGTCATCCGGGCATCGCTTGCGCGCCGCCTTCGGCGCAAGACATTCGATCGATCGTTGATCTGGGGCGCCGTTGGCGTGATCGGCCTGATCGCGGGCGTTGCGCTGGGCGTGGCCTGGACGCTGAACCTCATCACTTTCGATACGTTGTGGGGCTACTCGCCGCTCAACATCCACGTGTTTCTGGGCATTGGCCTGCTGGCGTTCGTGGGCGTGCATGCCTGGGTGAGACGCAAGTCGAACAAGGCCAGTGCAGCGGTGGTATCGCGCCGCGCCGCCCTGCGTCTGGGCGGCCTTGGTGTAGTGGCCCTGGCGAGCTGGCAATTTGTGCCACGCCTGGCCAGCCTGGTCACGCTGCCTGGCGTGCGGCGCGAGACCGGCTCGAAGTTCGCCGCGGCGCTCTCGGGCAACGCTTACCCGGCCGAGATCTGGCTCTTCGATCGGGTTCCGACGATCGACCCGAGTACCTGGCAGCTGCAACTCACTGGCCTTGCACCGCGCACACTCACCCTGGCCGATCTCCAAGGCGCGCCCCAGCAGCAGGTGCAGGCCGTGCTCGACTGCACTGGTGGCTGGTGGACAGAGCAGGTCTGGCGTGGCATGCCAATGTCGGCGCTGCTGCCCGCTAACGCTTCCAGAGTGACTGTCGAATCGACGACAGGCCATCACATCGAGTTCAACGCACAAGACCTGAACCAGGCGATCCTTGCGACCCACGTCGGCGACGAGCCGCTGTCACCAGCCCATGGCTTCCCCGTACGGCTGGCCGTGCCAGGCAGGCGAGGCTACCAGTGGGTCAAGTGGGTGGCCCGCATCGACGCCACCTGAGCTGCCGCGTCGCTAACGGAGCTCTTACACCGCGTTAGCGGTCGTCTTACACGCTGCCAACCGTGCTCTAACGCAGCCATCGGCATCATGAAGGCTACAAGACACGCACATCCGAGGAGGAGGACAAGGCAATGGCAATTGATCTGTGGCGCACTCGCCCGTACGCCGTTAGCTCCACGCCCATGCGACAGTGGGTCGACCGCGTTTTCGATGAGGCTTTCGGGCCGACATACCAGCAGACGAATGGCAACAGCCAGGCCGGCTTCCAGTCAATGCCGGTGAATGTCTGGGAGACGCCCGAGGGCTACCAGGCAGCACTGCTGGCGCCGGGTCTGGACGAGCAGACGCTCAACGTGACCGTCCATGACGACACGCTGGCCATCGAGGGCGAGCTGAGCTTCCAGGTTCCCGAGGGTGCCAAACCGATCTGGCAGGAGTTTGATCAAGCCAAGTTCCGCCGTTCACTGCGCTTGGGCGCCGCCGTCGACGCCTCGCGCGTCGAGGCGATCTTACGCAACGGTCTGTTGCTGGTGACCATGCCCAAGGCGGAGCACGCCAAGCCGCGCCAGATCCAGGTCCAGGTCGGCACCGAACCAGGCAAGAACTAGGCTACGGCCGCTAGACAGCTTTGAGAGGCGCCGGCCGGTCCGGCTCTCGTTCGATCTGATCACCCGTCGCGATCGAGCGGAGCCGAGACCGGCCGGCCCTTTCGCTTTAACGGCACACTCCAAGGCGTGCCGCCGCGCAACCGCATCGCGACTGGCAATCCGACGAGCCGCGTGGTCGTCGGTCTCGGCAACGCCGAACGCCAGTACACTCGCACTCGCCACAACATCGGCGCGCGGGCTGTTCACGAGGCGATCGACAGGCTCGGTCTGCGAGCCGCGTCGGGCCTGGTGCCGATGCCAATGAGTCGCTCGGGCTTCGTCCTGCCCGAGGGCTTCATGAACGACAGCGGCGCGGTGGTCTTCAAAGCCGTCGAACGCTGGCGCCCGACCGCCGAGGGACTGCTCGTCGTCCACGACGATATGGACCTGGCCGTTGGTGAGGTGCGTGAGAAGGAGGGCGGTGGCCACGGCGGACACAACGGGCTGCGCGACGTCATCGCGCGCCTCGGCAGCAGTGACTTTCGCCGACTGCGCATCGGCATCGGTCGGCCGCGCGATGGCGCGGATCCGGCTGACTACGTTCTGGCCACGTTCCGCCCTGAAGAGCGCGAGCCGCTGGATCGTGCGCTGCAGGACGCGGCCGAGATCATTCTGAGATTTGTTCGGAAGGAGACGTGAACGCCTTGGCCGTGGTCGGCCGGTAGATCCAACGCGCGATCAGGATGACTGCGACCGTCACGATCGCGTCGACGGTCCACCGGGCCACGTCAGGCAAGACGACGAATTGAGTCACCAGCGCGTCCTCCTGGACCATATCTGCGCCCGTCCAGGCGATCACCGCCGCGCCCAGGTAGGCGAGCCACCACGCGCGATCGAGCAGCTCGGCGAAGACGCTGCCGCCAACCATCAGGATGGCCATGCTGAATGCAAGGCCGAAGATCAGCAGGACCACATCGCCATGCGAGGCGGCCGCGACGCCGAGAACGTTGTCCAGGCTCATAATGAAATCCGCCAGCAAGATCGTGACGATCGCGCCAGCGAGCGTGGAGGCGGCGCGGCGTTCATCGCCTTCGTCCGTGCTGGGTTCGAGCAGGCGGATGCCGATCCACAACAAGACGAGACCGCCGATGGCCTTGAGTGCGGGCAGGCCGAGCAACAGTGCCGCCACGCTGGTCAAGGTGATGCGCAGGACGATCGCGGCCCCGCCGCCGAAGATGATCGCAATCCGCCGTGGGCGGGGCAGCAGCGGCCGAGCGGCCATGCCGATCACGACAGCGTTGTCGCCGCTCAGCACCAGGTCGATCAGGATGATCTGCAGGATGCGCGAGATGAGCTCGGCCGAGAACTCCGGCACGACGAAAGTCTACGGCCGCCGCCGATAGAGTTCGTCGAGAAGCGGCATTTCGACGCGCTTGTCCTCGGGCAGCCGGTCCCACAGCACACCATTTGGCCGGGGCCCCCGAGCGTGCGGTCTGATCACCTGGGATGGCGTGCACACCAGGTCCAGGGTGACGTCGAAGTCCTCGCGCGGAATCGCCGCGACGACCTGCGCGTCGTGCACCGTGGTCGCGATGACGACGTCGTCCGGTACCACATCGAGCGTGCGCAGCACTGCGAACTCCAATTCGGCATAGCCTTCGCCCTTGCCAACGCGGTCGCCGTCAGGCGACACGGCGACCGAGCCGAAGACGAGCAAGTCGATCCTGGGCAGGTCGTCGAGCCCGATGGGCCGCCCGACGGCGAATGCGCCTTTAATGCTCGAAGCAGCGAACAGCCGATTCGGCGCCAGCCGCGCCGGGTCGAGCAAGAGAAAGCCTTCGCGCAGCCGAGGGCTGGGCATCAGCAGTGTCTTGCCGTGCACCAACGCGCGGTGGCGGACTCCGCGCTGCGGTGCGTCCGGGTTGACCTTGACGACGCGCGCTCTCTGCCACTCGGGCGTAGCGGCCAACTGCTCGGCCGCGGCGTCAGCGTCGCGCACGTTGGGAATGCGACCGCGCACAGGGCGCGGGAAGGTGCTGATGCGCTCGGCGTCCAGACGCCGCCAGACGGCCTCACGGATGCGCTGCTTTTCGGCAGCCGCGTCCATGAGACCGTCCGTGCTGTGCCCGAGTTAGTCGGCGACTGAAGCCGCGCCGGCTGCGCCGACGGACCGCTCCTCGATGGAGTGGACCTCTTCCCAGATCTTGCGGTCCTTGGTCTCGGGGATGAACAGGCCACCCACGATGACCGTGACCACCGCGACCGTGATCGTGTAGATCAGGCCCGCGTAGAGTTGCCCATTCGGATCGCCCCCTGGATTCAGGAAGCGGAGGTCGAAGACGCCAAACCAGGGCACGAAGCCCGCGCCGACGACGGTCGCCGCCACGATGCCGGTCTGGATGAACGGCAGCCAGCCGCCGAACTCGCCGTTGCCCAGGTGATACGGGATTGACAACGACGTGTAACGGATCCGGGCGGGGAAGTACTCGACCAGGAACGCCGCGATTGGCCCGTAGACCATGGTGACGTACACGATCTGGATCCAGACCAGCGCAATCATGACCGGCATGTTCGGGTTGGCGCTGGCGATCTTGCCCGCCTGGTCCAGGGTGACATTGGCGTTGGCGAACATGGCCTGATAGATCGGCACATACGTGATCGCGGCGATGGCGCAGCCACCCAGGATGATCACCTTGCGCCCGATCTTGTCGGAGAGCCAGCCGAAGACGATGAAGAACGGCGTGGCCAGCGCGATCGCGATCAGCAGAATGGTGTACGCGGGCACGAACGACACCTTGAGCAGCGTGGTTAGGAAGAACAGCGCCTGGAACTGGCCCTGGTACCACACCACGGCCTGCCCCGCGGTCATGCCGATCAGGACGAGCAGGATGATGCCGACCTTGTTGCCGCCGAAGCTGTCTTTGGCCCAGCCTGAGGTGTTGGTTGCGGTGCGGCCGCGGTTCTTGAGCAGCTGGAACAGCGGTGTTTCCTGCAGGCGCAAGCGGATGTACAGCGCGCCCCCGACCAGGATGATCGAGATCAGGAACGGCACGCGCCAGCCCCACGCCGCGTAGGTTTGGTCGCCGAAGCCCAGGCGCGTGACCAGGATCAGGCCGAGCGCCGCGAACATGCCCACGGTCGCGGTGGTCTGGATCCATGAGGTGTAGAGGCCGCGCTTGCCATCGGGGGCGTGTTCGGCCACGTAGATGGCCGCACCGCCGTATTCGCCGCCGAGCGCCAGGCCTTGGAGGAGTCGGAGCAACACCAGGATGGCCGGGGCCAGGATGCCGATCTGCGCGTAGGTCGGCAGCAAGCCGACGATAAAGGTGGCGCCGCCCATGATCGACACCGTCAACAGGAAGGCGTATTTGCGGCCGATCACGTCCCCGATTCGCCCAAAGACAAGCGCGCCAAAGGGCCTGACCGCGAACCCCGCGCCATAGACCGCGAAACCACTCAGTAGCGAGGTGGTCGGGTTCTCGGCCGGGAAGAACAACGGGGCGAGAAACGGCGTGAGCAATGCGTACAGATAGAAGTCGTACCACTCGATAACCGTGCCCGCCGAGGACGCACCGATCACAAACGGAATCGATACGCCTGGGGTATCGGCACGGCCGACGGCGGCCGTGGTGGAAATGCTGGCCACAGCGGTTACGTGATCCCCCTTACCCAAACGACCTGCGGAGTCGCGCCTCCGTACGTTGAACGGTACCGGCCGGGGGTAGGCCAATCAACCGTTGGTTTTCGCGTAGCTGAAAAATTCCCTGTTAAAGGCGTAAGGCTGGAGCAGCACCCCCGCACGGTGCACGCTCCAGCCTCATCAGCCAGCGCTGGGGCTTAGGGGAGTTGGAGGCATTCACCCCCGCGCTGACGCTGGCTCGTCAAGGGATCCCCCGGACTAGCCAACAGGATTGTGCGAACTCGGAGACCGCCGAAAGGTGAAAACTATCTTAAAGCTCGGTAAAAGGCAGCTAAAGATTGAGCGACGACTCGTCGCTAGACTGTTCCCGAAGTCGCACCCAATGCATAACCACACACGCCGCAGAATTTATCGTGCTGGGGCACCGCCGCCCGACAATTGGGGCACGTGCGCGTGGCTACGACGCTCGGAGCCGTTGCGGGTCGACTACTATCGCCCACGTCAGCGCCCTTCTTGAATTCCTTCAGGCCACCACCCAGTGCCTTACCGATGTCGCCCAGCTTACGTGGACCGAAGATCAGCAGCACGATCGCCAGGATGACGATGAGATGCCCAGGTTGAAGTGCGCCCAAACCCATACTGCGTGGCTCCGATGAGCGACCTGCATGATACGGCCCCTGCTTCGGGGCGAGTGGTCGTCGTCGAAGACGATCCACTTCAGGCGGAGTCGCTGGCGTTCATCCTGCGCCAGGAGGGGTACGTGGTCGAGCTGGCCGCGACGGGCGCCGAAGCGCTGGCCATCGCGCGCACTCAGCCCGCGCCCGACACGGTGCTGCTGGATGTGGCACTACCTGACCTGAGCGGCATCGAAGTCGCGCGCCGGCTGCGGGCCGGTTCGAACGTGCCGATCATCATGCTGACCGCGCGTCGCAACGAGATCGACAAGATCACCGGCCTTGATGCTGGCGCCGACGACTATGTGACCAAGCCGTTTAGCCACGGCGAGCTGCTGGCGCGGATCCGCGCCCATATTCGGCGCAGCCCATCAGGCGCGGCGCCTGCCGACATCACGCACGGCGTGTACTCGATCGGCGGCCTCCGCCTCGACACGGGGATGCGCCGCCTGACGCGCGACGGCCGCGTGATCGAAGTCTCGGCGCGGGAGTTCGACATCCTGCGCCTGTTGGCCGAGGCCGCGGGCCGAGTCGTCGAACGGCAGCAGCTGTTCGCGAGTGTCTGGGGTCCATCGTTCTTTGGCGATGAGCGCGCACTCGATGTCTACATTCGCATGATCCGCAAGAAGGTCGAGCCGGATCCCAGCCGCCCGATGTACCTGCACACGGTGCGCGGGGTAGGCTACCGCCTGGCTGAGGAGCGAAGCGCCGAAGAGTGCTGACCAACCCATTCCGCACGCTTCGTGGTCGGCTGGCGACGACGTACGCCTGCCTGGCCTTGCTTGGCGTCGCGGCATCGGCGCTGTACACCGCGAGCACGCTGCGCAATGGGCTGCGCGATCGGGTCGAATTGGATCTGGCCGATGAGGCGCGGCTGCTCGCCGCCGCGGTTGGCGGGCCACTGCTGAGCGGCGACAACGACTCGGTCCGCGATTACGTGCTGCAGATCGACGGCACGACGCGCGCGCGGTTTGCGGTGGTGGATCGCAACGGCACGGCCATTGTGGGTGACCGCGGCTACGCCGAACGTGGCGGCTTGGACATGGTCCGGGTCAGCGTGCCGGTCGTAGCCGACGACCAGGTGATCGGCTCGATCGAAGCGACCTCGACGCTCGACGAGCTGCAGGCCGCCGCGGCCCAGCTCAACGCGACCACGCTGCTCGTAGCGGTTGGCGCGGCGCTGGTTGCGGGTGTCTCGGGATTCCTACTCGCCACGTCCGTAGCGCGACCGACCGGCCGCGTCGCCCAGGCGGCGCTGGACCTGGCGAACCGCCGCCCGACGGGTCTGCCCTTCGGGCCCGAAGCGACGAACGCGTTTCCGCCGCCATTGCCCGAGCCGCACGGCAGCACGTCCGAGATCCGCACCCTGGTCCGAGCGTTCAACGGCCTGGCCGCTCAGCTGCGCGTGCACGAGCAAGCCCGTCGCGAGTTCGCCTCTGATGTGTCGCATGAGCTGCATTCGCTGGCATCGGCGATGCAGACGGCCGCCGAAGCACTCGAACGCGGCGCCGCCGAGGCGAATCCAGCGCTGGGCCAACGCCTGATCGGCGGATTGGTCGGTCACACGCGTCGATTGACTCGGCTGGCCGACGATCTGCTCGAGCTGGCACGCTGGGAGGGCGGTCGGCTGCGCGTGGACGCGCAGGACATGGACCTGGCCGAGCTGGTGCGCGGCACGCTCGACGAGTGGACGCCCGAGGCGCGTCGGCGCGGTATCAGCTTGCAGGTTCGGCTGCCCGTGGGACCGCTGGCGCTGTACGGTGATCCGATTCGACTGACACAGGCACTCGGCAACCTGATCGAGAATGCGTTGAAGTATGCCGGCGCCAACGGGTGGGTGCGCGTCGACGTGGGTCCACCGCTCGTGGGCAGCTACGAGGTGGCGGTCACCGACTCCGGGCCAGGCATTCCGCTCGATGTGCTGCCGCGCGTGTTCGAGCGCTACTTCCGTGTCGAGGGCCGCGCGAGTGGCGGCCCAGGCGGAATGGGCCTCGGCCTGGCGATCGCGCGCGCGGTCGTGCTGGCCCATGGCGGCGAGCTCACCGCCGAAAGCCCGCGCGGCGGCGGCGCGCGCTTCGTGCTTCGCCTGCCCGTGCCGCATGCCAGTGGCGGCAGCCGCTGGCCGGCGGTAAGTCCCGAATTGGCGGGCACCGACAATCGCGACGTCGCCTGACAACAGGCTGCTACGCTCGATGCCTGAATGCGCGGCATCGACTTTCATGTGCACCCGTGCGATGAGCGTGTCGTCCGTGCCTGGGCCGGCGACGAGGCCGATTTCGAGCGCTTCTTTCGTGGCAAGCTGCTCCGCGAAGATCTCAACGCGACCGCCGAGCGCTACCGAGCACTCGATCTGGTCGGAGTAGTGCTGGGCGCCGACGCCGAGACCACGACGGGCGTGCCCGCCTATCCGAACCACGAGCTAGCCGCCGCGTGCCGCAAGTACCCGGACGTCTTCGTCGGCTTTGCGGGCATCGATCCCTGGAAGGGCTCGCTGGCGATCGAGGAGCTCGAGCGCTCTGTGCGCGAGCTCGGCCTCAAGGGGATGAAGCTGCACCCGGGCAGGCAGGCCTTCTATCCCAACGATCGGCGCTTCGCGCCACTCTTCGAGACCGCTGCCGGCCTGCGCGTTCCCGTGCTCTTTCACACCGGCATGATGGCCGCCGGCGCGGGTACTCCGGGCGGGCGCGGTCAGCGCCTCGACTACACCCGGCCCATCTACCTGGACCACCTGGCAGCTGACTTCCCGGCGCTGACGATCGTCGCCGCGCACCCGTCCTGGCCGTGGACCGACGAAGGCCTGGCGCTCGCGCGCCACAAGGCCAACGTCTTCCTCGACCTGAGCGGCTACTCGCCGAAGTACATCCCGCCGCAGTACGTCCAGTTCGCCAACACGCTGCTGCAGGACCAGATGCTCTTCGGCAGCGACTACCCGTTCATCATGCCCGAACGCTGGCTGGCCGACTTCGAACAGGCCGGTTTTCGCCCCGAGGTGCACGACAAAATCCTGCGCGAGAACGCCCGACGGCTCCTACAGTTGCCGGGTGGCTAGCAGCCCCGAAGACAACCTGGACGAGTTTGGCACCCGGCTGACCGAGTTGCGCTCGACAGTGGGGCCACCGCCTGAGCCGGGCTCGTTTGTCGCGTACACCGACGGCGCGTGCATTGGCAACCCGGGTTTCGGCGGCTGGGGCACGCTGATCGATGCCGCCGACGGGCGCCAATGGGAACTCTGGGGCCACCTCGCCGCGACTACTAATAACCGCGCCGAGGCGCTGGCCGTACTGGCCGCCCTCGAATGGGTCCCCGCCGGGTCGAAACTGCAAATCGTCGCCGATTCCGAACTGACGCTGAACATTCTCAAGGGCGCCTACAAGATCAAGGCCAACCGCGACATCTGGCTGGCCATTAGCCAGGTCCGCGCTGAAAAGCCATTGGAGGTGTCCTACGAATGGGTGCGCGGCCATGCCGGCCATGCGGGCAATGAGCGCGCCGACTTCCTCTCGCGCGTTGGCGCGGCAAACGGCGACGTGCAGCGCGCCGAGGGTCTCGGAGCCATGTTTGCGCCGCGCACGCAGCGCAAGACTGAAGTGGATGGCCTGGTCGGCAACAGCCCGTGGGAAAAGGAGTTCCTCCAGTCGGTCAGTCAGCAACTGCGTGCTGGCCGCAAGCTGAGCGAGAAACAGGCCGCGATCGTGGAAAAGATCCGCGCTCGGCCGAGTTAGCGCCCGCCGCGAATCGCCACGAGCCGGAAGGCGACGCCAATCCAGGGTCGGGTCGCGCCATGCGTCCCGTGGGCGACCGTCGCGCGCACGCTGACCGGCTGTTCGCTACCCGGCGGTACGAAATCCAGCGTTACGTGTGTCGCCACGGGCAGCTCGATGCCGCGAATGCGGGCGCCTCCGGTCGTCAGATCGGCGATCTCGACCTCGAGCGGCTCGGCGAGCGAGCGACAGCGCAGCGTCCCCGGCAGGCTGACGCGCAGGCGCAGGGCGCGCCGCACCTCGCGTTCGCCGAGCGCGACCAGAAACCGTCCCGCGCGGCCATGCTCGGCCAGGCGCCCGGTGTGCTGGTCACCCGCGCCTTCGATCTTGGCGACGGTGCCGAGCGGCGGCAGCACATGCTGCGGATCGCTCGCCTCGAGGACGAGCATCGTCCGCGCCGCGTGGAGCAGGAGCGCGGACGTGCGCTGGCCTGAAGCCCAGGCGAGCTCGACAGGGGCGAGGACAGCTTGTTCGGCGTGTGTGGCGGGGGCGTCCATCGTCGGTCGAGTATCGGCAGTTATGCTCTGTTCCTGAGCGACATCCTCGGTCGCCGAAGGAGCCATTTCGTGAGCCGTACCGCACTACGTGGCGTCATGCTGGCCGCGCTTCTCCTGCTGAGCGCGTGTCAGCCTGCCGCCGCCCCGTCGCCGACCAGTCCACCGGCCGCGCCGCCGACCGCGGCCGCCAAGCCGACCACCGCGCCGGCTGCGTCGCCCGCTGCCGTCGCATCACCCGCTGCTGCTGCGTCACCCTCTGCCAAGCCCGCGGCGTCTCCAGCCGCATCGCCGGCAGCGTCGCCAGCGGCCAGTCCAGCCGCGGCGGCCGCGGTCAGCCCGACCCTCGCGCCCGCGCCACAGGCGGGCAAGCGTGGCGGGACGCTCATCCTGGCCCGCCAGGGCGAGGTGACCAATCTCGATCCTCAGAAAGTACCTGCCTTCACCAGCCATCGGGTGTTCGAGTTGGTCTACAGCCGACTCACGTCGCTTACCGCGGACTTGACGATTCAGCCCGATCTGGCCGAGTCGTGGACCGTCTCGGGCGACGGCAAGACATACACGTTCAAGCTGCGCGCCGCGAAGTGGCACAACGGCGACAATCTCACCGCCGCCGATGTCAAGTTCACGTTCGACCGCATTTTGACCGTCGACGGCTCGGTGGCCAAGAGCCTGTTCGCCGACATCGACAACGTCGCCACTCCCGACGATCGCACAGTCGTGTTCACGCTCAAGCAGCCGAACGTGACCATCCTGCCGTACATGGCCAGCGCGAATGCGTCGATCGTCTCGCAGAAGGTCGCCCAGGCCAACAACAACGATCTGTCGAAGAAGGAAGCGGCGATCGGCTCGGGCGCGTTCAAGCTGGCCGAGTGGGTGCCCGACAACTACATGCTCTTGCAGGCCAATAAGGACTACTACATCTCGGGCCTGCCCTATCTCGACGCCGTGCGGATCAACGTCGTGCCAGATCAGGCCGGCATCGTCGCCGCGCTGCGCACCAAGGCCGCGGACATGGCGCTCATCGAGGACGCGCGCACCGCGCAGAGCTTGCGCCAGGAGGAAGGCGTCACCCTCGATGCCAAGCCCAGCCCGAACTACAACCTGCTGTTCATCAACACCAAACGCGCGCCGTTCTCGAATGTCAAGATCCGGCAGGCGATCTCGTACGCCATCGATCGACAGCAGATCATCGACGCCGTGGCGCTCGGCGAGGGCGAAATCGCCGGACCGATCGCGCCTGCGCTGGCCACGTTTGTCCTGCCGACGAGTGAGTACTCGAGCTACAAGCGCGACGTGGCTCGCGCGCGCCAACTGCTCCAGGAGGCGAACGTCGGACCGATCGAGTTCACGATGCTGACGCAGACCAGCGAGCCGGCCTACGCCCGAGACGTGGCGCAGGTCGTCCAGCAACAGTTGGCCGAAGTCGGCATCAAGATGAACATCGAGTTGCTCGAGTTCAACCAGTGGGTGGACCGCTGGCTCAAAGCCGACTTCGACATGTCGCCCGGCCTCAACGGCGGTAATGCCGACCCCGACTATTACATCTTCCGCTACTTCACTACTGACGGGAACCTGAACTTCGTCACGTCGTATCAGAACACGGCTGTGAGCGACGCCATCAAGCAAGCCCGCACGACCACGGACAGCGCCCGCCGCAAGACGCTGTATGACCAGGTCCAGAGAACGCTCGTCGACGAAGCGCCATTCATCTGGCTGTGGGTCGGCCGCGACTATGTGGCCTCCCAGAACACCACCAAAGGCTTCGTCCACATCCCGACGGGCAACGTGACGTTCCTGCGCCAGACCTGGCTCGACAAGTAGGAGGCCTTGACCTAACGAGGCGGCTGTGACGGCGTATCTCATCAAGCGCGCAATCGCCCTGCCGCTGACGTTGCTCGGCGTCTCAGTGGTCACATTCCTGTTCCTGAGGCTGATCCCGGGCGACGCGATCACGGCGCGCCTGGGCACCTCGACCGCGTTATCCGAAGAGCAGCTAGCGCGTATGCGTGCGCTGTTCGGTCTGGACCAGCCAATCCACGTGCAGTACCTGAACTGGCTCACGTCGCTGCTGAGAGGCGACGCGGGCTATTCGATCCGCTCTGGCCAAGCCGTCACCAGCGAGATCGCCCAACGCCTGCCAGTGACCATCGAGCTCGCCCTGGCGGCGGCGCTCATCGCACTGCTCATCGGCATTCCGTTGGGCCTGCTCTCAGCGCTGCGCCCATCATCAGCATGGGACTTGACAGCGCGCGGCTTCGGACTGATCGGTCTCGCGCTGCCGAACTTCTGGCTCGGCACGCTGGCCATCTTGCTCTTCGCCCGCTACCTGCGCTGGATGCCCAACACGGGCGGCTACGTCGACCTGTTCCAGGACCCAGTTGGCAATCTGCGTTTCCTGATCTTCCCGTCGATAACGCTCGGCGTGGCGATGGCCGCGGTGGTCATGCGCACGACGCGCTCAGCAATGCTGGACGTCCTTGGCACTGACTACATCCGCACGGCCCACGCCAAGGGCCTCGCCGCCGGGCGGGTCATCGAGCGCCATGCGCTCAAGAACGGCCTCATCGTGGTCATCACGATCCTGGGCATCCAGGTTGGCTACCTGCTCGGCGGAGCAGTCATTGTCGAGGAGGTCTTCTCGCTGCCGGGCCTCGGACGCATGCTGCTCAATGCCATCAATCAGCGTGATTACGCGCTGGTCCAGGCCGCGGTCCTGGTGATCGCGACGCTTTTCGTCGCAGCGAATACGCTGGTCGACCTGTTGTATGGCTTCCTCGACCCACGTATTCGCTACGCGTAGCTTCGGCGCGCCGGCTCGCCGCACCGGTTCGTCGCTGCAGCGCCGTCTGCTCGGGAATCAGGCCGCCGCGATCGGTCTGGCGATCGTCGCGCTGTACCTGCTGCTGGCGCTTGTCGCGCCGCTGCTGCCGCTGCGCGATCCGATGCAGATGGGCGGCGCGCGCCCGATGTCTGGCCCCAGTTGGAGCATGCCGCTGGGCGCCGATGCGTTCGGCCGTGACCTGCTCAGCCGCATCGTGTTCGGCGCGCGCCTCTCGCTGCAAGTGGCCGTCGAATCGGTCGTCGTGGCGCTGGTGATCGGCTCGATCCTCGGCCTGCTCGCAGGCTACGCCGGCGGCTGGATCGACCAGCTCAGCATGCGCACCATGGACGTCCTGTTCGCGTTCCCCGCGGTGCTGCTGGCGCTGGGCGTAGTGGCCGCGCTCGGGCCGAGCCCCAATAATGTCGTGATCGCCATTGCGATCGTCTATACGCCGATCTTCGCGCGGGTGGTGCGCGGGCCAGTGCTGGCGCTCAAGGAGCGTGAGTTCGTCGAGGCGGCGCGGGCGCTCGGCGCGCGGGCGTCGCGGATCATGGTGCGCCACGTCGTACCGAACGTGCTGTCAATACTCATCGTCCAGACGAGCATCGCCCTGTCATGGGCAGTCCTGACTGAGGCGTCGCTTTCGTTCCTGGGTCTGTCGGCGCAGCCGCCGGCGCCATCCTGGGGCGTGATGCTCAACGAAGGCCGGCAGAACCTCGAGCTTGCGCCGCACATGGCCATCTTTCCAGGCCTGGCGATCATGCTCGCGGTGCTCGGGTTCAACTTGCTCGGCGATGGACTGCGCGACGTGCTCGATCCTCGCCTGCGCCGGTGATCCGGCCTGCTCGGCCGGGCGACGTAGCCGCGTTGGGCGACCTGATGGCGGCGTCGCCGCTGCTGGTCCGCTATCGCGCGACGTACGACGATGCACTGGTCAGCCTCCGCGACGGGCTGGACTCAGGCGATGTGCTGCTCGTTTCGGGCGAGCCGCCCCACGGCTTCGCCTGGCTCACGTTCGCTCCGCGCATGCTCAACGGCGCCGCCTATTTGCGACTACTGCTCGTCGCCGAGCCCGCGATAGGCGCCGGCCTGGGCACGGCGTTGTTGCACGCTGCCGAGGCCACCGCGCGTGAGCGCGCCAATCACCTCTACCTGCTGTGCACGACCGACAACACCGCCGCCCGGCGCTTCTACGAGCGCCACGGCTACCGACACGTCGGCGACCTACCCGGCCTGGTCTGGCCCGACCTCGACGAGTCGCTCTATCACAAGCCGCTGCGCAGCACGGTCTCGACGTCGCCTCGATAAAGCTGCGATGAGCCGCCCCCGTGGACTACAGCACCGCCGTGTGCGGGACCGAACCGCCGTTAGCGCGAGACGATTGCCCGCCCGAACGCTGCCGACACCGCCGCGACGATCAGTCCCGCCGCCAGGTACACCACGTTCAGCGGCCACCACAACGTCAGCACCGACTGCACCCCAAACCAGATGCCCCAAACGCCAATCACCGCCAGCACCAGGATGCTGCCGGCTTCGCCCATATCCGGCCACCGCCGGCGCCGCACGTACCCGCGCACCACGGCCCCAGCATACCGCCGACGTAACGGGGCGTGACCGCGAGTGGATGCTTCAGCGGCACAACAACTAGGCCGATGATCGGACGAAAGCGTCCTTGCGACTGTGAGCTGGCAGGCTTTGCTCTATACCTCGCCCGTGCTCGTGGCCGGCGCCATGTCTTTGGCGCTCGCCGTTTCAACGGCGAAGTCGCGGCCAGGCCGCACTCAGCGCCTGAACTGCCCGAGCACGATCGTGCGGTCGCGGCAGGCGCGACGAGCGGCTCTGGCGTTCCAGTCCAGGGCCTCGGTGATCGAGTAGCACAGCTCGGCGACGCCGGTCGTACTCATCACCACGAGCAGCACTCGGGTTGGCTGCGGCAGCAGGTGCAGGCCGTAGACGAGGCCAGCGGCGATCCATGTGCCGAGACAGATCGGGCACGACATCAGCTCGCCCAGCACCCGGCGCGTGCCGTGGCCAGTAGCCACAACCGTCTGGCCCGCCCCACTGCCGTCGGTGTGCGTCTCGGTGAACGGCTCGCGCAGCGGGGCCGCGACGCCCTCGAAGGCGATCATGCGCCCGATGCGGAAACTGGTCAGCCCGAGCAGCAGCAGGTCGAACGGACGCACTGTGAGGTCCGCGTCACGCTTGACCAGCCGGGCGGCGAACGTCCCCATGATGCCCAGGAACACGGAGATCAGGGTCAGCTTGGTCGCGCGCGCCTGCTGCGATTCGACCAGAAGGGGTGAGTGCGAGGCCGGCTTCGAGGTCGTTGTCGTGGTCATCGGCGGTCACATCGCGTACGGCACGACCCATGCCGTCGGTCGCGCGTCGGGTGCCGGCCAGTTGAGTGCGGAAACGTCGATCGTCGTGCAAACGCCAGAAGCCGATCGCGGTAACCACCGCCACAGCTCGTGGCCCCCAGGGCAGCCACGCCTGGCCTGCTCGAGCGCCGCTGGTCCTGCGCCTTTCGCGGCCGTCGTGTCGACCGTCGGCGGTGGGAGTGCGTTTAGTGCCATCATCCGGGCGACATGGCCGACAGTCGCGCTCGGCGGCGCGCGCTGGTGGACAAGCTGGTTGGGGATGGCCAGATTCGGTCGGCGCGCGTGGCGGCGGCGTTCGAGGCGGTGCCGCGGGAGCTGTTTGTGCCGGGTGTGCCGCTCGACGAGGTCTACCGCAGCAGCGAGGCCATTCTGGTCAAGCGAGTGGACGGCATCGGGGTCAGCTCGGCGTCGGCGCCGGATGTCATGGCGACCATGCTCGAGTTGCTCGACGTACAGCCAGGCATGCGCGTGCTCGAGATCGGCGCCGGCACCGGCTACAACGCGGCGCTACTCGCATTCCTCGTCGGCGAGCACGGCAAAGTGGTCTCGATCGACATCGACGCGGATCTCGTGGCCGGTGCCACAGACCATCTCGCAGCCGCGGGCTATGCGCAGCGCGTGAACGTGGTCGAATCCGACGGCGCCCTGGGCTATGCCCCGCAAGCGCCGTATGACCGCGTCATGCTCACCGTTGCCAGCCGCGATATCGCACCGGCCTGGCGCGAGCAGCTTGCCCCACAAGGCAGACTGCTGTTGCCACTCTCGATTCGCGGCCCCCAGCGCTGTGTCGTCTTCGAAGCCCAGGACGACCACCTCGCGAGTCGCGGGGTCGGCGGCTGTAGCTTCATTCCATTGCGCGGCGTACTGGCCATGGAGCCCGTACGGCTGCCGTTCGACGGCGAGAGCGCGCTGACCATCGGAGTCGCCGACGACGTTACATTGGTTTCGACCCACGGTGTCCTGGCGCTGCTAAAGCTGGCCACCGAAACGACGCCCACCGGCATACGGTCTATGCCCGAAGAGGTGCGTCAGGGCCTGCACCTGTGGCTGGCCGCGCATGACGCGGCGGTGTGTTCGCTGTGGGCCGAGGTGCACACGCGGGTGCTGCCCAACCTGCTTGGCCAAGCCGAGCGGTTCCGTGCCTCACTCGGACTGCTCGACAGCGACGCGCTGGCGGTGTTGGCGTGGGGCGCCGATGGCGAACTGTGCGTTCGCGCACCATCGTCTTCGACGGCGATTGCCGCCAGGCTGGTCGCACACGTCCAGAGCTGGGCAGCGCACGGCCGGCCGCTCGACGGTGCAGTCCAGATTCGGGCCTACGGCCGCGAGACGCCGGCGCTCGGCGGTCCAGACGAGGTGATTATCGAGCAGCGCTGGACGCGTTTCGTCCTCCGCTGGGCAAGCTGAAGCTCAGCCGCCGGCGATTTTGACTGTGTAACCCCGCTTGACCAGCAGTTCCTGCAGACGTGTGCGGAAGTCGCCCTGGATTTCGATGACGTCGCCCCGCAACGTGCCGCCGGTGCCGCAGTGTTGTTTGAGCTCGCGCGTCAGTTGCAGAAGCGAGCTCTCGGGCCCAGGCACGCCGACCACGAGCGTGACGGTCTTGCCGCCGCGGCCTTTCTTGTCGCGCATGATGCGCACGGTTCCGTCGCGCGGCGCAGCGGCCGCCGATGACGAGCCAGCAGGCGCAGCCGGACGCGGGCGGGCACCAGCCGGCTGGCATGAGCAGCGGTCCAGCCGTTTGCCACATTGCGGACAGCGGCCCGCCTGAACGGCATCTGAGTCGTAGACCAGGCGACGTTCCATACAATTACCCGATTATGGCCCGCGCAATCGAGACCGGTCCGCAGCCTGCGCCCCAGCGGCCGCGAACCTTTGATCACCAGGAGATCGAGGCGCGGTGGCAGGCGCGCTGGGAGGCCGAAGGACTCTACGAGGCCAAGGTAGACCAGTCGCGCCCGAAGTACTACGCGCTGGTCATGTTCCCGTACACCAGCGGCGATCTACATCTCGGGCACTGGTGGAACTTCGCGCTGGCGGATGTCCACGCGCGCTATATGCGCATGCTCGGCAAGAACGTCCTTTTCCCGCCCGGGTTCGACGCGTTTGGCCTGCCCGCCGAAGGCGCGGCGATCAAGAGCGGCACCCATCCGTACCAGTGGACGATGGAGAACATCCGCCGCATGGAGCGCCAGTGGCGGACGATGGGCGCCTCCTATGACTGGACCAAAGAGGTCGCCACGTGCCTGCCCGAGTACTACAAGTGGAACCAATGGTTCTTCCTGCAGTTCTACAAGCAGGGGCTCGCCTATCGACAGAAGGCGCCAGTCAACTGGTGTCCGAACCACGGCGTGCTGGCCAACGAGCAGGTCCACAATGGGCGCTGCTGGCGCTGCAACTCGCCCGTTAGCAAGCGCGATCTGGAGCAGTGGTTTTTCCGCATTACCAATTACGCGGACGACCTGCTCGACTTCAGCGAGATCGATTGGCCCGAGCGCATCAAGTCGATGCAGACGAACTGGATCGGACGCTCCGAAGGCGTCGAGTTCGACTTGCCCGTCCTTCGACCCTTCGACAAGCTCAGGGTGAGCGGAGCTCAGGATGAGCGGGAGCGTCCAGATCTGAAGATCAGCGTGTTCACGACGCGTGTGGACACCGTCTTTGGCATGACTTACGTCGTGCTCGCGCCTGAGCACCCGCTGGTGCCTGAGCTCACGACGCCCGAGTTCAAGGAACAGGTCGACGAGTACATCGACCAGTCGCGCCGCGCCACCGAGATCGAGCGCATGTCGACCGAGCGGCCCAAAACGGGTGTGTTCATCGGCAGCTACGCGATCAATCCGGCGAACGGCGAGCGCCTGCCAATCTGGATCGCCGACTACGTGCTCGGGCAGTACGGCACCGGCGCGATCATGGCCGTGCCGGCCTCGGACGAGCGCGACTGGGAATTCGCGCACGCGTTTAACTTGCCAATTCGTGTCGTCGTCCGCCCGCCCGACGCGCCCGACGACGTGCAGCCCGAACAACTGCCCGGCAATCAGGCGTATCTCGATCCGGGTGTGATGGTCAACTCGGGCCAGTTCAACGGCCTGGGCAACGAGGAGGCCTGGGACAAGATCGCCGACTGGTTCGAGGAGCAAGGCATCGGCCGACGGCGGGTCAATTACAGGATGCGCGACTGGCTCGTCTCGCGGCAGCGCTACTGGGGGACGCCGATCCCGATCGTGTACTGCCCCGAGCACGGCATCGTGCCCGTGCCCGATGACCAGCTGCCCGTGCGGCTGCCCGAGGACGTCGAGTTCCAGGGCTCGTCGGCCACCGAAGGCAATCCGCTGGCCACGAGCGCGTCATTTGTGAACACCACCTGCCCGATCTGTGGTGGGCCTGCCACGCGTGAGACGAACACCATGGACACGTTCATGGACTCGTCCTGGTATTTCCTGCGCTATGTCTCGCCGGATCGCGAGGACCTGCCGTTCGATCGCTCAGACATCGATTATTGGGGTCCAGTCGACCAGTACATGGGCGGGGCCGAGCACGCCGTCATGCACCTGCTGTACAGCCGCTTCTTTGTGCGGGTGCTACGCGACCTCGGGCTGGTGTCGTTCCGCGAGCCCTTCACCCGGCTCTACAACCAGGGCGAGGTGCTCGGCCCCGACGGCAAGCGCATGTCCAAGAGCCACGGCAACGTGGTCAATCCCGACGAGCACGTCGCTCGCTCGGGCGCCGACGCGGTGCGCGGCTGGCTTGCCTTTCTCGGTCCGTGGGACCAGGGCGGCCCGATCAATACGTCTGCGCTCGGCGCGATTCAGGACCTGGAGCGCGACCTGTGGAACCTCGCCTCCGCCGTGTTCCCGGCTGCTGCGTCAGGACCGGCAGACCTGGACGTGCGGCGGGCAGTCCATGGCGCGATCAAAGGCGTCACGCAGGACCTCGAGAGCTTCCGCTTCAACACGGTCATCTCCAAGCTGATGATCCTGCGCAATGAGCTCAAGCAGGTCCACGCTGCTGGGAGCGCGGGTTCATCGACTTGGGAAAAGGCGATCCGCTCGTTCTTGCTGCTGGCGGCGCCCGTCTTTCCGCACCTGGCCGAGGAACTGTGGACCAACGTGCGCGGCTGGCCGTACAGCGTGCACCAGCAAGCGTGGCCGCGCTTTGACGAGGCACTGCTCGCTCGAGCCCAGGTCACGATCGTGGTTCAGATCAACGGCAAGGTGCGCGACCAATTGCTGGTCGATGCCGACCTGGCGCGCGACGAGGCGCGGCTGCGCGAGCGCGTGCTGCAGCTGCCGCGCATCCAGCAGCTCGGCTCGAGCATCCAGAAGGTCATCATCGTTCCTGGCCGGCTGGCCAACGTCGTCGCCAAGTAGGCTGCCCCGCCGTCACTGCACTCGCCGCGCGCCGGCGTGCTCCGTGGGGGTTGGAGCAGGGCGGGGAGGCAGTGTCAAACACATCCGTGGTCGGGCGGCACCGAAATGCTGCGACGCCGGACGACTTAGCTAGCTGCGCGAATGGACAGCGAGTGGGCGGCCCTGGCGGACCAGGCTGGCTACTCGATGCTGGAGCTCACGCAAGCTGAGCGGTTTGGAGAAGAACCAATCAGCGCCGCTGGTGAGTGCGCGCCAATGCAGGTCCGCGCTGGTCTGCGCCGCCAGGAAGACGATCGGCATATCTTGCAGGTCAGAGTGAGCGCGGATGTAGCGCAGCACTTCGAGGCCCTGGGTCTCGGTCTCCTGCAAGTCGATGATCATCGCGTCGGGCGGTCGACCGGTCGCCAGGCGTCGGTAGGCCTCATAGGCCGAGCCAGCCTCGAGGGTGTCGAAGGCAACCACTTGAAGGGCCATGCACAACATGTGGCGAACCTGGTCGTCGTCGTCCAAGACGAGGACGCGCCCGGCAGACGGGCCTGCATCTACGGCACTCATCAGCAGTGTCCAGGATTGTGCGGAGCGAGTTAGATTGCCGCCGCCGCGGGCAGCGGAATGTCCACCTCGTAGGACGGCTCGTCGAGCTGCAGCCAGAACAGCGCCTTGGCCTGGCGGGCGAAGTCGCGCAAGCTGGTCGCCCGGATATTCAGCAAACTGCGCTGCTGCTGCGGCGTGCAGCCATCGCCAAGGACCCCAGCCGGGTCGGTCAACAGCTGTTCGGCGAACGTGCGATCGAAGAGAGCTCGCGAGAGCGAGCGATCAATCTGGCGGCGCAGCTCGTGTTCGCTAAAGAGCTGCATGCTGCTGTCGGTCATCGTTGCCATGAGCTAGGAAGCCCAGGGAGCCGCGGTCGGGCTGCTGCTGACGAACGAGAGACCAAAGGAGGCGAGCACAATGCCGAATGCAATTGCCCTTGAGCCGAGACCCGATAGCCACTGACGCATTTGCGTACCTCACGACGAAGTAACGGTTTGAGCACGAAGCTCGATATAAGACTAACTCGCTTGACCGTCATCTTCAGGCACGCACGCCGGATCTACTCAATTTCGCTCAAGGCGAAACAGCAATGTTTGAGGCTGTGCGCTGCTGGCTTCAGCTGTGGCTAGTGAGCAGCGCTGAGCAAGCGCGGGTTGGTGTTGAAGCCGAACTGGCTCGCGGCAAGCTCGTAACGCTTGACGAGCCGTCGCACCGCTGACACATCACGACGGGCGCGAGCGTTCTGGATCAGGCGCTCGTACGCCATGTCAGTCTCGGGCGAGATGGCCAGAACACTCTCGCCAAGGAAGTCGGAACGCGGGGCGTCCGAATTGGCGAGAAGATCCGCCAGCTGCAACGCCGCGCCGACGAAACGTGCCCGGTACTCGGCACGCACCGGTTCCACCCAGCGCCAGGCGACGTCGGCCAGCAATGGATCGCGGTACAGCTCAACGGCTTGCGACAGAGCTTGCACGAGCTGGTCAGCGGTCGACGCACGTGCCCGCGCTAGGGCAGCTTCGAACCTGTGGACATCAGCGTCAATTTCAACTTGCGGACTCAGCTGGTAGGTCTTGGCACTGAAACGGACGGCCGCCTTGCTATCGAGATCGTGCCGAAGCGAGTAGGCCGCGGCCTGCAAGTTGTGCAAAGCGCGCTCGGGCGTCATCTCTGGCCACATCTGTTCGGCGATGGTTTCGTCTGGCAGACCCTTGGGATTCAGAATCAGCAAGGCCAGCAACTCGCGCGCGCGATCGACTTTGCGTGCGCGGCTCTCAATCAGCACGCCATTCCTATGGAAGACGAAGGAGCCGAACAGCTGAACATCGAGGCGCGGTAGTTTGTTCGTCGAGACAACGCGTACCCGATCGGCCGTCTTCACGCCGATCCACGGCCCGCGAGTCGCCGTCAGACGTTCCACGGAGCCAAGGAGTACCGGGTTCAAACCGACATCCAGCCCGTACTGCAGCAGTCGCGCGTTTTCGGCCGCGGGCACAGCCAACATGGCCGGACGGTTGGTGCGCTCGACGATTTCGAGCGCTTCCTCGAGGCACCGCCGCGCTTGTTGCGGCCGTTCCAGGTGCAAGTACGCGGTGCCGAGCCAGTACAAAGTTTCCGCCTGCTCGTCCGGGCTCCACACCTCGGCGCCACGACGGAGTGCGGCTTCGAGATGCGACACGGCACGCTGACCCGCACCATCAGCCAGATGAAGCCTGCCTAATGCGCGATCGGCGGTGCCGAGGAAAGCGTCCGAGCCCAACCGCTGTGCCTCCGCCTGCGCGCGCGCCAGCAGCTCGCGCGCCATAGGCAGGTCCTCCTGGAGGATGGCGAGCTCGGCACGAACGATCAGCGCCTGCACGAGGAGCTCACGCTCGTTCGTTTCGGATGCCAGACGGAAGGTTTCGTCCAACGCTTCAACCGCGTCGCGGATGCGTCCGCTGGCGCGGTGCCACTGACCGACCGAGAGCACGATCCATGGCTCGAAGCGCGTTGCGCCGACGTAGCGTGCAGCCTGGCGGGCGCTGGCGAGCGACTCGCCGGCGGCCTCGACGCTTCCCAAGCGCAGGTAAATGTCGCCAAGGACTGTAAGCGTGTGCGCAAGGCGGCCCCGGTCACCAACTACGCGGTAGTGCGAAGCCGCCGCCGCAAGCTCTGTCTGCGCCGTCTCGAAGTCGCCGATGCGGTCGCAGAACGTGCCCAGGTTTTGCTGCACCAGGGCCAGATCGCGCGACGGTCCGAGCAGCGACAGAAGGCGTTCCGCATTCTCGAAGGCATCCCGTGCCTCCGCATTTCGTCCACGCGTCGCCAGGCACATACCGCGCACGCCCTGAGCGCGGCCCTCCAGCTGGCGGCGCCGCTCCGCGCGCAGGTCGGCATTCCGGAGCAAGTGCTCAGCCGCCGAGAGCCAATCTTCTGAATCGCTGATCTCACCGGAGATCACCGTAATCATCGCCAGCTCGACGATCGACCAGACTTGAACGACGACGTCGTCGGTGCGACCGCCGTGCTGAAGCGCGGTCTCAGCTGCCTCCGTGGCTTCGCGGGCCCGGCTGAGATTCAGCAGTGCGCGGGCCTCGGCCAGGCACAGATCGGGGTGCGCGCGGCGCACGTTCATTGGCAGCAGCTCGAGTGTGACCAGGCCCGCCGACCATCGGCCGGTCTCCATCGCCTCGTTGGTGGTGCGGCGAACGAGCTCGACGGCACCCTCTAATTGCCCAAGCTCCTGACACGCGCGTACCAACCCCACCGTGTCGAACGATTCCTCGGCGAGCTGGCGTGCGACGGTCCACGCCATGCTGGCGCCCTCGGGATCGGTGCGCCGTAATCGATTGAGCAGAGCCTCGCGCACCAGCCCATGCAGTCGATAGCTGCCATCCTGGCCTGGCACGAGGAAGGGACAGCGGCTCGACAGGGCGACCAACTGCGGCGGCCACGGTCCCGGTCCAAGCAACCGCTCTGCCGCCGCCGGGCTGATCGCGTCCAGAACTGACAGGAGCTCGAGCCACTTGCGTTCGACGGGGCGGAGTCGACCGAGTACTTCGCGCTCGACGTAGGTACCGAGCAGCGTGCCGCCCGCCACGCCGAGCTGGTGCGGCGCACCGCCCAGCAGGATGCCGGTTACCCAACCTTCAGCCTGCGCATCGCGCGATGCGTCGCCACCCAGCGAGGCCCGCAGATCGCGCGTCTCATCCGCCGTGAAACGCAGATCATCGGAGCCGAGCGGGAAAACGGCACCCGTGGTTACGAGGTGCGTCATCGACAGCGCCGGTGATTCGCGCGCGGTGATCACCAGTTGCCCGCCATCGGGCAGGCCGCGCACAAGCGTGTCCACGGAATCGACGATTTCTGGCGCGTCGTCTACGGCGTGAAAGTCGTCGAGAACGAGAATGAACCCGTCGGGTGCGCGCGCCAGGTCGCCGAGGAGAGCGCGCGCGAGGCCAACGCCCTCAGCACCGGCCTCAAGGGCCTGCCGTAATCCAGGCAACGGCTCTTCGAACGCGGCCTCGAAACTGTCTTTGAGGCGGGCGAAGAAGCGTTGCGAGTCGCGGTCCGAGGCTTGTAGCGTGAGCCAGGCGACCGCGGCCCCGCTGTCCCGGGCGTACGTCGCGGCCAGGGTGCTCTTGCCGAAACCGGCCGGCGCGACCAGCAGAATGAGCGGTCGCGTGCGGTGGTGATGCAGCAGCTCGAGCAGCCGCTCGCGTCGTAGCTCGTGTCGGGCGTGGGCCGGTACTCCCGAAGCCGAAGGTACGACCACCACGTCTTTGGATGCATTATGCACTCGCCGATCAAGCCCCAGGCCGGTGATAGACTCGCGGCGTGCTGCCGCCGACCCGGCCAGGCGTGGCGCAGTCGCCAGCGCCGCGCGTGCAGCACTGGCTTTTTGGCTGCGATTCGACGCCGGGCATCGTCTCCGTCGACGCCGACATGCACGGCCGGGCACGCGTCTGGCGGCGCGTCGGCCAGCGCACAAAGCTGACGGAGCACCGCTTTCCGAACTGGTTTCTGGCGACCTCGCTCGAGCTGCTGGCGCACCTGCCCGCCGACTACGTCCCCGCGGCTCGGCTCAGACAAGCCCACGGCCAACTCCAGATCACGTCAGGGCTCACAGTTGTCGAGCTCGACGGCGCGGCCGGCGCCGAAGATGCTTATCGCTATCTGGTGCTGACTGACCACATGCACGAGGTCGAGACGACGCTCGTCGAGACGTCGAACAACTGGGACGGCGCCGAGGCGCAGACGCTCGCCGATCTACGCGGACTGGTGCTGGCGTGGCACCCGATCGAACAGTTCCTGCTGCTCACCGGCCGCACGTACTACGGCGACATGCAGTTCGACGACCTGCGCCGACTGCAGTTCGACCTCGAAACGACCGGGCTGAACGACGAGCGCGATCGCATCTTCATGATCAGCATGCGCGACAGTAGCGGCTGGAGCGACTGCCTCGACCTGCGCGACCTTGCCGAGGCCCAGCTCATCGAGCGTTTCGTCGAGCTCGTCCAGGCGCGCGACCCCGACGTGTTGGAAAACCACAACATCTTTGCATTCGATCTGCCCTTTCTGGTGCGCCGCGCCAGCAAGCTCGGCGTCGCACTGTCGCTGGGACGTGACGGATCGGAGCCGGAGATCGAGACCGACGTCTTCGACATCGGCGAACGCGCCGAGCCGTTTCTGCGCTGGCGGGTGCGAGGGCGCGAGGTAATCGATACGCAGCACGCAGTGCGGCGCTACGGCGCGGCCGCGCCGGACCTGCGCCGCCATGGACTCAAAGACGCGGCGCGCTATTTCGGCTTCGCCAAATCGGATCGCGAGTACGTTCCCGGCGTCGAGATCTGGCCGACCTACCAGAGCGACCCCGATCGGATTCGACGCTATGCTGCCGATGACGTCGACGAAGTCGATGGGCTGTCGCGCCGACTCCTGCCCGCCACGTTCGATCTGGCACGCCTGTTACCACGCAGCTATGAGCGCATCGCCGCCGACACCGGGCCCGATTCGCTCTGGGAGCCGCTGCTGGTGCGTGCCTACCTGCACGAGGGTCAGGCGATTGGTGCGCCCATGACGCGGCTGCAGCATCCGCCGGAGGGGAGTCGCGCCGAGCTGCGGATGCGCGGCGTCGTCGGCCCCGCTGTCACGGCGACCTGTCGATCGCTGCTCGCTTACGTGATCGTCGAGGACGACATCGGCGCCGCGCATGACGAGCTGTCGGTACTGCCGACGGTGATGCGCACCAGGCTCGCCGATGAGGCGGCCGGCAGCGGCGACGCGCTGGCGCAGGCAAGTCACGCGTACCTGAGCGGCCATGGGTTGTTCTCGGATCCGCAGGCGGCAGCCGACGTAGCCGCGCACGCCCGACGGTACGTTGACCGGCTGCTCGGAGACCTCGTGGAGCGTGATTGTCGGATCGTCGAGGTTGACGGCGCGCAGGTCACGTTCGCGACGCCACCCGAGTGGGACGAGCGTGCAGAGCAGGCAGTGGCCGAGCGCGCGCAGGACTACCTGCCGACGGGCGTTCGTCTCGAATTCCCGGGCCACTATCAAGCGCTCTACGCGCGCGCGCCACACAGCGCGGTCATGCTCGGCGACGGCGGTGAAGTCACGCTTGTCGGCAGCACGTTACGGCCCGGCCGTCTGGAGCGCTTCGGCGAAAGTTTCATGCGTCATGTCGCGCCTGCAGTGCTGACCGGAGACGCGCTGGCGGTGCGGAGCATGTTCCTCGAGACGGTGCACCGGTTGCGTACGGCACAGCTGGCACTGGAGGATCTGTCGGTGCGCGTCACGCTGCACAAGTCGCCGCCGCAATACCGGCGTGGCGGAACACACGAGGAGCCGTACGAGGTGCTGCTGTCCGCGGGCGTGCGTGAATGGCGCATTGGTCAGCGGATTCGCTACTTTCGGGCGCGCGGCGGCGAGCCGCGGCTACTGCAAGAGGGCGATCAGATCTCGCCGGCCGAGGCCGACACCGAGTACTACGTCCAGCGCCTGGTGGCGCTGTACTGTCAACAATTCGCGCAGGCGTTCCGACGCGAGGATTTCGGACGGTTATTCAGAGTGCCGGGCGGAGCCGGGCCGTTCGGCGAGCCGGAGCCGGAGCTTCGGGAAATCCGCACGGTGACCGAGCTCGTCTGACGACAAGTCACAACTTGTCAACAGGAAATCCACAGGTTTTGCCGGCATGCGCGTTTGACACCGGTTAACCGCCCTCCTAGAGTGGCCGGGATCCTCGGCCAGGCTTTCGCGCCGCCGCAACAAGGACATAAGGAGGCGCGTTGGGGTACACGTACCGACGCCGCCGCTCTGGACCGAACTGGGGTCTGATTTTGTCCCTGGTCCTGGTGGTCGGCGCCGCGGCCTACTTCGTGCCACAGTACTGGAATCCGCGGCCCGGGCCGCCGCCCCTGGGCGGTGATGCCGCGCCCGCCGTCGCCGCTGCCCCGTCGCCGGCGCCCACGCCGGCCGCGAACCGGTTGATCGAAGGCGGCGACGAGATGGCCGCTGGCCATTGGGGAGCTGCTGCGACGATCTACGCCGACGTCGCCCGAAGAAGCCCCTCATTGGCAGCGGCACACGCGGGTTGGGCGCGCGCCCTTGTTTATGGCAACAAGGCCGCCGAGGCCGTGCCGCACGCTCAGAAGGCCGTCGAGTTGGAGCCGCGCTCGGCCGAGTACCAGGCGCTGCTCGCGCTGGCGTTCGACTGGTCGAGCAACGCCGATCGCGCGATCACCAGCGCGCGCCGCGCGGCCGAGCTCGACCCGAAATTGCCCGAGGCTTATGCGTATCTGGCCGAAGCATTCACCGACAAATTCCGCATGAAGGAAGCGAGCGATGCGCTCGACAAGGCGGCGGCCATCGGCGGTAAGGACCATCTCGAGGTGCTGCGTGTCCAGGCGTACTACCTCGAAAGCAATGCCGACTACGCCGGCGCGGTGGACGCCTATCGCCGAGCCATCGACAAGGCGCCCGAGCGGTCGTATTTGCACTTGAGCCTCGGTCACGCGCTGCGTGCGCTCAAGCAGTACGACGGCGCGATCCAGTCCTATCAGCGTGCCGCCGATCTGTTTCCGGAGGACGCGCGCGCCGAGGGCGGTATGGGCATGGCCTACTACGCGCTCGAGGAATACGACTCCGCGCGCAGTCACCTCGAACGGGCACTGGAGATCGACCCCAATTACGCCAACGGTTGGGGTCAGCTGGGCTGGGTGTTCTATGTCCAGAAGCAGTACGAGAAGGCGCAGCCGGAATTCGAAAAAGCCGTCGAGCTGGAGAAGGACCCGGCCAAGAACGCAACGTATCGGCACGCGCTGGGCTGGATCTACCTGAACACGAAGCAGTACGCCAAGGCCAAGCAGGAGTTCACCAAAGCGCTGGAGGAGAATCCGGACCTCGACGGCGCCCGCGAGGGGCTGCAGGTTCTGGAGAAGACTCCGGGCCGGTGAGCGACGCGCCGCTGCGCGTCCTCCTCGTCTATTCGCGGGTGGGCGGCGGGCACCTGAGCGCGGCGCGGGCATTGGCAGAGGCGTTCGAGGCAGAGGGACACACCACCCGGCTCGTGGATGTGTACCTGGAGTGTGGGCGGTTTCCCGTCACGCTGTTCCCCAGGGCATATGCGGAGATGGCGCGGCACCATCCGCGACTGTGGGCCATGCTGTTCCACGGCTCGAACCGCGGACTGGATCCCAAGCGCGTGCTTGGACCGTTCTTACGCACCGGGCTGCGCGGGTTGATGCAAGAGGAGCGGCCCGATCTGGTGATCTCTGTCTTGCCGATGGTCAATGGTCTGCTGGCCGAGGTGTGCGACACCACCGAAGTGGTGCTGACCGACTGGCACTCGGTGCACCGTTTCTGGGTCGCCAAAGGAGTCGGCCACTACACGGCGCCGACGCCCTCGGCGCGCCAGGACTGCGTGCGCTTCGGAGCACCCGCCGATGCCGTGGACATCGTCGGCATTCCCGTGCGCCGCGCGTTCGCCGACGCAGCTCAACAGGAACCGACAAAGCACGAGCAGTTCACGGTCTTGATGATGGTTGGCGCTGAAGGCTCGCCCCGTGCGCTCGATAACCTGCGCGGGCTGGCGCAACTCGATCTGGACGCCCAGATCGTCGTCGTGTGCGGCCGCAATGAGGAGCTCCGCCAGCAGGTCGAGTCGCTGCCCACGCGGTTACGCGTGCAGGCGCTGGGGTTCGTCGAAGACATCGCCACGCTGATGCGCTCCGCGGACATCCTGGTCACCAAGGCCGGCGGACTCACCCTCGCCGAAGCGTTCTGCTGCAGCGTGCCGGTGGTCGTCTATGACGTGCTGCCAGGGCAAGAGGCCGGCAACCTCGACTATGCCCTCAGCCAGGGCGCCGTGGTGCACTCGACGTCACCACGTCACCTCGTCGGCATCGTGCGCGACCTGCACGCCGACGCTACGCGGCGATCCGCCCTGGCCGCGAGCGGCCGCCGGCAAGCGTGCCCGCACGCCGCGACGCAGATCGCGGCAAACATTCTCGAAAGGAAGTCAGGCGCGCCGCGCGCGTAGCTTGGCTGCGACTTGCAGTCCGAGTGGCACCTGGCCTTCGGAACCCTCGAGCACCAACAAGCCATTGAACGCCGAGGCCTCATGCACCCTCATCCGGGCGCCGGGCGCCACGCCGTGCTCTTGCAGGTAGCGCATCAGCTGCAGGTCGACCTCGGCTTCCTCGGTGATGCGCTGGATGATCAGCTCGTCGCCAGTCTTGGCCCGATCGAGCGGAAACTCGTCTGGATTGAGCGTGCCCAGACCAGGAATCGGGTTGCCGTGCGGGCACGTGGTCGGATTGCCGAGTGCGGCGAGTAGCTGCGCCTCGAGCTTCGGCGTCATCGCGTGCTCGACGCCGTGCGCTTCCTCATGCGACTCGTGCCAGGGCATCTTGAGCAGGTCGGTCAGCAGGCGCTCGGCGAGCGCGTGGCGGCGGACGATGTCCTCGGCGACCTCGCGGCCGTGGTCGGTGAACTGGATCTCTTTACGCGGACCGTGGACGACCAGACCATCGCGCTCCATGCGCTGCAGCGTGGCGGTAACCGTCGGCGGCGTGACGTTGAGCCGCTCGGCCAGTCGAGCGGCGATGAGCGGGATGCCATCGCGCGACATGTAGTGCAGGATTTGCAGATAGTCTTCGACGACGAGGCTCGGCGTCTTTGCCCCGCCGACCATGGCAGCCGTCTTCACGGCGCCAAGTATAGAACCCGCGACGTTAGCGCGAGCTAATACTTTGGTCGGCCTTTGGCGGCTAGTGCGAGTTAGATCGTGACCCGCGGCTCGGCGCGCGACGTTTCGGCGACCCGACGTTGAATGGCCACGCCGAGGCGACGAATGCCTTCACGCAGCTGGTCGGGGGGCACATTCGAAAAGTTCAGGCGCATTGTGTTCGTACCGCTGTGGTCGGAGTGGAAGCCTTGCCCGGGCACGAACGCCACTTTGTCCTGGATCGCCTCGAGCAACAGGTCGCGCGTATTGATGTGGTGCGGCAGCTCGGCCCAGACGAACAGGCCACCAGCCGGGCGGGTGTAACGCGCGTCACCTGGGAAGTGCTCTTCGACCGCGCGCAGCATGACGTCGCGCCGCTCGCGATAGAAGGTCTTGATGCGCTCGACGTGCGTGTCCACGAAGCCGTCGCGGGCGACCTGCCACGTGGCCATCTGCTGGGCCATGCCCGTGTGCAGATCCGATGGCTGCTTGGCGTGCAGCAGCATCTCGTGCACTTCGGATGTCGCTACGATCCAGCCGAGCCGGAACCCAGGCGCGAGGATCTTCGAGAACGTGCCGAGGTAGATCACCACGCCCTCGCGATCGAGCGCCTTGAGCGTTGGCAGGTGCTGCCCTTCATAACGCAGCTCGCCGTACGGATCGTCCTCGATGATTGGCACCCCATATTCGTTGGCGATCTGGACGAGGCGATAGCGGCGCTCGAAGCTCAGCGAGCGGCCGGTCGGATTCTGGAAGTTCGGCAGCGCGTAGATGAACTTGATGCGGCCTCGGCCGCGATCGGCTTGCAGCGCGCGCTCGACCTGGTCGACGCGCATGCCATCGTCGTCCATCTCGACAGCGACGTAGGTCGGTTGGTACTGATTGAACGCCTGCAGCGCACCGAGATAGGTCGGCTTTTCGACGAGTACGGAGTCGCCCGGATTGAGCAGCACTTTGCCGAGCAGATCGAGCGCCTGCTGCGAGCCGTTGGTGATAATGATGTCGTCCGCCTGGCAGGCGATGCCGAATCTGTTCAGGCGTTGGGCCAGCAACTGGCGGAGCGGACGGTAGCCTTCACTTGGGCCGTACTGCAGCGCCTGCGCACCGTCGGTTTCGAGCACCCATTCGAACGCGCGGCGGTACTCGTCGACCGGGAAGAGCTCGGGCGCGGGCAGGCCGCCGGCGAGCGAGATCACGTCCGGCTGGGCCGTCACTTTCAGGATCTCGCGGATGTCCGAGGCACGCATGCGCTCGGTGCGCTCGGCGTACAGCTGTTGCCAGGCTACGGGCATGAGCCTACATAGTACGAACCCGGCCTCGTGGGCCGGGCTCAATTCTCAGGTTCGTGCTCTGTTGGTTTAGTCTGACGCGATCGAGCTCAGGGAGCGCTGGCGGGACGTGCTTGGTGTTGATTTGGCGCGCGAGAATTCTTCGCGGCGAAGTCGTTCAGCCATGCGGCGGGCGAACAACAAACCATTAAGTGCGCGCTGATCCTCCGTAAGCATGCGATGCGGGGCACACGTGGCCAGTCGAACGCCCATCAGACCGAACTCGCATGTGCAATTGCGAGCAATGGCGTTGACCAGATCGAAAGATTCTTGTTGGCTTCCGTGCCAGACGACTTGCATGGTCATAATCGGTGTGCCCTTTGGGTGTTGCCTCCGAATGTTGAAACACACGAAGGCACCTCGCGTGCCACCCGCGACGCTACTTTGGTGACCTTCAAGAACCTGTAACCTTACTGACGCTTTCGTCACCGCACCGTTACCTACGGGGTGTCAAGGGTTCTGCGCGGCCAGCTTTCGCCGGGGGAGATTGACGTATTTGGGATGTGCGGCTGGCCCGCTCGTGGGCTGGGGCGGGTACTCTAGGCTTTCGGTGCTTGCGCTTGGCTCGTTTTGGGGTCGCCGTCGGGCGGGGCATGCGCTTGCGCTTGTGACCGTGAGCGTGCTGGCCACGGGGAGCGTGTTGTCGGCGGCGCCGCGCGGGCAGGTCATCGCCCAGGTCGAACGAGCCCAGGCGCTGCCTGACCCGAAGCCAGCCTGGACGGAGCCAGCCCAGCTGCAACTGGCCATCGCACCCACCCCATCGGCGAACCCACGCACCCAGGGCGCCGACCAGACAACCGCCAACGCGAATGCGAACTTGTTCAACCCGCGGCTGGGCCTGCCGCGCTGGGTGCGCACCGTTCGTGACACCGCCTTGTGGTCGACCTCGGACCAGGCGGCCAGCAAGCTGGGCGAGCTGTCCGCGCAAGCCATCTACCTCAAGCCGCTGGGCAGCTATACCGATGGCCGCCTGGACGTGTACTTCCCGGGCGATGCCGATACTCGTCCGCCCATGCAAGCGTGGATCGACGCGACCGCTGTCGAGCCGAGCGGCGTGCCGCCCTGGGTTGCCACGCCGGCCGCCCAGAAAAGCCTCATCGGCCTGCCGAAAGCGCCCGAACGCACAGGGGCTGCCGCGCCACCGAACGTCTCCGCCTGGTATGTGGCAATCGTCGACGATGCATCCGGAGAGCTCATCTACGGCGAGCAGCCGAACGTCTCGGTGCCCCAGGCGAGCACGACCAAGATCGCCACGACGATCGTCGCGCTCGAACGCTCGCCGGACCTGTCACGGCGCATCAGGGTCACAGTGAGCGCCAGCGCCATGGTCGCGCGCGACGGCTCGTCGACGATGGGTATCGAGCCAGGCCGATCCGTCGGTCTCGACACTCTGCTCTACGGGATGATGCTGCCCAGCGGCAACGATGCCGCCGAGCAGGTGGCGCTCAGCCTGGCCGATTCACGCGAACAGTTTGTCGCCTGGATGAACGATGAGGCCGCCGCCCTTGGTCTGGCTGATACGCACTTTGCCAACCCGAGCGGCATGGACGCGCCGGGCCACTACTCGAGCGCTTACGACATGGCCATGCTCGCGCGCTACGCGATGCGCAATCCGACCTTCCGCCAACTCGTCAGCACAGTGCGCTTCAACGGCGACAGCTACCCGATGCGCAACCTGAACCGACTGCTCGACGTGTACCCCGGCGCCGATGGCGTCAAGATCGGCTATACCGACCTGGCGCAGAAGACGATCGTCGCGTCAGCGGTGCACGATGGCCACCGCGTGTACGTCAGCCTCATGCACAGCGCTGACCTGGTCAGCGATTCGATCGCGCTGTTCGATTGGGTCTGGGCGAACTATGAGTGGCCTGGCCAGTCAGCCGAGTAGCGCAGGATCCGGCCGACCACACATTCGCTGAGCTTGTCGGACTGCACGCGTAGCTGTAGTCGCGGCCCGTCGCTCAGTTCCAGGACGCTGTCCGCGCTGGCGCCTGCTTCGTCCCACCACTCGAGCGCCAACGTCCCTTGCGCTGCCTGCGGCTGGTTGGCTGGTTGGCGTAGGTGGATGTAGGCGCGGCCTTCGCCGATGATGCCGCCATCGGCGCCAAGCAGGCGGGCGACGGACTTGAAGACGGCCACGGATAGAATCGATCCCCTATTGCGCTACTTTGAGGACTTCGTCGTCGGCCAGACCATCGAGCTCGGCGAGCACACGTTCACCAGCGAGAGCATCATAGCCTTCGCGCGCGAATACGACCCGCAGACCATGCACACCAATCCTGAGCTGGCACGCAGCTCGCCCTACGGTGGACTGATCGCCAGTGGCTGGCACACGGCGGGCGCGTACATGCGGCTGCTGGTGGACAACCTGATCTCGGGCACGGTCAGCCTGGGCTCGCCCGGGCTGGATCATCTGCGCTGGCTCAAGCCGGTCCGGCCCGGCGACGTCGTGCGCGCGCGGATCATGATCCTCGAGACCACGCCCTCGCGCAGTCGACCCGACCGCGGCATCGTGCGCTCGCGCGGCGAGATGATCAATCAGCACGACGAGGTGGTAATGGACGTCGAGGCTGTCAATTTCTTTGGCCGTCGACCGCAAGGAGACTGAACCAAGCCATGGCTACTGGTGTCCAGGTGGTGATCGATTGCGCCGATCCCGCGCGGGTGGGCGAGTTCTGGGGCGTCGCGCTCGGCTACAAGTTGCAGGACCCGCCAGCCGGGTTCGCGACGTGGCCTGATTTCCTGAAGGCGCAGGGGGTGCCCGAGAGCGAGTGGAATTCTGCGTACGCCGTCGTCGACCCCGATGGTCGCGGCCCGCGCCTGTTCTTTCAGCGCGTGCCAGAGCCCAAGGTGGTCAAGAACCGCGTCCATCTCGACCTGAACGTCGGCGGCGGGCCAGGAACGCCTGTCGATCAGCGGCGCGAGCGCGTCGACCGCGAGGTCGAACGGCTGCAGCGCTCGGGCGCGACCAAACAGAAAGCCTTTGCCGAACGTGGCGAGTACCACGTGGTCATGCAGGATCCCGAGGGAAACGAGTTCTGCGTGCAGTAGCCGCGTTTGGTCAACGACTGCCCGTCCGCGCAAGCGCCACGCGATTGGCGAACAACGCCGCCGTCGCGCCGGCGCCTACGCCGTTATCGATGTTGACGACGACCAGTCCGGGCGCGCAGGTCTGCAGCATCGACAGCAGCGCCGCGATGCCAGCGCCGCCGAGGCCGTAGCCGACCGACGTCGGCAGACCGATCACGGGCACGTCTACGAGGCCGGCCACGACGGACGGCAGCGCGCCGTCCATGCCGGCGGCAACGACGATTGCGTCGGCGCCCTGCTCGCGAAGCTGACGCAGCGGGGCCTCGAGTCGGTGGAGACCGGCCACGCCGACGTCGTCGGCGCGAACCACGCGGCAGCCCATCTCACGAGCTACCCAGGCGGCTTCGTCGGCGCTCGGCGCGTCCGACGCGCCCGCGGTGAGCAGGCCGACCACGCCGCCTGAGTCGGGTGGTGCCGCGGCATCCTGGCGAGTGACCAGCACCGTGCCGCCGCTGGGCGCGGCGAGGACGGTTGCTCCCTGGGGCTCGAGCTCTTGCCGAAGCAGATCTGTGGCGTCCGTGCTGGCGCGGCTGACCAGCACCCGGCCGCGCGGCTGCTGCTCCAAGAGGGCGCGTACTGCTTGCAGGGTCAGGCGGGGTGGCTTGCCCGCGGCGAAAACGACCTCGGGCACGCCTTTGCGCGCCTGTCGGTGCGGATCGACCTGGACGGGCGTCGCGCCCAGGACGGCGCTTAGCCCGGCGAAGGGGTCAAGTGGATCAGGCACTGACGACCGGCAGCGGCACGACACCCTCGTTGAGCCGACCCGATCGGTAGCCGCGGGGGTCGATCTCGACGTTGGGGAAGCCGAGCGTCTTTAGCCTGACCTCGATGTCCGCTTGAAGATGTTCAGCGTTGACGCGCGGCAGCTCGTCGGGTGCGATCTCGACCCGGGCGCGGTCGGCGAAATGGCGCACGCGCAGCTGGCGGAAGCCGAGCTCTCGTAGGGCCTGTTCGGCGAGACCGATGCGCTCCAGCTTCTCGGGAGTGACCCGATCGCCGTATGGCACACGCGATGACAGGCAGGCCAACGCGGGCTTGTCCCAGTTGGGCAGGTTTAGCTCTTGCGCTGCCTCGCGGATTTCGGCCTTGCCCATGTTTGCCTCATGGAGCGGGCTGCGGACGAGGCCCTGGCGCTCGGCCGCCGCGCGGGCGCCGGGGCGCCAATCGCCCAGATCGTCGACATTCAGGCCGTTCAGGATGTAGTTGGCGCCGGTCTCCGTGGCCAGCTGTTCGAGCTCTGTGTAGAGGTGCGACTTGCAGAAGTAGCACCGGTCTACTGGGTTACTTGCGTAGCGCTCGTCCTCGACCTCGTCTGTGTGGACGAGCCGATGGTTGAGCCCCAACGTGGCCGCCAGTTCTCGCGCGTCCTGCAGCTCCGACGGCGCCAGACTGGCCGACACCGCCGTGGCCGCCAGCGCCCGCTCGCCCAACTCTTGCTGAGCGACCACCGCGACGAGGGTCGAGTCCACCCCGGCCGAAAACGCCGTTATGGCTGAGTGGTAGCTCCTGATAATGACGCGCAACTGATCGAGCGGCATCGGCGTCCGACAGTCTAAGCGAGCAACACGGCACGCGACACGTCTCGGGGTGCACTTGACACGTAAGCATGGACTTACCTAAAGTCGATTAAAGGGCCGTGGACGTCTTTGTGGCCATCGCCGATCCAACACGGCGGCGCTTGATCGAGCTTCTGGGCGCGCAGCCTGGCCTGGCCGTGCACGCGCTGGCCAGGCCATTCGACATGACCCGGCCAGCCATCTCGCAGCACCTGAAGATCCTGCGCGACGCTGGCCTGGTGACCGAGCACAAGATCGGGCGCGAGCGACGCTACCAGCTGCGCGCGGCGCCACTCCGCGAAGTGAGCGAGTGGGTCGGCCAGTACGAGAAGTTCTGGCGCGAGCGCCTCGGCGCGCTGGGAGCGTACCTGGACGCCCACGAAGACGAGCCATGAAGCGCGACCTGCACTTCGACGTCGTCTACCCGCACCCGCCCGAGCGCGTGTGGCGCGCGCTAACCGACAAGACGGCGCTCGGCGAGTGGCTGATGGACAACACCTTCGAGCCGCGCGTCGGGCACCGCTTTCAGTTCCGTACCGATCCTCGCCCGGGCTTCGACGGCATCGTCAACTGCGAGGTCACGCACTTGGACCCCCCGCGCACACTCGCGTATACCTGGCACGGTGGCTGGGTGGGTCGTCCAACAGTGGTGACGTATACCCTCGAACCTGTGGCGGAAGGCACGCGCCTGCGCCTGGACCACACCGGCTTCAAGGGTCTGGGCGGACTGGCGCTGAGCTTCGTGCTCGGCTCGGGCTGGAAGTCCAACATCCTGCGGCGCAGCCTGCCGCGCGTCCTCGAGCAGCTTGCGCGCGACGAAGCCGTGAGTGCCCAGCGCTGAAGCGCAGGCCCTGGCCTGGCTATACAGCCTGGCCGACCAGGAGCGCGGCGTCGGCTGGAATCCGCGCGCCAGCGCCGCGGAGCAATGGAAGCTCGGTCGCACCCGGGCGCTGCTCGACCTCGCCGCCGCGCCCGACCGCGCGATGCGCGTGGTGCTGGTTGCAGGCACGAAGGGCAAGGGCTCGACCTCCGCGATGTTGGCCAGCATCCTCGGCGCGCACGGGCTGCGCGTTGGCCTGTACACGAAGCCGCACTTGCAGAGCTATCGCGAGCGCCTCCGCGTCGACGGTGTGGCCATCTCGCCTCGTCCATTCGCCGAGCACGTAGCCCGCATGCGCGAGCTGATCCCGCGGCTGCCATACGCTGCTGGTGAGCCGACCACCTTCGAAGTCACGACGGCCATGGCGCTCGACTACTTCCACGCTCAGCGCTGTGCAGTGTCAGTGGTCGAGGTCGGCCTGGGCGGCCGCCTGGACGCCACGAACGCACTCGAGCCCGAGGTGAGCGTCATCACGTCTATCAGTTACGACCACACGGCCATTCTCGGGCGGACGTTGGGTGCGATCGCGAGCGAGAAGGCGGGCATTCTGCGTCATGCGCGCCCTGGGCTCTTCGCCGAGCAGCGGCCCGCGGCCATGCGGGCGCTGCGCATGGCCTGTGCTGCGACAGGCGCCCGCTGCCGAGTGGTCGCGCCACTGGACGTGGCGGTACCGCAAACGGGCGAGCATCAGCGCCAGAACGCGGCGTTGGCGATCGCCGCCGCTGGGTGCCTCACAGATATCTCGGATTCGGCCGTGCACATAGGGTTGGAGCGACTGCGCTGGCCGGGGCGGTTCGAGGTCGTCGGACCCGTGATTCTTGACGGCGCGCACAATGGCGCCTCAGCGGTGGCGCTCGCGGCCACGCTGCGTGAGTATGCCGCTGGGCAGCCGGTCACGTTGGTGCTGGGCATCAATCGCGACAAGGACGCCCGTGCGGTGCTCGCGCCGCTATTGCCGCTGGCCAGCCGGGTTGTGGCAACACAGGCGGCCGACAATCCGCGCGCGCTCGGCGCTGATGATCTTGCTCGCTGGTGCCGCCGTCTGGGTCATGCGGCGGATGTCCGGGCGCGGCTCGACGATGCGCTCGGCGCAGCAATGCGACACGACGGCCTGGTGTGTGTGACCGGCTCGCTGATGCTGGTCGGGCAGGCGCGCACAGCTCTTGGGCTACCGATCGCCGAGCGCTTGTGGAGCTAGGATGAGGGCGTGGACGAAGCGAGCGTGCGCGCCGCGATTGCTCGCCTGACGGATGCCGATGACTCGCCCTTGTTTTCCGAAGGCTCAGTCAGCGGCGTGCAGGTGTCGGGCAACGAGTGGCTCGCCGTTCTGCTCGGGACCGAGCGCGTACCGCGCGAGAAGATGGCGCGCTTGCACGCGCACCTGAGCGAGACCCTCCCAGGCGTCGAGATCGAGATTCGTGCCGCTGGACGCGTGTTTCGCGGCGGCCATGGCTTCGGCTCGAATCGGCACGTGATTGCCGTGCTGGGCGGCAAGGGTGGCGTCGGCAAGTCGACGGTTACGGTCAGCCTGGCGCTGACGCTGTCGGCGATGGGCAGCCGGGTCGGTGTGCTCGACGGCGACCTGAACGGCCCAGACATCCCGCACTTACTGGGCATCCACCCGCGCGAGAGGCCTCGGCCGGACTGGCGTCAGGCCGAGATCCGCCCGCCGCGGGAGCGGCGCGTGCCGTATGAGCGGTTGGGCCTCGAAGTCATGTCGGTCGGCTTCGTCGTACCTGAGAAGGCGCCGCTGGTCGCCAGCGAGCGTTGGCTCGTCTCGGGATTGCTGCGCAACCTGATCTTCGACGTCGCCTGGAAGGCGGACGTCATCGTTATCGATGCGCCGCCGGGCACCGGCGAGGAGATCCAGGTCATGGTGCGCGAGCTGCCGCTCTCGGGTGCGCTGTTCGTGACTACGCCTCAGGACCTGGCGCAGATGGACGCCGAGCGGACGCTGTCACACCTGCGCGACCATGGTGTGCCGGTTATCGGCATGGTCCAGAACATGGCGTCGCTGACCTGCCCGCACTGTGAGCAGGGCATCGATCTGTACAGCCAGTCGAATCGGCTGTCCGACGCGGGCGTCGGCATCCTGGGGCGCATTCCGTTCGACACGCGCCTGTCCGCCGCTGCTGATACGGGCGTGCCGCTGGTGCTGGGTGATCCGCGCGGCCCGATCGCCCTGGAGTTCGCGCGCATCGGCGGCCAGGTCCGCCGCTGGCTGGCCATGGCCGCATGAGCCACCCGTACTCCACCTCGCCGATAGTGTGGTGGTGCGCATGGCGGCGCAGACGGTTTGGACTCGCCTAGGGCGGGCTCTTTCGCCTGTCGAGGAGCGGCCGCACATCGTCGAGCATGTGGAGTCGGCCAGCTATCGCACGCGCGGCGGCACGCCCTATGTGGTCATCCATAACCCGAAGGCAGAGACGTACGCTCGCCTCGATCCGCGCGAGTTCGATCTGCTCGAGCTGATGGACGGACGCCACAGCGTCAAAGAGCTGGTGGTTGCCTACTACCAGCGCCACGGCGTCCTGGCGCTGGCCCGAGTGGCGGGCCTGGTGAACCTGCTGCAGTCGGAAGTCTTTCTCCGCCAGCGACCGACGCACGTCTACGCCGTCCTTGCCCAGCGCCTCCATCCGACACACAAGAGAACGCTCCCGACCGAGCTCGCGTCGACGAACTTCGACGCGCGGCTCGACGCCTGGTATCGCGCCTGGGGCCATCTGTTCTTCAATCGGACATGGCTATTGATCGGACTCGGCGCGGCAGTTGTTGGCCCGGCGTTGGTCCTCGCGGAGCTAGCGCAAGGCCGCTCAGCCGTGTATGAGCTCGGCGGCTCGCTCGCCTGGACCGTGCTGCTGCTGGTCATCCTCGCGCTGGCGACGCTGGCGCTGCATGAGCTCGGCCACGGCCTGGCTGTCAAACATGCGGGTCGACGCGTGCATCGCGCCGGAGTGCGGCTGTACTACGCGCTGCCCGCCGCGTACGTCGACACCACGGATATCTGGATGGCGCCGCCAGGCATGCGCCTGCTCACCGCGTTCGCGGGTCCATGGACCGGCCTGGTGCTCGGCGCAGCGCTCGCCGTCGTCGCGGTCGCAGTACCCGAAGGTCCGATCGGCGCGTTTCTGTTCACCGCCGCCTTCGTCTTCCTGGTCGACAACATCTTCAACTTCAACCCGCTGCTCGAACTCGACGGCTACTACATGCTCGTCGACCTGCTCGACAAACCGCTCTTGCGGCCGCGAGCGCTCGGCTTCGTGCGCGGTCCGCTGCTCGGCAAGCTGCGCCGACGCGACCCACTGAGCGGGGAAGAGCGCCTGTTCACGCTATTCGGCCTGGCCGCCGCCGGTTATGCGGTCCTGGCGGTGATCATCGCCGTGCGCGCGTGGCAGGCGCTGGCGCTGCCGCTGATCGTGGCCGGCTTGCAAAGCCAGGAGCTGCTGGCGCGCCTGGGCGTGCTCGTCGTGCTCGCCGCGATCGCCGTGCCGGTCGGGCTCTCGGCGATCGGCCTGGCGCGCCAACTGCTCGAGCCAGCCAGCAAATCCCTGATGTGGCTCGGCGGCCGAGCGGCTGCGCACCGACATCGTGAGGCGCTCGCGGCGCTGCGCGCGGTGCCCCTATGGTCCGAGCTGCCGCAGCCGCGCCTGCTCGAGGTGGCGCGGCTGATGCGCGCCGAGGATGTCGCACGCGGCGCCGAGGTCGTGCGCCAGGGCGAGCGCGGCACGCGCTTCTATCTGATCGCCGAGGGTGCCTTCGAGGTCTATGTCGATGGCCAGCCGGTGGTGCGGCTGGATCGAGGCGACTACTTCGGCGAGCGCGCCCTGCTGCACGGCGCGCCACGCGCCGCAACGGTCGTCGCCGTCGAGCGCGGGCGGCTCTTCGCCCTCGATCACCAGGCGTTCGATGCGCTGCTGGCGAGCGACCTCGCCGCGCGCCAGCGTCTCGAAGCCGCGCTGGCGTATCGAGGGGAAGTCGAAGCGATGGCTATGTTCCAGTCGCTCTCGCCGGCCGAGCTCGACGTCCTGCTTGCGAACATGGTTCCGCTCTCAGCTGCGCCAGGCGAGGCGATCATTCGTCAGGGCGAAGCTGGCCAGCGCTTTTATGTGCTGCGCTCGGGCGCGGTCGAAGTGCTGCGCGATGGCCAGCTTCTGGCGCGACTCGGACCAGGCGACGCCTTCGGCGAGATCGCCTTGCTGCTCGACGTCCCGCGTACCGCTAGCGTGCTCGCCGTCGCGCCGACCGAGCTGCTGGCACTCGAGGCCTCAGCTTTCCGCGACTTGCTGGCGGGCTATCTCGGCCGCGCGGGTGAGCTCGAGCGGCTCAGCTATCTTCGGCTGCGGACCCATAAACGGCTGGACGAGATCGTGTGAGCGACACACAATGAAGATCGGGGGAAAGGAGCGGCCGATGCTGGAGACAGAACCGCTACTGCAACCAAGGTGGGATGGGCTGGCCGGGACGCGGGAGATGTACTTCATCCTGTATCCCAAGGAGCTCGAGGACGAGGTCATTCAGACGTTGGAGTCGGCGGGCGTGCCCGGGTACACCGAGATGCCCAAGATGGTCGGCCGCGGCCGACGGATTCGCCACTTCGACAATCCCGTCTGGCCTGGCGCCACGGGCGCCCTGTTCACGGTATTGAGCCGTGCCGAGGCGCAGGCCAAGCTCGTGCCGTCGTTCCGCACGCTCGCGGCTACGCTGGAGATGCGCAGTAACGGCTTGTATGGGCTGCATATGTTTGCCTTGCCCTGCGAGCAGCTCATTTAGCTCTCTCTTTGGCTGCACCGACATGTCGGTGCGTGGTGATGGCCTTTGGTGCCGCGCGGGCGGCCTGACGGGCCTTACTGTCCCCAGTGCATCGTTTGGTGTTGGTGTGCGCCGTGCTGGCGGGCGCGTTGCTTTTTGCGGAGCCTGCCTTCGCGCTCGAGGCGGTGGGGGCCTTTGACCCTGGGTCGCCGGGGTTCAATGCATCAGCGGTCGGGCTGGATGGCGTAGCGTATCTCGGCTCGTGGGGCGGCGCGGGGCAGTGCCCGTCGCTCGGCGTGCGCGTTATTGACGTCCGTGACCCCGCCAATCCGACCCTGCTATCCGTAGCCGCGACCTACCAGGGCACGACAGCCGAGCATCTGGCCGCCGCGCGCTATGCGACGCCACAGTTCAGTGGCAACGTGCTCTTCGCGGGCATCCAGCGCTGCTCGGCGGGTGGCGGCGCGCCGAGCGGCCTGGCGCTGTGGGACGTCACCGATCCCGCAAATCCCTCGGAGCTGGGTTTTCTCGCGACGGGCCGCGGTGGCCGCGGCGTCCATGAGTTCACCGTCCGCCAGCGTGGCGACCGCTGGTACGCGTACCTGGCCGTGTCCAACTCCGAGACGTCCGATGGCCGCGGCGACCTGCGCATCGTCGACGTCACCGATCCACGTCAGCCCGTCGAAGTTGCGAATTGGGGCGCGCGGCGCGACGCAGGCCTGTCGATTGGCTCAGGTGGCCAATGCGCGCCCGAATGTCGGGGCAGCGTCGCCCAGTCGTTTCTGCATAGCGTGGCCTTGAGTCCGAATGGACGGATCGCCTACCTGTCGTATTGGGATCAGGGCGTGATCGTGCTCGATATCTCTGAGCCGACCACCCCTGTGTGGTTGGGCCACTTCAGCGAGCCGCTCGCCGCCGAAGGCAACACCCACTCAGTGTCACTCGCCCACGCGGGCCAGCTCGCCCTCGTCGGCGACGAAACGGCGGGACCGCCGTGGGGTCGGCTGCGGCTGGTCGACGTCCAGGATCCATCCAATCCGGTGCAGGTGGGCGTATTCGAGTCGCCCAATAGCGCGGCGGGCACACCCGGCGTGCAGTACGCGTACTCGCTGCACAATCCGCTTGCCGACGATCGCGACCCGAATCGCGCGTACCTCGCCTGGTACGCAGACGGCGTACGGGTCATCGACGTCGCCGACGCCAGTCAACCCGTCGAGATCGCGAGCTGGCGGCCGCTGGTCGATCCGATGGTGTGGAACGTCGCCTTCCTGGGCGATCTGTTATTGGTCGGCGACGTCAATACGGGCCTGTACGTCCTGACCCGCTAAACGGGCCTGCTGTAACAGACATGCTCGTAGCGGCGCTCGAAGCCGAGCGACTCGTAGAGCTTGATGGCGGGCGTGTTATCGGCCTCGACGTAGAGCATGGCGCCGGGTCGGTTGTGGTCTCGGATGTGCACGAGGCCAGCCGCGGTCAACTCCTTGCCCAGGCTGCGGCCGCGCGCCTTGGGATCAACGCCTACGATGTAGATCTCGCCTGGCTGGTTCGCGTCGCGGGGCAGCTTGACCCAGCAAAAGCCCAACAGCTCGTCGGTGGCTTCGTCGGTCACCATCAGCAGGTCGGCGGGGTCGAACCAGGGTTGGGCCATACGCGCCTCGAGATCGACCATGTCCCATGCGTCTTGTTCCGGATGCCCGGCGAAGACCCGATTGTGCAGCTGCAGCCACCGCTCAGCGTCGCGCTGTCGGTTGAAGGGGCGTGTGCGGAGGTGGGTGCTGACTGGGAGCCCCTCGGCGGGTAGGACGTACTGGAGCAAGGTGCGCTCGGGCGCGAAATCGTACGTATGCGCAAGATGCTGCGTCTGCTCGAGGTTGCCATACGCCCACAGGTGGAGCTCCTGGGCGATCTCCTCGTCGGCCAGGTCGACGACGGCGGCCAGGAGTCGTGCACCGATGCCCTGATTTCGAAGCTCGGGGTGGACGACGAATTCCGCGGTCAGGCGGCACGGTCGATCGGGCGCCGACGTGTGGTAGGCATCACAGTGGGCGGCGCCAACGAGGCGCCCGGCCTGGCGGACGAGGAGCGCGGTGCACCGATCGTCACCGCGGATCAGGCGCAGCCACTTGTGCTCGCCGAATGGCCGCAGACCGTCGGCTGCTTCGGCGGCGTCGGCGAGTCGATCGACCTGCCACTGCAGCTCGGGCGTGAGGCGGCGCACGACCTGCAGATCGAGTCCCGACGTGGCCGCGCGCACGCCGCAAGCTGAGTGCACGATGGGTGCCCGGGCGGGTCGAATTTTCCAAAGAACACAGCAAACCGCGTGGTGCTCATAGAGCTAAGCGAGAGCCAGGGAGGCGTCGGTGCAGTCGACGCACGGCTCCGGCTCTGGCTGGTTGGCTGGGCGCAGGTTGCGCAACGCCACCAGGGTGAGCAGCGCGACGGCGACGGCCAGAATGGCGCTGATGCCGGCGGCCACTTGCATACCGTGGACGAAGGCTTCGCGCGCTACCTCGAGCAGCTCTGAACCGAGCGGGCCCTGAACGGACTGCGCGACGGCGACGGCGCCGCCCAGGGTGTCACGGGCAACGGCGGCGGCGTCGGCCGACAGGCCCGCGGGCACCTGGAACGCCAGCGCATGGCGATAGATGGCCACGCCGATGCTGCCCAGGATCGAGATACCGAGGGCTCCGCCCAGTTCGGCGCCCGTCTCGGACATACCGGAGGCAGTGCCCGCGCGCTCGGGCGGCGCGGCGCCGACGATCAGCTCAGTGGTGAGCGACATCACGGGCGCGAGGCCGAGTGACACGATGATCGAGCCGGCGACCACGATCGCCAGGCCATCCGTGGCGCCAACCTGGGTCAGCAGCGCCAGTCCAGCCGCCGCCAGCGCAAGGCCGCCGCTCATCAGGAACGACGGCCGCATGAGCCGCGTCAGGCGCGGCGCAACGTTCGAGCCGATGATGAAGCCAAGCGCCGACGGCACCGACCAGAAGCCAGCGCGCAGCGGCGACAGCCCGACGATGAGCTGCAGGTACTGCGCAACGAACAGGAAGTAGCCGAACGCCACGAACACCGCCAGGACGTTGATGACCAACGACGCGCTGAACGCCGGGATGCGGAACAGGCGCAGGTCGATCATCGGATCGGCCAGGGTCAGCTGACGGCGCACGAACAGCAGCCCGACCACGGTGCCCAGCGCAATTGAGACGACGGGCGGGGGCGCGAAGCCGTCCTGAGCAATCTGCTTCAGGCCGAAGATCACCGACAGCACCGCGACGAGTGACATCGCCGCGCTGATCAGGTCGAGTCGTCCCGCGCCTGGCGCGCGGTCCTCGGGCAGCACGATCGGGCCGAGGACCAGCAGCAGCGCCATCACCGGCATCGAGAGCAAGAAGACCGAGCCCCACCAGAAGTGCTCGAGCAGCACGCCGCCGATCACCGGGCCGATTGCGCTGCCCGCCGAGAAGGCGGAGATCCAGACGGCGATCGCTCGTGCGCGCTGGTTTGGATCCTGGAACATGCTGAAGATCAGCGACAGTGTCGAGGGGCCAAGCGTGGCGCCGGCAATGCCGAGCAGCGCGCGGCTGACGATCAACATTTCGGGGCTGGTCGAAAACGCGGCCAGTAGGGACACGACGCCGAAGGCGGCCGAGCCGATCATGAGCAGTTTTCGTCGACCGATGCGATCGCCCAGCGTGCCCATGGTGACCAGGAAGCCGGCGACCATGAAGCCGTAGATGTCAATGATCCACAGCAGTTGGGCGCTGGTCGGGTGCAGCTCGCGGCTAATCGACGGAACGGCGAGGTGCAGCACCGTCAGGTCCATCACGTACAGCAGGCACGCCAGCGTCAAGACGCCGAGTCCAATCCACTCGCGTCGGCCAGTCTGCCGTGGGTTGCTCATCATGCCAGGCGATCTCCCTTTTGGATGTCGCCTCTAAGACAGCCCGTGCGCCGAGAACTCATCGGTCGCGCCGGCATGTCGCCTGTCATTCCGAGCCCTTCGCTCCGCTTCAGGACAGGCTCCGCTGAGGAATCTCGCGGGCATGTCGCTCGCTTTTGTGGGACGCTCAGCCAGGCGAGATCCCTCGCAAGCTCAGGATGACACCCGGACGCATGACTGCCCCCGGAGTCAGCGGTCGAGGTGCGGCGGCAGCCCGAACATCGGGAAGTACCTGGCCGTGTCCAGGAAGAAGATGATTCCGCTGAAGCGGCCATCGACGATCTCGAGCACCTGCAGCGCCCACGGGTCGAGGCCGCCGTTCGGCGACGGCTTGTACTGACCAAACGCGGGGGATCCGTTGGCCATCGTCGGGATCAGGCGCGAGCCCCTACAGCCAATGCCTGGCCCGAGGCACCACTGGCGAATGTCGGCGTGCGTCTGCAGCCACAGCTCGTACGGCGGCATCGACCAGCTCGCGTCTTCGTGCAGCAGCGAGGTCAGTGAATCCATGTCGTACTGCTCAAAAGCGTGCACGTATTTGTCGAGGAGCAGCTGCTGGTGCTTGTCGGTTGGCTGCAGTGGCACCGTCTGCTCGAGGTCATTGACGGCGAGCGCGGAACGTGCCCGCTGCAGGCCGCTGTTCACGGCGGCCACGGTGCTGTCGAGGAGCTCGGCGACTTCGTCCGCTTTATAGCGCAGCACTTCGCGCAGGATGAGGATGGCGCGCTGCTTGGGCGGCAAGTACTGCAGCGCGGCGACGAATGCCAGACGCACCGACTCGCGCATGATGACCGTCTCGGCCGGGTCGGCATCGGCTGGCAAGACCCGGGTGTCGGGGATCGGCTCGAGCCAGATGCTCTCGGCCAGCGCCGGGCCCAGGCTCGCACTGGCCGTCGAGGCTGGGCCGAGGTCCATCGGCCGCGCGCGCCGCTGTGTCTCATTGAGCATGTTCAGGCACACGTTGGTCGCAATCCGATAGAGCCACGACTTGATGGCCGCGCGTCGTTCCAGCTGATCGGCGGCTTTGAGCGCGCGGATGAACGATTCCTGGACCGCGTCCTCGGCCTCAAAGGCCGAACCGAGCATGCGGTAGCAGTAGCCCGTCAGCTCGACGCGGTGCGCTTCCAGGATCGGGGTAAGGTCGACGGCCGTGGTCACGATGCGTGCATGCTACCGAGTGCGCAATCCGCCCGGCATTCCCGTACCCGGGGCCATCGCCCACGGCGCGTAGTCTTATCGGCGGTGCATCCGCCCCTCGAGGTAATCGCTGCGCACGTGGGCGTGCCAACCGACGCGCTGCGGCGGCTGCCGGAGGGGACCAATGTGGTCTTTTTGGCGGGGGATGCGATCGTCAAGGTGTACCCGCCGCGGTGGGCGGGGTTGGCTCGGGCGGAGCTCGCGGTGCTCGGCGTGGTGGCTGGGCGGTTGCCGGTGGAGACGCCGCGCGTGCTGGGCAGCGGGGTGATCGACGAGTGGCCGTACGTGCTGATGACGCGGCTGCGAGGTCGGCCGCTGCATGATGTAAGGCCCGAGCTGGACGACGCGCAGTGGCAGCGGGTTGTGGCGGACGTGGGCGAGCTCCTGGCGGCGATCCATACGCTGCCGAGGTCGGACCTGGCTGACGCGATGGAGGCTGATTGGCCGCGGCTGGTGCGCGAACGCGGAGCAGGGTGTGTGGCGCGGCATCGTGAGCAGGGTGCCCCAGCGCACCTGATAGAGCAGATGCCCGCCTTTCTAGACGGCGCGGCTCCGCTCTACCCGGCGCACTTCCAGCCGGTCATCGTTACGGGCGACTTGCACGACTACCATCTGCTCGTGGACGGGCATCACCTGGTCGGGCTGTTCGATTTCGACGATGCGCGGCTGGGCTACGCGGAGTACGACCTGGCGGCGACAGGGTTGTTCCTGGCCGCGGGCAAGCCGCACCTGCTGCGCACGCTAGTGGAGGCGTATGGGCAGCGGCTCGATCGCGGCCTGCCAGTCCGATTGATGGCGTACACGCTGCTGCACCGATATCGCTCACTGCGGTGGGTGCTCGACGAGTTCGTCGGCCGCACGCCCGACACGCTCGACGAGCTCGCCCAGGCGATCTACCGCGTTAGCGACTGAGCTCGCGGCGGACCGCGGCGGCAATCGCGTCGCCCAGTTCTGTCGTGGTGACCGTTCGTTCGCCGGAGCGGGCGATGTCGGGCGTGCGTAGGCCGAGCTCGATCGCATCGTCGACGGCGGCTTCCACCGCGCGCGCTTCGCGGTCGCGTTTGAGCGCATAGCGCAGCAGCAGCGCCAGGCTCAGGACGGCCGCGATGGGGTTGGCTTTGCCCCGGCCGGCGATGTCCGGCGCGGTGCCGTGGATCGGCTCGAAGAGGCCCAGATAGCCGCCGTGGCGATTGCGCGTCTCGCCCAGGCTGGCGCTCGGCATCAGGCCCATCGAGCCGGCGAGCGCGGCGGCCTCGTCGGTGAGCAGATCGCCGAAGAGGTTGTCGGTGACCACGACGTCAAAGGCCGTCGGACGATACAGCAGGTGCATCGCCAGGGCGTCGGTCAGGATGGCCTGGAACTCGACGTCCGGGTAGTCGCCCGCCACGCGCGTGGCGACGTCGCGCCACAGGCGCGAGGTGGCCATGACGTTCTGCTTGTCGGCCATATGCAGCTTCTTGCGTCGGCTGCGGGCGAGGTCGAAGGCAATGCGCACCGTGCGCTCGACCTCATGCTCGGTGTAGGCCGTGGTATCGACGGCGCGCCACATGCCCTCTTCCTTCCAGTACTTCTTGGGCTCGGCGAAGTAGGTACCAGCGACCAGTTCGCGGATAAAAAGCACGTCTGCGCCTGTGACGATCTCGGCCTTCAATGGCGACAGGTGGACCAGCGCGGGCTGCATGCGCGCGGGTCGCAGATTGGCAAACGTGTTCAGGGCGGCGCGCAAGCCGAGGATGGCCTGCTCAGGGCGCACCGTCGCCTTCGGGTCGTCCCACTTGGGGCCGCCAACGGCGCCGAATAGCACCGCGTCGCTGGCTTGCGCCATCTTGACTGTGTCGTCGCGCAGAGCGGTGCCGTAGGCGTCGATGGCTGCGCCGCCGACCAGGTCGTCCTGTAGCTCGACGTCGAGGCCGGTGGCGCGCAGGACCTTCGCGGCTTCGGCGATAACTTCGGGGCCGATGCCGTCGCCGGGCAGGACGGCCAGCGTGAAGTTAGCGATAGACGTGGCCCAGCGCGTCCATGACGCCGTCCGCGGCGCGGCGGCCGGTTTGGGCTAGCTCGCGCAGGTCTGCGTCGGTCACCTCTTTCTGGCGATCGGCGAGCGCTTTGAAGCCCGCGAAGGCGTGGTTCAGCTCGTCTTGCGACAGCAACAGGCCGAGCTCTTCCAGGCGATGGCGGAGCGCGTGGCGCCCGGAATGCTTGCCCAGCACGAGGCGCGTGCCTTCGGCGCCGATGGCGGCGGCCGACATGATTTCGTAGGTGCGCGCGTCCTTGAGCATCCCATCCTGATGAATGCCGCTCTCATGCGCGAACGCATTGGCGCCGACGATGGCCTTGTTCGGCTGCACGCCGATGCCGGTGAAGCGTTGCAACAGCTCGCTCGTCGGAACGATCTCTTCGAGCCGCAAACCGTGCTGGACGTGGTACTGATCGCGTCGCACCGCGAGAGCCAACGCCAGCTCCTCCAGCGCCGCGTTGCCCGCACGTTCGCCGATGCCGTTGATGCAGCATTCGACCTGGCGCGCGCCAGCCTTGATCGCCGCCAGCGAGTTGGCGACCGCCAGGCCCAGGTCGTCATGGCAGTGCACTGAAATGGTCGCCTGGTCGATGTGGGCGACATGCTCGCAAATATAGATGATGAACATGCCGAACTCGTCGGGTTGCGCAAAGCCGCACGTGTCGGCGATGTTGACGGTCGACGCGCCTGCTTCGATGACCGCCTCGAGGACTTCGCAGACGTATGCCCAGTCGGAACGGGTCGCGTCCATCGGCGAAAATTCGACGTCGGGCGTATAGCCGCGCGCGCGGCGGACCATCTGGACCGCGCGATCGCGCGCCTCGTCACGGCGCAGCCGGAACTGCGACTCGAGATGGATGTCTGACGAGGATAGGAACGTATGGATGCGCGGGTGCTCGGCGTGCTTGATCGCCTCCCAGCACTGGTCGATGTCCGCGGCAACGGCGCGCGCCAGACCGGCCACCACCGGCCCGCGGACCGTGCGCGCGATCTGCTGGACCGCCAGGAAGTCGTCCACGCTGGCGGCAGGAAAGCCGGCCTCGATAACGTCGACGCCAAGCCGCGCGAGTTGCTGGGCCATCTCGAGTTTCTGCGACGAGGTCAGCGAGAACCCGGGCGACTGTTCGCCGTCGCGCAGCGTGGTATCGAAAAACTTGACGTAGTCAGCCATGGTTCTACCCCGTTGTCGTAGTAAGTCCTTGTTTGTTCATGAGTGAGCGCAAATCGCGGCCGACCTGTTCCATCGGATCGCTGGCCATCTGCTCGCGGTAGCGCGTGAAATTCGGCCGACCCATCTCGTTTTCGTCGAGCCAGCGGTGCGCAAACGTACCGTCCTGGATCTCTTTGAGCACCTGGCGCATGCGCTGTTTGACCGATTCGTCGATGATGCGCGGGCCGGACACATAATCGCCGAATTCAGCAGTGTCGCTGATGCTGTAGCGCATGCGCTGTATGCCGCCTTCGAACATCAGGTCGACGATGAGCTTCATCTCGTTCAAGCACTCGTAGTAGGCCACTTCGGGCTGATAGCCGGCCTCGACGAGCGTTTCCCAGCCTGCTTTGATCAGCGCCGTTATGCCCCCACAGAGGACCGACTGTTCCCCGAACAGATCTGTCTCAGTTTCTTCCTTGAACGTGGTTTTGATCAGGCCTGCTTTGGCTGAGCCGACGGCATTACCGTAGGCAAACGCAAGTGGCCATGCGTTGCCGGTCGCGTCCTGCTCGACGGCCACGAGTGACGGCACGCCCTTACCCTCGACGAACAACTCGCGCATGCGATGGCCAGGCGCTTTGGGCGCGACCATCCACACGTCGACACCTTCGGGTGGCAGGACCTGCTTGTAATGGATGTTGAAGCCATGCGCCCAGACCAGGGACTGCCCTGCTTTGATGCTCGGCAGGATGTCGTCGGTGAAGACTCGGCGCTGCTTCTCGTCCGGAATGAGCATGACCACGACATCGGCCTGCTTGACCGCCTCGGGCACCTCTGTCACCGTCAGGCCAGCGTCGCGCGCCTTGTCGGCGGACTTCGATCCCTGGTACAGACCGACCATGACGTCCAGGCCGGAATCGTGCGCGTTCAATGCGTGGGCGTGGCCCTGGCTGCCATAGCCGATGACGGCGATGCGCTTGCCCTTGAGCGGATCCAGCGGCGCGTCAGCTTCTCCGTAGATGTGTGCGGTCATTCAGTTTCCTCTTCGTGGCCGTACCGCACCGATCCAGCCCGTCCCGCCGTACGGCAGAAGCCGTTAGGCAAGCATGCGACTGTTCCGCCTTCGGCGGGTGAGAATCGGTACAGCATTAGCTGACTAACTTCAGGCGGTCTTTATCGGCCTTGCCGACGGCCGCGCCGCGGCTCATGGCCACGACACCCGTGCGCACCAGCTCTTTGACGCCATATGGGCGGAACAGCTCGATCAGGCTGGCGACTTTGTCGCTCGGGCCCGTCACTTCGACCATCAACGAGCCACTGGCGACGTCGACAATGCGGGCGCGGTAAATGTCGGCAATCTGCATCACCTCGGCGCGTTGCGCGGCGGCTTTGCACGACACTTTGACCAGCGCTAACTCGCGCTCTACGCGGGCGTCCTCGCTCAGGTCGCTGACCTTGCGCACTTCGACGACTTTATAGAGCTGCTTGGTCACCTGCTCGATCGCGCTCTTCGCACCGTCGACGACCATCGTCAAGCGCATGATGCCCGGTTCATTCGTGCGCCCAATACTCAGGCTCTCGATGGCGAAGCTGCGCTGTCGGAACAGGCTCAGGACGCGATTCAGCGTGGCCGGGCCTTCTTCGACGGTTGCCACCAACGTATGTTTGCTCATTGCTCGCTCCGCTCGGGGGGCGGGGGAAGGGGGACGAGGGACGGGGTCATCGATCGCTTGCGTCCTTCGGACTGGGAGCGGCTGACGCCAGCGTCCGATCCCTGACCCCCGACCCCTGGCCCCCGACGCCCTCATAGGGTGTGTCAGGCAGGACATCGCCTAGCGAGGTGCCACCGAGGACCCACGGGTAGACGTCCTCGGCGCGCGCGACGCGGAACTCGATCATCGCCGGTCCCGGATAAGCCGTGGCCGCGCCAATGGCCTCGCTGACCTGGTCCGGCTCGGTCACCCGCCAGGCTGGGATGCCATACGCCTGGGCGAGCTTGATGTAGTCAGGGCCGCCTGACAGGTCGACTTCAACCAGGTTGCCGCGGTACTGGACCTGCTGCTGCTGGCGGACCATGCCCAGGTACTCGTTGTTCAGCAGCGCGATCTTGACCGGTACGCGGTGCGCGCTGGCGACTGCTAGCTCCTGCAGCGTCATCTGGAAGCAGCCGTCGCCGATCACACACCACACCTGCTTGTCGGGACGGGCCATCTGTGCGCCGATCGCCGCCGGCAGCGAGTAGCCCATGGTCCCGAGACCGCCCGACGTGATGTACGAGTACGGCTCGTCGTACAGGTAATGCTGGGCCGCGAACATCTGGTGCTGACCGACGTCGGCGACGACGATGGCCTGACCGCGCGTGGCTCGATAGAGCGCCTGGATGACCTGCGGCTGATAGAGCTCGGGGGTGTTCTCGGGGTACTGCTTGGGCGGGTATTGCTCGCGCCACGCGCGGATCTGGGCGATCCATTCGTCGTGGTTCTGCAGCGCGTCAGCGTCGATCTCCGGGGTCAGCCGCGCGAGCACGCGTGCCACATCGCCCACGATGGGTACGTCGACGCGCACGTTCTTGCCGATCTCGGCTGGATCGATGTCGACGTGAACGATGCGCGCCTGGGGCGCGAACCCGGCGAACTTGCCGCACGCACGGTCGTCCATGCGCATGCCAATCGCGATCACCAGATCGGAGTTGTGCACGGCGTAGTTGCTGTGCACCCAGCCGTGCATGCCCAGGAAGCCCAGTGAGAGCGGATGCCGTTCGGGGAACCCGCTGATGCCGAGCAGCGTGGTGATTACGGGGATGTTGGTCTTTTCGGCCAGGTCTTTGAGGTCGTCCCAGGCGCCCGAGAGCAGCACGCCCTGGCCGGTGATGATGATTGGCTTGCGTGCCTTCTCGATCAGCCGCGCGGCCTCGCGGACCTGGCGAATGTTCGGCTCGAGCGTCGGCTGATAGCCGGGCAGATCGATCGCGCCTGGTTGCTCGTTGTATTCGATTTCCGTCAACAGGACGTCTTTGGGCACGTCGACGTGGACTGGGCCCGGGCGCCCCGTTCTAGCCAGGTGGAACGCTTCGCGCATCACTCTGCGCAGGTCCTTGCCGTTGCGGACAAAGTAGTTGTGCTTGGTAATCGGGATGGTGATCCCCGTGATGTCGGCTTCCTGGAAGGCATCGGTGCCGATCATGTTGTTGGGCACATTGGCCGTGATCGCGACCATCGGCACGGAGTCCATGTGCGCGTTGCAGATGCCCGTAACCAGGTTCGTGGCGCCCGGGCCAGAGGTGCCGAAACACACGCCGACCGTGCGCTGCTCCTGGGGCTTTTTGAGCGCTGCGGCGGCGCGCGCGTAGCCGTCGGCCATGTGCGCGGCGCATTGCTCGTGACGGACAAGAATGTGGTTGAGCTCGGGGAACTCGAGTAGGACGTCGTAGAGCGGCATGATCGCCCCGCCGGGCAGCCCAAACACGGTGGACACCCCTTCGTCCACCAGCGATTTGCAGATTGCTCGTGCACCCGTAATGCGCATCTCACGTCCTCAAAACAAAAAGACCCCGCCTCCGTACAGAGGCGAGGTCGTCGTAGATCCCGCGGTACCACCCTGCTCGGCCGCATGCCGCTCTTCGTAGAGCAGGTACGGCCACTTGCTGGCGGGGTTATCGTCCGCCACCCCGGCGCGCACTACTGCCTTCTTGCTGCCGAAGGAGTTCATGCGCGCGGCTCGGAGGCGAGTTCGGGACGGTTCCTGCGCCGGGCTTTCAGCGGGTGCCGGCTCTCTGGAGCGAGGAAGCGAGAGGTCCCTAGTACTCCTCGTCAACGCCTGAGCGATATGGAGTTTGTCGCGCCGAACCATACAGGAGTAACACACGGCGTCTCAACTGCTGAGATCGACGTATAGCCGCGACGCCGGCGGGCCATAAAGCGACATTATATCTCGTAAGGGCGGGCGCGGTCAGCTTCCTCGCGCTGCGCGCGCCCCCGGGTCCATAGGGTGGTTCTTATTGGACGGGTCACCAGGACGACCCATGGTGGCCTTTCAGGTGCCCGCATGCGCTGCCGGGAATTGCGACAGTTCTGCGACATGTGGGCGACATGCTGATGGCCCGCGCGACTAAGTTAGTCGAGGGCCTGGCGGGCGAAGAGCTCGAGCGCGGCGTCGTCTTGGGGCGGGTGGTGGAGGCCGCCGCGCACGTCACGGTAGTAGCGCTCAAGGGGCGCTGAGCGATCTAGGGCCGAGCCGCCGACCAGGCGCATGGCTTCTTCGGCGACCTGGATCGCCGTATTGGAGGCCACGACTTTGGCTGCCGCGAGTGCGCCGTCCATATCGGCCGACGGTTGCGCATCCCACGCACGAGCGGTGCCAACCAGCAGCCCGCGCGCCAAAAACAACAGCCAATCGAGATGGCCCGCGCGTGCGCGAATATGGGGCACGGTCGCGATGCTCTTGCCGCCCAGCGCGGTCGGCTTGCGTTCCCGCGCAAACTGAATCGCGAAGTCGCGCGCGGCCTCGGCAATGCCCAGGTAGACCGCGGCCACGGTGAGCGACCAGGCTCGCTCATGCGGCAGATTCGCGCCCGGCGCCGAGGCGTCAGCGCGCGGCAGCTCGGCATCCAGCGGCACCTCGACATCGTCGAATACGACGGTGTGACTGCCGGTGGCACGCATGCCCAGCGTGTCCCAGGTCGGCTCAATGCGCACGCCAGGCGAGGCCAGTGGTACGAGGAAGCTAGCGAGCCGGTCGCCGTCGGCGGCCGAGACAACGCCCCAGCGCAGCACGGGCGAGCCAGTCGAAAACGTCTTCCGGCCTCTGATGCGCCAACCAGCGCCGCTGCGTGTGGCAGTCGTGGTGGGCAGGCCGCCGCGGCTGGGACTGCCCATTTCGGGCTCGCTGGCCAGGCTGTTGATCAGCGCGCCCTCGCCGTCGCGGGCTGCGCGGATCTCTTTGCCCACGCGGTCGAAGATCTCGGTTGGCCACAGCGCCGAGTCGCGCACGCGGCCCAACAGAGCGCCGTGCATCGCGACCACGAGCGCCAGCGAGCCGTCGCCTTTGGCCAGCTCGAGATTGCCGAGCAGCAACTCGGTGACTGACGCGCCCTCGATCGTCAGGCCCAGGTAGCCGGAGCCGGCCAACTCAGCCAGGCCGTCGGTCGGAAACGTCGCGTCACGATCGTGCCGAGCCGCGTGCTCGGCCGCCACACGAGCGGCCGAGCGGGCGCGTTCGACGATGCCGTGCTCGCGTTCGGTGCGAGCGCTAAATGGCGCCGGGTAGCTCACCCGGCGGGGGCGGGCGTCGCGAGCTCTGCTCGCACCGCCGCCAAGATCGTTTCGTGCTCGGGGAAGCCGCCGTCACGATACATCGCGTGGACTACTTTGCCGTTCACGGCCACGTCGAATGAGCCTTCGTACCAGGGCACCAGCTCGATCGCCTGCAGCTTATGCGTGAACGCGCGCATCAGCGCATCGGTCAGGGCCAGGGTCTGAGGCTCGTAGCCACACTCGGCACAGTAGGTGATCGTGACTTTGACGGACTTCGGGTCTGACATTGCCTGCTCTTACGCGGCGACTTTGGAGCCGATGCGCTCGACGATCTCACGCAGCTCGCGTACCACTTCGGAATTGGCGAACGGCTTGGTCTCGTTGCGCATGGCGCCGGTCTTCTGCTGGACCTCGGTGCGCACGTCCTCGGGCAGTTCGGCGATCGGCTTGCTCGGATCGCCCCACGACGGGTTGTCCTTGTACAGCTGCTGGCGACGCGCTTCGCGCAGCTTCGTCACCGAGGCCGGGCGCTCGATCCAGACGGCGAGCTCGTTGAAGTTGTCGTCGAGGAAAATCAACGTCGGGATCGACTTGAACTCACCTCGATTGAGGTACTGGTCCATGATGGTCGAGCCAGGCTCCTGGTCGCGCAGGTGGATGCGCACATTGAGGCTGCCCGACTCGTTGGCGATGCGGCCCAGGATGGGCAGGTTGGCCACGACATCGCCACACCAGTCCTCGGCCAGGGCCATGACGTTCACTGGCCTTGACAGGCCCTTGAATGCCTTGACGTCTTCTGGCTTGAGATCCAGGTCCTTTTCATTCTGCTCGAGCTGCTCGCGATTGCGAGTCATCTGGTCCTTGTACGCCTGATACGTCAAACCCGACTCAAACTGCGCGCGCGTCACTGGCATCGAGCTGGTACTCCTCTACTTGATCCAACAAGTCTGCCGCATCGGCCATTCCCTACGCTCGCCGGCTCACGCCGGCGGACCCAGCGCGGGGGTCACCCGGGCCAGAGGCCCAGATGGGCTGGCGTCAGCCGGACGGTTGTCTGGGGCGGCTGAAAATGCGGTTAGCGGCGGGCGGCTGCGCGGCGACAATGTGGTCATGGGGGGCGACGGCGGCCACGGGGGGCAGGCGCGGGTGTTGATCGTGCCGGGGCTCAATGGGCATCCGGGGTTGCTCTTGCGGCAGGCGCGGCTGCTATTTCCCGAGTGGGACGCGGTGGCGTTCAACCATCATCTCGATGCGGCCGAGGGCGGTGTTGAGGGGCTGGCGGAGCGGGCGCTGGCCACCCTCGACATCAAGGAGCCTGTATTCGTGTGCGGGGAGTCATTTGGCGGCACCGTCGCGCTGACGTTGGCGCATCGCTACCCCGAACGCGTACGCGGCCTCGTGCTGTTCTCAACGTTTGGCTGGCACCCATCCATCCTGGCCCGCCGCGGCGCTGCGGCGCTCGCGGTGTGGAGCTTCCTCGGTCACCGCGTCAACACCCCGACGTACCGCGCTGGACGGCTGGCGTCGGTGCCCACGCAGCTCGGCTGGCGCTTTCCCGCCGACCTGTTCAGGGACTACATCCAGCGCCCGAGGGCCCACGTGGCGGCCTATCGCGCCAAGGCTGAGCTGTCACTGAACTTCGACGCTCGCCCGTGGCTGGCCAGCATCGAGACCCCGACGTTCGTCCTCATTGGCATGTGGGATCCAGTCGTGCCAGTCTCAGCCGGCCGAGAGCTCGCGCGCAGTATTCCCCAAGCTGAGCTGCACCAGCTACCGGGCGGCCACCTGGTCCACCTGGTCCAGTCGCGCCGCGTCGGCGCGCTGATCGACACGTGGGCACGCGACCTGCATTGAGCCGCGGCAGCGCATGCGCTGGGAGTCGTGGCTCTTGCGCCTGGCCCTGGCCGGGCTGGCTGTCTTCCAGGTAGTCACCGGAAATCCGCAAGGCGCGCTCGTCGCCGCTGAGGGCGCCGTTGTGTCGCTCATCCCGCGCGCCGTCGAACGGCTCAGCGACACGCGCATCCCGCGCTCGATGGAGGCCCTGTTCGTCGCGGGCATCGCACTCCAGTTCGTGTCCGAGTCGCTAAAGCTGTTCGAGCTGTTCACGTACTGGGACAAGATCATCCACCCAACACTGGTCGCGCTCACCGCCTGGCTCTCTGCCTGGCTCCTGCTCGGCTACCGCGACGCCTTCCACAAGCGCCTGCCGGTCCACCTGATAGCCGCGCTCGGTCTGCTGTTCGGGATGGCCGTCGGCGCGGCCTGGGAATATGTCGAATTCGCGTCAGACTGGTTCGGCGACGCGGATCTGCAGAAGTCGAACGCCGACACGATAACCGACCTGATCTCAAATGACATCGGCGCGTTGGTCGCGCTGCTGCTCAGCTTGCGTTTCTACCGCTATCTGCGGCTTGACGAGCGCACACGCGCGGGCGAGCTGGCGCTCTGGCTGAGTCAGGGCATCGGTCGAAGCGTGGATCGGCACGGCGGCGCGATCGGCGCCGCGGCTGGAGCGGCGCTGGCCGCCATCCTCGTCACTGGGCTGGTGATCGACCGCGGCTGGCCTGCGCTACCGGATGGCGTCACGCCCGGCCAGGCGCTGGCCTGGTCGGGCCTCGACCAGCCGGGCACGTCGGCGGTTGTGTCTGGAGACTGGGTGCCAGACGCCGAACTGGGCACCTGCCGTTTGAACCTCGAGCACCCCAAGCCGGGCAGCGAGAAGGCAGGTCTGCTCCAGCTCGCGCCAGCGATCGTGTATGGAGCCGACGCGCCATTTCGGTTCGAGGCGCGGGTCTACGAACAACGGCCGGAGCGATCGGAGGGCACGCAGATGGATGGCGGCCTGGCGTTCGGCATCCGTGATGCCAACGACTACTACCTGCTCGAGCAGAGCGCGCTGCACGACATCCTGCGCCTCGATCGAGTCGTGCACAACCGACGACGTGACATCAAGGAGCGTCTGGTGCGCACGCATGGCAACGAGTGGCACACACTGCACGTGCGCGTAGAGGGCGGACTGGTGTGGGCGGGCGTCGATGGCCAGGACGTGTTCGCGGTGGCAAGCACGCCCGACATGGCCGGCGGCATCGGACTGTGGGCGCGCGCCGCGGCGGCAACGTGCTTCGGTGACGCGCAAGTCAAAGTCTGAGCACCAGCGTGGACAAACTCGCGCACTTCGTCCTGATCGTGCCCGTAGTGATCGCCTTCGGGGTCGTGTTGTTGGGCTACCGCGATCGAGCCAGGGTGGACTTGCCGGACCAGCTCGCAGCGTTGCTAGCGATGTTGGTTGGCATGCTCGTGGCGATGCTTGTGGAGCTGGTCGAGTTCGTCTCGGACTGGGTGTTGAGCACGCAGATCCAGCCGACGAATACCGACACCATGCTGGATTTGCTGGCCAGCTACGTTGGGGCAGCCGTCGGCGCCGTGTTCGCCATGACGATCTTCTGTCGGTGGCTGACGGCCGCGCAGCGCGAGTGGCTCGGGTCACTCGGTGTGTGGCTGAGCGACGGCCCGAGTCGCGTTCTCGACAAGCATGGCTTTGCGATCACATTCGCGGTGACAGGCCTCGTCGGCATCACTGTCGCGGCACTGTGGTTTGCGGGTCGGCCAGTACCAGGTATCGGCAACGGCTAAGTTCGCGGGCACTTTCCCAGGATGGCAAGACGTATACGTTCCACCTCAAACCAGACGCGAAGTGGAGAGACGGCCAGCCTGTCACGGCCAAGGACTGGGGGTCTATTCGTTCAAGCGCATCCTCGATCCGGACACGGTCGCCGCTTCCTCGCGCTGCGCGCGCGCTCGTCCTCCACAGGATTCTTAGGAGGAGGGGCGGGCTTGCTGAAGCGGGAGGCGTTTTGGCTAGCGGCTAGTGTGGCGCTGGGCTGGCGGCGTAGGCTGGGTCGCTATGGCGACAGTGCCCCCACCGCGGGTGCCGAATCCGTTTGAGGATGATGCGCATCGGTTGCAGCGGCTGATGCGTGACGACGATCGGGGCAAGCGCGTCTGGCGTTTGGTGTTCATCGGTGGTTGGGTGGTGCTGGCGGTGTGGGCTGTGCTGGCTTTTATCGGCATGGGCGATCTCGGCGTCATCCTGGCGCCCATCGGCATGGGCATGCTGATCGGCAGCGGTATTCAGTTGTTCATTGACCGCATTTCAGCCCTGTAGACCGAGGCCATGGGAGATGCCCCAGGTGGCGATCTGGGTACGCGAGCTCAGCTCCAGCTTGACCAGGATGTTCGCGACGTGCGTGTGGACGGTGCGCTCGCCGATCACGAGGGCGTCGGCGATCTGGCGATTGGTCTGGCCGCGTATGATCAGCGCGGCGACCTCGCGCTCGCGCGGACTGAGCACTGACGGCGCAGCGCCCGAGGGCGGCACCGGCTCCGCACCAGACGCCAGCCGGACGGCGATCGAGGTCGCCTCGTCAGTCGACAGCAACTGAGCGGCGCGCCAGACCTCTGCAGAGGCTCGCCGTCCCAGCCGGTGTGTGGCCATATCGACAAGGCGTTGGATGCGCTCCGCACTCCCAGGCGACCGTGGCGCGTGAATGTTCTCGCGCAGCACGGTCGCCACGCCAATCAAGCGCAAGACGTCAGCGGGCGCATCCTGAAGAGCCGCGAGCTCGGCGAAGCTTTCCAGGACATAGGCCAGACCCCACGGGTCCTCGAGCTGCTGCCACAGGCTGAGACTCTCCTGACGCCACGTCCGCGAGGTCGCGTAGTCACCCAGCTGATGCGCAACGTCGCCCAGATCACCCAGTGAGGTGGCCATGCCGCGCCGGTCGCCCACCTTGCGGCGCAGGCGCAGGCTCGCCTCGTGCAGGGCCCGCGCAGAGGTGTAGTCAGCCTGGTAGTAGGCCACCCGGCCGAGATTATTCAGGATGAGCGCCTCGCGCAGCGGATCACCCAGCGCGCGCACCAGCGCCAGCGCCTCCTCGTACAGCGCGCGGGCACGGTCGTAGTCGCCCAGACAGCGCACGGTCAGACCGAGCTTGTCCAGCAGCTCGGCGATGCCGTGTCGATCGCCGACGGCACGCATCGTGGCCAGGCTCTCCTGGAACAGGGCCTGCGCAGCTGCGTAGTCGCCCAACTGATGCGCCACGTCGCCCAGGTGACCGAGCGAGCGCGCAATCGCGGGCGCGTCGTCCAACTCGCGTCGAATCGCCAGGCTTTCCTCGTGCAGGGCGCGCGAGGCCACGTAATCACCCTGGTCGTAGGCGAGCCGTCCAGCGCCAGCGAGCACCTTCGCGTGCGCCGGAGTCGTGCGCTGTGCCGAGCCGAGTGTGCGCAGCTCGGTAAGCCAGGATCGACCTTCGCGCGGGTAGCCGCGAATCGACCAGAAGCGCCACAGCGCGCCGCCGAGTCGTGCGCCCATCTCAGCATCGCCCCGATCGATGCACCAGCGCAGTGCCGCGCGCAGGTTGTCATGCTCTCGCTCGAGCCGCTCCAGCCAGCTCACCTGGCGCGGCCCAACCAGCTCAGGCTCGGCCGTCTCGGCCAACTTGAGGCACCAGGCGGCGTGGCGCACACGCAGCTCCTCGTGCTCGCCACTTTCGGTCAGCTGTTCTAGCGCATACTGGCGAACCGTCTCGAGCATGTAGCAGCGCGTCTCGCCATCCGCGGTTGCGATCTGACGCAGGAGGCTCTTGTCGACGAGTGACGCCAGCTCGTCCAGACGCGG
>WNGF01001149.1_pt1 | contig 61869 bp, 58 predicted proteins | sample 5400641 | NCBI WGS metagenome assembly WNGF01 (sample SAMN13153371, study PRJNA577476) | soil metagenome | isolation source: 80 cm soil or saprolite under grassland replicate 2 | place: USA:California | collected 2016-06-15
CGGTAGACTCCCCGAGTCCCGGCGAAGAGAGGAGCGATTACACGTGGCGAAGATGCTGTTCCGCCTCCCGCAGGCGAAACGGGTGATCGAGAACCCGAGCGCTGAGGAGGTCAAGGAGCTCGCCGCGAAGATGCTCACAGCGCGCCCGACGAGGTACGGGAACCTCAACGTGCAGACCCAGGTCCTCGCGCGCTCTAAACGCTCCACCTATCTCGTCACCGACGAGCCGGACGGGCAGAACCAGTCGATTACGACCGATGACGGCGCCAAGTGGGCAGAGCGCCAGGACGAGTACATCGCCGGGCAGGAAATGGTCCAGATCGACGGCTACATCGGAAACGATCCCGAGTTCCGCACCCCGACGCGGCTTTACGTGGAGGCGGCGAACGCCAACATCGCGGGGATGCAGCAACAGCTCTACTTCGGCCCGCCGGAGGACGACTTCGAGCCCGAGCTCACCGTCATCTACACCCCAAACCTTAAGGCCGAAGGCTTCCCCGAGGACCGGCTGATCATGGTCGACCTGGAGCAGGGCGTCACTCGCGTCTTCAACTCGGACTACTTCGGCGAGTCGAAGAAGGGCGGCCTCCGCATGTGGAACAAGCTCGTCTACGAGCGAGGGGGACTACCGCTCCATGCGGGCTGCAAGATCATCCCGACGCACATGGGCGACAAGGTCTGCCTGACCGTCGGCCTCTCGGGCACCGGGAAGACGACCACGACCTTCACGCGGCAGAACGGCTCGCTGCCCGTTCAGGACGACTTCGTCGCGTGGATGCCAGACGGCGGCGTCTACGTGACGGAGAACGGTTGCTTCGCCAAGACGTATGGACTCAATCCCGAGGACGAGCCGACCATCTACGGCGCCGTCACTCAGCCGGACTCGTACCTCGAGAACGTGTCCCAGCACGGCGACGAGGTCGACTTCTACGACGAGAGCTACACGCAGAACGGGCGCGCGACGTTCCCGTTCCGAGTGATCGAGTCGGCCGCCGAGCGCGAGATCGACGCTGCGCACTTCCTGCTCGTGCTGAACAAGAACGACAACGTCATTCCCGCCGTCGCAAAGCTCGAAGGGCCGCAGGCAGCGGCCTTCTTCATGCTCGGCGAAACGAAGGGGACGGCAGCCGGAGGCGCGGACGAGGCCGGCAAGTCGCTGCGAGTTCCCGGCACGAATCCCTTCTTCCCGATGCTGCACGATCTCCAGGGGAACCGGTTTCTCGAGCTGCTCGGCGAGCACCCGCTCGAGGTTTATCTCCTGAACACCGGGCGCGTCGGCGGGCCGGACGAGGACGATCGGTCGAAGAAGGTGCGGATCAAGCACTCCTCGGCGATCGTGAAAGGCATCGCGGAGGGCACGATCGAGTGGGAGCGGGATCTCGACTTCGGCTATCTCGTCGCAGCTTGGGTGCCAGGCATCGACGACGAGGAAGTGCTGCAGCCGCGGAAGCTGTACGAGCGCACGGGACGGATCGACGAGTACCGAAGACACGTGGAGCGGCTGAAGGCCGAGCGGGCTAAGTTCCTGAGCGACTTCGCCAGCCTCTCGGCGGAAATCGTCGCCGCCGTTCGGTAACGCTTCCCGGCGGCTAGACCTGCCAGGACGACCGGCGGAGTACCGGCACGCGCTCGCCGTCCTGCTTGATCCCGGTCACGTCGACGTCCGCCGCACCGACCATGAAGTCCACGTGGATCGAGGAGCGGTTGAGGCGCTCGAGGTCCTCCTCGCCGGCCGCCGTGTCGTAGGCAGAGCCAAGCGCGATATGGCTGGTGGCGTTCTCGTCGAGCAACGTGTCGTAGAAGACGGTCTCCAGCGGGCCGATCCGGCCCTCGCGATCGACGAGCGCCACCTCGCCGAGCCGAGCGCCGCCGGCGTCCTGCTCGATGAGCGCCCGTAGCGTCTCCGCGCCGGAGTCCGCGTCGATCTGGACCGCGCGACCTCCCTCGAACCGCACCGTCAGCCCGTCGATGATTCGACCTTGCGTGTAGAGCGGCTTGGTCGCGCGCACGGTCCCCTCGACGCGCTCGGGATCGGGAGAGCTGAAGACCTCCTCGGTCGGGAGGTTCGCCATGTGCGAGATGCCGTCGACCGTCACTTCGTCACCACCGATCCAGCAGGAGGACGGTAGGAGACCGATCGTCAGATCCGTGCCCGGACCTTCGAAGTGCAGAGCGTCGAAGTGCTGGGCGGTCAGCCGTTCGGCGGCGCCCTTCAGGACCTTGTTGCGCTCGTCCCAGGCAGCCTCGGGCTCTGACTCGTCGAGACGGCAGATGTGAAGGACCTGTTCCCAGAGCTTGTCGAGCGCTGCCGCGGGCTCGAGCTCGGGATAGACGAGGTTCGCCCATTTCATTGTCGGGCACGGCGCGATGCACCAGTTGACCGTCCGCTCGTTGACGACGGTGGTGTACTCCTTGACTCGTGGGAAGACGTCCCGCCCAAGACGGCCCGGATCGAGATCGTCGAAAAGGTGCGGTTCGGTCGGTCCGCTCAGCGAGATGGTCGCGCCCCGCTCCCGGCCAAGCTGGAGCGCGCGCTCTCCATACCACGGCGGAATGAATTCGAGCACGTCGTCCGAGGCGTTTTCGACGCGGGCCTTCTTCAGGTGCGGGTCCCAGTAGAGGACGTCGACGAACTTCGCACCGCGACGGTAAGCGCTGACCGTAATCGCACGTGTGAGCTCTTCCTTGCCGAGAGCAGAGGCGACATCGAGGATCTGGCCCTTCTGCACGTTTGCGCCGAAGTTGACGATCAGGTCGGCGAAGGCCTGCACGGGCGGCTCCATAGGCAGGCGATGCTAACTGCGCCGCGAAAGGCTTCGCGTGGACACGAGTCGTGCGATCGAGCGGTTCCTCGCGTCACCGGCGCTTGGCGAGGCGACCCGACGCGCCTATCGCGGCGACGTGGAGGAATTCGCGAGGTGGCTGACAGGCCGCGGAATCGGGCTCGGCGACGTCGATGTGCGGGCACTAAGCGAATACGTCACCGAACTGGGCCGAGCTCGTCCTCGCAAGCTCGCTTCGGCGACGATCGCGCGAAAGCTGGCGGCGGTGCGGAGCTTCCTTCGGTTCACGCTCGGACCGTCACAGGTGCCCGACGCCGCGCTCGGACCACGGCGTCGACGACGCCTGCCGGACAGTCCAAAGACCGCCGAGGTCGAGGCGGCGCTCGAAGGGCTGAAGGGCGACGGGCCGCTCGCGCTCCGGAATCGTGCTCTCGTCGAGCTGGTCTACTCGGCCGGGCTCCGCAGCTCGGAAGCCGTCGGCCTCGAGCTCGCGGACGTTGATTTCGACCGCGAGCAGCTTCATGTCCGCGGCAAAGGCGGAAAGGAACGGATCGTCCCGCTCGGCGAAGAGGCGGGCCACCTCCTCGCGCGGTATCTGCACGAAGCACGTCCGGAGCTCGCCCGCGGGGCGGAGAGGGCCGTGTTCCTGTCCACACGAGGTCGCCGCCTCGACACGTCGACCCTCCGCCGCGTCTTCGCTCATCCGCACCGCCTGAGGCATGCATTCGCAACCCATCTGCTCGAGGGTGGTGCCGACTTGCGCACGATCCAAGAGCTGCTCGGCCACAGCTCTCTCTCGACGACCCAGCTCTATAGCCACGTCGACGGCCGTCGCCTGCGCCGCGTGTACGACCGAGCCCATCCGCGCTCCTAAAACCAGGGTCTGACCCTGGGTTGGCGGAAAGGGGCGTGCCCGTCGTGTCAAATATGTGACATTTCGCCGACTGGGGAGGCGATGTGCGGCGCCCCGCGAAAGCTCTTGCCGTGGCGACTACACCTGCGGACCCCGAAGTAGAGGGCTTTCTCGCGCTCCTCGCGACGCGACGAGCTCCCAAGACGGTTGAGGCTTACCGGCACGATCTCGCCGCGCTTGCCGCTTGGCTCGACCGGCCCGTCGGCCGGATCAGCACGGAGCAGCTGGAGCACTACATCGCGGAACTGCGCGCGGCCGGACTATCACCCGCAACGATCGCGCGGCGAGTCGCCGCCGTCCGCTCGTTCTTCCGGCACCAGGTGCTGCTCGGCGAACGAGACGACAATCCAGCGGCGGAGCTCGACCTGCCCCGGCGCCGACGCACCCTCCCTCGGACGCTTTCGCCGGCGGAGGCTGAGCGGCTCGTGGAGGCGGCCATAGGAACGACACCGCGGGCGCTGCGCGACCGCGCACTCGTCGAACTGCTCTACGGAGCCGGCCTGCGGGTGAGCGAGGCTGTCGGGCTCTACAAAGCGAGCGTCGACCTCGAGGCTCGCCTCGTCCGCTGCGTTGGCAAGGGCTCGAAGGAGCGGGTGGTCCCGATCGGGCGCCAGGCTGCACGAGCGCTGCGCCGCTACCTCTCCAGGGGACGGCCCTACCTCGACGTGCGCCACCGGCCGGAGCTGTTCCTCAACGCGAAAGGCGGCGGGCTCACGCGAGCCGGCGCGTTCCTGATCCTCCGCCGTCTTGCCGCGAAGGCGGGTCTCGAGCCCGAGCGCGTGCATCCGCATCTTCTCCGCCACTCCTTCGCAACGCACCTGCTCGAAGGGGGAGCCGATCTCCGTTCGGTCCAGGAGATGCTCGGCCACGCGGATCTCGCCACGACGGAGCTCTACACCCACGTATCCGACCGTCGCCGCCGGGAGTCGTACTTCCAGGCGCACCCCCATGCGCGCAGGAAGACGAAATAGCTGCAGCGCTGCAGCGCCGAGTCAACGCTAGCCCTTCGGCCCAGCCTTCTTCTTCAGCTCGGCTGCAACAACCTTCGCCGTCCTGCGCAGCTCGGCATCCTGCTCGTCGTCCTCGGCGAGCCCATTGAGCAGGACGATCGTCTCCCGCTGAGGCGAGCCGTTCCGAAGGCACACGATTGCGAGGCGACGCACCGCCTCCTTACTGTCGGTGGAAGCGATCGTGTGCAGGATCGGCCGCATCGAGTTGACAAGGCCCGGCGAGTCCGTGGACAGCTGCTGCACTGAGACCAGGGCAGACCCGCGCACGACGGGACTGTCGTCGTCCAGCCCACGTCGCAGCAGCTCGAGCTTCTGCCGGAATCGGAACTGGCCGATGGCCCGGTAGGCGACCGCACGCTCCCGGTAGTCGCTGCTCCGCGCCGCCGATTCGAGCTCCTCGCCCCATTGCTGGCGCAACGTCGCGAGCTCGCGCTCCTCGCCGGACTGCGCAAGCTCCTCCGCCTCTTTCGCGGCTTGCATGAGGGTCATGCCGGCGCCGGACTCTACCGGGCCTCGTTAGAGTCCGGCCCGCCGTGGCGCATCGCGTGACCCTCATCCCCGGTGACGGAACCGGGCCAGAGCTGACCGAGGCGACGCGCCGCGTGCTCGAGGCGACCGGGGTCGAGTTCGAGTGGGACGTGCGCGAGGCCGGAGCTGACGTGATGGAGAAGTACGCCGGAAACCCCTTGCCCGACGACGTCCTCGACGCGATTCGCGAAACCGGCGTCGCCCTCAAGGGCCCGATCACAACACCGGTCGGCGGCGGCTTCCGCTCCGTGAACGTCGCGCTTCGCAAGAGCCTCGATCTCTACGGTCAGGTCCGTCCGTGCAAGACCTATCCAGGCGTCCGTACGCGTTTCGAAGAGGTGGATCTGATCGTCGTCCGCGAAAACACGGAGGACCTCTACGTCGGGATCGAGTACGAGGAAGGCTCTCAGGACGCGGTCGAGCTCATTCAGTGGATCAAGTCGAAAGGCGGCAGCCTCGCGCACGACGATGCAGGCATCTCGGTCAAGCCGATCTCGATCACGGGAAGCCGGCGCATCGTGCAGTTCGCGTTCGACTACGCGCGCCGGAATGGCCGCCGCAAGGTCACTGCCGTCCACAAGGCGAACATCATGAAGTTCTCGGATGGGCTCTATCTGCGCGTCGCACGCGAGGTCGCCGCGGAGAACGACGATATCGAGTTCGATGATCGCATCGTCGACAACATGTGCATGCAGCTCGTCCAGCGGCCCGAGGAGTACGACGTGCTGGTCCTCCCGAATCTCTACGGGGACGTCGTCTCGGACCTGTGCGCCGGCATGATCGGCGGTCTCGGCCTCGCACCGGGTGGGAACTTCGGTGAGGGCATCGCGATCTTCGAGCCGACACACGGCTCAGCGCCGAAGTACGCAGGCCAGAACAAGGCCAACCCGATGGCGCAGATGCTCTCCGGGATGCTGATGCTGCGACACCTGGAAGAGCAGGACGCGGCCGACAGCCTCGAGCAGGCGATCGCCGAGGTCATCCGCGAGGGGAAGAACGTCACCTACGACATGAAGGCGAGGCGGGACGATCCGACGGCAGTCGGGACCAGTGAGGTCGCCGACGCGATCATCGACAAGCTCGGAGCGAGGGTGGGATGAGCAAGCAGATGGATGCGGGTCGGCACGAGTTCCGGCCGTTCGAGGGACGCCGGAAAGTCACCGTCGTCGGAGCGGGCATGGTGGGACGAACGGTCACCCAAGAGGTCGCGCGCCGCGACTATGCCGACGTCGTTCTCGTCGACATCGTCGAGAACCTGCCGCAGGGAATCGCTCTCGACATCAACGAGGCGGGACCCGTGCTCGGCTACGAAGCGAACGTCACGGGGTCGAACGGCTACGAGGAGACCGCTGGTTCAGATGTGGTCGTCATCACGGCCGGCGTGCCGCGCAAGCCCGGCATGAGCCGTGACGACCTCGTGACGACGAACGAGAAGATCGTCGGATCGGTAACCGAGCAGGCGATCGCGCATTCGCCCGCGGCAATCCTGATCGTCGTCTCGAATCCACTCGACGCCATGTGCCACGTCGCGAAGAACGTCTCGCGCCTTCCCAGGGAGCGCGTGTTCGGCCAGGCCGGAGTCCTCGACACCGCCCGTTTCCGCACGTTCATCGCCTGGGAGACGCATTCGTCTGTCAAGGATGTTCAGGCCCTCGTCCTCGGCGGCCACGGCGACCAGATGGTCTCGGTCGTTTCGGCGACGACTGTCGGCGGCGTGCCGGTGACCAAACTCGTCAGCGCGGATCGGATCGACGAGCTCGTCGAGCGCACGGCAAAAGGCGGCGGCGAGGTCGTCAACCTGCTCGGAACCTCCGCGTGGTACGCGCCCGGCGCCGCAACCGCCCAGATGGTCAGCGCCATCATCCTGGACGAAAAGCGTGTCCTGCCGTGCACCGCCTATCTGGAAGGGGAGTACGGCATCGACGGGCTCTACATGGGCGTCCCGGTGAAGCTCGGTGCCGGGGGCGTCGAAGAGATCGTCGAGCTGGACCTGAGCGAAGAGGAGCAAACGATGCTGAACGAGTCGGCCGACGCCGTGCGCGAGGTCGTCGGCGTCCTCAGTTCGTAGTGGATCTCGGTCTCAGAGGCCGCACGGCCATCGTGTGCGGCGCTTCCTCGGGCCTCGGCCTCGCCACGGCGGAGGCGCTCGCCGGCGAGGGAGCGAACGTCACCATGTTCGCGCGCCGGCGCGACCTCCTCGAACGCGAGGCGGACAGGATCGGCGCACTCGCCGTGCGCGGTGACGTCAGGAATCCTCGTCACCTCTCCTCGGCAGTGGAGCAGACTGTGGTGGCCTTCGGCGGCGTCGACATCCTCGTCTGGAACAGCGGCGGTCCGCCGACCGGGTCAGCCGCCGACGTGACCGCCACCGCGGTCGAGGAAGCCGTCGAGCTCCTCCTCGTCCCCGCCGTTCGCCTCGTCGAGCTCTGCCTGCCGCATCTGGAGCAGAGCCCTGCCGGGCGCATCCTGTTCTTCACGTCGATCGCAGTGAAGGAGCCGGTCGACAATCTTGCGCTGTCGAACGCGGTGCGGCCAGGCCTGACCGGCTGGGCGAAGTCGCTCGCGCGAGATCTCGGCCCGCGAGGGATCACCGTGAACTGCGTGGCGCCGGGGCGCATCGAGACCGCACGGCTCGCAGAGCTCTACCCCGAAGGCCCGAGCGAAGCCGACGTGAAGGCCATACCGCTCGGTCGCTGGGGCACGCCACAGGAATTCGGCGACGTCGCGTGCTTCCTCGCCTCGGACCGCGCGCAGTACGTGACCGGCACAACCGTCCTGGTCGACGGCGGCCTCTCGCGCGGCCTCCTCTGAGTCGAGACTATCCTCGGCACGTGCTTGCGCGCGCATTGACGCCGTTCCGACTCCTGGCGGCCGCCGCCCTCGTCATCGCGGCCACGCTCGCTTTCTTCGTTGTCCATCGAACGGACGAGTACCTGGAGATCCCGGACGAGGCCCATCCGCTCGCAGGGCTCGTGAGTGTGTCCGGCGGAAAGACGCAACAGGACGGCGGCGGGATCTACTACGTGGACGTGCTCGTCAAGCGCGCGACCCTGCTGGAATCAGTCGTCCCTGCCGTCCGTCCAGAGGGTGCGGACGTCATCAAGCGCGAGCAGCTCGTCCAGCCGGGGATCTCCGACCGGGAGCGCATCAAGCTGGAACTCGCGGACATGAAGCTGTCGCAGGTCGTCGCTTCGACGGTGGCTCTGCGGACGCTCGGCTACCCGATCCCGATCCGGCTCGGGGGCTTGCGCGTTGTGGCAGTCACGTCCGACTCGCATGCGGTCGGCCTCCTCAAATCCGGAGACGTGATCGTCGCTGCAGACGGCAAGGTCGTCCGCGACCGTGCTGACCTCCGCGCGGTTCTTGCTCGGCATAGCGCCGGCGACGTCGTCCGGCTCAGAATCCGACGAGCCGGAGCGCGGCGCACGTTCGCAATCCGGACGATCAGCGACGACAGCGAGCCGAAGCGGCCGATCATCGGCGTGCTGCCGATCCAGGCGTTCGAGGTTCACTTTCCCTTCACCATCCGCTTCTCTCTCGGCGACGTCGGCGGACCCTCGGCCGGCTTGGCTTTCGCGCTCGAGTTGCTCGAAAAACGGGGACGCGACGTCGACCACGGCTACAAGGTCGCTGCCACCGGGGAGATTCAGCTCGACGGCTCTGTGACGAGGATCGGCGGCGTGAAGCAGAAGACGATTGGCGCACGCCAGGCCCACGTCGACGTGTTCCTCGTGCCTACGGATGGGGACAACGCACGCGAAGCGAAGCGCTATGCGCACGGGCTGCGGATCATTCCTGTGGAGACTTTTCAACAGGCGTTGCAGGCGCTGGCAACATTGCCGCCGAAGGACTAGCTAGACGCACTTTTGGGCGGATTGAAACTGCAGGAAAGTGCGTAGTTTTCATCCGCGACAACCCTTTTCTGGGACGGCCGCCCTCGTAGTATCACGCCTTGCTACTGCGGCCCCCTCGACGCTAGGCAGGCGAGAAAAAATTGAGCAAGGCGACCAACGTGACCTGCGACGACTGCTACTTCCGTCGCGCGGGCCTTTGCGCACTCCCTACCGACTCCCCCTGTCCAACGTTCCGGCTGCACAGCCGGGGCTCCCTCGTTCCCCCGCGCCAACCCCGCCTGGTTCCGCGCCCGCTTGCCGATTTCGTCCAGCCGGCGACGGTGAGCTGACTACACCGCGACCGGCTCCGCGACCAGCGCGGCGAGTCGCTGCACGCCCACTCGAATCTCCTCGGGCGATACGTAGCTGAATGCGAGCCGGGCTGTGTTCGCAGTCCCGCCAAAATCGGCTCCCTTGACGAACGTCACGCCCGCTGCGGCGGCGCGATCCAGGATGGCGCCGGCATCGACGTTCCCGGCCAGCTCGAGCCAGACGAAGTAACCGCCCTCGGGCCGGCTCCAGCGCGCAGCGGCGAGCTCGCGCTCGAGCGCCTCGAGCATCGCGTCGCGGCGGGCGCCGAGGAGCGAGCTCACCCGCTCGAGATTGGACTCGAACTTGCCGCGTCGAAGGAACTCGTACACGGTGGCTTGCCCGAGCAGGACCGGGGTGATGTAGGTGGACACGGCGATCGCCTCCAGCTCATCCTCGAGGGCGAGGGGCAACACGAAATAGCCGACGCGGAGCCCCGGAGCGATCGTCTTCGAGAAGGAGGAGGAGTAGATGACGCGTTCACCCCCATCGAGCTCGAAGAGCGTCGGCGGTGGATCGCCTTCGAACCGGACGAGGCCGTAGGGATCGTCTTCGAGCACGAGCAGCTCGCGCTCCCGCGCGAGCTCGACGAGTCGCCGCCTGCGTTCCGCAGCCAGGCTCCTGCCGCTCGGATTCTGGAAGGTCGGGATCGTGTAGAGAAAAGCCGGCCTGGCCCCGGTTTCGAGCGCCTGTTCGAGTGCGTCGAGATCCAGACCGTCGTCGTCCATCGGAACGGCAGTCACCTCGATACCGCGGCTGGCCAGGATCTTCAGCGGCCGGTCGTAAGTCGGGGACTCGACGATGACCCGCTGCCCGGCAAACCGCTCCGCCAGGAAGACCATTCCCTGCAGTGACCCGTTCGTCACGAGCACACGCGCGGGATCGACACCATGGCGTTCGGAGATCCAGCTCCGGAGCGGTTGGTATCCGCCGGCGGGACCGTACGAGAGCACCGTCGGGCCGTCGCGCTCGAGGGCGGCACGCGCGCAGTCCGCCAGCTCTGCCACGGGGATGCATTCCGGCGCAGGCACGCCGCGTGCGAACGAGATCGTCTCCACCCCACCGAGTGTAGGGCGAGGACCGGTCAGGCGCGGAAACGGTGGTTCGAGCCGGAACCGCGCAGGCTCGGGCCAGGGTCGAACGCGTAGAGGACTCCCGCGGTGTCCGCGCCGAACACCGCTCCCGCGACGCTGATCATGGCTGCGAGCGTCCGACCCTTGGTCGGATAGCTCCAGAGGAGGGAGCCGTTCCCCCACTCCAGAGCGAAGAACCCGCCCGGGCGGCCGCCCGTGGCGAACAGCGAGTTACCGACCACGAGCGGCGTCGCCTGGTTGCCGTCACCGAGCGCCCTCCTCCAGATTGGCCGGAAACCGCAGCCGGGGTCGACGTGCCACGCGGTGACACCGTTGCCGAGCCGCTGGCCATCTTCGTGGATCACCGACTGCGCGGCGTAGATCATCTGCCTCGCCGCTGACCACCCGGGCGTGCCGATGAAGGCCGCGATCCCGTCACCGAGCGGGATCGACACGAGCGGTCCTGCTGAAAGCCGGTCGCGTTCCCAGATGTACAGCGTGCCGTTCTTGTTATTGGCGGCGGCAAGGGGCGCGCAGGCCTGCGGCTGGAACAGCAGCGGTGCGGCGCCGAAGTCGGAGTCCCCCGTTGCCGCGATGCCCGGATCGTTCGAGTCGACCACACGCGAGAGGTCCGGCGTCAGAGCGACCAGCTCGTTCCCGTAGCCGGCGTTGTCCACATAGCAGCTGCACTCGTCCGACCAGACGTACGAGTTTCCGACGCCGGTGAAGACCACGCCGCTGCCGGGATCGACGGACACCCCGCCCCAGCCCCACATGCCGCCCAGATTGCCGGGTCCGGGCACCGGGTCCCAGCTGGCGATCTCGCCCGGCTGCTCGAGCGGAACCGCAAACAGACGCCCTTCCGGCATCGACCCCCCGGGCGGACCGGCGTCACAGTACGAGGCGACCACCACGTAGAGGCGATCGTTGGCGATGCGAAGCCCGCCCCACACGTACTCGTACTTGTTGTTCGTCACGAGCGGGAACGGATAGCCCGGGGCTTCGTCGCCGGTCGCCAGGTCGAGCGCGTGCAGCATCCCGTCGGCGCTGACCTCGAAGAGAAGGCGCCGATCGAGATCGATCGCGCCGGTGGAGGTGATGCCCCAGGTCCCGCACTCGAGGGTCTGCACCGTGCCGAGGCTCCGCTGCCAGGCGATCTCTCCACTCGAGACCGAGACCGCGTACACCGTCCCCGCTTCGGTCGCCGCGAACACGAGCTGCTTCCCATCCACACGGGCAGCCAGCGGAGATGCGAAGACGGGGCCGTCCAGTTGGAGTGACCACCCCAGTTCGAGCCCTTTGACAGCGCGCTGGGTCAGGGTCTTCGTCTGGATGGCGTTGCCGAGCTGATTGTCATAGCCGTAGCTCGTCCACGACATGGGGTCGTACGTGGGCTCAGCCGCCGCCGCAGGCCCCGTTAGCCCGAACAGAGCGAGCGCGAATGAGACCAGGAGTGCGGCGGACAACGCAGCGGCACGGCGGTGCACTGCGAGCGGGACTACGAAACGAATCTGAACGTTCGTTAAGCCCTCGCGCCGAAGCGATCTGCGACGAGCTGGGCGACCTCGGTCGGCGTGGTGCCCACCTCGATGCCCGCCGCCTCGAGCGCTTCCTTCTTCGCAGGGGCGGTCCCGGACGAGCCGGAGATGATCGCGCCCGCGTGGCCCATGGTCTTGCCCGGCGGTGCGGAAAAGCCCGCGATGTAAGCGAGCACCGGCTTCGTCACGTGCTGCTCGACGAACCGCGCTGCCTTCTCTTCCTCATCGCCGCCGATCTCCCCCACGAGCACGATCAGCTCCGTCTCGGAATCCGACTCGAAGCGGTCGAGAATGTCGATGAACGAGGAGCCCACGACCGGGTCACCGCCGATCCCGACGATCGTCGAGTTGCCGAGACCGAGCTGAGTGAGCTCGTGGCCGATCTGGTACGTCAGCGTCCCCGAGCGCGAAACCAGGCCGATGGCGCCCTCCCTGAAGATCTCGCCCGGAATGATTCCGACGTTGGCCCTCCCCGGAGAGAGAACACCAGGGCAGTTCGGGCCGATCATCGTCACGCTTTTGCCGCGCAGGTAGGTATACAGGCGCAGCATCTCGTGTGCCGGGATGTGCTCGGTGATGCAGATCACGGTGCCGATGCCAGCGTCGACCGCCTCGTAGACGGCGTCCCTGGCAAAGGGCGCGGGAACAAAGATGAGCGTCGTGTTCGCGCCGGTCTCGTCGACTGCCTCCGTCACCGTGTTGAAGACCGGAATGCCTTCGACGTCCTGACCTCCCTTGCCGGGGGTCACGCCGGCCACGACCTTCGTGCCGTAGTTGCGGTTGCGGAGACCATGAAAGCGGCCCTCGCTGCCGGTGAGTCCCTGGACGACGAGGCGCGTGTCTCGGTCGACGATGATCGCCATCAGGCCACTATTTCTGACTTCGCCGGGCTTTGACGACGATCGACTGGAGCGGCAGCACGCCTTCCTCGACGCGGTCCGCAAGCAGGGAGCGCACTCGCTCGGCGTCCTCCGCCGGCGTGTCCACCCGGGCCAGCCAGTCGTCGAGCACGGGCCGGCGCTCGAAATGCACGACCTGCTCGACCTCCAGGCCCGCGTCCGTGAGCATCTCCTTCCACTCCTCTTCGGAATAGCAGCGCACATGCGTCGGGTCGCGCAGGCGCTCGGCCTCCTCCACGCGCTCATCCGTGAAGACGTTGTCCTCGATCACTACGAGTCGCTGGGTCACGCGCGCCATCTCGGCGACAGCCTTCCGGACGTCCTGGAAGTGATGGGCAGCAATTCGGCACGTGACCACGTCGAACGCTCCGTCTTCGAACGGCAGGTCCTCGGCCGGTGCAAGCACGTCCGGCTGCATTCCAGGCGCGGGATCGACCGTCAGGACGGTGCACCCTTCCTCTCGCAGACGGCGTGCGACATGGCCTCCCCCGGTGGCGACGTCGAGCACCTTCACGTCGTGGCCGGGATCGCACCACTCGACGAGCAGGTCGAGATCCGGTCCTTCGCGATGGGTCGGGCTCTCCCGGAACGCCTGGGCGCGCGTGCTCCAGACGTCGCTCATTAGGCGCCCTCTGCCCTATGAGCAAGGGAAGGGGCACCAGGGGAAACCGTGAGGTTTGCCCCCTCTTCCTCCTCGGCACACGCGGCGATCTCAGCGGCGCGTGGGTCGAGGCGATCCTTGAAGAAGGGCGCGCGTGGGGGAAACATGGTTTCCCCCACGGGAGCGAGCCGGAGGCGAGCGACGCTCATTTAGCGGCCAACTCGACAGCCCGTTGTGCCGCCTCCAGCATCGTCGGCTCGACGTGGAGGTTTGGCGGGGCCGCGTCGGTGAGAAGCTTGCGTCCCGCGTCGGCGTTCGTCCCGTCGAGGCGGACGACGATCGGGAGTTCGATCTTCATGTGATTCAGGGCGGCCAGGATCCCGCGCGCCACCTCGTCGCAGCGCGTGATCCCGCCGAAGATGTTGAAGAAGATGGAGCGCACCTGGTCGTCGCTCGTGATCACCTCGAGTGCATCGACGACCCCTTGCGCGTCGCCGCCACCGCCGAGGTCGCAGAAATTCGCCGGCCTTCCGCCCACGACCACGACAACGTCGACCGTCGCCATCGACAGCCCCGCCCCATTGCCGAGGATCCCGACCTCCCCGTCGAGTTTCACGTACGTGACCCCCTTCTCCCGAGCAAGCGCCTCCTGCGGGTCGGCTGCCGCGACGTCGCGCATCTCGGCGATGTCCGGGTGGCGGAAGAGCGCGCTGTCGTCGACGGTGAACTTCGAGTCGAGGGCGCGCACCTCCCCCGCGGGGGTAACGATCAGCGGGTTGATCTCGCACAGCATCGCGTCGGCACTGACGAAGCAGGCGTAGAGCTTCTCGATGATCCCGAGGATCTGCTTCTGTTCATCCAGGCTGTCGATCCCGGCCTCGTAGATCAGGCGGCGGGCCTGATACGGCTGGAAGCCCTCGAGCGGGTCGATGTGGAGACGCGCAAGTGCATCGGGACTCTCCTCGGCGACCTGCTCGATCTCGACGCCGCCCTCGGTCGTCAGCATGAAGAGCGGCTTCTTCTCGCCTCGGTCGAACGTGACCGAGAGGTAGTACTCCTTCGCAATGTCAGACGCTTTCTCGATCCAGAGCTTGCGGACGATGTGGCCGCGGATGTCCAGGCCGAGGATCTCGCCGGCCTTCAGTTCAGCGTCAGCTGGATCGTCCGCCAGCTTGATGCCGCCCGCCTTGCCCCGGCCCCCCGTCAGGACCTGGGCTTTGACGACGACCGGCCCACCGAGCTGCTCGGCAGCTTCGTGCGCCTCCTCGGGTGTGGTCGCAAGCCGACCGTCGGACACGGGGATCCCGAAGCGACGAAAGAGCTCCTTGCCTTGGTACTCGTAGAGGTCCACGGGGCGCGGCGAGTGTACTGGCCGCCGTGCGTCGAACGCGCAGTCCGACTCCGCGAGCTGCCGGTCAAGGCGGGCTCTCGAGGAGTACCCAGTTACACGCGCGCGGCCCCACCCGGGTGGGGGTTGCTCCCACCGCCCGCTCGCGGTCGACGATACCGCGGAAACACCGACTCGTCTGTGTCGGATCCGCGCCGATTCAGTCCGAAGCGACGACGCAGATCACCTGGCCGGTCTTGACCGGCTGCCCGGGCGCGACCGACAGCTCCGTCACACGGCCGGCGCGATGCGCGCGCACATCGTTCTCCATCTTCATCGCCTCGACGATGCAGAGCACCTGCCCGGCCTCAACGTCCTCGCCTTCCTCCACCTCGACGGCCAGGACCGTTCCCTGCATGGGGCTGACCACGGCGTCCTTCCCCGCACCGGCAGCCCCGTGGCCAGCCTCGCGCTCGCGCCTGCGCCGGGCGAGCTCCGCGAAGGCCGGCTCGGGCCGGACCACGCGAACTTCGAAGCGACGCCCGTCGACCTCGATCAAGCGGACGCTCTCGCGCATCGCTGCTGACCCGGCGACCTCGGACGCGACGGGGCGGCCGGTCTCGAGCTCTGCTGCGCGTGCTGCCATGAGCTCCGACTCGACGAGCCCGTGACACGTCTCAGCTTGGACGAAGCAGGGATGCGTCAGCAAAGCCTTGTGAAAGCCGACAAGCGTCTTGACGCCACCGATCACGAACTCGTCCAGCGCACGCAGCATTCGCCGCCGGGCGTGCTCGCGATCGACACCATGGACGACAAGCTTGGCGATCATCGGGTCGTACAGCGGAGACACCTCAGAGCCGGCGACCACTCCGGAGTCCACACGCACGCCGGGGCCCGCCGGCTCTCGATAGGCGCCGATCTGTCCCGGCGCCGGCAGAAATCCGTTCGCGACGTCCTCCGCGTTGATCCGGCACTCGATCGCATGCCCGGTGAGCCGCACGTCCTCCTGCGTCAATGAAAGCGGCTCGCCCGCGGCGATCAGAACCTGCTCGCGCACGAGGTCGAGCCCTGTGGCCATTTCCGTCACCGCGTGCTCGACCTGAATCCTCGTGTTCATCTCGAGGAAGAAGTACTCGCCGGCGGGGGTGAGCAGGCCCTCGATCGTGCCCGCGCTCTGGTAGGCCACCGCGCGGGCCGCCTCGACGGCAATCGCACCGATGCGCTCGCGAAGCTCCGCATCCACTGCCGGCGACGGCGTCTCCTCGACGAGCTTCTGGTGCCGGCGTTGGATCGTGCAATCGCGCTCGCCGAGATGGATGACGTTGCCGTGCGCGTCGGCGAGCACCTGCAACTCGACGTGGCGCGGATCCTCCAGATAGCTCTCGACGTAGACAGCGGGATCGGAGAAGTAGGCCTCCCCCTCGCGCCTCGCCGACTCGAAGGCTCGCTCGGCCTCGGAAGCCTCGCGCACGACCTTCAGGCCTTTCCCGCCTCCGCCCGCGGACGCCTTGATCGCAAGGGGCCAGCCGAGCTTGTCGCCCAGGCGCCGAACCTCATCCGCGGACTCGACCGGCTCGGTCACTCCGGGGATGATCGGAACCCCTGCGAGGCTCATGCGCTCGCGCGCCTCGATCTTGGAGCCCATCGCGTCGATCGCTTCCGGCGGAGGACCAATCCAGACAAGTCCCTGATCCGCACACGCGCGCGCGAACCCGGCGTTCTCGGCGAGAAAACCGTACCCCGGGTGAACGGCCTCGGCCGCCGCCCGTCGAGTCGCGTCGAGGATCCGATCCTGGTTCAGATAGCTCTCTGCCGGGGCACCGCCACCGACGAGAAAGGCCTCATCCGCGTAGGCGACGTGGGCCGCCCCGCGGTCGGCTTCCGAGTACACGGCCACGGTCCCGATTCCGAGCTCCCGCAACGTCCGGAAGATGCGGATCGCGATCTCTCCACGATTGGCGACGAGGACTTTGCTGAAAACCGGCATGCGCTCGTATTCTCTCTAGCGTGGTCGCTCACCTTCGGCTCGCTCCCGTGGGGGAAACCATGTTTCCCCCACGAGCCCCCTTCTTTAGGTCACGCCTCAGCCCTCGCGCCGCTGAGATCGTCGCTTGGGCTGAGGACAAGAAGCGGGGAAACCTCACGGTTTCCCCCGACGCCCCTTCCCCTCATCGGCCGAGGATCGGCCGATGAGCCTCCCCGACGTGCTGACAGTCGCGCGCGCTGCCTCAGTCCCGTTTGTCGTTCTGTTCTACGCCTGGAACTTCGACGGTCATAACTACTGGGCCACCGCCCTCTTCGCCGCCGCGATGGCGACGGACTGGTTCGACGGACGGATCGCGCGAAGCAGAGGCCATTCTTCTCCACTCGGCTCGCTGCTCGATCCGGCCGCCGACAAGATCCTCGTTCTCGCCGTACTCGTGATGCTCGTGGACCAACGCGTCGTGCCCGGCTGGATGGTTGCGCTGATCGTGGTGCGCGAGTTCCTGGTCACCGCGCTGCGCCTGGCGGCGCTCGAGCGGGGAGTCGTGTTGCAGGCCCGCGACCTCGGCAAGCTCAAGACCTGGTCCCAGGCGGTCGCTGCCGCGATCGGCGGATTCGCCGCGGCAGGCGCCTGGCGCGACGACATCGCCTGGTGGGCGCTTCTCGTCGCCGTGGTCTTGACGTGGATCTCGGGGCTCGACTACGCCCGGGCCGCGCCGCGCCTCTGGAGAGGCAGCGCGGCCGCCTGATCGTCCTGTTCTGGTCCTAGGCCCGCCTGTCGCCAGGGTGGAGGCCGCTCCGGCTCGCCCCGGGCCGGCGCAAGGGCGGCCAGGATCGCCTCGCGCTCCTCTTCGCTTGGTTCTGGGGTGATTTCGACGTCCATTCGCCCCCAGGTTAAAGGGATGTGTCCGGTCGCCGATACGGAACGAGGATGCGCCGCTTCATCCCCTACGTCTGCGCGCTCGTCGCGCTGCTCACGACGTCGCCGGCCGCCGCCGCCAGGCCGGCGACCTCGTGGGCGTACGCCGAGCTGAAAGCCGTCGTCGCTGCAGGCCTCATGACCAAGGAGATCGCCGCCAGGCCCAACGATCCGCTCACCCGCGGGGCACTCGAGACGCTCGTCGCGGGCCTGACGCACGCGGCGCTGGCCGCGCCGAGCAGGCCTGCGGCGGCCGTCACGATGACGGCCCTCGACTCGAGGCTGGTGACGACGCTTGGCCTCGGTGACGCTGCCAAGCTCTTCACTCAGGGTGCGAAGACGGCCGGCCTCACCCCGCCAGCACGCTTCGGAACCGAGGCCGTTTCGCGTTTGCTCGGCCTGCGCACGAACCACCCGGCCTCATTGGACGCACTCGAGCTCCTACCGAACGAGGCCGCAACCCGAGCCGAAGCCGCCTTCTCAGCGGCACGCATTCTGCGGTTCGGTGAGTGGGAATCGGGGAGCACGCAAGAGCTCGCGACCAGCTTTGTCCTGCCTGCACTGACCCCCTGGCAGAAGCGAGTCCTCACCACAGCAGCCCGATTCATCGGCTATCCGTACGTCTGGGGTGGCGAGAGCGAGTTCCAGGACTCGCCCTTTGGCCCACAGGTTCACGGCGGCTTCGACTGCTCGGGCTTCGTCTGGCGGGTCTACAAGGTGCAGCCGTACCCGAACGCGGGCCGGCTTTCGGAAACGCTCAAGGGAAGGACGACCTACGCAATGAGCGGCGAGGTACCCGCCGCCAAGCGAATCGCTTTCGCCAAACTCGAGCCGGCCGACGTGATCTTCTTCGGACCGAAAGGACCGAGGTCGAAACCGGGCCAGGTCAACCACATGGGCATCTACCTCGGGAACGGCTGGTTCATCCATTCCTCGAGCTACGGCGTCGCGGTTGCAACGCTGTCGGGCTGGTATGAAAAGCGCTTCGCGTGGGGCCGGCGGCCTCTCGCCGAGGCGGGTCTCGTTTCCTCTTCGTAAGTCGTACTGCCTGCAAATCCCCCTATGGAGGGATACGCGGCATAGGCCCTGCACGAGAGAATCTCGCGGTCTGGCGGTCCTCACGGAGGTATCTCGAAATGTTGCAATGGAAGCCCAAGTCGATCGTCCTCGTGGCAGTCCTGGTGCTGGTTGCAGCACTCCTCGGGCAGTTCACGTGGGACTCAATCGAGCAATTCACCTGGCTGTAGCCTGACGTGACCCCCCAGGCGGTCACGCCACGCCGGCTTACCGCTCTCATCCTCCCCGTATGTCTGGGGGGCCTCGGTGTGCTGATCGCGGCCGGTTACACGTTCGCGACCAATGCACACAGCGGTCGTGAGCTGATCGGTCTCGCAGCGCTGATGGGCGCGGCAACGCTCGCCGAGCGGTTCCCCGTGCCGATCAACGCCGAAAGTGGCGGCGGAGTCGTTTCCTTGACGTTCGTGTTCGCCGTGGGCGCAATCGTCCTGTACGGCTGGGCCGCGGGAGCGATCCTGCTCCTGGTCGCCACGGCGACAATCCAGCTGCTCGAGCACCGCCCGTTCCAGCGCATCTCGTTCAACGTCGCGGTACTTTCGATCGTGGCACTCGTGGCCGGGGCGCTGATCGCGCCGATCAACGGTGACAGCGTCGGTGCGCTGACGGCTCGCGTCGTCGTCGCGGCCACCGCGGACTCGTGGGTGAACATCATCCTGATCTCGGCGGCGATCGCGGCCAGCACGGGCCAGCCGTACCGCCAGCTGATCAGGAACAACGCTCAGGCAACGATGGTGCCGTTCGCCTTCATGGCTTCGGCCGCGGTGATGCTGGTCGTGCTGTGGGAGCGCTCGCCGGTGCTCTCGATTGCTCTCGTCGGGCCCCTCCTGGCCATCTCGCTGTATCAGCGCTCCACGCACCGCGCACTCCGCGCCATGCGTCTTGCGCTGACGGATCCACTCACGGGGCTCGGAAATCACCGTCACTTCCACGAGCGCCTGCAGCGCGAGCTTCGGAAGGCGGAAGAGCAGGAGGCGCCATTGACGCTCTGCTTCGTCGACATCGACGACTTCAAGAAGATCAACGACCGCTTCGGGCATCCGTCGGGCGATCGTGTGCTGTCGCAGGTCGCGGCCCGGCTGCGTCAGGGGGGCGAGGCGTTCAGGCTCGGAGGCGACGAGTTCGCGTTGCTGCTCGCGGATCACGACGAGCACATGGCGCTCTCGGCGGCGAACTCGATCGTCCAGCGAACCGCCGAACTCGATCTCGAACACATCGGCAATGTCACGGTCAGCGCCGGGCTGGCGACGTTCCCCGTCCAGGGGCACGGTCGCGACGAGCTGATCCGGCTGGCCGACAGCGCGCTCTACTGGGCGAAGGAGCACGGGAAGAACCGCGTGCGCCTCTACCGGCCCGACGTCGTTGAGCTCGCGGAGCTCAAGCGTCTCGCAGCGGGACCCGACCAGGCCGCGCGTTATCGCGCTGCGGCGTCGCTCGCGAAGGCTGTCGATGCGCGCGACACCTATACCGGCAGCCACTCGGAGCGCGTCGCCGAGCTGGCCGCGCGCGTGGCGATCCGGCTCGGGCTCACTCCAGAGCAGGTCGAGCTCACACGCCTGGCCGGAAGCCTGCACGACCTCGGCAAGCTCGCGATCCCGGAGGAGATCCTTCGCAAGCCGGGCGAGCTGACCGACACCGAGCGGCTCGTGCTCGAGCGTCACCCGCAGATCGGCTTCCGGATGCTCGACAGCCTCGGGGTAGATCCCGTCGCCGATCTCGTGCTCCACCACCACGAGCGGTGGGACGGCGCCGGCTATCCCGACGGCCTGCGCGGGGCGCAGATCCCGCTCGGCGCCCGGATCATCTTCGTCACCGACGCGTACGACGCGATGACGTCCGACCGGATCTACCGGCCGAAGCGCTCTTCAGAAGCAGCGCTCGCGGAGCTCGAACGCTGCGCGGGCACGCAGTTCGACCCCGGCATTGTCGCGGCCTTTGCGGAAGAGCTGGAGATCTCCTATTCCGCAGGGGTTGCGGCCCCGGCACTCGCGTCAATCGCCTCTTAGAGGCTCGCGGCGAAACCCATGCCGCGGGCGCTCACCCCCTGAGGGGGATTCAGAGTGGGATGTTGCCGTGTTTCCGGCGCGGCCTGGGCTCTTGCTTCGTCAGCGCCGTCTCCAACGCGTCGATCAGCACGGACCCTGCGGTCTCTAGCTCCTTGCGGAAGATGATGTTCACCGCTCCCTCGGGGCCCATCACGGCGACCTCGGCCGTCGGCCAGGCGAAGTTGAAGTCGGCGCGAATGTGCTTCGAGCTCATGACGTCGTAGGCGCCTCCGTAGGCCTTGCGCGTGATCACGGTCAGCTTCGGCACGGTCGCCTCGGCAAAGGCGTAGAGGAGCTTCGCGCCCTGGCGGATGATTCCGCCCCACTCCTGCTGCGTCCCGGGCAAGAATCCAGGCACGTCCACGAACGTGATCAGCGGAATGTTGAACGCGTCGCAGAAGCGGACGAACCGCGCCGCTTTCACCGATGAGTCGATGTCGAGCACGCCGGCGAGGGAGCGCGGTTGGTTCCCCACCACGCCGATCGGATGACCGCCGAGCCGCGCGAAACCGCAGACGACGTTCTCCGCCCAGAGCTGGTGCACTTCGAGAAAGTCACCGTCATCGACGATGCGCCGGACAACGTCGTGCATGTCGTACGGCTTGTTCGGACTGTCGGGGACGAGCGTGTCGAGCTCCAGCTCTTCCCGGTCACGCGCGTCCGAAGGTTCTGCGTATGGGGCCGGATCCATGTTGTTCTGCGGCAGAAAGGACAGGAGGTAGCGCGCGTCCTCCAGGCATGCCTTCTCGTCGTGAGCCGTGAAGTGCGCCACGCCGGACCTCGAGGCGTGGGTCGACGCGCCCCCGAGTTCCTCGAACGTCACCTCCTCTCCGGTCACCGTCTTCACGACGTCGGGGCCCGTGATGAACATGTACGACGTTCCCTCGACCATGAAGACGAAGTCCGTGATCGCGGGCGAGTAGACGGCGCCGCCCGCACATGGTCCCATCACGAGCGAGATCTGCGGGATCACCCCCGAGCACTGAACATTGCGCCAGAAGATTTCCGCGTAGCCCGCGAGCGAGACGACGCCTTCCTGAATCCGCGCGCCACCGGAATCGTTGATGCCGATCACGGGACAGCCATACTTGAGCGCGAGGTCCATGACCTTGCAGATCTTCTCCGCGAAGACCTCGCTCAACGAGCCGCCGAAGACGGTGAAGTCCTGCGAGAAGACGAAGACCTTGCGGCCGAAGATCGTGCCGTAGCCGGTGACCACCGCGTCGCCGTACGGGCGCCGCTCGAGCATCCCGAAGTTCGGCTCACGATGGCGCACGTAGCGGTCGAGCTCGACGAACGATCCCGGATCGAGCAGCTCGATCAACCGCTCGCGCGCGAGCAGCTTGCCCTGCTGACGCTGGCGCTCGGCCGCTTCTTCGCCGCCCGCATTCTCGGCCTCCTCGCGCAGCTGTTGAAGCTGATCGAGCTTCGACTGAGTCGATTCCGCGCGCGGCTCGTCGGTCGTCGCCATGCGCGGAGAGTACTTCCTCGACTGCTTCCCGCTGGCAAATCTTGGAGGTCGGCTCAGCGCTGGGATGCTGAGGCCCGCACACAGCTTGTGGCTCTGAGCCACTAACTCGCTGTCGGCGAGCGAGAACGGCGTGCACAACGTGTGTCGGAGCCCCGTACGGGCGCTTGTGGCTCAGAGCCACTTACTCATAGAGTCGCCGGGTGAGCGTCGACCGGTCCACGATCTGGCCCTATCGCGACGGCGAGCCGGGGGAGTTCTACTACCAGCGCCACGGCCACCCCACCGGCGTCGAGGCGGAGCGCCGGCTCGGCGAGCTCGACGGCGGGTACGCCCTGCTGTTCGCATCGGGCGCGGGTGCGACAACCGCACTCGTGCTTGCGCTGCTCGCGCCGGGGGACACGATCGCGCTCGCCGAGGGTGCGTACTTCGGAACCGGGGTCGCCTTTGAGGAGCTCGGACGCTGGGACCTCCGCACCGTCGAGTTCGACCAGACGGGGCCGCCCCCGCAGTCGAACCCGTTCCTGACCATGCCCGATCTCGAAGCCGCGGTGGCGCATCCCGCCCCGGTGGTCGTCGACGCTACAGCCGCCACACCGATCCAGCTCCGGCCGCTGGAGCACGGCGCCGACTTCGTCCTCCACAGCGCGACGAAGTACCTCGCCGGACATGACGACGCTCTCCTGGGCGCGGTCGTGTGCAGGCGCGAGGAGGATGCAGCTCGCCTGAAGGAATTCCGGACGCGGACGGGCATCGTCGCCGCCCCCGATCCCTGCTTCCTCCTGCTCCGTGGCCTCAAGACCCTCGAGCTCCGCGTCCAGCGCCAGACCGAGTCGGCGACGGAGCTCGCCCGTCGGCTCGAAGGCCATCCGAAGGTGCAGACGGTGAGGTATCCGGGACTCGGCGGCCTCCTCTCCTTCGACGTCGCCGGGGCCGACGAGGCCAGAAGGGTCGAGACCTCCCTGGAGCTGATCACGAACGCAACCAGCCTGGGCGGGGTCGACTCCGTCCTGGAAGCTCGCGCCCGCTGGGAGGGCGACCGCGCCCCGGCCGGACTCCTGCGCCTCAGCGTAGGCCTAGAGCCGGTGGAGGAGCTCTGGCGCGACCTCGACCAGGCCCTGGCTCGAGCCTAGCGAGCCCGGACCAAATCGGGTCTAGATACTCGCGCGCGCGAGTAAGATTTCCGCGCTCGGGGGCGAAGACCCCTTCCTAGCCGGCAGACGCGTCGCCCAACGGTCCACCGGCGGACCCATATCCCTCGCACAAAGGAGTCAGCTGTGGCTGCCGCACCAGACACGAAGACCCGGAAACGGAGGGCGCCAGGTGGCGCGCCCGCACAGAACCGCCGCGCGGCGGACAACCGCACGGTCGAGATCAGGCAGAAGGACTTGCAGGAGCTGCTCGAGGCTCTCCGCTCAGCGAGGGACGGAGAGGTGGGCGTGCGGCTGACTGCTCAGAAGAGCGGTGTCATGGGCGACGTGGCGAAGGCGTTCAACCAGCTCTCGGATCGACGCGAAGGGCTCATGAACGAGCTCTCCCGCGTGAGCAAAGTCATCGGGCGCGAGGGCCGGATGACCGAGCGGGCGCGGATGAAGGGTGCCAAGGGATCATGGACCGACTCGCTCGGGTCGGTCAACACGATGATCGACGATCTGGTGCGGCCGACGATCGAGGTCTCCCGCGTGCTCGATGCCGTCGCCGAGGGCGACCTCTCTCAGAAGATGGCGCTCAAGATCGAAGGGCAGCCGGTACGCGGCGAGTTCCTGCGCATCGGCACGACTGTGAACACGATGCTCGACCAGCTGAGCTCGTTCGCGTCCGAAGTGACTCGCGTGGCCCGCGAGGTCGGCACCGAGGGAATCCTCGGCGGTCAGGCACGCGTGAGGGGCGTGTCGGGCATCTGGCGCGATCTCACGGACAACGTCAACTTCATGGCAAACAACCTCACGACGCAGGTGCGGAACATCGCCGACGTCACGACCGCCGTCGCGAACGGCGACCTGAGCAAGAAGATCACCGTCGACGTCAAGGGTGAAGTGCTCGAGCTCAAGAACACGATCAACACGATGGTCGACCAGCTGCGCTCGTTTGCGGATGAGGTGACCCGCGTTGCCCGCGAGGTCGGAACGGAGGGCAAGCTCGGCGGGCAAGCCACCGTCAAGGGCATCAGCGGTACGTGGAAGGACCTGACTGACAACGTCAATTTCATGGCCACGAACCTGACGACACAGGTACGTGGAATTGCCCGCGTCGTCACAGCAGTCGCAGACGGCAACCTCAACCAGAAGTTCACGATTGAGGCGAAAGGCGAGGTCGCGGCGCTCGCGGACACGATCAACTCCATGATCGACACGCTGCGCGTGTTCGCCGCGGAGGTGACGCGCGTCGCGAAGGAAGTGGGCACGGCCGGCAAGCTCGGCGGTCAGGCCGAGGTCGAGGGCGTCTCCGGAACGTGGCGCGGGCTCACCGAGTCCGTGAACGGCATGGCCGACAACCTGACCGACCAGGTCCGCAACATCGCCGAGGTCACGACCGCTGTCGCGAACGGCGATCTCTCGAAGAAGATCACCGTCGACGCGAAGGGCGAGGTCCTCCGCCTCAAGAACACGATCAACACGATGGTCGACCAGCTCTCGTCGTTCGCCGACGAGGTCACGCGCGTGGCGCGCGAGGTCGGCACCGAGGGGATCCTCGGCGGCCAGGCCCAGGTCAAAGGCGTGTCCGGGACCTGGAAGGACCTGACGGACAACGTCAACTTCATGGCGACGAACCTGACGACACAGGTGCGCGGTATCGCGCGCGTCGTCACCGCCGTCGCGAACGGCGACCTGGCGCAGAAGTTCACGATCGAGGCGAAGGGCGAGGTTGCCGCGCTCGCCGACACGATCAACTCCATGATCGACACGCTGCGTGTGTTCGCAGAACAGGTCACCACCGTGGCGCGGCAGGTCGGCACCGAAGGAAAGCTCGGCGGCCAGGCGGAGGTGCCCGGCGTCGCCGGTACCTGGAAGGCGCTCACCGACAGTGTCAACGGCATGGCCGCGAACCTCACCGATCAGGTGCGGAACATCGCGGACGTCACCACGGCGGTCGCGAAGGGCGATCTCTCCCGCAAGATCACCGTCGAGGTGAAAGGCGAGGTTCTCCGCCTCAAGAACACGATCAACACGATGGTCGACCAGCTCTCCGCGTTCGCCGCCGAGGTGACGCGTGTCGCGAAGGAGGTCGGCACCGAGGGGCGCCTGGGTGGCCAGGCACAGGTGAAGGGCGTCAGCGGGACGTGGCGCGAGTTGACCGACAACGTCAACCAGCTCGCCGACAACCTGACGAATCAGGTGCGCAACATCGCGGACGTCACGACGGCGGTCGCGAAGGGCGATCTCTCGCGGAAGATCACCGTCGACGCACGCGGCGAGATCCTCGCGCTCAAGAACACCATCAACACGATGGTCGACCAGCTTTCGGCCTTCGCGGACGAGGTCACCCGCGTTGCGCGCGAGGTCGGTACCGAAGGAATTCTCGGCGGCGAGGCTGATGTCCCGGGCGTCTCCGGGACCTGGAAGGCCCTGACCGACAACGTGAATTTCATGGCGAACAACCTCACGACTCAGGTGCGGAACATCGCCGAGGTCACAACTGCAGTTGCTCTCGGCGACCTGAGCAAGAAGATCACCGTCGATGTCAAGGGTGAGGTGCTCGAGCTCAAGAACACGATCAACACGATGGTCGACCAGCTCTCGTCCTTCGCCGACGAGGTCACGCGCGTCGCGACCGACGTGGGTACCGAGGGCCGCCTCGGCGGCCAGGCCGAGGTGAAAGACGTCTCCGGGAGGTGGCGCCAGCTGACGCACAGCGTGAACGGGATGGCGTCAAACCTCACCGACCAGGTCCGCAACATCGCCGAAGTCACCACAGCCGTGGCGACCGGCGACCTCTCGAAGAAGATCACCGTCGAGGCTCGCGGGGAGATCCTCGAGCTCAAGAACACGATCAACACGATGGTCGACCAGCTCTCGTCCTTCGCCGACGAGGTCACTCGCGTCGCCCGCGAGGTCGGAATCGAGGGCAAGCTCGGCGGCCAGGCTCAGGTCAAGGGCGTCTCCGGCACCTGGAAAGACCTCACGGACAACGTCAACACACTCGCGGACAACCTGACGAGCCAGGTTCGCAACATCGCGGAGGTGACGACGGCAGTCGCAACGGGCGATCTGAGCAAGAAGATCACCGTCGACGTCAAGGGCGAGATCCTCGAGCTCAAGAACACGATCAACACGATGGTCGACCAGCTGTCGACCTTCGCGGACGAGGTCACCCGCGTTGCGCGCGAGGTGGGTACCGAAGGACGCCTCGGCGGTCAGGCCAACGTCAAGGGCGTGTCCGGAACGTGGGAGGACCTGACCGACAACGTCAACGCAATGGCCGACAACCTCACCGAGCAGGTGCGCAACATCGCAGACGTCACGACAGCAGTGGCGACGGGCGACCTCTCGAAGAAGATCACCGTCAACGCGCGCGGCGAGGTGCTCGAGCTGAAGGAGACCATCAACACGATGGTCGACCAGCTGCGGTCGTTCGCAGCGGAGGTCACTCGCGTCGCGAAGGAAGTGGGCACGGAGGGCCGCCTCGGCGGCCAGGCGAACGTCGAGGGCGTCAGCGGGACGTGGAAGCACCTGACCGACAATGTCAACACCCTCGCCGAGAACCTCACGACTCAGGTGCGCAACATCGCCGACGTGACGACGGCAGTCGCCAACGGAGACCTTTCCAAGAAGATCACCGTCGACGTCAAGGGCGAGATCCTCCAGCTCAAGAACACGATCAACACGATGGTCGACCAGCTCTCGTCCTTCGCGGACGAGGTCACCCGCGTTGCCCGCGAGGTCGGGACCGAGGGCAAGCTTGGCGGCCAGGCGAAAGTCAAGGGCGCGTCCGGCACGTGGAAGGACGTCACCGACAACGTCAACACCCTCGCGGACAACCTGACGAACCAGGTGCGGAACATCGCCGAGGTGACCACGGCGGTAGCAAAGGGCGAGCTCTCGAAGAAGATCACCGTCGATGCGCGAGGCGAGATCCTCGCGCTCAAGAACACGATCAACACGATGGTCGACCAGCTCTCGACCTTCGCGGCCGAGGTCACCCGTGTGGCCAGGGAGGTCGGTACCGAAGGCAAGCTCGGCGTCCAGGCGAAGGTCGAGGGGGTCTCGGGCGTCTGGAAAGGCCTGACGGACAACGTGAACCAGCTCGCCGGCACGCTGACGACCCAGCTCCGCGCGATCTCGGAGGTCTCTACGGCGGTGACGCAAGGCGACCTGACCCGCTCGATTGCCGTCGAGGCCGAGGGCGAGGTCGCCGAGCTGAAGGACACGATCAACCAGATGATCACGAACCTTGCCGAGACCACCCGCATCAACGCGGAGCAGGACTGGCTGAACTCCAACATGGCGCGGTTCACCGGCATGCTCCAGGGCGAGCGCGACCTGGAGACGGTCTCGCGCTTGATCATGTCCGAGCTGACACCGCTCGTCGGCGCGCAGCACGGCGCGTTCTTCATGATGGAGTCGCCCGGGGGCGAGGGCGACGACTTCGACCTCCGCCTGATCGCCTCGTACGGTTACAAGCAGCGCAAGAACGTCCCGATGAAGTTCAAGATCGGCGAGGCGCTCGTCGGGCAGGCGGCACTGGAGCTGAAGCCGATCCTTGTCACCCAGGCGCCGGATGACTACGTCCGCATCACCTCCGGCCTCGGCGAGGGCTCGCCCGTGAATGTGATCGTCCTCCCCGTACTCTTCGAGGACCAGGTGATGGCCGTGGTCGAGCTCGCCTCGTTCCAGCGCTTCACGCCGGTGCAGCAAGCGTTCCTCGAGCAGCTCTCAGAGTCCATCGGGGTCGTGCTCAACACGATCCAGGCGAACATGCGGACCGAAGAGCTCCTGCAGCAGTCCCAGCAGCTGACTCAGGAGCTCCAGAGCCAGTCCGAGGAACTGCAGGCGCAGCAGGAGGAGCTCCAGCAAACGAACAAGGAGCTGGAGGAGCAGGCGGCATCGCTCAAGGCGTCCGAAGAGCTGCTGCAGACGCAGCAGGAGGAGCTGCAGCAGACGAACGAGGAGTTGGAGGAGAAGGCACAGCTGCTCGAGGAGCAGAACCGACGGATCGAGATCAAAAACCGTGAGATCGAGCTCGCCCGCGCCGCACTCGAGGAGAAGGCCGAGCAACTCGCGCTTTCGTCACGCTACAAGTCCGAGTTCCTCGCGAACATGTCGCATGAGCTGCGCACCCCGCTCAACTCACTGCTGATCCTCGCGAAGCTGCTCGGAGAGAACCCCGACCAGAACCTGAACGAAAAGCAGATCGAGTTCGCAAACACCATCTACAGCGCGGGCTCGGACCTGCTCGACCTCATCAACGACATCCTCGACCTCTCGAAGGTCGAGGCCGGACGCATGGACGTCAACGTCGGTGACGTCAGGCTCTCGGAGCTGCGCGAGTTCGTCGACCGCTCATTCCGGCCAGTCGCGCAGGACAAGAAGCTCGACCTCGAGATCGAGGTGCATGGAGCGGACGTGCCGCCGATGATCGAGACAGACGAACAGCGCCTGTTGCAGATCCTGAAGAATCTGCTTTCCAACGCGTTCAAGTTCACGGACGCAGGCAGCGTGAAGCTGCGGATTGCCCTGGCCGAAGGCCGCCAGTTCGCGAGCGAAACACTGACGCGCGCGGATGCGGTCATCGGCTTCAGCGTCGAGGACACGGGCGTAGGCATCCCGCAGGACAAGCTGCGCCTCATCTTCGAAGCGTTCCAGCAGGCCGATGGGACAACAAGCCGGCGCTACGGCGGTACCGGTCTCGGCCTCTCGATCAGCCGGGAGATCGCGCGGCTGCTCGGCGGCGAGATCCACGTCGAGAGCCAGGTCGGCGAGGGCAGCACCTTCACGCTCTACCTGCCGGCGAACTTCAGGTACGTCGAGCATCCCGCCGCGCTCGACGCCTTGGAGCTCCAAGAGGCAGTGGCCTTCACGCCCGACACCGACAGCGACGCCGTCGTGCCGCCTGCTCTGCCCGCGATCGAGGAGCAGCCCGAGCTCGACCCGGCGATGCTCCTGCCGAGCGAGATCCACGATGATCGGGACGAGATCCAGGCGGGCGACCGGGTCGTGCTCATCGTCGAGGACGACGCCGACATGGCCTGGACGGAGCTCGAGGTCGCGCGGGAGCGCGGCTTCAAAGGTGTTGTCGCACTTCGCGGCGACTCCGGGCTCGCGCTTGCCCATGAGTTCAAGCCCGACGCGATCATCCTCGACATGAATCTGCCGGTGATGGACGGGTGGACCGTGCTCGATCACCTCAAGCACCATCCCGAGACACGGCACATCCCCGTGCATATCGTCTCGGCCGGGGACGGCCGGCAGAACGCGCTCAAAGCGGGCGCAGTTGCGTTCCTCGAGAAGCCGATCACGAAGGAAGGACTCGAGGAGACGTTCGGCGAGATCCTCAGCTTCCTCGACCGTGGCGTGAAGCGGCTCCTCGTCATCGAAGACGACGAGGCTCAGCGGGAGGCCGTCGTCGAGCTGATCGGCAGCGGTGAGGACGTCGAGGTGACCGCCGTCGGCTCGAGCGAGGAAGCGCTCGAGACGCTCGAGCTTCAGCGTTTCGACTGCATGGTGCTCGATTTGAAGCTCCCGGAGATGGGCGGCTTCGACCTGCTCGAGCGGCTCAAGGAAGATGAACGCTTCTCCTCGATTCCGGTGATCGTCTATACCGGGAAGGAACTCACCCGCCGGGAGGAGACCAAGCTGAGGAAGTTCGCGGACACGATCGTCGTCAAGGACGCGAGCTCTCCGGAGCGCCTGCTCGACGAGACCTCGCTCTTCCTGCACCGCATCGAGCGCAAGCTGCCGAAAGAAAAGCGGCGCATGCTCGAGCAGCTGCACTCGGCGGAGGAGGTCTTCAAGGAGAAGAAGATCCTCATCGTCGACGACGACGTACGGAACGTCTTCGCGCTCACCAGCATCCTCGAGGCGCACGGGATGGATGTCCTCTACGCCGAGAACGGCAGGGATGGCGTCGAGGTTCTCCGGGAGAACCCGGAGGTCGATCTCGTCCTGATGGACATCATGATGCCGGAGATGGACGGGTACGAGACGATCCGAGCCATCCGCGAAGACGACCAGTACAAGCAGCTGCCGATCATCTCGCTGACGGCGAAGGCGATGAAGGGCGACCGCGAGAAGTCGATCGCCTCCGGCGCCTCGGACTACATCACGAAGCCCGTAGACACCGACCAGCTGCTTTCACTTATGCGAGTCTGGCTGTACAAGTAGATCCATGACATCCGCTGGGGCATCCCGTGAGCCGGCGGGCTCGAGCGAGCACCCGCCGGCCCGGGACGACCTCGAGGAGATCGAGCTCGCCCTCCTGCTCGAGGGCATCTTCCGTAGGTACGGCTTCGATTTCCGCGAGTACGCACCGGCCTCGTTGCGCCGGCGCGTCTGGCGACGCGTCTACGCAGAAGGCCTCTCCACCATCTCGGCGTTGCAGGCGAAGCTTCTGCACGACCCGGCCTGCATGGAGCGGCTCCTGCTCGACCTCTCCATCAACGTCACGGCGATGTTCCGCGATCCCAGCTTCTACAGCTCGTTCCGCACGAAGGTCGTGCCGCTGCTCCGGACCTATCCATTCACACGTATCTGGGTCGCGGGGTGCTCGACAGGCGAGGAGGTGTACTCACTCGCGATCCTGCTGCGGGAGGAAGGTCTCTACGACCGCACACGCATCTACGCGACCGACATCAACGAGTCTGTGCTCGAGCGAGCACGCACGGGCGTGTTCCCGCTCGAGAAGATGCGCGAGTACACGCAGAACTACATCAAGGCCGAAGGGACGCGTGCCTTCTCCGAGTACTACCTCGCGAAGTACGACGGGGCGCAGTTCCAGCGGTCGTTGATCGAGAACGTCGTCTTCGCCCAGCACAACCTGGTTTCGGACGGCTCGTTCAACGAGTTCAACGTGATCGTCTGCCGGAACGTGATGATCTACTTCGACCGGATCTTGCAGGACCGCGTCCATCGCCTCTTCTACGAGAGCCTGATGACGTTCGGCGTCCTCGGGCTCGGTCACAAGGAGTCGGTGCGCTTCAGCCCGCACGCGGACCGCTTCGAGGAGCTCGACTCGAGCCAGAAGCTGTACCGAAAGGTCGCCTAGTTGTACGAGCTCATCTGCATCGGCGCGTCCTGGGGAGGGCTCGAGGCAATCGGTCGTGTGCTCTCAGACATCTCTGACGAGCTCGATCAGCCCATCGTGATCGCGCAGCACAGGCATCCCGACTCCCTCGAAGGAACGTTCGCACAGCTGCTGCAAACGCAGACGGGCCGCCTCGTTCAGGACGCCGAGGACAAGCTGCCGATCGAGCCGCGCCACGTCTACGTGGCGCCGCCGAACTATCACTTGCTCGTCGAGCGAGGCTCGCTGGCGCTCTCGGTCGACGAACAGGTCCAGCATGCGCGGCCCTCGATCGACGTCCTGTTCGAGTCCGCCGCGCATGCGTACGCCGAGGCCGTGATCGGCATCATCCTCACGGGCGCGAACGAGGACGGCGCCGAGGGCCTCGCGCAGATCAAGCGGCGAGGGGGCGTCGCGGTCATCCAGGATCCCGCCGGCGCCGTGCGACGGTCAATGCCGGACGCTGCCATCGCAGCGACCGTTGCCGACGCGGTCCTGCCGCTCGAGGAGATCGGCAAGTTCGTCTACGGGCTGTGCGTGGCTCCAGCGACGCTCGTCCGCCCAAGGGGCGTTCCCCCGACGAGGACCGGGGCATAGATGGCCAACATCCTTCTCGTCGACGACCGACCGGAAAACCTGCTCGCGCTCGAAGGCATCCTGGAGCCCCTCCAGCAGACCCTTCTCTACGCGCAGTCCGGAGAAGACGCGCTCAGGCAGCTCCTGCTGCACGACGTGGCACTGATCCTGCTCGACGTTCAGATGCCGGAGCTCGACGGCTTCGAGACCGCGGCCTTGATCAAGCAACGCGAGCGGACGCGCCACATACCGATCATCTTCGTGACGGCGATCTCGAAGGATGAGCAGCAGGTCTTTCGCGGCTATTCGGCGGGCGCCGTCGACTACGTGTTCAAGCCGTTCAGCCCCGAGGTGCTGCGCTCCAAGGTGTCCGTCTTCATCGAGTTGTACGACAAGACCGAGCAGCTGCGCCGCCAAGCCGAGCTGCTGAAGGAGCAGGAGCTCGCCGAGCTCCGCCGGGAGAGCGAGGAGCGCTACCGATTTCTCGCGGAGGCGCAGCCGGACCAGATCTGGACGGCCCTGCCCAACGGCGAGCTCGACTACGTCAACCAGCGCGTCTTGGACTACTTCGACGTCTCCTTCTCGGACATCGTGGAAGACGGCTGGACGGTGCTCGTTCATCCGGAGGATTTGCCGCGCACACTCGATCGCTGGCAGCGGTCGCTCGACACGGGCGCCCCTTACGAGAACGAGGTGCGCCTGCGGAATGCAGCCGACGGTTCGTACCGGTGGCACCTGTCGCGGGCGCTACCGATGCGGGACCGAAGGGATGCGATCGTGAAGTGGTTCGGCTCCCACACGGACATCGACGACCAGAAACGCGTCGAGGAGTCGCAGCGCTTCCTTGTCGGGGCGGGCGCGGCGCTGGCCGGCTCCCTCGACTACCGAACCACTCTGGCGACGGTCGCAAAGATGGCCATCCCGCACATCGCTGACTGGGTACGAGTGGACATTCTCGAAGACGGCCGACTGCGCACCCTTGCAGTGGAGCACGCCGACCCGGCCAAGATCGAGTTCGCGCTCGAGCTGGCGAAGCGCTATCCGGAGGATCCCGATGCCGCGCAGGGTCCTCCGCACGTGCTGCGAACGGGCGAGAGCGAGCTCGTGCCCGAAATCACCGAGGAGGCCCTGGCGGAGCTCGCGGTCGACGACCTTCACCTCGGGCTCGTACGGGAACTGGGGCTGTGCGGCTACATGTCCGTCCCGCTCATCGTCCAGGAACGAACTCTGGGAGTGATCACGTTCGTCGCCGCCGAGTCCCGGCGCCGCTACGGAGCGGACGACCTCGCTCTCGTCCAGGAGCTGGCCCGGCGCGCGGCCAGCGCGGTCGAGAACGCCCTGCTCTACCGGGAGGTCGAGGAGCAGGCGCAGGCGGCGCGAGTGCTCGCGACCGTCGGCGACGGGGTCTTCCTCGTCGACCGGGAAGGGATCGTACGGCTCTGGAACGAGGCCGCCGAGGCGATCACGGGGCTCCGCCACTCGAAAGTCGTGGGCCGTCGGGCGGAGGAGGTACTGCCGGGATGGGACCTCCTCGCCGGGACCGTTCCTGTCAGCCGCGCGCCGGGACCGGCAGCCGCCGAGACGGTTCCATTCGAGCTCGAGGGCGGCGAACGCTGGCTTTCGATCTCGGGCGTCGGCTTCGGCGACGGCACCGTCTACGCATTTCGTGACCTCACCGAGGAGCGCGCGCTCGAGCAGATGCGCCAGGACCTCGTGGCCACGGTCTCCCACGAGTTACGGACTCCGCTCGCCGCGATCTACGGCTCCGCGCTCACGCTGACGCGGGACGATCTCGAGCTCGAGCCGTCGCTGCATGCGAAGCTGCTCGAGGTCATAGTCGAGGAGTCGTCCCGGCTCGCAGACATCGTCAACGACCTCCTGCTCGCCAGTCAGCTCGGCGCGGGACAGTTCGTGGTGCAGATCGAGCGCTGTGACGCCCGGACACTGGCCGAGAGCGTCGTCGAGGGCGCGCGGACCCACCTCCCCGAGAACGTGACCGTGGAAATCACCGGCGGCGCGAGCGACCTACCCCCGGTCGCCGCTGACGCAGGCCAGCTGCGGCAGGTCCTTGGCAACCTGATCGACAACGCGATCAGGTATTCACCTGAGGGCGGCGACGTCCGCATCCGGCTCGAGCGGGCCGACGGCTGTGTCCGCTTCGCGATCGCCGACCAGGGCCTGGGTATCCCTTCCGCCGAGCAGAGCCGGATCTTCGAGAAGTTCTATCGCCTCGATCCCCACATGACCCGTGGGATCGGTGGGACGGGCCTCGGCCTCTACATCTCCCGCGAGCTCGTCCGCCGGGTCAACGGCCGGATCTGGGTCGAGCCCAACGCCGGCCGCGGCTCCGTCTTCTATGTCGAGATTCCGGCCGCTTCCGAACCGGCCCGAGGGGGCAAGCCAAGGAAAAAGGCTAGGGCGGGGGCCTAGTTCAAGCCGGATCTAAGGCAAACTCCCACTCAAAGCAAGTGGATGCCCCGAGGAAGAGTGTGGGTAACCGTATTCGGTCGGGCTCTGCAGGGGACGACTATATGAGCATGACAGTCCTGATCGTCGACGACCATCCAAGCTTCCGAGCGAGCGCCCGTACGCTGCTCGAGGCGGAGGGCTACAAGGTCGTCGGCGAGGCCGAGAATGGGATCGCAGCAGTGAGAGCAGCCAGGAAGCTCCATCCCGACCTCGTTCTCCTCGACGTTCAGCTCCCAGACATCGACGGCTTCGAAGTCGCCGAACGCCTGCGGGAGCTCGACGACCCACCTGAGGTCGTCCTGACGTCGAGTCGCGACGGCGCCGACTACGGCCGCTGCATCGAGTGCAGCGGCGCGCGTGGCTTCGTTCCGAAGGCGGACCTGTCCGGCGCCGCGATCGCGGCCCTGCTCACAACGTGACGCCGGAACGGCGTCCCTGGCTGTTCTTCGGCCCGGCCGCCCTCATCGCGGGCTCCGCCGCCGTCGCCCTCACGCTCACGAGCGACCACGAACAACATCCGGCCCTGGCCACAGCCTTGCTGCTGTTCGTCAGCGTGTCGTTCGTCTTTGCAGGCCTCATCGGCTGGTCGCGGCGGCCGCACAACCGGACAGGCGTACTGATGGTCGCCGTCGGTTTTGGCGTCTTCGTCACGAGCCTCGCCGCGGCGAATCGCCCGCTCCCGTACACGCTCGGCGCGGTATTCGGGAGCATGTTCATCGCCGTCTTCGTCCACTTGCTGCTCGCATACCCGAGCGGCGAGCTGACCAGCCGGTACGCGCGCGTGCTCGTGATCGCCGGGTACGCCACTGCCTTCCTCGCCCCCCTCGTCCATGCGATGTTTCCCGAGCGCGAGACGTGTAAGCCGCACGCCTGTCCCGACAATCTCGTGCTCGTCTCGCACGATCACGCAGCAAACGTCGCTCAGACTGCCGTCTTCACCACGATCGCCGTGGTGCTCTTCGGCGCCACCTTCGCACTCCTCCTGGGACGCTGGCGGAGGGCGACGCCCGCGTTCCGGCGCATTCTGCGGCCGGTCTACCTCGCCGGCGGGCTGAGTGTCCTGCTCCTCGCGATCGGCTTCCTCGTGACGCCGTTCTCCGGTGTAGGCAACACGATTGTCATCGTGGCTCTGATTGCCACCTTCACGGCGGTGCCCTTCTTCTTCCTCGGCGGGATCCTCGGAACGAGGATCGCACGCGGTGCCGGAGTAGGCGCGATTTTCAGCGCGATCCCCGAGCGCGCTTCACCGGGCGAGGTTCAGGAAGGGCTCAGGCTGGCGCTTCGCGACCAGACGGCGCAGCTCGCCTACTGGTACGACGAGGGCCATCATTACGTCGACGTCGAGGGCAATCGGTTCGACCTTCCTGCGGACACGCGCCGGCGGGTCGTGACAAAGCTCGAGTACGCAGACGCGCCCGTCGCCGCAATCGTCCACGACGCGGCCCTCCTGCAAGAGCCGGAGCTGCTCGAAGCCATCACCGGGGCCGCGCGGATCGCGCTCGAGCGGGACAAGCTGCTCGTAGAGGTGAGAGCGAGGGCCGAGCGCTACCGCGCGGTTCTGCAGGCGATGCCCGATCTCATGTTCCGCATCTCCAGGGAGGGGAGGTACCTCTCCTACAACGCACCCAGTGAACGCGACCTGATCGTCAAGGAAGTGGTCGGCCTGACGCTCCGGGACCGCCTCCCCCATGACATCGCCGACCGCGTCCTCGACGCCGGACGCACGGTCCTCGATCATGGAGAGCCAGGCGTGATCGAGTATGCACTCGACTTCGACGGCCGGACACGTCACTACGAAGGCCGTTTCGCGGCAAGCGGGAAGGACGAGTTCCTCATGATCGTGCGGGAGATCACCGATCGGAAGCGGCAGCAGGAGGAGCTCGAGGCTTCGAGGGCGCGAATCGTCGCCGCGGGTGACGACGCGCGGCGCAAGCTCGAGCGGAATCTCCACGACGGGGCTCAGCAACGTCTCGTGTCGCTCTCCCTTTCCCTCCGGCTCGTCCAGGGGCGGCTACGCAAGGATCCAGAAGCCGCAGAGACGCTGCTCGACAGGTCGCGGGAGGAGCTTGCGCAGGCGCTCGAGGAATTGCGCGAGCTCGCGCGCGGGATCCACCCCGCCGTGCTGACCGACCGCGGCCTTGAAGCTGCTCTCGAAGCCCTCGCCGCCCGGTCGCCGCTGCCCGTGGAGATCGACGGTCCCGACGGAGACCTCCCGCCACCGGTGGAGGCGGCGGCGTACTACGTCGTGTCGGAGGCGCTTGCAAACGTGACGAAGTACGCCCAGGCTTCCCTGGTCAAGGTGATAGTGGGACAAACGAACAGATGCGCGCTGGTTGAAGTCGTCGATGACGGCGTCGGCGGCGCAGATCCGGGCCGTGGGTCCGGCTTGCGCGGCCTCTCCGACCGCTTGGCGTCATTGAGCGGAAAGCTCGACGTGGACAGCCCTCCGGGCGCGGGAACCCGCGTCCGTGCCGAGATCCCCCTGGAGTAGGCTGGCGTGTCGGAGCTTCCGCATGGAACAGTCACACTCGTCTTCACGGACGTCGAGGGCTCGACGCAACTCGTCCAGCAGCTTGGCGACGGCTATGCCCAGGTGCTGGCCGACCACCGCCGGTTGCTTCGAGACGCGGTCGCCTCAGGTGAGGGGCACGTCGTCGACCACCGGGGCGACGAGTTCTTCGTCGTCTTCGGAGACGCCCGCCGCGCGGCGGACTCCATCGTCGCCCTCCAGCGCGCATTTGCGGATCACGACTGGCCCAACGGCATCGAGCTCCGCGTCCGCGTGGGAATGCACACCGGGGAGCCGGCCATTCGCGAGGAAACGTACTTTGGGCTGGACGTGCATCGCGCTGCCCGGATCTGCCAGGCCGGAAGCGGCGGTCAGGTGCTTGTCTCGCAGCGCACGCACGAAGAGCTCGATGCGGAACACGACCTCCTCGATCTCGGCGATCACGAACTGCCCGGTCTGCCGGACCTCGAGCGCCTCTACCAGCTCAACGTCCCGGGCCTGCCGATCGACTTCCCCCCGCTCAGCAGCGCTCGCAAGGGCTTCCGTGGGATGCGCATAGTTCTCGCCGATGACTCCGTGCTGCTGCGCGAGGGCATCGCGCGGCTGCTTGAGGACGCAGGGTTCGAGGTCGTTGCGCAGAGCGGCACGGCCGACGACCTGCTTCGGCACGTCGGGATGCACAAGCCAGATGTAGCACTCGTGGACATCCGGATGCCGCCGACGCAGACCGACGAGGGGCTCCGCGCGGCCCAGCAGATCCGCGAGCGCTGGCCCGACACAGGCGTCCTCGTCCTCTCCCAGTACGTGGAGCCGGCCTACGCGATGGAGCTGCTCGGCGAGAACGCCGAAGGGGTCGGCTACCTGCTGAAGGACCGTGTCTCCGACATCGACGAGTTCGCAGCCGCGGTCCGGCGGGTTGGCGAGGGCGGGTCCGCGCTCGATCCCGCTGTGGTGTCCCAGCTCGTGGGGCGCCGCCGGCGTGACGACCCGCTCGAGGAGCTCACACCCCGGGAGCGGGAGGTGCTCGAGCTGATGGCCGAAGGCCGGTCCAACGCGGCGGTCGCAGAGACCCTCGTCATCACCCTCCGCGCGGTCGAGAAGCACGTGACGAGCATCTTCTCGAAGCTTCGGCTGCCAGCGACGGCCGAGGACCACCGCCGCGTGCTCGCCGTTCTCACTTACCTCCGCTCTTAGCCCGCGTCCTCGCTTGCGCCCTGCGGTTAACCGCACTGTGAAGACACCTGCACGCCCCCTGGCGCGCGCGTGCGCCGCGCGTGAAGCTGTGCCCATGAACGTCGACATGCTGAACACGCAGCTTCGTGAGCTCGTGCTGGAGCGCCAGGCGCTCCGCGAGGGCGGAGCGGCCGCGGACGAGCTCGAGCGCAACCGCCTCGCGATCGTTCGCGCGCAGTGGCAGCTGTCGTATGCCTTCGTCGAGCTCCACCAGCCTCACGAGCTCGACCAGGCCGCTTAGCCGAATACCTCCCTCCTCCTGCGAAGGCCGCCCCTCCTCCCGGCGGCCTTCCTCTTTCTTGCGTGCGGTTCTCCGCACGCGAAGAGGCCTGGCAGCCGCATTTTCGGCCGCTCTCTCGGGTGCGACGCTGAGCCCGTGATGCAACGGACTCAGGAGGCCCAAATGGCGAGCAAGCGGACACGCGAACTGGATTTCCGCTCGAGCGACGGTCTCGAGGTCTCCCTCTTGTGGGAGCCCGAGACGAGCCGAGTGACGGTCTCCGTCTTCGATACGAAGACCGGCGACGACTTCGAGGTCGAGGTCTCGAGCAACGAGGCCATTGACGCCTTTCACCACCCCTACGCCTACGCGGCGAACCGTGGCGTCCACTTCCTCGCCGGCGTGCGGACTTCGAACGATCCCGTCTACGCATAACCAACCGGCGCGAAGGAGCAAACAACAATGTCACCCCTCAAACGTTCAAACAACATCGCGGCTCGCATGGGCCGCTGGAGCGCACACCACCGCAAGAGGGCGATCTTCGGGTGGCTTGCGTTCGTCGTCCTCTCGGTCGCGATCGGCACGGTCGTCGGGACGAAGGAGATCGATACCAACAACGCAAACGTCGGCGAGGCACACCGCGCCGACCAGATGCTGCTCGACGCCGGTTTCCAGATCGATCCGCAGACGGAGTTCGTCCTCATCCAGAGCAAGAAGAAGACGATTGACGATCCTGCGTTCAAGCAGGTCGTTGAGGACACGATCGTTGCGGTGCAACGCCATCCCGCGGTCTTCAGCGATCTCAAGTCGCCACTCGACCCGGCGAACGCGAGTCAGGTCTCGAAGGATGGCCGCACCGCCCTCGTCGAGTTCACGATGAAGGGAACCACCAAGGAGGCCAAGGAGGTCATCGACCCGGTCGTGAAGTCGACTGATGGCGTTCAGGCCAGGCACCCCGACTTCTATGTGTCCGAGGCCGGCTCGATCTCCACCGGCAAGGCCCTCGACAAGCTGTTCAACTCGCAACTCGCGAGCGCAGGCGAGCGGTCGATCCCACTCACGCTGGTGATCCTCGTGCTCGTGTTCGGCGCAGTGGTTGCAGCGGGGATCCCGTTGCTGCTCGCGCTGACCGCGGTGATCGCCACCATCGGGCTGCTGGCTCTCCCGAGTCAGCTGTTTCCCATGGATCCGAACGTCTCCGCCGTCGTCCTGCTGGTCGGGCTGGCGGTCGGCGTCGACTACTCGCTCTTCTATCTCAAACGCGAGCGCGAAGAGCGGGCGGCCGGACGGAATGCCGAAGCGGCACTCGAGGCGGCTGCGGCAACCTCGGGCCGGTCGGTGCTCATCTCCGGCTTCACAGTCATGATCGCGATGGCGGGGATGTTCTTCGCCGGCGACAAAGGGTGGGTGTCCCTGGCTCTCGGAACGATGACGGTCGTCGCGATCGCCATGCTCGGCTCGCTCACCGTGCTCCCGGCAGTGCTGTCGAAGGCCGGCGACAGGGTCGAGAAGGGTCGCATTCCGTATCTCCACCGCCTGCGCCGCAAGGATGGCGGTGACAACCGCGTGTGGAGCGCCATCCTCACCCCGGCGCTGCGACGACCGCTTGTCTCCGCCGTGATTGCGGGCACGGCCCTCGTGGCCCTCGCCTTCCCCGTGCTCGGAGTCCACACAGCCATGTCAGGGCTGGACTCTTTGCCCAACAGCACGAAGGAGGTCCGCGCGATCCATGCCGTGCAAGATGCATTCCCAGGCGGCCCGCAGCCCGCAGTCGTGGTGATCAAGGCGAAGGATGTCCGGTCGGCGCCCGTGCAACAGGCGATCGCAGGGCTGAAGAGCAAGGCACTGCACTCCGGCCAAATGCTGACGCCGATCGAGGTCACCCGGAACGCAGACAACACGGTGGCCCGCGTCACCATCCCGCTCGCCGGCAAGGGCACGGACGACAGGTCTGAGGCCGCCCTCGCGACGTTGCGTGATCGCATCGTGCCGTCGACGATCGGCAATGTCGCCGGCGCAGAGTACGCGGTCACCGGGATCACGGCTGCGTCGCACGACTTCAACAGCAAGATGAAGGGCGCCCTGCCCTACGTCTTCGGCTTCGTGCTGGCGTTCGCCTTCCTGTTGCTGCTCGTGTCGTTCCGGTCGATCGTGATCGCGGCGAAGGCGATCGTCCTGAACCTGCTCTCCGTGGGCGCCGCCTACGGGGTGCTGGTGCTCGTCTTCCAGCACGGCTGGGGCGAGGGGATCCTGAACTTCGAGTCGAACGGCGGGATCGCCTCGTGGCTGCCGCTGTTCATGTTCGTCATCCTGTTCGGCCTGTCGATGGACTATCACGTCTTCATCCTCAGCCGGATCCGCGAGGCGTACGACCGCGGGCTCAAGACGGAGGATGCGGTCGCACACGGGATCAAGACCACGGCAGGCGTCGTGACGAGCGCCGCGGTTGTGATGGTCGGAGCGTTCGCGATCTTCGCGACGATGCCGATCCTGGACATGAAGGAGATGGGCGTCGGCCTGGCCGCAGCGGTGCTGATCGACGCCACGATCGTCCGGGCAGTGCTGCTGCCGGCGACGATGAAGCTGCTCGGTGACTGGAACTGGTACCTGCCGAGGTGGCTCGAGTGGCTGCCGAGACTGGAGCACGAGCCGCAGGCCGAGCGGGCTCCGGAGGCCGCTCCGGTTCCCGCAGTCGGCGCCTAGCTCCTCCTCGCTCCTTCGCGTTGAAGCGCCCTGGTGAGAGCCGGGGCGCTTCGCGTTTCAGGAGCCGGAGGCGGGACTCGAACCCACGACCCTTCGCTTACAAGGCGAATGCTCTACCAGCTGAGCTACTCCGGCGCGACGTCTCATGGTAGGCCAAGTCGGTTGTTGTCTGTTCTGGACACGGCCCAGCCGATGCTGATTGCACTCTTCAAGTGTGGACCATCCGAAGGATGTCGGAGATCGCACCACATTGGCCGTCATGATGGCGCTCCGCGAACTGGGGTTTGCGATCCTGATTCCATTCGGCGAGAACACACGCTACGACCTGGTCATCGACGACGGTGAGCGCCTTGCACGGGTTCAATGCAAGACGGGGCGTCTGCGCTCTGGAGCAGTGCGATGGGCTGCCTGCAGCTCCTACGCGCATCATCCCAATCCCCGCGAGGCTCGTCGGGACTATCTGGGTCAAGTCGACTTCTTTGCGATCCATTGTCCCGCGAACGACGGGGTCTACCTCGTCCCGATTGAAGATGTGCAGGTCCGGAGGGAGGGAGCGCTCAGAGTTGATCCGCCAAAAAACGGACAGCGGAAATTCATTCGCGAAGCACAGAAGTACGAAGTAGGGCGCGTCAGAACTCGTGCTACAGCAGAACCTGGCGCGACTTCTGGTGCGTGAGGATCTTCCGCTTCACTCGCTGGAGCGCGTTGTCGATCGTCTTCGTGTCGCAGCCGAGCAGCTCGGCCATCTCCTCGTAGGACGAACCCTCGAGGTAGAGCCGCAGCGCGTCCGACTCGAGCTCCGAGAGGCCGGTGCCGAGCGTGAAGACCAGGCTCTGCAGCTCCTCGGTCGAGATCACGCAGACCGAGGGGTCGTCGACCCCCGGACCGGGCAGCGCATCACCGAGCGTGCATTCGCTGTCAGACTCCTGGCCGGCCGGGGTGTGGCTGAACGAGACGTAGGTGTTGAGCGGCGAGTGTTTGAACCGCGTCGCCGTCTTGATCGCCGTGATGATCTGCCGCGTCACGCAGAGCTCAGCGAAGCTGCGGAAGGAGGTCTCCTTGTCGGCCCGGAAGTCCCGCACCGCTTTGTAGAGACCGATCAGCCCCTCCTGGATCAGGTCCTCGGAGTCGCCGCCGGCGAGGAAGTAAGAGCTCGCCTTGAGGCGGACGAAGCCGGTGTAGCGGCGGATCAGAACGTCCAACGCCGACCCGTCCCCGTTCCGGGCGCGCAGCACGAGCTGCAAGTCTTCGAGCTCCCTTTGGGCCTTCTGCGCGGCGGTTGCGGCGGGCCGTGCGGCCATCTGGCCTCCCCCGGAATCGCGGGCGAGTCCGAAGCCTCACCCTAAGGTCGAGGGAGAAGATAGCAAGGTCCGCTCGTCTTTACAAGGTATTTGCGATGGACCCAGGATGTTACGAACGTATGTTCGGTAGGGCCGAGCACAGGCTCGACACGGCGTTAGGCCGCAGCGCCGGTAAGAACGCGGGCAGCTGGGCGGACTTCGGCGACCAGCGTGCCGACGGCCTCGGCCAGCTGCTCACGAACAGCCATGTCGACGAGGTTTCCAGCCTCGTCGAATCTGGTCGGCGCGTGTCCGACCGCGACCTCAGCGTCCACGACACGCGCACCGGTTGCACCGAGGACCTTCCGCAGCTCGCCCTGGGACCACACCGCGCCGAACGCCCCGGCGCTCGCTCCCACGACCGCGACCGGCTTGTTCCGCAGCGCGTTCGTGGCCAGGGGGCGGGAGACCCAGTCGATTGCGTTCTTGAGCTGCCCCGGGATCGAGGAGTTGTACTCCGGGGTCACAAAGAGGACGGCGTCGGCGCCGGCGATGGCCCCCCGAAGGGCGGCCACGGCCGCCGGCGCCGGCTCGACGTCATCGTCCTCGTCGTAGGGGGGAATCTCCTTCAGACCCTCCCAGAGCTCGACCTCCGCCATGCTCGGGAAGAGCTCCTCCGCGGCGCGGAGGAGCTTCGTGTTGTACGAGTCGCGGCGCAGGCTTCCCGAGATCCCGAGGACCCTCATCGCTCTTACGCCTCCCGGATGAAAAAGAGGTCGGCAGTCAGCTTGACCTCATCGGCCAGAGCCGGCTTGCCGTCGGGGAGTGGCGTGTTCCAGCTGACGCCGAAGTCGTTCCGGTCAAGAGAGGTCTCCAGCCTCAGGCCGATGACCTCCGTATCGTCGTACTTTGTGGTGGGGCTCCCGATCGTGCCCTTCAGCTCGACCGGCCGAGTGACGCCCTTGATGGTGATCTCGCCGCGAACCCGCAGTTCGTCGCCGGCCCGGACGATCTCGTTCGACTCGAAGCGGAGCTCGGGATGGCGCTCGGCATCGAAGAAGTCCGGCGACTGAAGGTGGGCCTCGAGGTTCTCGTCCTTGACCTGGACGCTCGCAACCCGCGCCGAGCCCTCGATGCGAGCCGTGTCGCCTTCCGAGACCAGCTTGGCATCGACGTCGTCGAAGTGGCCACGAAACGACCCGCCGAGGTACGCGACCTCGAAGCCGATCGAGGAGTGGACGCGATCCAGTGTCCAGGTGCCGGTCGGAAGAGCCTGAACTGTCTCCGTCGTAATGCTCATGTACAACCTCCCTTGAGTACGCTATAGTTGAGTACGCAAGCAACTGTAGCGGAGAACTCTTGTCTAGTCAAGTATTGAGAACACAAGCTTCTACGGGCCTCGAGGCCTGGGTCAGGCTGCTCCGCGCCCACGCCTGGGCGACCCGGACGCTCAGCGCCGACCTCTTCGCCGAGCACGGGCTCACGATCAACGACTACGAAGCGCTGCTCCGTCTCTCCCGAGCCGAGGAGGGCAGGATGCGGCGCGTGGATCTCGCCGACCAGCTCCTCCTGACGGCGTCCGGCGTGACCAGGCTTCTCGACGGCCTGGAGAAGGCGGGCTGCGTGGAACGGGCGACCTGCGCGTCGGACCGCCGCGTCGTTTACGCCGTCCTCACGGACAGCGGCCGCGAGAAGCTCGAGGAAGCCTCGAGCTCTCACATGACTGCGGTCCGTGACTTCTTCGAGCAGCGGTTCAGCGAAGAAGAACTGGTCCAGCTGGCAAGGCTGCTGGACCGTCTGCCCGGCACGGAAGGCGCTGACTCGGCGGACTGCGCGGCCTAGTGAGCTTCGGGCTCGACCGGCAGTAACAGGTCGATCTCGTCCCGGCGCCGGTAGTACTCGAGCGACGGTCTGTCCTGATCCGGCCTCGCCGCTGCACTGAGCGCATCGAAGACCGGACCGATCTGTGCGTACAGCTCCTCGGGCTCGCCCCGTAGCCGGGCTCGCAGATAGGTGCCCCCAGGCAAGACGGCGCTCTCGAGTCCGAGTCGGGCATCCTCGGCCAGATCCGCGATCTCGACGCATGCCCGGTACTCGCTCGAGCTCGGATAGAACGCGCCGTAGACCTTCCGGCCGGTCAGACTAACCAGCACCGATTCGAGCCGTTGCCAGACGCGCGGCGCGACCTCAGCCGGCGGGCCTTGCTCACCGACGTACAGCACGGCGACGTCGTCTCGCTCGACGGTGGTGAACTCCGACCGCTCAGTCCGGCCCCGGCGCATGTGTTCGAGCGCTGCCCGGGTTTCGGGCTCCAGGCGGTCTCGCAGGTGCTTCGGCCGGTTTTCGCTGTGGACGACCGCTTCCAGGTCCCCGAGGAACGCCGCCGACGAGCGTTTCTGGACCTCCTGCCCGGACGTCCCCCGAACCGCGGCGTCCGAGGAGACGAGGCAGACGACCTCCGTGTCACGGTTCTCCGCTGCGAGGCGTTCCAGAGACGCGTCGGCGTTCTTCGCATAGCGAACCTCGAGCGGACCGTAGGACTCGTCAGCACCCGATCCGTCGAAGACGAGGAAACCGCGCGCTCCCTTCAGGGCAACGAAGCTCGCGAGCTCGTCTCGCAGTTCGCGGAGGTCCTCGTAGTTCCCCGCGTGGAAGAGGTTGTGCCCGTCGAAGAGATAGAGAGTTGGTTCGGCCACGTCTGAAATTCCAGGGTCTGACCCTAGGTGGGATCGGAGTGTGACGTTTTGTCCACGAGGCGCTGGCGTTGCGTTTCGTAGAGCAGGAGCGCGGCCGCAACGCTGACGTTCAACGATTCGACGTTGCCCGCAAGCGGGATCGACACCGCCTCATCGCACGTGCGTCGAACGAGGGGACGCAACCCCTTCCCTTCGGCGCCGAAGACGAACACGACTCCGTCGCTGAGATCGGCCTCCCACATCGGCGTCGCCGCGTCGCCGGAAGCGGCATAGATCCACAGATCGCCCCGCTTCACCTCGCCGAGATAGCGCGCGAGGTTCGGGACGACGGCCACCGGCAGGTGCTCGACCGCCCCTGCGGAAGCTCGACAGACCGCTGGAGTCACCGTTGCCGAGCCGTGCGCGGGAACGACGACGCCCGTTGCGCCCGCGCCTTCCGCGCTGCGGCAGACGGCCCCGAGATTCCGCGGGTCGGTGACCTGGTCTAGGCAGGCCAGAACGGGCCGCTCCCCCGCCGCGAGCTCCCAGGCATCTGCATATCGATAGGGCTCGCACCACGCGGCGACGCCCTGGTGGTCGCGAGTCCCGACGGCCTCGCTCAGCTCGCGCTCCGCCTTGACCTGGATCCGGGGGCGCTCGGTCTCACGAAGCCACGCCTCGGACTTGAGCGCGCGCTCCGTCGCCCACAGTTCGAGCACCTCCCGCCGCCCACGCAGGGCCTCGCGAACGGCGCGCCGGCCGTAGACCTGCTCGCGCGTCACCTGGGCACGAGCTGGAAGCCGTCGGCCACGTCACGCGCTTCCCACCCGGCGGCCTCGATCTCGGCCCGCAAACGATCTGCCTCGTCGAAGTCGCGCGCCGCTCGCGCTTGCTTCCGACGCTCGGCAAGCTCGACGACCTCGGGCGGAGCATCTCTTTCTTCCACGAGCGAAGCCAGCCCGAAGACGTCGAGCGCGCGGCGCAGGAGCTCGTGGTCGCGCCAGCCGTGCATGACTGCGAGCGCTTCCGGCGTATTGAAGTCGTCGTCCAGCGCGGCGGCGAAACGCTGCCACTCATCCTCGCCGGCTCGCTGCGAGGGTGCCCGGAAGACCTCGCGAAATCCCTCCACTCGAGCCTCGGCCGCGGCCATCGTCTCGTCGGAGAAGTCGACCGGCTTCGACCAGTGGCCCGTCATGAAATAGAGCAGCACGGTTTCGCGTCCCCAGCGCTCCAGCACGTCATGGAGCGACGCGACGTTCCCTACGGACTTCGACATCTTCTCGCCCACGAACTCGAGCATCCCGTTGTGCATCCAGACTTGTGCGAACTCGCGACCGGCGGCTTGCGACTGCGCACGCTCGTTCTCGTGATGCGGGAACACGAGGTCGAGCCCGCCGAGGTGGATTTCGAACTTCGGGCCGAGGAATTTCTCGGCCATCGCGGAGCACTCGATGTGCCAACCCGGGCGGCCGCGTCCCCACGGTGAGTCCCACCACGTGTCCTCGCCCTCTTTGTTGGCTTTCCAGAGGGAGAAATCCCTTGGGTCCTCCTTGCGCGGGTTCGGCTCTTGCTCCTCGACCTGGTCTGGACGCTGGCCCGACAGGCGGCCGTAGTCCGCAAACCTGGCGACGCGGAAATAGACGTCACCCTCTGCTTCGTAGGCGTAGCCGCCCGCAATGAGCTCCTCGATCAGCTTGACGATCTCCGGAATGGTCTCCGTCGCTCTCGGCTCGTGGTCGGGACGGGCAAGGCCCAGCGCCTCAGTGTCTTCGATGTACCACTGCGACGCCTTTGCAGCGAGCTCCGCACTCCGGTTCGGCGCTGCGTCGTAGATCTTGTCGTTGATGTCTGTGATGTTCTCGACGAGCGTCACGTCATAGCCCTGGAGCCGGAGCCACCGCTCGAGCCACATCGAGATCACGAACGGCCGCGCATTGCCGATGTGAATTCGCTGGTAGACGGTCGGGCCGCACGTGTACATCCCGATGCGCGAGGGGGGATCGGGAAGGTCGACTCTCGTCTTGGTCAGCGTGTCAGAGAGCCGCATCGATCCTGCGTAGTGTTTCGTCGCGCGGGAGGGCCGCGATCACTGCCCACAGCTCCGGCCCGCGCTCGCGGCCGGTCAGCGCCATCCGCAGCGCGCGCAGGTCGCCGCCCACCGCCTTCAGCTCGCGCACGACGGCGTGCGCGTCGACGACGCCGTTCGTCCGCTCGAGTAGCTCCTTGAAGCGTTCGAGCGTCTCGGGCGACGAGGCCTTGGCCGGTGCCGGCGTGGTGAGGATCGCTTCCGCGTACTCCTGCGCCTCGCGCAGGTTGCGAGCACCGCGCAGAGCGGGAACGATCTCCCCCGGAGCCCCGACCCGGCCCGCCAGCTCCTCGTCGCTCATCTCCGCGATCGCCTCGATCGCCAGCCGCCGTATGCGGGCGAGATCGTAGTGGACGTCGTGCTGCGGCACGCCGAGCTCTTCGAGATAGCGCCGGACCGCTTCGCCGGGAATCCCTGCCTCGCGAAGTGAGGCGACCGTCGCACCGGGGTTGCGTTTCGCCAGCTTCTTGCCGTCCTCGCCAAGGATGAGCCCGTGGTGGACGAACTCCGGCGGCACCGCGCCGAGGGCTTCGAGCAAGCGTCGGTGCAGGTCCTCGTTGGAACGATGGTCAAACCCCCGAACGACGTGTGTGATCCCGAAGTCGGCGTCGTCGACGACGCTCGCCAGGTGGTACGTCGCCGTCCCGTCCTGGCGGAGGAGGGTGATCCCGTCGAAGCGGTCTCCGAGCGGCGCTGCTGCCTCGCGGTAGCGTTCCTGGCGCTCGCTCTGCCGCATGGGCCCTTCGTCCCAGGCCAGCCCCAGCCACCGGAGGTCGTGAATGATCTCCTCCTCCCCGCCCGGGACGTTCCGCGCCGGGTCGGTGTCGTCGATGCGAAGCAGCATCCAGTCGCCCAGCCGGCGGTTCGCGACGGCACCCAGGGCGTTCCCGACATGGAGCGAGCCGGTTGGGCTGGGTGCGAAACGAACTCTGGTCATCTGCGCCCCAGTCTAGAGTCGGCCCGGTGGAAAAGGCCTTGCTCGCCTGGTTCGCGGAGTACGGCCGGGATCTCCCTTGGCGGCGGACTCGCAACCCGTACGCGATCCTCGTTTCGGAGGTGATGCTGCAGCAGACGCAGGTCGAGCGCGTCATTCCGCGTTACCTCGGCTGGCTCGAGCGCTGGCCGACTGTCGAGGCGCTTGCCGCAGCCTCGCCGGCGGACGTCATTCGCGAATGGCAGGGCCTCGGTTACAACCGCCGCGGGCTCAACCTCCATCGCGCCGCGCGGCAGATCGCGGCCGCCGGCTGGCCCGAGGACTTGACGGAGCTTCCCGGCGTCGGCCCCTACACGGCAGCCGCGGTTGCGAACTTCGCGTTCGGCCGGGATGTCCTTCCGCTTGATACGAACGTTCGTCGCATCCTCGAGCGCACCTCGCAGACCTTCTCGTCGGCGGCCGGACAGGCGCTGATGGATCTCGGCGCAACCGTGTGTCTCGCACGGATTCCTCGCTGCGGGGTCTGTCCCCTCGCCGACGAGTGTCCCTCGCGCGGCCGCCGGTATCAGCCGCTACGCAAACAATCGAGCTTCGAGGGCTCGTTCCGCCAGCGACGGGCGCTGACCCTGCGTCTCGTGGCGGAGCGCGAGCGCCGGCTCGTGGAGCTCGACGGCGAGGCTGTTCGGTCGCTTGCCCAGGACGGCCTCGTTCACGTAGAGGCCGATGTCGTCGCATTGCCCGCAGGTTAAGGTCAGCCGAGTGGAGACGCGCTACGAGGAGCTGATTGCACGCCTGCGCGAGGCGGCACAGCCGAACCGGCCCGCACCACCCGAGCTCGCGCGCTACCTCGAGAAGGTCCGGCGACACGCCTACAAAGTCACGGATCGCGATCTGGAGGAGCTGAAGGCAGCGGGCTTCAGCGAGGACGACCTGTTCGAGCACACTGTGTCCGCCGCGACCGCTGCCGGCTTGGAGCGGCTCCACGCGGGATTGGCAACGTTGGGATGAGGTTGGCCGTTGTCGACGAGGGCGCCGAAGCTCTGCGTGAGCGGCTCGGCCGCGAGCCGATCGACGTCCTCAAAACGCTCCACTACCGGCCCGAGGTTTTCGGTCAACCGTACTCGGACGCGCTGGATCTTGCCATGCGCGGTCCTTCCGAATGGACCGCGGGCGAGCGGGAGCTCTTTGCGGCGTTCGTGTCGTCGCTCAACCAATGTCCCTTCTGAACCAACGCCCACGGCGCGGTCGCGTCGTACGCCCTGGGCAAGGAGATCTGGGAAGCCGTCAAGGACGACTGGCGCAGCGCGCCGATCGACGAACGGCTGCGGGCGACGCTCCAGTTCATCGAGAAGCTGACGTTGCGGCCCGGAGAACTGACGCCTGAGGATGCTGCGGCCGTCCGGGCGGCGGGCGTCAGCGTGGAGGCCCTCGTCGACGCGATTCACGTCGCCGCCCTCTTCAACATGATCGTCCGGCTCGCGGACTCTCTCGGCTGGGACGTACCCGAGTTCGAGTCCTTCTACGATCGCGCGGACGTGATGCTGGCGGGCAGCTACACGCTCGACTAACCGGCCTGGAAGGCCGATTTCGGGAGGCTGACCGCGAGCTTGCCGTCCTCGTACGAGACCTCGGTCCTGGGCAACAGCTCCGTGACGTCGAGGCTTACCGGCTACGATCCGCTCGTGATCGCCTCGATCTGGTTCTACCTCTTCCCGCTCTACATCCTCGGCGGGATGCTCCTGCTCGTCGGAACCTTCGCGCTCCTGAGCCGGATCCAGGGTGGTCGCTTCCTGAAGCCGATCGTGACCGGGCTGATGAAGGTTCCACTGCTCGGGCGGTTTCTCAAGCGCGCGTCGCAGATGGCGCTCGAGCGCCAGAACCCCGAGCTCGCGAGCGCGGTCAAGAAACTCGAGCGCTCGGGAGTTGCGAAGGATCCGACCCGAGCCCAACAAGCGATGTCCCGCCTCAGCGCGACCGAGCGGCGCGCTTATCTGGACGCAACGGCCGAGCAGACCGAAGGCATCGCGCAGAACCGGCAGCAACGCAGGCAGCTCGAGCGGGCGCGCAAGGGACGGCGCCGCTAAGCGGCGTTACTTTTCCGGCCGGCGAACGAACTAAGGATCGTGCAAGACGTCGCGGAGAGCGCCTTCCGGCGCCACTACGCCCAGATCTACCGCTTCGTCCGCCGGCGCTCGCCAACCGACGAGCAAGCCGAGGACATCACACAGACGAGAGCGCTAGAGCGGATGCCGTAGCCAGACGTTCGGCTCGACGTGACGACCCACACCGGCGCGGACGTGAAGTGGCGCAAGCATTCCCGGCACGATGTGGTCGCCGTCGTCGGGGAACTCCACTCCCGTCCACTCCTCCCAGTCCGAGACCGGAGCCTCGATCGTCATCGACTCTGCCGCGGCCGCGAGAATCTCGCCGCCCACGAGCTCGTGGATCCGGATCCAGGGATCGAAGTGGGTACCGTCCGGACGGCGCCAGTACATGTAGCGCTCGATCGGAATCAGCGGATACTCGGCCTTTCGTGTCGGCCGCACCGGGGCGATCAGCTCGCGCAGTCCGGACGCAGCGGCTGCGCGGCGCATCTCTACGAGCATGCGACTCGACACCCTGCGCCCTTGCTGGTCGGGCCGGACCGAGATCGCCAGCGCACATAGGACGTCCGGCTCCCGGCCGCTCTCGAAGGCGCGGAGAAACGCTTCGTCCCAGCCGGCGGGAAGATCTCCGGCGCTTCCGTCCCACGGCGTGGGAATGGAGTGCAGCTCCGCGACGAGCTCACCGTTATCGACGAGTGCGAGCTGCAGGTTCGGAAAATCATCGTAGATCCGGTCCCAGTACCGATTTCCGGGAACGTTGTGATGCATGTACTCAGGGAACGTCGTGCGCGAAAGCACCTCGTAACGAACGGCCCGCAACTCCGGATGATCCGCATAGCGGACGAGATTCACCATCGCTCGAGGAGTGCGACGGCCTGTGCCGCAAGACCCTCTCCGCGCCCAGTGAAACCCAGTCGATCGGTCGTCGTCGCGCGCACGCTGACGGGCGCGCCTAGCCGGCTCGAAAGCTCATCGCCCATCTCCTGCCGCCGTGAGGCAATGCGCGGCTCTTCGCCGATCAGCACGCAGTCCGCATTGACGACGGAGTAACCGGCTTCGCGCGCCTGCGCGAGCGCGGTGGTGAGGAGGTCGAGCGACGAGATGCCTTCAGGCGTGGACGAGTCGGACGGGAAGAGCGAGCCAATGTCGCCGAGTCCTGCGGCGCCCAGCACCGCGTCGATCAGCGCGTGCGTGACGACGTCTCCGTCCGAGTGGCCCGCGAGGCCTCGTGAGGACTCGAAGCGGACACCGCCGAGGACGAGCGGCGTGCCGTCCTCGAAGGCATGCGCGTCGACGCCGATCCCGACCCTCAGGCTGCTCATCCGAGCGGTTCCTGACGTGCCTGTCGCTGCTCGAACACCGTCACCGTCTCGTAGCCCGCGGAGCGGAGGAGCTCGCGGGCGCAATCGAAGTCCCGGCCGACGACGTCCGGCGAATGAGCGTCCGAGCCGAGCGTCACGGGCACGCCGCGCTCCCGACAGGCGGCGAGGAAATCAGGATGGGGATAGAGCTCGTGTACGGGTTTACGCAAGCCTGCCGTCGAGACCTCGACCGCCACTCCCGACTCGGCGATCGCGTCCGCCACGGGGGCGTAGTCGAATGACTGCGCCCGCTCGCCGAAGATCTTGACCAGGTCGGGATGCGAGAGCGAGTCGAAGAGGCGACTGCTCGCGGCCCGGGCGAGCATCTCGAAGTAACGACGCCACGCCTCGTCCACGCCCACGGCGTCGAGCAGCCGCGGCTCGCCGTCCACTCCGAGGCCGTCGATGAAGTGGATCGAGCCGAGCAGGTAGTCCCATGGGTGCGGGGCCAGAAGCTCGCGCGTCTCGTCCTCACAGCCCGGTACGTAGTCCACCTCGAGCCCGAGCTTCACGGGGAGCCCGCGGTCGCGTGCCTGTGCAATTGCGTCGACATATGACTCGACGTCGTAGACGCACCGCTCGGTCTGGTAGAGCACGGTCCAGAGCGATCGCGTCTGCCGGAAGTAGTAGGCGTGCTCGGTAAACCCGATCTCGTCGACGCGGGCCGTGCGCGCAGCCTCGACAAATGGCTCGACCGACCAGGTGTCGTGGGCGATCTCCTCGCGGCCGTTCCGCAGGTGCATGTGGTAGTCGACGATCACAACATTGCGGCGACGCGCTCGAGATCCGCAGCCTCTGTGATCTTCAGCAAACGAGGGTCACCCGGCACGCCGGTGACCCGCCCCCCACTCGCTTCCACCGCAGCCGAACAGTCGGTCCAGGAAGTTAGTGGCTCTGAGCCACTAAGTAGCGCCCGGCGCAGCACATCCGCGACGAAGGCCTGTGGCGTCTGGACAGCGCGGAGCTCGTCGCGGTCGAGCGTTTCGACTACCCGATCGCCGTCGAGCCGCTTGATCGTGTCGGCGACGGGCAGGACCGGCACGGCGCCGTCCCAACCCTCGTTCAAGGCCGTCACCACGCGCTCGACCACAGCGTCATCGAGGAGCGGCCGGGCCGCGTCGTGCACGAGCACCACTGCCGCATCATCTGGCACCTCGGCGAGCGCGAGGCGCACCGATTCCCCACGCGTTGCCCCGCCTGCGACACACGCGCTGACCTTGCTGCAGCCGAGCTCCTCGGCGAGGAGGATCGTCGGCTCTTCCCAGCCCGGAGGCGCGGCGACCACGATCGCGTCCACCCACTCAGAGGCGTCGAGCCGCTCCAGACTCTCACCCAGCAGCGGGCGATCGCCGAGGCGGACGAACGCCTTCGGTCGCTCGGCGCCGAGCCGGTCCCCGCTACCCGCCGCAGCGAGGACTGCCCAGACGCTCACTTCGAGCCGGCGCGCGCCTTCGTCTTGGGCTTGCTCTTCGCGACGGGTTTTGCCGCGACCTTGCGGGTCGCTGTCTTCGCGGGCTTACGCGCAGCGGGCTTGGCCGTTTTTGCGGCCACCTTCGCGGGCTTCGCCACGGTCGTCTTCTTGCGGCCGTTGGACGCTGTCGCTCCGTTCGTGCTTGCGCCGACGAGCACCCCGTCGAGCCACTCCGCAGCCTCCTCCTCGTCCATGTCCTTCGCGTACATGAGCTCGCTCGCCAGGATCTTCTTGGCCTTGACGAACATCTGCTTCTCGCCGGTGGAGAGACCCTTCTCGCTGTCGCGCAGCGAGAGATTCCGGACAACCTCGGCCAGCTCGAGGATGTCGCCGGTCTTCATCTTGTCCCGGTTGTGCTTGAAACGGCGGTTCCAGTTCTTGGGCATCTGAGTGCCCCCACCTGTCAGAGCCTTGACGACGACCTTGACCATGTCCTCGCCGATCACCTTCCGGAGGCCGACCTTCTCGGCGTTCTCGGACGGGACGTTGACGGTCATGTCGTTGTGCAGGATCTTGATCGTCAGGTATTCGCGCTTTTCACCGAGCACATCGCGCTTTTCCTTCTTCACGACCGTCCCTGCTCCGTGGTGTGGATACACCACCTTGTCGCCGATCTTGTACAAACCCGCCCCTTTCCGTCCTTATGTGACCGCGAAGCCGGCGGGTGATTCCGCCGGCCGAGGTAGACCAGTCTACCAAAAGACGCTGGAAATGGCCACTTTTTCGCCGCCGGAAGCCAAAATCCCTGCTAAGCGCCGGTTTCGTCGGCGGGTCGGCGGAGGAGCGGCGAACAAGCAGCGAGAAATAGTGCCACCAGGCACAAGAACACGAAGCCCCCGCGGATGCTGGTCGCCCCGGCGACTGCCCCGATGAGCGGCGGGCCGGCCAGAAAGCCGAGATAGCCCAGGATGGCGACGGTCGAAACGGCGGCCCCGCGCCCCCCTTCCCCGCCGAGCTTGCCCGCGACCCCGAACAGCGTCGGGGCTGACAGGGCAAGCCCGCCGCCCGCCACGACGAAGCCCGCGAGGGCGACGACAGCATGTTGTGCTGAGGACGCCACCGCGAGCCCGGCCGCCGCCGCAATGCCGGCGAATGCCATCCTGGCGGCAACCGAGGGTCTGGCCACTCGCTGTGCGAGCAAGCGGCCCGTCGCCATGGCGGCGGCGAAGAGTCCGGGCCCAAGTCCGCTGACAGCGGGACTGGACTCGAAGGTGCGCTCGAGGAAGAGGGCGCTCCACGACTCGAGGCCGTTCTCGACGATGAAGGCGAGTGCGAGCACCGCGCCGACGACGAGCAGGCTCCTCCCCGGCCGGGAGCGCCCGGGAGCGCGAGGCACGCGTTCCCTCGAGCCGAGATTCGCAGCAGCGCTGAGAACGATGACGACGCCGAAAGCCGCGAGGATCCAGGAGGGATGCGCTCCGGCCTTGCGGAGGAAACCGGCGCCGGCGCCGCCGACGAGGACACCGACGGAGAAGGCGGCGTGTAGGCCGTCCATCACACGGACGCGAAAGGCGGATTCGACGCGGGCAGCATCCGCGTTGATCGCGACGTCGAGTGTCCCCGTCCCGAGACCGACAGGCACGAGCAGCGCGATCAGCGCAGGGACCGAACGCGCCAGCGCGGGGAGCATGGCGGCGAAGCCGAAGGCGACGAGCGCTAGCGGGACGAGCCGAGCGCCGAACGCGTCGGCGAGCCGGCCGGCCGCGAGCATCGCCGGCACCGCGGCGAGCGCTACGGCCAATAAAGCAAGCCCGAGCTGCGCCTCGCTCGCGCCCGTCGACCGCTGAATCGCCGGGAGGCAGGCGGCCCACCCGCCCCAGAAGAGCCCGAACACCGCGAACGCCGCGGCAAGGCCTTTAGCGCTTCTCACGAAGGGTTAGAGGGGCACGGCTGGGCCGTCAAGGTCCGGCACGGCCTCTGGACGGCGTCGAAAGCGGCCCCGCCTCCGGCCTTCCTCAGAGCTGGAGATACCGATCGACGAGATTGTGCTCCTGCAGGCGGCGCAGGCCCTCGCGGATTTCCCGCGCGCGCACGGTGCCGACCCCGCTGATCGCCTCGAGGTCGCGCTGCGAAGCGCGAATGATCGACTCGAGATCGCTCAGGTCTCGCACGACTTTCTTGACGACGGCTTCCGGGAGGCGCGGGATGTGCGAGAGGATGCGGAAGCCGCGCGGCGAGACCGAGTGGTCGAGCGGGTTGATGTCACGCGGATGGCCCAGGAGCTCGACCAGGCGCTCGACATCGAGCAGCTGGCGGTAGGGAAGAGCGTGGAGCCCTTCCAGCGCAAGCTCGGCTCGCGGCCCCGGCCCGTCGGCGTGATAGTCGTAAACGACAGCCGCGCGTTCTGTAGGGACCTCGCCGACGAGCTCGTGGAGCTGCATCCGGATGAGCCGCGCCTCCGCGCCGAGCTCGACGCAATCCCGCTCGATCTCCGCGGCCATCCGCGCCGTCATCTCCGCGCGCTGCAGGACGACCAGCACGTCGTCCAACACGACGGCGTTCTGAAATTCAAGAGCCGTAAGCCGGGTCAGCACCTGATTCAGCCGTTGCCCGTACGTCTCGAGCGTAGCCAGCGCCTGGTTCGTCTTGGCGAGAACCTCGGGCACAGCGTCGAGCTGATACCGAGACGCCCCGACGAAGACGGAGATGGTCGAACGCTGCTGCGAGATCGAGATCACGAGCGCACCGGTCTGCTTCGCCACGCGTTCTGCAGTGCGGTGCCTCGTGCCGGTCTCGTTCGAAGGAATCGTCGGGTCCGGCATCAACTGCACGTTGGCGTATGCGAGCTTCGTCAACGACGGATTGACGATGATCGCCCCGTCCATCTTCGCCAGCTCGTACAGGAGTTGGCCTGTGAATGGAACATCGAGGCGGATCCCGCCCGAGAAGAGAAAGGACAACTCGTTCGGGTCGCCGACGACGATCAAGGCACCCTCGCGCGAGCGGATGATGTCATCGATTCCCTGCCGCAGATCCGTGCCCGGGGCGATGCGTTCGAGCGCCGCTAGCAGGTGAGGATCGCGGCGCGGATCGTCCTCGGACGGCGTCCGCATGAAACCGAGGGCGGCAGCCTGTGCCTCGGGCACATTCCTAGTGTGCCAGTTCAGCCCGCGAGCTCGGGCTCGGCGGCACGAACGGGCCGGCGGCCGAGCGTCGCGATGACAAGGCCGGCGAGGATGCAAGTAGCGCCCGCAAGCTGGAGCAGCGACGGCGACTCGTCCACGATCAGCGCTGCGAACGCCACGGAGCAGACCGGTTGCAGGGTGAGGAGGATCGAGGTAACGGCCGCCGGGAGGCGCGGCAGCGACGTCGAGATCAGCAGCCAGCCGACCACCTGGGAAGAGAGGGCGAGTAGGATCAGCCACCCGGTCGCCGACCAGGACGGCGTCAGGTCGAGATCGCCCACGACAAGGCCGATCGCCGCACAGCCGAGCGCCGACGCCACGGTCGCGGCGAACAGCGGCCCTGCCGGGCGCCGGAGATCACGGCTTCCCTCCCGCAGGGTGAGCAGGAAGCCCGCGTAGGCAATCCCGGTCAGCAAGCCGTACAGCGCACCGAGCGGAGGATTCGACCCGTACGCATCCTGTTCGAGCGCGCCGGAAATCAGGATGACGCCGAGCCCGACGACCGGAATGGCGGCGAGCGACGAGCGCTGCGGGCGCTCGCCGAGCAGTGCCCAGGCGAGCAGCCCGACGAGCACGACCTGCGTGTTGCCGAGCACGGTGGCGAGGCCGGCGCCGACCTGGTCGATCGCGTTGTGCCAGAGGATGAGATCGGCCGCGAAGAAGCCGCCGGCGAGCCAGGCCAACCAGACGGCGCGGCCGGGCCTCCGCCCGAAGCGGCGGTTCTCCAGCCGCGCGAGCAGCCAGAGCGGCGGCAGCGCCCACACGCAGCGGTAGAACGCACCAGTCGACGGCGAGACGTGCGCGAGGCGGAAGAGAATGCCCGAGAAGGCGATCGCAACCGCGCCGACGAGCACGGCCGGCACGGGCCTCTGGCCGACGCCGCGAAGCACGCTGAGACGCTAGCCGGTCTTCGAGTCCAGACCCGCTGCGATCGCCTTCGGCAGGGTCTCCGCCTCGAGCACCTGCAGCTTGCGCACATTCGCCGGAGTCTCTGCGGGCACGACAACCGACTTCAGCCCGAACTTCGCGCACTCTTCGAGCCTGCGTTCGGCCTGCGACGCCGGGCGCAGGCGGCCGGTAAGCCCGATTTCGCCGAACGCAGCAAGCCCATCGTGTGTGGGGACCCCCTTCGCTGCCGACGCGATCGCAAGTGCCACTGCCAGATCGGCGCCCGGCTCGTCGATGCGCACTCCCCCGGCGACATTGACGAACACGTCCGCGCTGCCGAGAGCGACCCGGGCATGGCGCCCGAGGACCGCGACGATCATGGCGAGCCGCTTCGGATCGATGCCGGTCGCAACGCGTCTCGGCATCGCCAGGTCCGTAGGCGCCACGAGCGCCTGGATCTCCAGCAGGATCGGCCGCGTCCCCTCCAGGGCACAGACGACCGCTGAACCCACCTCACTCCCGGCCGCCCGGCCGAAGAGCTCGGACGGATCCGGCACACCCTCGAGCCCCGCCCCCGTCATCTCGAAGACGCCGAGCTCGTTCGTCGATCCGAACCGGTTCTTCACCGCGCGCAGGATCCGGTGCGCGTGGTAACGGTCGCCCTCGAACTGGAGCACGCAGTCGACGAGGTGCTCGAGCACGCGTGGGCCCGCAACCGAACCGTCCTTCGTCACGTGGCCGACGAGGATGGTCGCGACGCCGAGTTCCTTCGCAGCCCGGAGGAGCCGGGACGCGGCCTCGCGCACCTGTGCGACCGAGCCGGGCGCGGAGCCGACCTCTGAGGAATAGAGCGTTTGCACCGAGTCGATCACGCAAACGTCGGGCCGCTCTGCTTCCAGCGTCGCGCAGACAGTCTCGAGCTCCGTCTCCGCAAGGATTTCGACGCGATCAGCCCCGCCGAGGCGCTCGGCCCGGAGCTTCACCTGCGCGACGGATTCTTCCCCGGTGACGAGCAGGCCGCGCCGCGTTTTCGAAATCGAGGCGAGCGCCGTCAGCAGGAGCGTCGACTTGCCGACTCCCGGCTCGCCGCCGACGAGAACCAGGGAAGCAGGCACCAGGCCGCCGCCGAGCACGCGGTCGAGCTCGGCGACACCGGTCGGGATCCGCTCCGCCTCGGCGGCCTCAACGTCGACGAGGCGCAGGATCGGCTGCGGGGGCGCCTTGGCGGTGGGCCCACCGACGACGTCCTCGACAAGGGTCCCGAAGGCGTTGCAGCCCGGGCACTTGCCGAACCAGCGCCCGGCGGAATAACCGCAATCCGTGCACGCGTAGTTGACGGCGGGCTTGGCCACTGAGTCAGTGTAGGAGTCGGTCCTGATGACGGACCGTGCCGATTCGGTGCCGGAAGTACCGTCACGGTTCTGTCGGCAGCGGCTCTTCGTCGAGGCTTCCGCCGCGTGCTATTTGCTCGACGACCATCCTGTCGGTGAGCCATTCGACCGGTGCCCGGTCGTCCGTGAGTGGTCTTCCGCGAGGCCGGACAGAGCGGAGCTGGCGCCCGAACAGGGGCACGAGCGTGTCCACAGGTGGGGGTGCCCGGCCCGCGCGGCGTGTGAGCTCGGCCCGGGGCAGCGGCCGTGTCAACGCCAGCAGAAGGTCGTTGAAGCGCAACGCCTGCCAGCGCCACGCCTGAGGAAATGCGGTCAAGAGAGTCGTGCCGATCGCGCGCGAGAGCCTGCGATCATCAGGAGTCGCCGCGACGTTTAGCGCAATCGCACCCCCAGGCCGCAGGCGGTCACGCGCAAGCTGAAAGAACTCCTGCGTCGCGAGATAGAACGGGACGTATGGCTGGCGGTAGGCGTCGACGACGATGAGGTCGTACCTGTGCTTCGTCCGTTCAAGAAACGGTCGCCCGTCGGCGGCGACGAGGCGTAGTCGCGGATTGTCACCGGCGCCGAAGAAGCGGCGTGCGATCTCGTTCAGCTTCGGGTCGATCTCGATCCCGTCGATCTCCACCCCCGGGTAGAAGCGCCCGTAAGCACGGGCGATCGTCCCGCCGGCGTTACCGATCACGAGCATGCGCTTCGGTGGTCGGTCGAGCAGTGGCGGCAGAAGCAGGAACAGATCCCAGTAGCGGCCGGTGAGCACGGAATCGCTGCGCCAGACCGAGTGAACTGCGACGCCCTCGTTCAGCTCGAGCTCGCGCTCACCGTCCTTCTGGACGACGCGGATGTACTGGTAGGCGGACTCCGTCTCGTAGAGGCTTCGCTTCACCTGGCCTGCCGGGACGGCGAGCAGAGCCGCGGCCGCGACCGGGGCGAGTAGCCAGCGTCCACCCACGAGAACACCGGCCGCGGCGGCGAGACAAACGGCGGTACCGACGAGCGTCCGCTGCGTGCCCACGAGCGGGATCGTGACCAGCGCCGCTACGAACGTGCCGACGAGGCTTCCGGCGGTCGAGAGCGCGTACAGCCGTCCCGCGACCTTCCCGGCGTCGGCGACGCTGTCGAGGGCAAGGCGCACCGCGAACGGCGAGACGGCGCCGAGCGCAGTCACCGGGACGGCAAACAGCGCAAGCGCGGCGAAGAAGGACCCGACGACGGATCCGACCGAGAGTGCGTCGAGGCCGCGAACGGCAAGATCGAGAATGGGACGCGCGGCAAACGGCGTCGCCGCGAGCGCAGCGGCCGCCAGCAGGAGTACCCGTCCGAGCACCAGCGGGTCGGGCCGTCGGTCCGCGAGTCTGCCGCCCAGCCAATACCCGAGCGCGAGGTAGGCGAGCGTCAGCCCAATGATGTTCGCCCAGACGACCGTCGAGCTGCCGAAATAAGGCGCCAGCAGGCGCGAGGCGCCGATCTCCGTCGCAAGCGTCCCCGCTCCTGCGAGGAAGACGACGATTCCAAGCCGGCGCGATGAGCGCACGGGAAGGTTCTACCGCTTCCGCGGCGCGAGAGGGGCTACTCGCGGTCTGAAGCGATCACCAGCGTGACGAAGGTCAGGCTCGCTTCTCCGACACGCCCGGTCACTTCCCAGCAGCGGCGGCCCAGGGCCGTCGAGCCTCCGCCCTTCGATCCGCAGCTGCCCGGGCACGCCGCGCCACCATCCGAACTTCGCATCGATCGATCCGTCAGGCTCCGGATCCTGCACAACCACGTTCGCCCCCCAGAGTCCAGCCCAGACTTCGCCGTTGCCGTGGAACTCCGCGCCGAAAGTCGAGCCAGGTGGTGGACTGTTATTCGCCGCGTGATTGGACACGGATCAACAGACGCAATCTGCCGGGCCATGGCCACCCAGGCCCGGTCCAAACGCGCGAGTGCATTTCGTAGGTCCTTGTTTCCCTGTTCCAGCCGATCAATCTTTGCTTCTCTGAACGAGACGAGCCTCGTGCGGCCTCTTGTGATGACGTCTTTCGCTCTTCAGGATCAAGCGGTGAAGCCAGAGCCGCTGATCTACCGCGAGGAGGTGACGGCTATCCTGGGCGTGTTAGCGGATCTCAACGTGCACGTTCGTAGGATCTACACGATGCTCCAGGAGGAGCTCGATGGCGAAGAAGGGCTGGAAGAAGGAGACTCCTGAGGAACGCGCCCAGTGGCAGAAGAATCACGATCGGCTTCAGTGCGTGCTCGAACGACGCCTAGCCCAGGAAGGCGTCACGAAGGAAGAGGCTCTTCGCCGTTTGCGACCGGACGAGTAAGCGCTACGCCGCGACCGACTGATCCACAGAGAGCGACGCGACTTCGCCGCGGTACACGACCTCGATCGAGTTCCCGTCGGGGTCCTGGACTCGCGCGGCGTAGTACTCACGGTTGAACTCGGGCCGGATCCCAGGCTCCCAGCTGGACCGTCCGCCCGCGCCGAGCGCCTCGGCGTGGAAGGCGCGTACAGCCTCGGGCTGCTCGGCGCCGAGACACACCTCGAGTGTGCCGGCAGCGTCCGACTCGGCTAGCCAGAGGAAGCTGGCCGTTCCCTCGCTGCCGAACCATGCCCTTCGCCCGTCCGGCCAATCGAGCACCAGGCCGAAGCCGAGTGGGCGCAAGACCCCTTCGTAGAACCGCTTGCCCGCTTCATAGTCCCGCACCGGCACGATCACGTGGTCTATCATCACCTGGACAGAATAGAACGATCGTTCTATTCTTGTCAAGTGAGCAAGAATCCGTCCTCTTCCAAGCCGTCTAGAATCAAACGATCGTGCTAGAAACCAAAGGCCAACGCACGCGCAACTCGATCCTCGAGCTCGCCGCGGCACTTGCCACCGAGGAGGGCCTCGAGCCGCTCTCGATCGGCCGGCTCGCAGAAGCAACGCGGATGAGCAAGAGCGGGCTCTTCGCCCACTTCGGCTCGAAGGAGGAGCTCCAGCTCGCCACTGTCGATTATGCCGGGTCGCTCTTCGTCGGTGAGGTGATCGACCCCGCGCGCACCGCGCCGAAAGGGGTCGCGCGCGTTTGGGCACTCTGCGACCACATGATCGACTACGCGGAGCGGCAGGTCTTCCCGGGTGGATGCTTCTTCGCCGCCACCTCGTCCGAGTTCAACAACCGCCCCGGGCCCGTGCGCGATCGGATCGAAGAGAGGGTCCGCTCCTGGCTTTCGTACCTCGAGCACGCAGTCGAGCAGGCGCAAGAGGCCGGCGAGCTCGATCCGGAGCTGAGCGC
>WNGF01001747.1_pt1 | contig 61691 bp, 61 predicted proteins | sample 5400641 | NCBI WGS metagenome assembly WNGF01 (sample SAMN13153371, study PRJNA577476) | soil metagenome | isolation source: 80 cm soil or saprolite under grassland replicate 2 | place: USA:California | collected 2016-06-15
TGGAGAAGGGCAAGCGCGCCTGGACGCTGCACTACGCCGACGGGTTCCACATGGACGTCCTGCCGGTCGTCCCCGACCTGGCCGGGGAGTTGGACGCCTCGATGGGGGACCCGTCGTGGTTGACCGACAAGGCACTGATCCGCTGGCAGCCCACCAACCCGCGCGGGTTCGCCGCGTGGTTCCGCGCGATCAGCGCCGCCGAGCACCACCAGCGCAAGGTGGAGGCGGCCAAGCGCGCCGAGGTCGAAGTTGACCAACTCCCCGACGACCGGGTCAAGACCAGCCTGCAGCTGACCGTGCAGCTGCTCAAGCGCCACCGCGACCACCGGTTCCGCGACGACCCCGACCGGCTCGCTCCACCCTCGGCGGTGATCACCGCCCTTGCCTCGCAGGCCTACCAAACCCAGACACCCACCGGCGGCGACCTCGCCGACGTCGTCGAGGCCGTCATCGCCGACATGCCCCACCACCTGCACCGGACCAGCGCCGGCAAGCTCTGGATCCCCAACCCGACCTGCCCGATGGAGAACTACGCCGACCGCTACGACGGCAAGCCGGCCAAGGAGAAGGCGCTCAAGGACTGGCTGCAGCGAGCCTGGGACGACTCCAGCACGCTGCTGACCGTCCACGACGCCGCCCACGCCAGCGAGGCAATCGACGAGGCCTTCGGGCCTGGCCTGGGGACTCGGATCGCCAAGCAGCTTGGCCTCCAGACCCAGCGGCTCCGGGCGCTCGGCGCGCTCGGGTCGACCACCGCCGGTCGGCTCACCACCGAGGTCAGCGACGCCCACCGCCCACACCGGTTCTATGGGCAGCCTGCCTCCTGACGCCTCGCCGCCGATCAGCCTTCCCTCGCAGCAGGGACATCTGCTGCGCCGCTACCCCCACAGCCGGGTCCTGCGACGACGCGAACGCCTCGTCTGGTCCGGGACGCTGACCCCGACCGAGTACACCGCGGCCTACGAGCTGCTCCTCGACCACCAGATCGGCAAGCCACCACTGGTGTACGTGTTCCGCCCACGACTCCGACTCGTGCAGGGACAGAGCCTCCCGCACGTCTACCCGTTGAACACCCTGTGCCTGTTCCTGGGCAACCGCGAGTGGCACCAGTCCATCCCGATCGCCGATACGCTCGTGCCCTGGGCCAGCGAGTGGCTGCTGTTCTACGAGCTGTGGCTGGCCACCGGCGGGCAATGGCTCGGAGAAGGAGAGCACCCTCCGCCAGGACCGGTGAACCGACGCGCACGACGGCGCCACAGCGGCGAGGACGCCTCCAAGCTCACGCGGCTCACCACGGCGCTACGGCTCGCGTACAGGCCACCCACCGATCTCGAGGAACTGCTCTTCAACGCCAGGCTGATGCCGAACCGCCCGACCGCTGGCGCCGATGTCCCGCCATCTCACAACGCCACTGAGCAGGCTGACTTGGCCCCGGGTGTGGAGGACCCACAGATCTGCTGCGCGGGCATGAGGCACGGAACCGCAGGGTCACGATTGATCAGGTCGGAGAGGCAAACGGAGGCCGACGCGGTCAGGCCGACAGCGCGTCCCTGTCTGCTGGCTTCCGAAGACCACGACCGATGGCTGGCTGACCAGGGCGTGTTCCGCCCAGCGGCCCGGGAGGGACGGCCGGCGTCGGCACCGCGTCGGCAAGAGGGAAAGTGGAGGGAAAACGCGGTAGCTCAGAGGGCATCACGCAGCGGCACGCACCCGCGTTTGCGCAGGTCAGGTGGGTTGTGGCAGGACCAGGATTCGAACCTGGGTAGGCGCTAGCCGGCGATTTTACAGACCGCTCCCTTTGGCCGCTCGGGCATCCTGCCAGGTGGCTGCGACGGATGATAGCGACGCCTGGCAGCCGCTCACAACCCGGTTCGGCGCGGCGGTCCGGCCGCACGACGTGGCAGGCCCAGGCTTGCACTTGCTACGTTCCTGCCGCACGCGGCCCGAGCCGAAAGGATGCTTCGACATGGCCGACTCCTCCTTCGACGTGGTCTCCAACGTGAACCGGCAAGAGGTCGACAACGCGGTGAACCAGGCCAAGAAGGAGCTGGCCCAGCGGTTCGACTTCAAGAACACGGGGACGTCGATCGACTGGTCGGGCGAGACCGTGACGATCGTCTCGAAGACCGACAAGCGCGCGCTGGCCGCCCTGGAGGTCTTCAAGGAGAAGCTCGTGCGCCGGTCGGTCTCGCTGAAGGCGCTGGAGGCCGGCGAGCCCAGGCCCGCGGGCGGCAGCACCTACCGGATCGAGTGCTCGTTCGTCCAGGGGATCCCAGAGGAGAAGGCCAAGGCGCTCGCCAAGGCCGTGCGCCAGTCCGGCCTCAAGGTCCAGGCCCAGGTCCAGGGCGACCAGCTCAGGGTGTCCGGCAAGAACAAGGACGACCTCCAGAAGGCGATCGCCCTGCTCAAGCAGCACGACCAGGGCCTCCCGCTGCAGTTCACCAACTACCGGTGACCAGCGGAGTCCGGGCTGGAGGAATCTTTGCCCGGGCTGTCGATTCCGGCGCGGGCTGCTCGTCGATAGGGTGTTGACGCCACACCGAGGCCAAGGAGGCCACATGGCGAAGTACATGCTCCTCATCTACGGCGACGAGTCGGCGCTCGCGAACCCGACGCCGGAGTGGTGGAACCAGATGATGGAGGCGCACGGGGCGTTCGCGCAGGCCGTGACCGCCCAGGGCGGCAAGATCCTCGCGGGCGACGCCCTGCAGCTCACAGCGACGGCCACCTCGGTCCGCGGTGACGCCACCGGCGGCCAGGTCGTCACCGACGGGCCGTTCGTGGAGACCAAGGAGGCGCTGGGCGGCTTCTACATCCTCGAGGCCGCCGACCTCGACCAGGCCCTCGCCTTCGCCAAGCAGTGCCCCGCCCCGGCCGGCGGGATCGAGCTCCGGCCGATCATGGACATCCCCGGAGCCCCGCCGGAGGCGTGACCGAGGTTCAGCAGGCGCTGGCCGACGCGCACCGTCGTGAGTGGGCCTTCGTGCTCGCCGCGACGGTGCGCGTGGCCGGCGACCTCGACGTCGCCGAGGAGTGCGTCCAGGACGCTTTCGTCACCGCGCTGACCACCTGGCAGGAGCGCGGCGTCCCCGACAGCCCCGGCGCCTGGCTCACCACCACCGCGCGGCGCCGGGCCCTGGACCGCCTGCGCCGCGACCGCACACTGCGCGGCAAGCTGCCGCTGCTCGTCGAGCCGTATGCCACCGGGTCCGGCGCGGCCGACGGGGAGGAGGCGGGTGTGATCCCTGACGACCGGCTGCGGCTGGTGTTCACCTGCTGCCACCCCGCGCTGGCGCGCGAGGCCCAGGTCGCGCTGACGCTGCGGCTGGTGTGCGGGCTGACCACCGCCGAGATCGCCCGGGCCTTCCTGGTCAGCGAGCCGACCATGGCGGCCCGCATCACCCGGGCGAAGAAGAAGATCACCGTGGCCCGCATCCCCTACCGCGTCCCCCCGACCCACGAGCTGCCCGACCGGCTGGACGCCGTGCTCACGGTGGTCCACCTGCTCTATACCACCGGCCACACCGCACCCCGGGGCGACGCGCTGGTCCGCACCGACCTGGTCGAGCGCGCCCTCGACCTGGCCCGGATGCTGCACGCGCTCATGCCCGACGACCGCGAGGCCCGCGGGCTGCTCGCGCTGCTGCTGCTCAGCGACGCCCGCCGCGCGACCCGCACCGACCTCGACGGCCGCCTGCTGCTGCTCGAAGAGCAGGACCGCTCGCGATGGGACCGGCAGACCATCGCCGAGGGGCGGGAGCTGGTGCACCAGGCGCTGCGCCGCGGCCGGCCGGGCCGCTTCACCCTGCAGGCCGCGATCGCCGCCGTGCACGCTGACGCACCGACGTACGCCGACACCGACTGGCGGCAGGTGCTCGGCCTGTACGACGCGCTGCTGGTGGTGTGGCCCTCTCCGGTGGTCGCGCTCAACCGCGCGGTCGCCGTCGCCATGGTCGACGGACCGGCTGCCGGGCTGGCCGCCCTGGACCCCCTCGCCGACGACCCGCGCCTGGCCGAGTATCCCTACCTCGCCGCCGCGCGGGCCGACCTGCTCCGCCGCCTCGGGCTGGCACGAGACGCGGCGCAGGCCTACCGGACCGCACTCTCCCTGGCCACCAACGCGGCCGAGCGGGACTTCCTGTCCCGGCGGCTCGCCGAGGTCAGCGGTCAGGGGCGCCGGTAAGGATCGTAGGCCATCGCCTCCAGCCGGGCGACGCGCTCCGCCGTCGGCGGGTGGGTGGAGAACAGCTTGGCGAGCCCGGCGCCACCCTTGAACGGGTTGGAGATGAACAGGTGCGCGGTGGACGGGTTGGTGGTCGCGGGCACGGTGCCTCGCGAGTGCGCCTCGATCTTCCGCAGCGCGCTCGCGAGCGAGAGCGGGTCGGCGGTCAGCTTGGCGCCGGAGGCGTCGGCGCCGAACTCGCGGCTGCGAGTGACCGCCATCTGGATCAGCAGGGCGGCGATGGGGCCCAGGATCAGCAGCGCCAGCTCGGAGAGCGGGTTGCGGTCCCGGTCGCCGCCGCCGAGCGGGATGAACCAGGCCAGACGCGACAGGAAGATGATGATCGCGCCCATGGTGGCCGCCACCGACGAGATCAGGATGTCCCGGTTCTGCACGTGCGAGAGCTCATGGGCGAGCACGCCCTCGAGCTCGCGGGTCGTCAGGACCGGCAGGATGCCCTGGGTCACCGCGACCGCGGCGTGCCTGGGGCTGCGGCCGGTGGCGAAGGCGTTGGGCTGCCGGCTCGGCGAGACGTAGAGCCTCGGCATGGGCATGCCCGCGCGACCCGCCAGCCCCCGGACGATCCTGTACAGCTCGGGAAACTGATCCTCTGTGACAGGCTTGGCACGTGCAGCCATGATCGCGATCTTGTCGGAGAGGAAGTAGGCCACGCCGTTCATCACGACCGCGAAGGCGAGCGCCAGCGGGAGGTAGCTGCCACCGCCGATCTCGGCGCCGATGAGCAGAACGACCGCGCTCATGGTCGCCAGCAGCAATGTGGTCTTCATGTAGTTCCGCGTGCCCATCGGGTCTCACTCCTCCAGGGGGTCGGCGCCGGCCCGGCCGAGGTCCCGCCGCCGATTCAAAGGGTAGCGAGCCGGATTCAAGTCAGCGTAAGGACCGGGCCCTTCGGCCCTACCGCGAGGCCCGGACCGGCGCGAGCCTGGGAGTGCTGGAATGGAGGGGTGGAAGGTGGCTTCGACCAACTGATGGCCGGGCTGATGGCCGGGCGGCCGACCGGACCAGGCGGGGCGCGTGACACTGTCCTCTGGGTCCGGTCCGGGAGCGATCACTCCGGATGGGTGCGCTGTGGAGCTCTACGCGCTGCTGCCGCCGGGACAGGAGCCGGAGATCATCCATGCGGCAGTCCCCGAGTGCGCGGCGATCCTGGAGCTCGGCGCCGGCGCGGGGCGGGTCACCCACCCGCTCCTTGCGCTCGGCCATCCGGTCGTAGCCGTGGACGAGTCGCCGGAGATGCTGGAGCGCATCCGTGGCGCGGAGACCGTCCGCAGCCCGATCGAGACGCTCGACCTCGGCCGCCGCTTCGACGCCGTGCTGCTCGCGTCACACTTGATCAACGAGCCGGACGACCAGTTACGGCACGCGTTCCTGCGCGCGTGCCGCCGCCACGTCCACGACGACGGCTGCGTCCTGACCGAGCGCCACGCCCCCGACTGGTTCGACACCGCCAGCCCGTTCCAGCACGCCAAGGGCGAGATCGTCTTCCGCATGCGAGATGTCCGGCGGCCCGAGCCCGGGCTGCTGTCGGCGACCATGGAATACCGGGTCGGTGACAGGACGTGGACGCACGCCTTCACCGCCCGCCGCCTTGACGACGGTGAGCTCGCCACGAACCTGGCCGGCGCCGGCCTCGCCGTGGACGCCTATCTGACCGAGGACAGGACCTGGGTCCGCGCCGTTCCCGCTGGCCTCAGCCGACCGGCCCCTCGACGTCCCGCTGTTCGGCCCTGGGCGGTGCTCGCTGCCTCGGTCAGCGTCATGGCAGGACCACTGAAGAAGAGGATCGAGGGGGGATGCGCGTCGCTCACGGACTGGACCGGCTGAGCCAGCAGGACGTGAGCAACCTGCGGGTCGAGGGCTATGGCCAGCCCATGCACGTCGCCGCGCTGGCGGTGCTCGATGGCGTGCCCCTGTGCGACGCCGGCTTCGACATCGGCGAGCACGTCAGGACCCGTGCTGTCCCGCCGCCCGGCGATGAAGCGGCCTCCTGGCGGCCTGCGAGGAACTGAACGAACCCCCGTTCGACTGGTCCCGGCCGCTCTGGGAGCTGTCGCTCCCTTGGGATCCCGCTCCCCTTCAGTCCTTTCCGGGAACTGCTCGCCGACAACCTCCGGCGCCGCGCCGCGGCCGTGGCCTCGATGGTCTCCGGGCTCGTCCGGCCCGCCGAGTGGCTGCGGCGCCTCCGGGCGACCGCTGCTCCGGTCCGGGGCTCCTTACCGAGGGCCTGGCCCCCGCTCATCGCTCAACCGCTCTGTTGGGAAGCACCGCCGCATCCCTGGTGGTCCGCGGGGACCTGGACCGCGCGAGGACGGTCGCGCACGGGCACGGGGCGAAGATCAACGAAATTGTGCTCGCCGCCGTGAACCGGCGGCCTGCGCAGCCTGTGCGCGGCCGCGAGGAGCTGGTGCCTGGATCGGCCCTGCGGGCGTCGGTGGCCGTGTCATTGCGAGGCTCCGGCGACCGGCAGGCCCAGGGCAATTTTGTCGGGGGGATGATGGTCCCGCTGCCGGTTGGCGAACCCGACCGTCCGCCGCTTGGAGAAGATCGCGCAGGCAACCACAGAGCGAAAGCGACTGCCGCAGCCAGAGGCTGTGGGCCTCCTCGGCTCTCCTGATGCGTGGGCTCATTCGTCTGATGGACCACCAGCGGCTGGTGAACCTGTTGGTGAGCAATGTCCCCGGACCGCCTGCGCCCATGTACTTCGCAGGTGCAAGGGTGCTCGATGTGTTCCAGGTCGGTGTGGTCCAAGGGGAACCTCACGCTGGGCGTGGGGGCGCTGTCCTACGGGGGGAGCTCAATTTCGACGTCGTCGCCGATGCTGAGCGCTGTCCCGACGTCGCCCTCTTCGCCGAAGGGCTGGAGAACGCTCTCGATGAGCTGGGTGCTCGCGCAGGGACACCCGATCCCGCCCGGCACTGAAGCCACGCGCGAGGTCGTTCGCGCCTGCGCGCCGTCACGTGGCGGTTCCCAGCCTTACCTTCGCCTCAGTGCCGGTCGCCGGTGAGCTTACAGTAAGTCGCTGACCCGGCGCTGTAATTACATCAGTGTAAATCACCGAGAGCGAACTGCCGTTCGCGCCTTCTTCTCGTCCACGATCGCCTCCTCATGCGGGCCAGCACTGCCTACAGCGCCACCAGGCGGGCCCATGATGAACGTATCGGTGACATCGCCGGCTGCAGCCGCGACGCGACTGTCATCCGGGTCGTCCAACGCCCGCCCCATCGCCAAATCGTCTGCCATGAGCTCACGCCGCAGCACGTCGGCGTAGACGTCGCTATGCGAGATGCGCATCCGACGAATACGCGTCACAGGGATAGTGCGACCGCCGATCGTGATGGCCCCGCCCTCCCGGTGTGAGGAACTGATGTTCTAGGGTCAGGTCATCGACGTCGAGCTTGACCTCCTCGGCCGACTCGCCCTGGACGAGCAAGCGCACGTGATATGGCACAGCGTCCTCCACTGCCTCCCAAGACCCCGCCGCCCCCCTGACGACGGGCACGCGCAGACCAACCTAGCCAGTTCGGTGCGTCCATCAGGCAGCTTGTCGCCTTCTTCCGACGCATCACTACCATGCCAGCTTGGTCTCCGTCTGGAAAGTCCCGCCCGGCGATCGGGTTCGAGACCAATTACTTGCTGGCGGGTGCTCGGCATGATCGCCATCGTGCCGCTATGGTCCTTCTGGGCTACGCCTTCGACGCGAGCCTGTTCCCCGTTGCCCGACGCGGCGGCGGTCGCCAACCCTACCTGCTGGCGACCAGGGTTGACATGGGGGCGTACTGCACCAGCAGGTTCGGGAGGATGCCGAGGACGACCACGCCGGCCATGGCAAGGCCGATCGCCGCGGTGAGAGCAGGGGCGGCGACGGGCCGCGCCCCCCGCTCGGCCGCGGCGCCTTCGCCCTCCGGCGGGGCGCCCTCCGCCGGGACGGCAGCGCCCTCCGGCGGACTCGACACCCACATGCTCCGGGCGATGGCCGCGTAGTAGAACAGGGCCACGACCGTCATCACGCCCATGAACACCGCCAGCGCGAACAGGGAGGCGCGGTCGCCGTTGATCGCCGCGCGGAACACCACGAACTTCGCGTACCAGCCCGCCAGCGGCGGCAGCCCCGCCAGCGACAGCAGGAACATCGTCATGGCCGTCGCCAGCGCGGGCGAGCGCTGCCCCAGCCCCGCGTAGTCCGCGATCAGGCTGCCCGACTGGCGCTGGCCCACCAGGATCACCACCGCGAACGCGCCCAGGTTGGTGAAGGCGTAGATCAGCAGGTAGATCATCACCGCCTGGAACGCCTGGCTGCGGGCGTCGGGGCTCGAGGACCCCACCGCGAACGGCACCAGCATGTAGCCGGCCTGCGCCACCGACGAATAGGCCAGCAGCCGGACCATGTTCGTCTGCGCCAGCGCGATCACGTTGCCGATCAGCATCGTCAGCGCGGCCAGCACCGCGAACCCCGGCGCCCAGTAGCGCGAGTAGGTCGGGAAGGCCACGAAGGTGACCTGGAGCAGCCCGGCGAACCCGGCTGCCTTGGACGCGACAGACAGGTAGGCGGCGACCGGCACCGGCGAGCCCTCGTAGGTGTCCGGCGCCCAGAAGTGGAACGGGGCCGCCGAGACCTTGAACGCGAAGCCGGTCACCACCAGGAACACCGCCATCACCGCGGCCGGCTCGTTGCCCACGGCCTGCAGCCGCTGGGCGATCTGGGCGAGGTGCAGCGAGCCGGTGAAGCCGTAGATCAGGCTCATGCCGAACAGCATCACCGCCGTCGACAGCACCCCGATCAGCAGGAACTTGAGCGCGCCCTCGTTGGAGCGGGCGTCGCTCTTGCGGAAGCCGGCGACGATGAACCCGGTGGCCGAGACGATCTCCAGCGACAGGAACAGCATCAGCAGGTCGCGCGAGGACGGCATCAGCAGCATGCCGACGAAGCTCGACAGCACCAGGAAGTAGAACTCGCCCTGGTAGACCGTGCCCTGGGCGATGTAGCGGCCGCTCATCAGCAGCACGATGAACAGCGAGCCCAGGAACAGGCCCTTGAACAGCAGGGCGTAGTTGTCGACCACGAACGACCCGCCGAAGGTGCTGCGGTTCCCCTGGCCGACCAGGCTCGCCAGCGCGACCCCCGCCGCCACCGTGCCGGCCAGGGCCAGGTAGTTGTCGACCACCTTGGCCTTGTCCTCGAGGAACAGGTCCACGACCAGCACCAGGATCGCCGTGCCGGCCAGCAGCATCTCCGGCAGGATCGCGTGGAAGTCGATCGGCACGGTGGCTCCCTCTACTTATTGAACAGGTCGGCGAACCAGCCGACGACGGCCGGGTTGGTGACGCCCAGGACCATCCGCGGCAGGAAGCCGAGGGCGACGGTCAGCAGGATCAGCGGGGTCCAGGCGGTGTACTCGACCGCGGCGACGTCGCCGAGCGACCTGGCGCTCCAGCGGTCCGGCACGCGGCCGAGGTTGACGCGTTGCAGCAGCCACAGGAAGTAGCCGGCGGTCAGCAGCGTCCCGATCAGGCCGACGACGGCGAGCGTCCGGAACAGGCCGAGGTCCAGGCCGGCGGCCGGGTTCCAGGCGGCCACCAGCGCGAGGATCTCGCCCCAGAAGCCGGCCAGCCCCGGCAGGCCGAGCGAGGCGATGCAGGCCAGGGTGAGGATGCCGGCCAGCCGCGGCATCGCCTTGGCCATGCCGCCGCCGAGCTCCACGATGTCGCGGGTGTGGTAGCGCTCGTGGATGGAGCCGGCCAGGAAGAACAGCATCCCGGTGATGACCCCGTGGGCGACCATGCCGAACACGGCGGCGTTGATGCCGACCGGGGTGAGGGTGGCGATGCCGACCATCACGAAGCCCATGTGCCCGACCGAGGAGTAGGCGATCAGCCGCTTCACGTCCCGCTGGGCCAGGCAGCACAGCGACCCGTAGATGATGGCGATGGCGCCGAGCACGCCGATGGTCGGCGCCCACCAGCGGGCGGCCTCTGGCAGGATCGGCAGGCCGATGCGCACGAACGCGTAGGTGCCCATCTTCAGCAGGACCCCGGCCAGCAGCACCGAGCCGACCGTGGGCGCCTCGGTGTGCGCGTCCGGGAGCCAGGTGTGCAGCGGCCACATCGGCACCTTCACGGCGAAGCCGATCCCCATGGCGGCGAACGCGACGATGCCGAAGGTGCCGGCGAAGCGGGCAGGGCCCATGCCCTGCAGGGCCAGCACGTCGAAGGTGCGGCTGGCGGCGTCCGGCCCGCTCCTGAACCAGAGCGCCAGGAAGCCCAGCAGCATGATGACCGAGCCGATCAGGGTGTAGAGGATGAACTTGAAGGAGGCGTAGTCGCGCCGGGGCCCGCCCCACACGGCGATCAGGAAGTACATCGGCAGGAGCACCAGCTCCCAGAACACGAAGAACAGGATCAGGTCCAGGGCGGCGAAGGTGCCGTTCATCCCGGTCTCGAGCGCCAGCAGCAGGGCGAGGAAGGCCCTGGGGTTGCGCGGCTCGGGCAGGACGCGCGTGGAGTAGACCACGCACAAGAAGCTGAGCAGGAGCGACAGGACCAGCAGCGGCAGGCCGATGCCGTCGACGCCGAGGTGGTAGCCGGCCCCGACCGAGGCGATCCAGGAGCGCTTGACCTCGAACTGCATGGTCTTGCCGGCACCGTAGTCGAACCGGGCCAGCATCCCCACGCCGGCGAGCAGCGGCAGCAGGGTGAACAGCAGCGCCGCGCCCTTGAGGAGGCCCTCGCCGGCACCCCGGCGTCCCGCCGGCAGCAGGGCGATGACGACCGCGCCCACCAGGGGCAGGAAGACCGCCAGGCTCAGGGCCCAGGTGTCGAACCACTCCACGCCGCCAGCATCCTCCTCCATCGGGTGCCGCCGGGGCGGCACGAGCCTCGAGCTGCCTGCCAGCTTTCCCTATCTGCCGATCACCTGGACCACGACGACCGCGAGCCCGACCACGCCGACGAACAGCGCGGCCGCGTACCACTGCGCCTGGCCCGACTGCAGGTGGCGCAGGCCACGCGAGAACCGGCGCGTGGCGAGCCCGGCGCCGTTGACGACCCCGTCCACCACCCGCTGGTCGAACCAGTAGGTGGCCGGGGCGAGCTGGCCCGTCACCGCGCGCACGAGCACGCCCTCGTACAGGTCGTCGAGGAAGTACTTGCGCTCCAGCAGGGTGTAGAGCGGTGGGACCCGCGCGAGGTACTCCCGCTCGGGCAGCCCGCGCCGGTCTCGCGCAGCGGTGGCATACAGGGCGGTGCCACCCAGGATCCCGAGCAGGGCGACCACCGTGGTGAAGGCGGCCAGGCCCCAGTTGACGTGGACGGCGCCCTCGCCCGGCACCAGCACGGTCCCGATCCACTTGCCGATGCTGTTGTCGCCCACCAGCGGCGAGCCGACCACGCCCCCCACCACCGAGCCGGTCGCCAGCACCACCAGCGGCAGCAGCATGATCCCGTCGGCCTCGTGCGGGTGGCCCTGACCGCGGTAGGCGCCGCCGAAGGCCAGCCACAGCATCCGCGTCACGTAGAAGGCGGTGAGGAAGGCCGTGACCACCCCGACCACGAAGACCACCTGGGCGACCCCCCGCGAGGTCGCCACGCCCCCGACCGCGCCGCCGCCGAAGCCCGCCTGCCAGGCGTCGGTGAGGATCTCGTCCTTGGACCAGAACCCGGCCAGCGGGATGATCCCGGCGAGCGCGAGCGCGCCGACCGTGAAGGTGGCGAACGTCCACGGCATGACCCTCCGCAGCCCGCCCATCTCGCTCAGGTTGTTGGTGTGGATCGCGTGGATGATCGACCCGGCCGCCAGGAACAGCAGGGCCTTGAAGAAGGCGTGGGTGAACAGGTGGAAGATGCCGGCCGTGTACCCGCCGACGCCGAGCCCGGCCATCATGTAGGCGAGCTGCGAGACGGTCGAGTAGGCGAGCACCCGCTTGATGTCGTCCTGGACCAGCGCGAGCAGGGCGGCGATCAGCATGGTGAGGCTGCCGATCAGCGCGACCTCGTTGAGCGCGGCCGGCGACGCCGCGAACACCGGGTACATGCGCGCCACCAGGAACACGCCCGCCGCGACCATGGTGGCCGCGTGGATCAGGGCGGACACGGGGGTCGGGCCGGCCATGGCGTCGGGGAGCCAGGTGTGCAGCGGGAACTGGCCCGACTTGCCGATGGCGCCGCAGAACAGCAGCACCGCGCCGAGCGTGATGGTGCCGCTGGAGAGCTGGCCGGAGTGGGCGGCCTGGGTGATCGTGGGGATCTCGAAGCTCTTCGCCGCCCAGAACAGCACGAAGATGCCGGCCATGAAGCCGATGTCGCCGACGCGGGTGGTGAGGAACGCCTTGACCGCCGCGCGGGAGTTGGCATGGTCCTCCCAGTAGTGGCCGATCAGGAAGTACGAGCAGACGCCCATGATCTCCCAGCCGACCAGCAGCATGAGCAGGTTGTCGGCCAGCACCACGATCAGCATGCCCGCGGTGAACAGCGACAGCTTGGCGAAGAAGAAGGTGTAGCGCTCGTCCCCGCGCATGTAGGAGACGGAGTAGATCTGCACGAACAGCGAGATGGTGGTGACCACGAACAGCAGCACCGCGGCCAGCCCGTCCACGGTGATGCCGAGCGGGATGGTGAGGTCGCCGGAGATCGGCGCCCAGGTGGTGCTCCAGTGGTAGGGCGCGGCGCCGCCGACCACGCGGGACAGGATGCCGATGGACAGGACCCAGCCGACCCCGATCGCCAGGATGCTGATGGGGGCGCCCTTGCCCGGCGAGCGCTTGCCGCCGAGCAGGATGACCGCCCACGCCACCAGCGGCAGGGCGGGGACGAGCCAGGCGAGTTTCACCATCTGAGCAGGTCCACCTCGTCGATGTTGACGGTCTCGCGGTTGCGGAAGATCAGCAGGACGATCGCCAGCCCGATGCCGACCTCCGCGGCGGCCACGGCCACCACGAACAGCGCGAAGACCTGCCCGGAGAGGACCTGGTCCCGCAGGAAGGCGTTGAAGGCGATCAGGTTCACGTTCACCGCGTTGAGCATCAGTTCGATGCTCATCAGCACCATCACCGCGTTGCGCCGGGCCAGCACCCCGTAGACTCCGGCGCTGAACAGGAAGGCGGCGAACACCAGCGGGTAGAGCAGGTGCATCCGGCAGCTCTCCTCCCAAAGTCTCTAGTCGCGGCGTGCGAGCACGATCGCGCCGACCAGGGCGGCCAGCAGCAGCACGCTGACCGCCTCGAAGGGCAGCACGAAGTTCCTGAAGATCGAGGTCCCGAGCGCGGCCGTGGCGGTGGCGGCGCGGTTGGCGATGCGGTCGCCGCCGAAGGCCTGCACCAGGAACGTCGTCAGCATGGCGAACACGCCGGCGCCGATGACCAGGGCGCCGATCCGGGCGCGCAGCGTGTTGTCCAGCACGCGGCGCCCGACCGGCGCGCGGGTGAGCATGATGCCGAACAGGATCAGCACGACGATCGCTCCGACGTAGATGATCACCTGCACGAACGCAACGAACGGCGCGGCCAGCAGCAGGTAGATGCCGGCCACGCTGGAAAGGGCGACCACCAGGTACAGCGCGGCGTGCACGATGTTGCGGCTGGTCACCACCAGCAGGCCGCCGGCCCCGCCGATGACCGCCAGGATCAGGAAGGCGACCTCCTGCCCGGTCATGCCCCGCCCCCTTCCTGCTCCCCGCCACCGCCGGCGGCCAGCTTGGCGCGGGCCTCGGCCTTGGCCTTGCGCATGTAGGCGGCCTTGGCCTTGGCCCGGGCCGTGCGCTCCGGCTCGCCCGCCGCGACCAGCCGGTCGAAGGTCGCCTGGTCGATGCCCGGCTCGACGTGGACCTCAGGCGGCCTGGCCGGAGCCGCAGCCGCCGCGGCGCCCTCCGCTCTGGCTCTGGCGGGCGCCTCCGCCGGTGCCGCTCCCGCGGGTGCCGCTCCCGCCGGTCCGCCTGGTGCCCCCGCGGCGGCCTCGGCGGGCGGCGCCGCGGCCGCGGCCTGCGCAGCGGCGGCCTGTGCCGCGGCGGTGGCCTTGGCGGCGACCGCCTCCTGCGCCTTGCGGGCAGCGACCAGCTCGGCCGGCTCCTCCGCCCCCTCCTCGAGCGGGTCGGGCGCGGGGACCGTGTAGGCCCACTCGCGCAGCCGCTCCTTCTCGTGGGTCAGCGTCTCGTGGGTGAGCTCGGCGTATTCGAACTCCGGGCTCCAGTAGAGCGCGTCGAAGGGACAGACCTCCACGCAGATCCCGCAGTACATGCACAGCGCGAAGTCGATCGCGAAGCGGTCGAGGACGTTGCGGGTGCGGGCGCGGCCGCCCTCCTTGGGCGCCGCCACCTCCTTGTGCGAGTCGATGTAGATGCACCAGTCCGGGCACTCGCGCGAGCACAGCATGCAGACGGTGCAGTTCTCCTCGACCAGGGCGATGACGCCGCGGCTGCGCGCGGGCAGGTCGGGCTTGACGTGCGGGTACTGCGCGGTGGCGGCCCGCCGCGACATCGTCCTGAACGTGACGCCGAGCCCCTTGAGCAGCCCGGCCCCCTTGAGCGCAGGCATCTAGAACCCCACCTTCACGAAGCCGACCACCAGGATGAGCACCAGGGACACCGGCACCAGGCGGAGCCAGGCGAGCGACTGGAGCTGGTCCTCGCGCAGCCTCGGGTAGGTCGAGCGCAGCCAGATCACCACGAACGACAGACCGAAGACCTTGAGCAGCAGCCACCACGGCCCCGCCGGGACGATCCAGCCCTTGTAGCCCCCGAACCACAGCGTGGCGGCGACCGCCGACTGCACCACGATGCCGGCGTACTCGGTGAGCAGGAAGAACGCGAAGCGCAGCCCGGTGTACTCGGTGAGGTGGCCGAACACCAGCTCGGAGTCGGCCACCGGCATGTCGAACGGCGGCCGGGTCAGCTCGGCGAGCGCCGCCGTGCCGAAGATGAGGAAGGCGAACCAGTGCCAGGGCCAGACGATGTTCCACACCGTGTCCTGGCGCTCGACGATCACCGCCAGGTCGGTCGAGCCGGCCTGCATGGCCACGGCCGCCGCGGCCAGCACCAGCGGCAGCTCGTAGGCGATGAGCTGCGCCGCCGCCCGCACCCCGCCCATCAGCGAGTACTTGTTCGCGCTCGACCAGGCGGCCATCAGCGTGCCGATCACGCTGACGCTGCCGAGCGCCAGCACCACGAACAGGCCCACGTCCGAGCGGATGGGGACGAGGTTCGGCCCGTACGGGATGAAGCCGAACAGCAGGACCGCCGGGATCAGGGCGACGGCCGGCGCGAGCGCGAACACCCACTTGTCCGCCGCCTTGGGAATGATGCTCTCCTTCTGGATGAACTTGACCCCGTCGGCGACCAACTGCAGCACGCCGTGGAAGCGGCCCGCCTCCATCGGGCCGAGCCGGGCCTGCATGTGCGCCATGACCTTGTGCTCCATGTAGCCCACGACCAGCGGGACCGTCAGGAACACCAGCAGGACCACGACGACCTTGACCGGCATGAGCACCCAGTAGTGCGAGAGCCAGTCCCGGACGGTGTCGGTCATCGGTCGATGTCCCCCACGATGAAGAACAGCGAGCCCATCACCGCGATCATGTCGGGCACCAGGGTTCCCTTCAGCAGGTAGGGCATTGAGGACACGTTGTTGAACGAGGGCGTGCGCATCTTGAAGCGCCAGGGCTCCTTCTCGTTGTGCGAGACCATGTAGTACGAGAGCTGGCCGAGCGGGTTCTCGGCGCGCACGTAGGCGTGGCCCCGCGGGGCGCGCACGACCTTGGGGAGCTTGACGTTGACCGGCCCGGGCGGGATGCGGTCGTGGATCTGCTCGATGATCCTCAGCGACTCCTTCATTCGGGCGACCAGCACCGCGTAGCGGTCGTAGCAGTCGCCGCTGGAGCCGGTCGGCACCTCGAAGTCGACCTGGTCGTAGTAACAGTAGGGCTCGGTCTTCCGGGCGTCCTCGGGCACGCCCGAGGCCTGCAGGAGGGCCCCGGAGACCCCGTACGAGCAGGCCACGTCCGCCGGGAGCACGCCGATGCCCTTGGTGCGCGCCATGAAGATCTCGTTGCCCAGGACCAGGTCCTCGTACTCCCTGATGCGCCCGCGGATCTTGGGGACCAGATCGCGCGACATCTGGAGCGCGCCGCGCGGCAGGTCCTGCTTCACCCCGCCGACCCGGCAGTAGGTGAGGTGGAGCCGCCCGCCGGTGATCCACTCCATCAGCGCCTGGACCTCCTCCCGCTCCCGGAAGGCGTAGAACATCGGCGTGATGGCGCCGAGCTCCAGCGGGTAGGAGCCGACGAACATCAGGTGGTTGAGCACCCGCGTCCACTCGGCCATCAGCATCCTGACCCAGGTCGCCCGCTCGGGCACCTCCAGCCCCATCTGCTTCTCCACCACCAGAGCCACGCCCAGCTCGTTGCACACGGCCGACACCCAGTCGTGCCGGTTGACCAGGGCGATGATCTGCCGGTAGTCGCGGTATTCCGCGAGCTTCTCGAAGGCGCGGTGCATGTAGCCGATGACCGGCTGCGCGTCCTCGATCATCTCGCCGTCGAGCGTCACCAGCACCCGCAGCACCCCGTGGGTGGCCGGGTGCTGCGGGCCGACGTTGAGCGTCATGTCCTGGGTGTGCAGCTCGCGGTCGGCCTTGTCCCTGATGATGATGCCGACCCCGGTGCCGTCCGCGGCCTGGAAAGCGGCGCCACCGCCGGGCGCCGTCTCCGCGACGCCGCGGGGGCCGCCGTTCGCGCCTCGCTGCTCAGCCACCGTGCTACTCCCCCGGTTCCTTGGCCCCCGGCCAGGACTTGGCCTCCCTGGCCAGCAGGGCGAACTCCTTGCGCAGCGGGTACCCCTCGAACTCCTCGGGCAGCAGCAGCTTGGCCAGGTTGGGGTGCCCGTCGAAGGTCACGCCGAACAGCTCGGCGGTCTCGCGCTCGTGCCAGTTGGCGCCCGCCCACAGGTCGTGCACGCTCGGCAGGTGCCCGCCGTCGCGCGGCACCACCGCGCGCACCTGGACGTGATGACGGTTGCTGGTGGAGTACACGTGCAGCACCACGCCGATGCCCGCGTCCTCCTCGTCGACCCCGCACAGGAAGTCGAAGAAGTTGCAGGCGACAGCAGGATCGCGCCGCACGAGCTCGGCCGCGCGGCGCCACCCGGCAGGCGCGACCGTGACCGTCAGCAGCCCATAGGAGATCTCGGGCTCCAAGGACAAGGACCCCGGGGCACCCTCCTGGGCCTCCCCAGACCCCTCCGCCCCCCCGAGCTTGACGGTCAGATGGTCGCGCAGGGCCTCCGCGTCCACGCTACGCACCCACCGAGGTGCCCACCGGGACCTGGTTCGGGTCACCGACCGTGATCGGCTCGAGCTCGCCGCGCGCGTAGCGCTCGCGCAGCGACTCGGAGCCGATGCGCTCCTGGAGCTTGACGATGCCGTGCAGCAGCGCCTCGGGACGCGGCGGGCAGCCGGGCACGTACACGTCCACCGGGATGATCTGGTCGACCCCCTTGGTGACCGAGTAGGAGTCCCAGTAGGGGCCGCCGCAGTTGGAGCAGGAGCCGAACGAGATCACGTACTTGGGCTCCGGCATCTCGTCGTACAGCCGCTTGATCGCCGGAGCCATCTTGTCGGTCAGCGTGCCCGAGACCACCAGCAGATCGGCCTGCCTGGGCCCGTGGGCGAACGGGATCACGCCGAGGCGGATGAAGTCGTGGCGTGCCATAGAGGTGGCGATGAACTCGATCGCGCAGCAGGCCAGCCCGAAGTTGAACACCCACAGGGAGTACTTCCGGCCCCAGTTGAAGACGAACTTGATGGGCTGGGGCAGCTCGACGGCGTCGATCAGACCCATTTCAGGACACCCTTCCGGAAGGCATAGAGCAGGCCGACGGCCAGGACGGCGATGAACACGACCATCTCCCAGACCGCGGCCACCCCGAGCGAGGGGAACACGATCGCCCAAGGGAACAGGAAGACGCTCTCGACGTCGAAGATGACGAACAGGAAGGCGAAGACGTAGTAGCGGATCTGTGTCTGGGACCACGACGTGCCGATGGGCTCCATGCCGCTCTCGTAGGTGGTGAGCTTGCCCGGGGAGGGGCGGTGGGGCCGCAGTGCCCAGTTCAGCCCGAACGCGAGCGCGACGAAGCCGATGGCGAGCACGAGCAGGCCGGCGAGCGTGCCGTACGCCTGGAAGTACTGGGTCATCGACTCCTCGATTCCACCTTCGGGGCGCTCAGCGGGAGCAGCGCACCCCCGGTATGGCACCGGGACGGCCGGCGTCCCTGGAGGGGCTGGCCGTGGCCGAGCCCGGTACGAGGCATTCTATGCCACTCCCTGCAACGCCAGCCAATTGTAAAGCGGCAGGTAGAAGGCAGTTTTCGCACGAACGAACAAGCTCGGGGCACTCGTCGGCGGGGGGTCGGCGCTCTTCTGTCCACCGAGCTTGGGTGGGTGCGAGGTGCAGTTCTTGCTCGGCTTGCCGGTGACAATCCCCCGGGCTGCCCAGTGGTCGGGCATGGTGGGTCGGGTCGCCTTCGGTGGTTGCGGGCTGGGACTGCGCCGGACTGCGCCGGACTGCGCCGGACTGCGCCGGACTGCGCCGCGGCGGGGTGGGCCGGGCGGGGGTCCCCTCGTCCGCTCCGGCTGCGCCCGCAAATCAGTCGCTCCGAGGGGACCCCCGCCCGGCCCTACCATGGTCACCAGCCCCACGGCGGGCACGACCTGCCGCAGGCAGCGGGACTTCCGGGGTCCACGAGCACGATCCGGCGACAGGGACCACTCCAGGCGTATCGCAGCGGGACGGGGAAGGTCGCGTCCCGATCGCTGGCGATCACCGAGCGGTCACGGCCGGTGCCACGCTCCAGGGCTACGAGCGCCCGGTGTCGAGCTTGACCTCGCTCATTCAATCCCGAGAGCCTGCTTGGCCCAGGTGTAGTCAGCGGGCGAGGGCTCTATGAAGTTCAGGGCACTCGCTTCTCGGCAGACGGAACTCGCTGGACGGTCCCGCTGGGTGCCGGGCATACTCCACCGCATGACGACCCCCCGCCCGTTCGACCCCTACCGTGAACTCGAGCGGCTCCGGCAGGAGCTGGCCAGCCAGGAGCCGGCCGAGCTTCGTCGCGCCTACATCGCCCGGCCGGAAGCAGGCCGCCCTGTGTGGCCAGGGACGACCGTTCCCCGTCTCGGGGTTATCCCCATCACCCAGACACCCTCGGGGCTGACCGTGCCGGCCTCGGCGGTCTCCGGCCCGGCGCCGATCGATGCGATGTCGGTCTACCTGACCAGCACCAATGTCATAGGACGACCGCTTTCCGATGCGGAGCTGGAGCAGCAGCTCAAGTCGGCCACAGACGAGTACTTCGTCATGGAGGCCGCCACCTGGCTCGCACGCCTGGAGCATCACGGCTCGCTGGATATCGACCTCCAACTTGCGGCGGCCGCGAAGATGTCCGTCGAGCCGGCGCTCACGAAGGTGCAGAACCTGATCAGGAGCGGGTACCGCCTGCTCGCGCCCCAGATCCTGCTGGCGGTCATCAAGGCCGCCCTGCTGGTCTCCCCTCCTGGCACGCCGGCCCGGGCCGACGACAACGGCCCCAACCCTTTCACCTTCGCAATGCTCGGCGTGGCCGACCGGCTCGGCATGCAACCCGACGAGAGCGGTGAGCTGTGGGGGAGCTATCCCACGGACGTGTCGCTGGAGGTCGCCCGCAACCAGTCCTTCAACGCCGACCACAACTTCGGCGCCCTGCTCGCCCGCTACCAGCGCCTGTGGCACGACCTGCCCAGTCAGCTCGCTGGGGAGCCAGGCGCGGTCGACGTCGAGGGGGTCTTCGAGCAGGTCACCGGGGTCGCCTTGGACGACCTACTTTTGGTAGGGGGCCCAGTGACCGGAGCCGCCAGCCAGGGCCGGGTCCGCTTCGAGCGGGGTTACTACGACAACGTCCCGCTACCCAAGGCCAAAGCGAGCCATGGTGTCGGTCTGCGACATCGCCATCGACTACGGCTGGGCCTGGATCTGCATCGAGATCGTCTCCGGGCGTCTGACACAGAAGTCGCTCGCCGGGGGCACGACAGCCGACTTCGACCAGGACGTCGCGAAGCTCGTCGAAAAGAAGGTCAAGCAGTTGGACGCCACGATCCGTCACCTCGATCGCGACGAGGAGAAGCTCACCGGCAGGCCAAGCCCGGCGTTTCGGTAGGCAGCCACCGCCAGCGTCACCACTCGCGCCGGTCCACCATCCTCTACGGTGAACAGATCGACGTCCTCGGTTGGCCGCTGGTTCAGGCCGTGAGCCTGAACCGCGTTCCCTCCAGGGAGCGCAAACCCAAACTGCGCCGCGACCTCGAGACCTATGCGGGCAACCCGCTGTTGGAACGGGTCCACTAACGCGCAAGCTCGGGGAACCGCTGCTCCCACAGGCTGCGTACCGGCCGGGCCAGGGCCATCGTGCGCCACAGCCGGCGCAACAAGTCGCCGTTGACGTAACGCTGGAGCTGGTCGACCTGCTGAGCCTCTTCCAGCACGATCTTGTACATGCGAGCGGCCTGCCGCAGATCGCCTGCGTCATACGTGCGCTTCCCGCTCCACGCCAACGACCGGCGGAAGCTCCACGAGCCCGAATATCGGACCTTGAAGCTCATCCAGCGCATGCGGGAGCGTATAGGGTCGCGCCTCCGCGTAGGAGATCCGTGATGCTGAGGGTCTGCTGGCCATGGGGTGAGTATAGGTCCGCCGTTCGCTGTCTACCTGCCAAGGCGGCTGGATAGATAGGCGCCACGTAGGCAGTTCGGTGGTGCGGCCAGCCTGCCAGACCGGCTGGGAGGCGCTCGGAACCTCGGTGAGCCCAGCTCGCTGCGGCAAGTCGCGACCGCGGTGGGTCTGGTTCCCGTGGTAGGGCCGGGCGGGTGTCCCCGCGAGCGACTGAAGTGCGGGCGCAGCCGGAGCGGAGCGGGGACACCCGCCCGGCCCACCCCCGCCGCAGCGCAGTCCGGCGCAGTCCCAGCCCGCAACCACCGAAGGTGACCCGACCCACCATGCCCCGACCACCGAGCAGCCCGGGGGATTGTCACCGGCAACCCGAGCAAGAACTGCACCTCGCACCCACCCAAGGACTCAGGCCTGCCGGTCGAACACCTGGTCCGAGATCATCTCCAGAGCGAGGCGCGCGGCGCCCCGGGGCAGCCTGGCCAGCGCCGCCTTGGCGTGGTCGACCTCCGCCTGGGCGACCGCGCGGGCCTCGGCGAGCGTGGGCGACCCGCGGAGCAGGGCCAGGCTCTCCGCAACAGCCCGGTCGTCGCGCTCGCCCTCGAGCAGACGGGCCAGCCGCTCCGCCTCCGGCCCTCCGTGGCGCAGCACGTAGAGCACGGGCAGGGTGCGGACGCCCGCGCGCAGGTCGGTGCCGGGCTCCTTGCCGGCGGTGGCGGTCTCGGTGGTGATGTCGAGCAGGTCGTCGCCGAGCTGGAAGGCCACGCCGACGTGCTCGCCGTACTCGGTGAGCGCCTCGACCTCCGCCCGCGGGGCGCCGGCGAGCCAGCCGCCGAGGCGGCAGGCGGCCGCGATCAGCGCGCCGGTCTTGTCGCGCAGCACGCCGAGGTAGTGCTCGACCGAGTCCTCGCCGGGCAGCACTCCGCGGACCTCGCGGATCTCCCCCTGCACCACCCGGCCGATGGCCCTGGCGAGGACCCTGGTCGGCTCGGTGCCGAGGTCGGCGGTGAGGTCGGAGGCGCGGGCGAACAGGTAGTCGCCGGTGAGGATGGCGATCTTGTTGTCGTAGCGGGCGTTGGCCGAGCGGGCGCCGCGGCGGACCTCGGCCTCGTCCATGACGTCGTCGTGGTAGAGGGTCGACAGGTGGGTGAGCTCGATCGCCACCGACGCCCCCACCAGTCGCGGCTCCTCCGGGTCGCCCAGGTGGCCCGAGATCAGCACCAGCGTCGGCCGGAAGCGCTTGCCCCCCGCGCGGACCAGGTACCCGGCCGCCTCCTTGACGAACGGGTCGGCGCTGGCCACCGCTTCGGCGAGCGCGACCTCGACGCGCTCGAGCCCGGCGCGCACGCTGGTCTGGAGCGCGTCGAGGTCGCCGGCCATGAGCGGTCGTGCTGCTGGAACCAATTACCCCAGAATCCTTCCTGCCGTCTGCGCCGCGGTGACGAGCACCTGCGGGGCGAGCCCGATCGCCACGGTGAGCACCGCGGCCACGCCGAGCGCCAGGCTGAGCGCGACCTGGCGGCGGTCCGGCTCCGTGGGCTCCGTGCTGGCGACGACCTCGACCCCGGACGGCGGCTCCTGCAGATACGTCACCATGATGACCCGGAGGTAGAAGAACGCGGAGATCACCGAGCTGACCACTCCGACCACGACCAGCCACGCGAGCCCTGCGTTGATGCCTGCCTGGAACACGTAGTACTTGGCCCAGAAGCCCGACAGCGGCGGGATGCCGGCGAGCCCGAACATGAACAGCGCGAGCAGCGCGGCGGGCCAGGGGTGGCGCCGCCCGAAGCCGCGGAAGTCGTCCAGCGACGAGCGCTCGCCGGGCCCGTCCCCACTCGGTCCCTCTCCCCCTGGCGCGTCCTCGCTCGGGGCGTCCCCGCCCGGCACCGGGGAGCGCGCGCTGGCCGGCGGCTCGTTCACGCGGGAGGCGTACTGCACCACCATGAAGGCGCCCATCACCATGAAGGCGTAGGCCAGCAGATAGAACATGGACGCGGAGATGCCCTCGGGGTTGGTCGGCGCGGCGGCCAGCCCGATCAGCAGGTAGCCGGCGTGCGCGATCGACGAGTAGGCGAGCATGCGCTTGAGGTCGGTCTGCACGGTCGCCAGCACCGCGCCGCCGAGCATCGTGACTACCGCCACTCCCGCGATGACCGGCCGCCAGTCGAGCACCAGCCCGCCGAGCGCGCCGGCGAACACCCGCAGGAAGCCCGCGAACCCGGCCGCCTTGGTGCCGGCGGCCATGAACGCGGTCACGGGTGTGGGCGCGCCCTGGTACACGTCCGGGGTCCACATGTGGAACGGCACTGCCGCCACCTTGAAGCAGAACCCGACCGCCAGCATGGCGACGCCGGCGAGCAGCAGCGCCGAGTTGATCTGGGTGGTGGCCGTGGCCCTGGCGATGGCGGCGAGGTTGGTGGTCCTGGTGGCGCCGTAGCACAGCGCGATGCCGTACAACAGGAAGGCGGAGGAGAACGCGCCCAGCAGGAAGTACTTCATGGCCGCCTCCTGCGCGGTGGCGCGGCGGGTCGCCCCGGCCATGACGTACAGGGCCAGCGACAGGATCTCGAGCGCGATGAAGACCATCAGCAGGTCGTTGGCGGCCGCCAGCAGGACCATCCCGGTGAGCGCGAACAGCATCAGCGGGAACACCTCTGGCGGGGCCTCGCGATCGCCGTCCTGGGTGGCCATGAGGGTGGTGAGCACGCCCACCGCCAGCAGCACGACCCGGGCGTAGCGGGTAATGCCGTCCAGCGAGATGGCGCCGTCGAAGGCCACCGCGCGGAGGTCCCAGTTCCACGCCACCAGGCCTGCCGTCACCGCCAGGCCGGCGAGCGTCAGCAGGGCGAGCGCGCCGCGGCGGGCGTTCGGCCAGAAGGCCACGACCATGAGCAGGACCAGCCCGGCGCCGGCCAGGGCCAGCTCGGGCGCGATTGCCCGCCAGGCAACCTGGGGCGCCGGGAGCGGCGACTCAGCGATCTGGGCCAGCAGGTGCACGGGGTCCTCCATCGAGCCCGGGGCCACTCCCCCGGGCGGTCACGGTGCGGGTGTGGGTGGAGTGCTGGAGCGGCTTGAGCGCGCTGCCGGCCTGGCCGGGGCGCGCTTCGGCGGTGATCTGGGCGACCCGCCTGGCCGCAGGCTCGATGCGCTCGAGCAGTGGGCGCGGGAACATGCCGAGCGCGATGATCGCGGCCAGCAGCGGGACGACGATCGCCCACTCGCGCCCGGAGAGGTCGGCGGAGTGGCCCGGGCCGGAGCCCGAGCCGGGGCCTGGGCCGGTGGCGGTGGCGGGGCCGGTGGTCAGGGTGCCCTGCCACATGCGCTGGTACGCCCAGAGCATGTAGACGGCACCCAGGATCACCCCGGCGGCGCCGAGGACCGCGTAGGCGCGGTTGGCCAGGAACGCGCCGATGAGGGTGAGGAACTCGCCCACGAAGCCGACCAGGCCCGGGAGGGCCACGGCGGCGAGCGTGATCACCAGCATGACGCCGGCCATGCGCGGCATCGACCGCTGCATGCCTCCGAACGCGGCGATCTCCGAGGTGCCGCGCCGCTCCAGCAGCATGCCGGTGACGAAGAACAGGCCGCCGATCACCAGGCCGTGGGCGACCATGTAGAACACGCCGCCCTGCAGCCCCTGCACGTTGAACGCGAAGATGCCGAGCACGATGAAGCCGAGGTGGGACACTGACGAGTAGGCGACCAGGCGCTTGAAGTCCCGCTGGCCGGCGGCCACCACCGCGCAGTACAGGATGCCGGCGACCGCGAGCGTCAGCAGCAGGGGCTGGAACCAGTGGGCCGCGTCCGGGAACAGGGGCAGCGAGAAGCGCAGGAAGCCGTACACGCCCATCTTCGACATGACCCCGGCGAGCAGGACCGTGGTGGTGGTCGGCGCCTGCACGTAGGCGTCCGGCAGCCAGGAGTGCAGCGGCACCAGCGGGGTCTTGATGGCGAAGGCGGCGAAGAAGGCGAGGAAGAGCCAGCGCTGCGTGACCGGGTTCTTGCCGAGGTCCCTGAGCGCCTCGTAGTCGAAGCTGGGCGAGCCGGTGGCCTTGGCGTGCAGGTAGGCCAGGCCGACGATGCCGACCAGCATGAGCAGCCCGCCGAGCAGCGTGTAGATGAAGAACTTCACGGCCGCGTAGATGCGCCGCGGGCCGCCCCACGAACCGACCAGGAAGTAGCTGGGGACCAGCACCGCCTCCCAGAAGATGTAGAACAGGAACAGGTCGAGGGAGACGAACACCCCGAGCATGGCCGTCTCCAGCACGAGCAGCAGCGCCAGATAGGTGCGGGGCCGGTCGCTCATGCGCCACGAGCCGGTCACGGCCAGTGGCGCCAGCACGGTCGTGAGCAGCACCAGCGGCAGGCTGACGCCGTCCACGCCGAGCCGGAAGCGCACGCCGAGCGAGCGCACCCAGTCGGCGGTGACCCCGAGCTGGAACCCGTCCTGGCCGACCTCGAACCGGACGGCGAGCGCGACTGCCAGGCCGAAGGTGGCCAGGCTGAACGCCACGGCCAGCCAGCGGGCCGCGCGGTCCCGGTCGCGCGGGAGGGTGAGCAGCGCCAGGGCCCCGGCGAGGGGGAGGAAGACGGTGAAGGTCAGCAGCACGGGTGCGGGCTCTCCCCCTTCATCGGGTCGTCATGAGGTAGTCCGGAAGACGAGGAAGGCGAGCAGCAGCACGGCGCCGCCGAGCACGCCCACGGCGTAGGTGCGGACGAAGCCGCTCTGCAGCCGGCGGCCGCCGCTGGCCGCGTTGCCGACCTCGCGGGCCAGGCCGTTCACGGCGCCGTCGATGACGCCCTGGTCCACCGGCCCGGCCAGGAACCCCGCAAGCGCGCCGCCGAGCCTGACCGTGAACAGCTCGTACAGCTCGTCCACGTACAGCTTGCCTGCGAGCACCCGCCACGCCGCCGCGTAGCGCTCGCGCAGGTCCTGCCAGCGGGCGGCCGCACCGCCGTACAGATACCAGGCCACGCCCGCGCCGGCGAAGGCGACCGCGGTGGCGACCACGCTGAGCCGCAAGGCGAGGCTGGTCGAGGCGGTCTCGGGCGGCTGGCCCAGCAGCGGCTGGAGGAAGTCCTGGATGCGGCCCCCGACGCCGGTGAAGGTGCTCAGCGTGAAGCCGCCGACCAGCGCCAGCAGGCCGAGCGCCACCAGCGGCACGGTCATCACCGGCGGGGACTCGTGCGGGTGGCGGCCCTCGGGCCAGCGGCGCTCGCCGAAGAAGGTCAGGAACACCAGCCGCGACATGTAGAAGCCGGTCAGGCCGGCGGTGAGCACGCCCACGACCCAGGCGAGCATGCCCACCCCGCCGTGCTCGAAGGCGGCGTCGAGGATCTGGTCCTTTGAGTAGAAGCCGGCCGTGAGCGGGAAGCCGATGATCGCGAGCCACGCCGCCATGGTGGTCACGAAGGTCAGCGGCATCGCCCGCCGCAGCCCGCCGAGCTCTTTGACGTCGGTGGAGCCGTCGTTGCCGTGCATCACCGAGCCGGCCCCGAGGAACAGCTGCGCCTTGAAGAAGGCGTGGGTGACCAGGTGGAAGATGCCGGCCACGTAGCCGACCGGCCCGAGCCCCACGGCGATGAACATGTAGCCGAGCTGCGACACCGTCGAGTAGGCCAGGATCCGCTTGACGTCGTCCTGGCCGATGGCGAGCACCGCGGCGAGCAGCGCCGTGAGCGCCCCGATCACCACCACCACGGCGGCGGCCGCGCTGGAGGCCTCGAACAGCGCGTGGGTGCGGGCGACCAGGAAGACGCCCGCGGTGACCATGGTGGCCGCGTGGATCAGGGCCGAGACCGGCGTCGGGCCCGCCATCGCGTCCGGGAGCCACACGTACAGCGGGATCTGCGCGCTCTTGCCGGTGCAGGCGAGGAACAGCAGCAGCGCGATGGCGGTGGCGGCGCCTCCGGCGAGCCCGGAGACGCGGCCGAAGACCTGGTCGAAGTCGAGGCTCCCGAACTTGGCGAAGATCAGGAACATCGCCAGCAGGAAGCCCACGTCGCCGATGCGGTTGGCGATGAACGCCTTCTTGGCCGCCGGCGGCACCTCCGGCCGGGTGAACCAGAAGCCGATCAGCAGGTACGAGCAGAGCCCGACGCCCTCCCAGCCGAGGAACATGACCAGGAAATTCTGGGCGAGCACCACGGTCAGCATGGCCGCGGCGAACAGGTTCAGCCAGGCGAAGTAGGTGCCGCGCCGCTCGTCGGCCGCCATGTAGCCGACCGAATACAGGTGGATCAGGAAGCCGACGCCGGTCACCACCAGCGCGAGCGTGGCGGAGAGCTGGTCGAAGCGGAGGTCGAAGGCCACCCGCAGGTCACCGGAGACGAACCACTGGTAGCCGCGGAGGACCGCGGTCCGAGAGGCTGCGTCCTTGCCAACGAGCTCGACGAAGGCCGCCACCGCGACCGCGAAGGCCGCGCCGACCAGCAGGGTGGCGAGCCAGCCCGCGCCCCGCCCGAGCCGCCGGCCGAGCAGCGTGTTGACGGCGAAGCCAGCCAGCGGCAGCAGCGGCAGCAGCCAGACGAGACGGATCGCGCCGGTAGGGTTCAGGACCTCGTCACCCCTTGAGCAGGTTGACGTCGTCGACGTTGGCCGACGAGCGCTTGCGGAAGATGGCCACGAGGATGCCGAGGCCCACGACGACCTCGGCGGCGGCCACCACCATCACGAAGAACGACAGGATCTGGCCGTTCAGGTCGCCGTTCAGCTTCGAGAAGGCGACGAAGGACAGGTTCACCGAGTTCAGCATCAGCTCGACGCACATGAACACCACGATCGCGTTGCGCCGGATCAGCACGCCGGCCACGCCGATGGTGAACAGCAGCGCCGACAGCACCAGGTACCAGCTCGGCTCAACTCTCATGGCCCACGCCCCCGTCCCCGCCCCCGTCCCGGGCCCCGTCCCTCATGGCCGCCTCCGCTTGCCGAGCACCAGGGCGCCGACCGCCGCGACCACCAGAAGCAGGCCGGTCGCCTCGAACGCGAGCAAGTAGCGGGTGAACAGGAGCTGGCCGACCGCCCGCACGTTGTCGTTGCCGGCGACCCGGGCGAGGTCGACGCCGCCACCGCTGAACGGGTGGGCGAAGATCGCCCAGATGACGCCGGCGAGCAGCAGCGCCACCAGGACCGCGGCGGCCGGGCGCTGGCCCCTGATGGTCTCCCGCAGGACGTCCTCACTGGAGATGCCGAGCAGCATGACCACGAACAGGAACAGCACCATGATCGCGCCGGCGTAGACGATCACCTGCACCGCCGCCAGGAACTGCGCCTGCAGGAGCACGTAGAAGGCCGCCAGGCAGAAGAAGTTGACCACCAGCAGCAGGGCCGAGTAGACCGCGCGGCGGTTCAGCACCATGCCGAGCGCGGTCAGCACCGACACGGGGGCCAGGACGACGAACAGGATGAGCTCGGCCCGCTGCGCCGGCGTGGTCGCCGCCAGCACGGCGCCGGCGCGGAGGAGGCTCGCGGCGGCGGCGCCGTTCACCGGGGCACCGCCTCGTCGTCGGGCAGCTCGCGGTCGGCCTGGCGCGACTGCTGCGCCTGGAGGAGCGCCCACACGGGCTCGACCGACTCCTGCGAGATGGACGCCTGCGGGCCGTAGCGCTCGATCGACGGCGGCCCGTCGGCCGCGTCGGCGTGCGGCGGCTCCGTGGCGCCGGCGGGGACCGGCGCCAGCAGCCGCTCCTTGGAGTAGACGAGCTCGCCGCGGGTCTCGGCGGACAGCTCGTAGTCGTTCGTCATGGTGAGCGCCCTCGTCGGGCACGCCTCGATGCACAGGCCGCAGAAGATGCAGCGGTTGTAGTTGATCTGGTAGATGGCGGCGTAGCGCTCGCCCACCGAGTAGCGCGCCTGCGGGGTGTTGTCGGCCCCCTGCACGTAGATGGCGTCCGCCGGGCAGGCGTAGGCGCACAGCTCGCAGCCGATGCAGCGCTCCAGGCCGTCGTCGTAGCGGTTGAGCAGGTGGCGGCCGTGGAAGCGCGGCGCCGTCGGCTTCTTCTCCTCCGGGTACTGGATGGTGTTGCGCTTCCGGAACATGCTCCGGAAGGTGATCGACAGTCCTTTGAGGATCTCGGGTGTCATGGGGTCGAACCTCTCGGTGCCTGGCGCTCCTCCTCGGGTGCCTGCCTGGTGAACAGCAGCGAGATCAGCAGCAGGACCAGCACCGCGGCGGCGATGAGCCCGAGCCCCCTGCGCCAGCCCCCCGGGAAGGGCTGGACGATCATGAGCGCGGTCACCGGGACCCACAGGAGCGCGAACGGGATCAGCACCTTCCAGCCGAAGGCCATCAGCTTGTCGAAGCGCAGCCGCGGCAGGGTCGCCCGCAGCCAGATGAACACGAACAGGAACAGGTAGACCTTGGCCACGAACCACAGGATCGGCCAGAGCCACTGCAGCCAGGACGGGTTGTGGAGCACCGGCCCGTCCGGCCCGCCCAGGAACAGGGTCGCGGCCACCGCCGAGACGGTCACCATGTTCAGGTACTCGCCCAGGAAGAACAGCGCGAACTTCACGCCCGAGTACTCGGTGTGGTAGCCGCCGACCAGCTCGGTCTCGGCCTCGGGGAGGTCGAACGGCGCCCGGTTGGTCTCGGCGATCCCCGCCAGCACGAAGATCACGAACATCGGCAGTTGCTGGACGACGTACCAGCGCGGGAAGACCGGGAAGTGCAGGCTGCCGGCGCTGACCTCGAAGGTGCCGTGCTGGGCGGCCACGATGCCCGCGGCCGACAGCGTGCCCGCCAGCATGAACACGCCCACCAGCGACAGCCCCTGGGCGAGCTCGTAGCTGATCATCTGCGCCGAGGAGCGGATGCTGCCGAGCAGCGGGTAATTCGAGCCCGCCGCCCAGCCGGCCAGCACGATGCCGTAGACCTGGAGGCTGCCCATGGCCAGGACGAACAGGATGCCGACGTTGAGGTCGGTGAGCTGCGCGTGCTGGGTGCCGAAGCTGCGCCCGAACGGCAGCACCGAGATCGACAGGAACGCCGGCACCATCAGCAGGACCGGGGCGAGGCCGTAGAGCCAGCGGTCGGCGTTGCTCGGCCGCACGTCCTCCTTGAAGAAGAGCTTGATGCCGTCGGCCAGCGACTGCAGCAGCGCGTCTGCATCCAGGCCACCACCTTGCGCTCCCACCAGATCACGAACAGCACGGTCAGCAGCAGGAAGGCGAAGACGCCGACCACCTTGACCAGCATGATGAGAAAGTCCCACCAGTTCATGCGGCCGCCCCCTCGACCGCGCGCAGCCCGACCCGCAGGGCCGGGGCGGGGCCGAGCAGCTCCCCGAGCGCCAGGTCCGGCTGGTTGGCCGGGATGAACGCGCAGCCCGGCGCGACCGCACGGCTCACCCGGGCGGGCAGCTCGACCACGCGGTCGGCGCCGAAGTCGACCTCGACCCCCGCGCCGTCGGCGAGGCGCAGCCGCTCGGCGTCCTCGGGGTGGACCTCGACGAAGGACGGCAGGGTGGCGCGGTTCAGGTCGGCGGCGCGGGCCAGCATGGACGCGCCGTCGAGCAGCAGCGGGTAGGTGACCAGCGCGAGCCCCTCGGGCGGTCCGGCCGGCTCGGCCGAGCCGGAGCCGGGCGCGGGCAGCGCGGGCAGCTCGGGAGGCCGGAGACCGTCGGGGCGGGCCCGGAAGCGCTCGGTCTCGGCGGCCACGCGCTCCTGGGTGGCGAGGCCGAGGTCGGCGCCGAGCCGTGCGCCGAGCTGGTGGGCGAGCTCCCAGACCGTCTGGGCGGTCCCGCCGGTCCCGACCGCCGGCCGCTGCGCCTGCACGCGCCCCTCCCAGTCGGTCCAGGTGCCCTCGGTCTCGGCGTGCACCACGCCGGGCAGCAGCACGTCGGCGCGGCCGGTGGTGTCGTTGACCGTGTGGTCGACGGCGATCACAAAGGCGTTGTCGAGCGCCTGCTCGGCCAGCCCGCGGGGGCCGTAGTCCCGCACCAGGTCGACCCCGGCGAGCAGCAGCACGCCGAGCCGGCCCTCGGCCGCAGCGCGGACCATCGCGGGGCCGTCGAGCCCCGGCTCGTCCGGCAGCTCGGCGCCCCACGCGTCGCCGAGCGCGGCGCGGGCGCCCGCGTCGGCCACCGGCCGCCCGCCGGGCAGCAGGTCCGGGCGAGCGCCCACGTCCAGCGCGCCCCGGTCGCCCGCGCGGCGCGGCACCCAGGCGAACGACCCGCCGAGCCCGTCGGCGAGCCGGGCGGCGGCGGCGAGCGCGCCGGTCGCGGCCGCGCGCCAGCCCGCGAGCACGACCACCGGCCGGCGCTCGCCGTCGTCGTCCCCCTCGCCGTCGCCGGTCGCCAGGAGCCTGCCTGCCTCGCCGTCGCCGCGCAGCAGCCCGGCGAGGGCCTGCACCTCGCCGCCGGGCGGCGACGGCACCAGGGTGGCGAACTCGGCCAGCCGGCCGGCGCGCGGGCCGACCGCGATGACCGTGACCCCCCGCAGCGCGGCCTTGCGCAGCCGCAGGAACAGAATGGGCGACTCCTCGTGCGGGTCGAGGTCGACCACGACCACGGCCCTGGCCCCCTCCAGGTCCCGGTAGGTCACCCCGCCGCCCCCGCCACCGGCGCCGGGCCCGGTGCCGACGACCCGGGCCGCGACCGCGGTCTCGGCCTCGCCGCCCGGCCAGTTGCGGGCGTCGACGTTGTTGGTGCCGAGCGCCACCCGCGCCAGCTTCTGCAGTGCATAGGCGTCCTGGTCGGTGAGGTGGCCGCCGACCAGCACCCCCGCGCCCTTGCCGCGCTGCGCGCGGATGCCGTCGGCGGCGCGGCGCAGCGCCTCCGGCCACGAGGCCGTGCGCATCCCGCCGTCCTCCGCCAGGTACGGGGTCAGCACCCGCCCGGGGTCCTGGGCCCAGGCGAACCCGTAGCGGCCCCTGTCGCAGTTCCACGCCTCGTTGACGTCGTCGTTGTCGCGGGCGAGCTGGCGGGTCACCATCCCGCGGCGGGCGTCGATCCGCAGGTTGCAGCCGGCCGCGCAGTGGTTGCAGACGCCGCTCGAGGAGGAGAGGTCGAAGGGCCGCGCCTGGAACCGGTACGACGGCGAGGTCAGCGCGCCCACCGGGCAGATCTGCACCACGTTGCCGGAGAAGTAGCTGCGGTAGGGCTCGTCGGACCAGATCCCCACCTGCTCGAGCGCGCCCCGCTCGAACAGCTCGATGAAGGGGTCGCCCGCGATCTCGCTGGAGAATCGGGTGCAGCGGGCGCACAGCACACAGCGCTCGCGGTCGAGCAGTACCGTCTCGCCGATCTTGACGGGCTTGGTGAAGTGCCGCTTGGTCTCGACGAAACGGGTCTCCCCGGGGCCGTGCGCCATCGTCTGGTCCTGCAGCGGGCACTCCCCGCCTTTGTCGCACATCGGGCAGTCCAGCGGGTGGTTGATCAGCAGGAACTCGAGCGTGCCCTCCTGGCCCGCGCGGGCGACGTCGCTGGTGAGCTGGGTCCTGACGACCATGCCGTCGGTCACGGTGGTGGTGCAGGCGGTGAACGGCTTGCGCTGCCCGACCACCTCGACCAGGCACTGGCGGCAGGCGCCCAGCGGGGCCAGCAGCCGGTGGTCGCAGAAGCGCGGGATCTGGGTGCCGAGCTGCTCGGCGGCCCGGATCACCAGCGTGCCCGGCGCGACCTCGATCTCGTGGTCGTCGATGGTGACCTTGACGGTGGTCGGCTTGTCGTTGGCCATGGAGTGGCTCCCTAGTGCGCGCCGACCGCCACGCGCGCCCCGCCGAAGGGGCAGCCGTGGCCGTCGACGTGCTGGTCGAACTCTGCGCGGAAGTGCTTGAGGGCGGAGACGATCGGGCTGGTGGCCCCGTCGCCGAGCGCGCAGAAGGAGCGGCCGAAGATCGAGTCGCAGATGTCCTTCAGCGTGTCCATGTCCTCTTTGCGCCCCTCACCGGTCTCCAGCCGCGTGAGGATCTTGGCCATCCAGTCGGTGCCCTCACGGCAGGGCGTGCACTTGCCGCACGACTCGTGCGCGTAGAAGTCGGTGAAGTTCAGGCACGCGCCGACGATGCAGACGTCCTCCGAGAGCACGATCATCGCGGCCGTGCCGAGCAGGCTGCCGGCCGCCTGGATGCTCTCGAAGTCCATGGGCGTGTCCAGGTGGTCTGGGGTGAGCACCGGGGTGGAGGAGCCGCCCGGCGTCCACGCCTTGAGCTGGCCGCCGTCGAGCATGCCACCGGCGGCCCCCATGATCAGCTCGCTCGCGGTCGTTCCCAGCGGGTACTCGTAGTTCCCGGGCCGCCGGACGTCGCCGGAGACGCTGAACAGCTTCGGCCCCGGCGATTTCTCCGTGCCCATCGAGCGGAACCAGTCGACGCCCCTGCGGAAGATCCACGGCACGGTGGCGATCGTCTCGACGTTGTTGACCGTGGTCGGCGCCCGGTACAGGCCCTCGACCGCGGGGAACGGCGGGCGCAGCTTGGGCTGGCCGCGCTCGCCCTCCAGCGAGGACAGCAGGGCGGTCTCCTCGCCGCAGATGTAGGCGCCGGCGCCGCGGTGCAGGACCACCTCGAGGTCGAAGCCCGACCCCTTGACGTTGCGCCCGAGCAGACCGCGCTCGTAGGCCTGCCCGACCGCGGCGGCCAGGCGCCGGCCGGCAAAGCCGCACTCGCCCCGCAGGTAGATGAAGGCCTGGTGGCAGCCGATCGCGTAGGCGGACACGATCGTGCCCTCGACCAGGGCGTGCGGGTCGCGCTCGATCAGCTCCACGTCCTTGAACGTGCCCGGCTCGCTCTCGTCGGCGTTGACCACCAGGTAGGTGGGCCTGCCCGTGCCCTTGGCCAGGAAGCCCCACTTCATGCCGGTGGGGAAGCCGGCGCCGCCGCGCCCGCGCAGGCCAGAGTCCTTGATCGTCTGCACGAGCTCGGCCGGGTCCCTGGACAGGACGACGTCGAGGCTCGCGTACCCGTCCAGCTCCGTGTAGCGGTCGATCTCGTGCGCCCGCCCGTCGCGCCAGCGGCTGGTCAGGACGCTGACGGGCTGCGCGGCGGGGCCGTGCCCCCGCCCGGTCACGGCAGCTCACCCCCTGGCGCCGGGGCGGGCCTGCGGGTGGCCAGCTCGGCCGGCGGCTCGCCGAGGCCGGCCAGCCGCCAGTGCAGGGCGGCGGTGGACGGCTCGGTCACCGCACCGGCGCCGGCCAGCGTGGGCGGCGGCACCTCGTCGCGCAGCAGCGCCTCCACCAGCCCGAGCGCCTGCTCCTTGCTGAGCCGCTCGTAGTTCTCGGTGTTCACCTGGACCACCGGAGCGCCGTCGCAGGCCGCCAGGCACTCGACCTCCTCGACGGTGACCGTGCCGCTCGCGTCGGTGCCGCCGAGCGGTGTGCCGAGCCGCTCGCAGAGCGCCTGGGAGATCTCCCGCGAGCCGCGGAGCTGGCAGGAGAGCGTCCGGCACACCGAGACCAGGTACCTGCCCACGGGGCGGCGCCGGAACATGGTGTAGAAGGTCGCCACCGCGGCGACCTCGGCCTTGGTCAGGCCGAGCAGCTCGGCCACCTGGGCGACGCCTGCCGGGGAGACGTAGCCGTCCTCGGCCTGCACCAGGAACAGCAGCGGCAGCAGGGCCGAGCGCCGCTCCGGATAGCGGGCGATCAGCTCCTGCGCTCTGGCCAGGGTCTTCTCGCTCAGCGGCACAGGCCCCTCGCTTCCCGTCTGTCCTGTCTCACCGGTCCGCACCGCCCATGACGGGGTCGGTCGAGGAGACGGCGGCGATGACGTCGGCGACCAGGCCGCCCACGACCATGTGCGGGACGGCCTGGAGGTTCACGAACGACGGGTCGCGCACGTGCACGCGGTAGGGCAGGTTGCCGCCGTCGCTGACCACGTGGTAGCCGAGCTCGCCGCGGGGCGACTCGACCGGCACGTAGACCTCGCCGGCCGGGACCTTGAAGCCCTCGGTGACCATCTTGAAGTGGTGGATCAGGGCCTCCATGGACTCGCCCATGATGTGGCGGACGTGGTCGTGCGAGTTGCCGAGCCCGTCGGGCCCCAGCGCCAGGCGCGCCGGCCAGCCGATCTTGGGGTCGGGGTGCATGACCGGCCCCGGCGGCAGCGACTCGAGCGCCTGCTCAACGATCCGCAGGCTCTGGCGGATCTCGGCCATGCGGAGCTGGTAGCGAGCGTAGACGTCGGCGCCGGTGGCGGTCGGCACCTCGAAGTCGTACTGCTCGTAGCCGCAGTAGGGCTCGGCCTTGCGCACGTCCAGCGCGAGCCCGGTGGCGCGCAGCATCGGCCCGGTCACGCCCAGGGCGATGCACTGGTCCTGGTCGAGCAGGCCGATGCCCCTGGTACGCTCGATCCAGATGGGATTGTTGGTCAGCAGGTCCTCGTACTCGTCGGCCTTGGCCCGCATCTCGCGCGTGAACGCGCGGATCTTCCGCTCGGTGCCGTCCGGCATGTCCTGCGAGACGCCGCCGGGCCGCACCCAGGCGTGGTTCATGCGCAGCCCGGTGATCTCCTCGAGGATGTCGAGGATCTGCTCCCGCTCCCGGAAGCCGTACAGCATCATGGACAGCGCGCCGAGCTCCAGCCCCGTGGTGGCGAGCCACACCAGGTGCGAGGCCACGCGGTTGAGCTCCATGAGCAGCACGCGCAGGGCCTGCGCACGCGGCGGCGCCTCCACCTCGAGCAGCTTCTCCACTGCCAGGCAGTAGGCGGCCTCGTTGAACAGCGGCGACAGGTAGTCCATGCGGGTCACGAAGGTGACGCCCTGGACCCAGGTGCGGTACTCGGCCGACTTCTCGATGCCGGTGTGCAGGTAGCCGATCACCGGCTGGCAGGAGACCACCCCCTCGCCGCGCAGCTCGAGCACCAGCCGCAGCACGCCGTGGGTGGACGGGTGCTGCGGCCCCATGTTGAGGACCATGAGCTCGTCGTCGGACGCGGCGTGGGCCCTTGCCGTGACCTCGGCCCAGTCGCCGCCGCCCGTGGCGATCACCTGGTGGGCGCGGCGCTCGTTGAGCGCGATCCGCCGCGCGGGCGGCTGCGGGGGCAGGTCCTGGGCCTCGCCCGGCCGCACCGCGATCTCCGAGGGCTCGGATGCGTGGGTCATGTGCTGGTCCAGCCCCCCTTGTACCGCCGGGTGTCCGGGGCGGGGACGTGCGCGCCCTGGTACTGCACGTCCACGCCGCCGAGCGGGTAGTCCTTGCGCAGCGGGTACCCCTGCCAGTCCTCCGGCATCAGGATGCGGACGAGGTCCGGGTGGCCGTCGAAGCGGACGCCGAAGAAGTCGTAGACCTCGCGCTCGTGCCAGTTCGCGGTCGGCCACACCCCGGTCACCGACGGGACGTGCGGGTCGTCGACGGGGACTCTGACCTTGAGCCGCAGCCGCAGGTTATGGTCGATCGAGTAGAGGTGGTAGTCGACCGCGAGCCGGTCCGGCCGGTCGGGGTAGTCGGTCCCGGACAGGTCCGACAGCAGCCGGAAGCGGGCCGATTCGTGGTCGCGCAGCCAGGTCGCGACCTCCACGAGGTGCGCCCCGTCGAGCTCGACCGTGACCTCGCCACGGTGCCCGCCGACCGCCTTCACGGCCTCGGGAAAGCGGTCGCGAAGTCCGGTCAGCACGGGCTGGACGGCGTCGGGCGGCTGCATCTCGGTCTCATGCCTCCTGGAGGACGAGCTTGGAGCGCGGCTCGCCCTTCATGATCTTCTCGTGCAGCTTGATGATCCCGTCCATCAGCATCTCCGGGCGCGGCGGGCAGCCGGGGACGTACATGTCCACCGGCACGATCTGGTCCACGCCCTGTACGACGGCGTAGTTGTTGAACATTCCCCCGGAGGTGGCGCACACGCCCATGGAGATGACCCACTTCGGCTCCGGCATCTGGTCGTAGATCGTGCGCAGCACCGGGGCCATCTTCTGCGAAACGCGGCCGGCCACGATCATCAGGTCCGCCTGCCGCGGCGAGGCCCTGAAGACCTCCATGCCGAAGCGCGAGAGGTCGTAGCGCCCGGCGCCGGTGGCCATCATCTCGATCGCGCAGCACGCCAGGCCGAAGGTGGCCGGCCAGAGCGAGCCCTTGCGGGCCCAGTTGGCCAGCTTCTCGACGGTGGTGACCAGGATGCCGCTCGGCAGCTTGTCCAGTCCGCTCCGGCTGCTCATCTTCAGTCCCACTCCAGTCCGCCGCGCTTCCAGTCGTAGACGTACGCGATGACCACCAGCCCCAGGAAGACCGCCATCTCGGCCAGCCCGAAGACGCGGAGCTGCCGGAACACCACCGCCCAGGGGTAGAGGAAGACCACCTCGACGTCGAACACCACGAACAGCATCGCGGTCAGGTAGAACTTGACCGGGTAGCGCTCGCCCTTCGGCAGCCGTCCGGGCTCCATGCCCGACTCGTAGGGCGAGGACTTGGCGCGCGAGGGCCGGCGCGGCGCGAGCCACGCCGACACCACGATGGACAGCACCGCGAAGGCGGCGGCCACCACCAGCAGGACGAGGATGGGGGCGAAGGCACCGAGGTTCACGAGCGGCCTCTCAGTCCGGCCATCGCCGTGAGCGTCCTGACCACCCGGTCGGCGGCGTCCCCGCCGGTCGGGTCGTACAGGTTGGCGAGCAGCTTCAGGACGATCTTCATCACGTAGGGCCTCGGCAGGCCGTAGGTGGTGGCGATGCGCATCACCTGTGGCTCGCCGATCAGCCTGACGAACACCCGGCCGAGCGCGAAGTAGCTGCCGAAGCGGCGCTCGACCGCGGTGCGGTAGTGCGCAAGGCGGGCGCGGTCGCCGCTCGCCAGCACCGCCAGTCCCGCCTCGGCCGCGAGCTGGCCCGACTCCATGGCGTAGTCGATGCCCTCGCCGTTGAAGGGGTTGACCAGCCCGGCGGCGTCGCCGACGAACATCACCCCGCGGTGCAGCGGCGGGTGCCGGTTGGCGGCCATCGGCAGCGGGTGCGAGCGCGGCCTGGCGACCGCGTCGTCCGCGGTGAAGCCCCATTCGCGGCCCGCGGTCGGCGCCCATTCCTTGAGGAGCCGCTTGTAGTTGACGTTGCGGAAGTGCGCCGATGTGTTCAGCAGGCCGACGCCGACGTTGACGGTGCCGTCGGCCATCGGGAAGACCCAGCCGTAGCCGGGCAGCAGCTCCTTGCCGCGCCACAGCTCGAGATAGGAGTCGATCCAGGGGTCGACGTGCCGCTCGGCGCGGAAATACTGCCGGACCGCGACCCCGACCGGCCGGTCGGGGTCGCGGGCCAGGCCGAGCGCCTGGGCGAACCGGCTCGAGGCGCCGTCGGCGGCCACCACCAGCTCGGCGCGGACGTCCACCGGGTCCCCGCCCCGCCGCCGCACGACCGCGCCGCGCACGAGCCCGCCCTCCACCAGTGGGCCGACCACCTCGGCGGAGTCCCACACGGCCGCGCCGGCCCGCTCCGCCTGGCGGGCGAGGAGCTGGTCGAAATCGGTCCGGGGCCGGCAGAGCCCGAACGAGGGGAAGCCGTCCAGCTCCGGCCAGGGCAGCTCCAGCACGACGCCGCCGCCGTGCACCTTGAGCCCGGCGCTGCGCGACCAGCTCTGGTACGCGTCGCGCAGGCCCATGGCGTCCAGCGCTGCGACCGCCCGCGGCGTCAGGCCGTCGCCGCAGACCTTCTCGCGCGGGTACGCGGCCTTCTCGCACAGGAGCACCCGGGCCCCGCCGCGGGCGAAGTGGTACGCGGTGGCCGCTCCGCCGGGGCCACCGCCGACCACCAGGGCGTCGTACCGGTCGCTCAAGAGGCTCGCTCCTCGTTGATCGCGCGCGCATTTGTGAAAGGATGCACAAATACGCCGCGGGCAGTGTAGGCCCGCCTGCCGACAGCAGCAAACCCGAATCCACAGCCCCCGTCTACAACACAAGGGCTCCGCACCGGCTATCCGGGGACGGTGCCGCGGTGGAGCGCGACGACGCCACCGGTGAGGTCGCGCCAGCGGACGCAGTCGAAGCCGGCGTCGCGCAGCCACCCGGCCAGCTCGGCCTGGCCCGGCCAGGCGCCGATGGAGCGCGCCAGGTACTGGTAGGCCTCGGGGTCCGAGCTGAGCCGCCGGGCGGCCAGCGGCAGCAGCCGGTTGAGGTAGCGCTCGTACACCTCGCGGAACCCCGGCACCACCGGCCTGGAGAACTCGCAGACCACCAGGCGCCCGCCCGGCCGCAGCACCCGCCGCAGCTCGAGCAGGCCGTAGCCCGGCTCTGGCAGGTTGCGCAGCCCGAACGCGATGGTCGCCACGTCGGCCGATGCGTCGGCAAGGGGCAGGCGCATGGCATCGGCCACCGCGAAGCCGAGCCAGCCGCCACCGGCGCCTGCCGCGGCGGCGCCCGCGGTGCCCGAGGCCCGCCGCACCATCTCCCAGGAGAAGTCGAGGCCGAGCACGGTCGCGCGCGGCTCCAGCCGGGCGAGCTCGGCGGCCAGCCGGCCGGTGCCGCAGGCCACGTCGACGGCCACCTCGCCGGCGGCCAGGTCGGCCGCGCGGGCGGCGGCCTCGCGCCAGTGGCGGTCGCGGCCGAGCGACAGCACGCTGTTGGCCAGGTCGTAGCGGGGCGCCACCCGGTCGAACATCCGCTGCACCCCGGCTGCCGTGCGCTCCGCCGCCGGTCGCACGCTCACGGCCTCGCTCCTCGACTCGTCCCGGGCCATGCGGCCGGCCTCGCCCCCGGGTCGCCGCGCCCGGGGCCGCTCAGGCGCGAATTGTATGCGCGCCGCCTACACGCCGCCGCCCCACCAGGAGGCCGCCCAGGTCACAGCGCTGGGCCGCGCTCGAACGCCGTCGACAGCACCACGGAGGTCCGCGCACGGGCCACGCCCTCCACGCCCCGGATGCGCTGCAGGACCTCGGCCAGCTCGGCGACCGTCCGGGTCCGGACCACCAGGACGTGGCTCTCCTCGCCGGCTACGCTGTGGGCTGCCTCGATCTGGCCGATCGCGGCGAAGGCGGCCTCCATCGCCACGGTGTCCGGGGAGCCCGCCGGGATCACGCCGACCAGCGCCACCACCCGCAGGCCGAGCGTGGCCGGGTCGATCCTGGCGTGGTAGCCACGGATCACCCCGCGCCGCTCCAGCCGGTGCACGCGGTCGTGCGCGGACGGTGCGGACAGGCCGACGGCCTTGCCGATCTCGGTGAAGGTCGCCCGCGCGTTTCCCTGGAGGACCCGAAGGATGACGAGGTCGGTGGCGTCGAGCGCGACCGGCGCGCCGGCGGCGTCGTCCTCGCCCGGCCGCGCCGGCGGCCGAGCTCTCCGTCCAGGCATCAGGCCCCCTCTGTCGGCACCTCACAAGGCAAGTGTCCATCGAGATAGCCCGATTTATCTACGTGCTACTTAGCCCATACTTAGCCCCGGTTTCCCGTCCCGGTTCCCCGGCCAGCCTCTCAGTGCGACGGGCTCCCGTGCCGAAACGGTGACCGAGGACCTGACCACCGACACGGAGGCAATTGGGATGTGCACTCGGGTGCTGTGGAACGACAACGGCCACACGGTCCTGGTCGGCCGGAACATGGACTGGCTGCAGGACATGGGCACCAACCTGTGGGCGCTCCCCCGCGGCCGGCGGCGACGCGGCCTGACCGAGGGAGACGCTCTGGAGTGGACGGTCGAGCACGGCAGCGTGGTCGCCACCAGCCACGACATGGCCACCACCGACGGCGTCAACGAGCGCGGCCTGGCCGCGCACGTCCTCTGGCTCGCCGAGGCCGACTTCGGCACCCCGAACGAGGAGCTCCCCGGCGTCTCGATGTCGCTGTGGGCGCAGCTATTCCTTGACCAGTTCGCCACGGTCGCAGAGTGCGTCCGCTTCGTGCGGGAGACCCCGTTCCAGGTGCGACCGGTCGTCGACCCCGGGACCGGCCGGACGTCCACCGTGCACCTGGCGCTCGACGACGCGGGCGGGGACTCGGCGGTCATCGAGTACGTCGCCGGCGAGCCGCACGTCTACCACGACAGCGGCTACGCGGTGATGACCAACTCGCCGCCGTTCGACGAGCAGCTCGACCACCTGCGCCGCTACCAGGGATTCGGCGGCGAGCAGGCGTTGCCCGGGACCACCGAGGCCGCCGACCGCTTCGTGCGCGCCAGCTACTACCTGCAGCACCTGCCGTCGCCACCGTCACGGCAGCAGGCCGTCGCCGAGCTGCTGAGCGTGATGCGCAATGCCGCCCAGCCCTTCGGGGTGCCTGACCCCAGCCGGCCGAACATCTCGTCGACGATCTGGCGGACGGTGTCGGACCTGAACAGGCTCGTCTACTACTTCGAGTCCTCGTTCAGCCCGAACCTCATCTGGATCAGGCTCGACGGGCTGCGCTTCGGGAAGGGCGCGCCACCGACAAAGCTCGACCTGGTCAATGAAGCCGACTACGTCGGTGAGGTCTCGGACCGGTTCGTACCGGGCGAGCCGTTCGCCTTCAGCATGCCGTGACCGTGCCCGCGAGCGGTGCGCTCGCGGCTCACCAGCGCCCGCGGTGAACGACCCTGTCGAGGCCATTGAACTTCCGATAAGCGGATGATAACTTCCGGCTATGCGTAGTGAAGCCCCACCCCTCCTGCCGATCTTCCGCTCGCGGCATCAGGGAGAGCTGCTGGCGGCGCTGCTCTTGCACCCAGATCGCGAGTACACGCTCACGGAACTGTCACAGCGCCTGAAGGTGCCGCTCACCACCCTGCAGCGCGAGGTTGGACGCCTGGTTGAGGCGGGGCTCATCCGGCAGCGTCGCGCGGGCAGGACGCGCCTGCTGGGCGCCGCACCTGCCAGCCGGTACGTGAGGCCCCTCACCGAGCTGGTGACGCTGGCGTTCGGCCCGCATCTGGTCGTGGAGGAGGAATTCCAGTCGCTGAACGGGCTGGATGCCGCGGTGATGTACGGATCCTGGGCGGCACGCTACGACGGCGAGGCGGGACCTCCTCCAAACGACGTCGACGTGCTCGTCATCGGTCAACCCGACCGGACCCAGGTGTACGAGGCGGCCGACCGGGCAGAGCGCCGACTCGATCTTCCCGTCAACCCGACCATCCGCAGCCGCCGCCGATGGACCGAAGCCGCCGATGCGCTTGTCCGGCAAGTACGGTCTTCCCCGGTGCTGTGGGTGCTCGATGACGCGAACCTGCAAAGTGCGGCGTGATGCGCTGGTCTCGAGGCGAGGCTCTCATCGAGCGGCTGATCGACGAACGGCGACTCCAAAGGGTGTCGGGAGCGCAGGCGGACGGCACCGCCTTGCTGGCGCGGGCGGCCCGGACAGTGGACACGGCGGAGATGGTCGCCGCCGACGACCCCGACAGTGCCTATGTGCTTGCCTACGACGCCACACGGCAGGCATGCACAGCCCTGCTGGCACACCAGGGGCTGCGTCCGACGACGCAGGGTGGCCATTACGCGGTGGAGGAAGCCGTCCGTGGTCAGTTTGGAGAGAGCTTTCGCGCGGTCGGCACGCTCCGGCGACGGCGGAACGAGCTGGAGTATCCGACGTATCCCGGCGACGAAGCCGATCGAGATGAAGTCGCCGACGCCATACGGATGGCACGTCAGATCATCGAGGCGGCCCAGCGCATTCTCCCGAACCTCGGGGTCTTCTGACGCACTGATCAGCCTTGTGGCTCCGGCGCGGGCTGCTCGCCTGGGGCGGTGGGGGCCGGGAAGCGGGCAAAGCCCTTCCAGGCGAGCCCGGCAAGCTCGTCGGCCAGGTCGGCGATGGGCAGCGGGCGGTCCTTCGTCAACCACCAGGTCGCGGCGCTCTCGGCCATGCCCACGATGGCGGCCGCAAGGCCACGGGCGCGCGGCTCCGGCAGCCGCGCCTCCGCCCTGATGATCGCGGTGACGCGCCTGGCGACCCAGTCCCGGAAGTGGCCCACGCGGCGCCGGAAGTCGTCGTCCAGGCCCAGACCCTCGGTGAACAGCAGGCGGAAGGCGTCCTCGTGCTCCTCGACGAAGCCGAGGTAGGCGCCGAAGCCGAGCCGGAGCCGCTGCTCGTTGCCCTCGGCAAGGTCGAACGCGCGCTCCAACGCGGCGGTGAGCTGGCCGAGCTCCGACTCCAGCAGCGACCAGTACAGCGCGTGCTTGGACGGGAAGTGCTGGTACAGGACCGGCTTGGTGACGCCGGCCGCATCGGCGATGGCCTCCATCGAGGCGCCCCGGTACCCGTCACGGGCGAACACCCGACGGGCCACGTCGAGTAGCTGCGCGCGGCGCGCAGGCGCCGGCAGGCGGGGACTGGCACCCACGTGGCTCTTCAACTCGACTCTCTCCTTGAAATGCAGGACTCCGGAGCGCATGCTACCGTTCAGTAGGTTACTGGTCAGTAACTACCGTCCGGTGCGATGACGGCCCGCAGTGATGACGGTCCGGAAAGGATGGGGCCCATGATCGGCTTTGAGCTCAGCGAGGACCAGGTCGCTGCCCAGAAGTGGGTCCGCGAGTTCGCGCAGAAGGAGATCCGGCCGGTCGCCCCCCACTACGACGAGACCGAGGAGTTTCCCTGGCCGGTCCTGAAGAAGGCCGCGGAGATCGGCCTCTACGGCTGGGACTACTACCAGATGGTGGCCGAGGACGAGACCGGCGTGCTCCAGCCCGCCCTGGTCGAGGAGCTGTGCTGGGGGTGCGCCGGCATCTCCCTGGGGATCCTGGGGACCGGCCTGCCGCTGGTCGCGCTGATGGCCCAGGGCACGCCCGAGCAGATCGGCCGCTTCGTGCCGGAGATGTTCGGCACCCCCGCCGACCCCAAGGTGGCCGCGTTCGCCGTCACCGAGCCCGGCGCCGGCTCCGACGTCTCCTCGCTGCGCACGCGGGCGGTCCGCGACGGCGACGACTGGGTGCTGAACGGCCAGAAGGTCTTCATCACCAACGGCGGCATCGCCGGCGTGCACATCGTGGTCGCCACCGTCGACCCGTCGCTCGGCCACCGCGGCCAGGCGAGCTTCGTCATCCCCGCCGGCACCCCCGGCCTGCGGCAGGGCAAGAAGGAACGCAAGCTCGGCATCCGCGCGTCGCACACCGCCGAGGTGCTGCTGGACGACTGCCGCGTCCCCGGTGAGCTCCTGCTCGGCGGGCAGCAGCGGCTCGAGGCCAAGCTCGCCCGGGCCCGCGAGAAGCGGCCGAGCCGGTCCTCGGGCGCGCTGGCGACCTTCGAGGCGACCCGGCCGATCGTCGGCGCCCAGGCGGTGGGCATCGCGCGGGCGGCGTTCGAGTTCGCCAGGGACTACGCGCGCGAGCGCGTGCAGTTCGGCAAGCCGATCGCCGCGCAGCAGGGGATCGCCTTCAAGCTCGCCGACATGGCCACCGAGATCGACGCGGCCAGGCTGCTGGTGTGGCGCGCGGCCTGGATGGGGCGCAACGGGCAGCCGTTCGCGCGGGCCGAGGGGTCGATGTCGAAGCTCAAGGCTGGGGAGGTCGCGGCGCGGGTCACCGACGAGGCGATCCAGATCCTGGGCGGCTACGGGTACATCCGCGACTTCCCGGTCGAGAAGTGGCACCGCGACGCGAAGATCTACTCCCTGTTCGAGGGGACGAGCGAGATCCAGCGGCTGGTGATCTCTCGGGCCAACGGGGGGATGGCGTAGGGGCCGCGCTGGTGGCTCACAGGCCGAGCTCGGAGGCTCCGCGCCAGGGGAGCTCGACGGGGCCGAGGTCGGCGGGCGCGCCTCAGTCTAAGCTTCGGCCGGCTCATCCGCTGAGGAAGTCGTGGACGGCTTGACGGCCGAGGTCGCTGGAGGCTCGTGACTGGACGGAGTGGCCGGCGCCACCGATGACCACCAGCTTGCCCTGCGGGGCGAGGCGGGCTTCCTGCTCGGCCCAGGCGAGGGGGGTGGAGAGGTCGCGGTCGCCGGCCAGGAGCAGCACGGGCACGGCCGGCAGCTTGGCGTTGGGCGGGGGCGCCGGAGGTGGGGGGGTCGGCGGCCAGGCGAGGCAGGTCTGGGCGACGCCGTTGCCGGTGGCGGTTCCGCGGTCGAAGGGGAACAGCTCGCGCTCGGAGAGCTGGCCGGCGGCTCGGCGCAATGCCGCGGCACGACCCGCGACGGGTGCGGAAGCATCGCCCCACGGGGCGGGCGTGTCCGCGCACAGGGTGCTCGCGTGCAGGCCCTGGCTCAGTTCGCCGGCGGTGGCCCCGCTGCCCTGCCGGACGCCGGCGATCAGCCGGTCGAGGCCATCGGGCCGGCCCTCGCGCGCGTCGTGCAGGACCTCGGGCACGTGTGTGAACCGAGGGTCGACGATGCTGAGCGTCACCAGCGTGTCGAGGATCTCGGGGCCGTCCCCGCGGCTCCGCACCACCGACGCAAGGTCCTGTGCGGGATCCGACGCACAGCGCTGCTCGCGGCAGGCTGCTCGCAGGACCCTGGCGGTCGCCTGCATATTCTCGACCGCCAGCATGAGGGGGGCGTCGTGGGGCACGACCGAGTCGAGCACCAGTCGCCCGACCCGGTCTGGATGGGCGAGCGCGTACCGCTCGGCAACGAAGGTGCCGTACGAGACACCGTCGAGGGTCAGCTTGTCCACCCCGAGCGCCTCGCGCAGCGACTCGAGGTCCTCGACGGTGTCGGCAGTGCTGAAGAAGCGCCGTTTCGAGCCGATGGCCTCGCCACAGTCCCGAACGGCGTCGGCAGGCGGTGGCCGCAGGTCCGACGTGCCCATCGCCGTCTGGAGCGCCGGGCACTGGAGCGCGCCGCCACCTGTGCCGCGCTGGTCGAGCATGACCAGCCGGTAGCCTTCGAGCTGCGCGAGCAGGCGCGACAGCCTCGCGACGAACGGGACCCCAGGCTGGCCTGGCCCGCCGGTCAGCAGCACCAGCACCCCGCGCGGCGCCTTGGCGTCGTCCCCGACCGCGACCTGCAAGTCGAGCCGGCCCGCCACCCGTCCCGCGTGATCCAGCGGCACCGACAGCGTCGAGCAGGTGAACCCCGAGATCCCCGGGCACGGGTGCGAGCCAGTCAGCCGAACGGTGGCGGAGCCGGTTCCCGGAGCCGCCTGGGTCTTCGGCGTCCCGTGCCGCCGCGACCCACCCCCGCCACAGGCCGCCAGCGCCCCCACCAGAACGACCGCCAGCAGCCACTGCCACCGCACCCGCATGCCGGTTCCCACCTCCGCCGCAGCGCAGCAAGAACCCCCGAGAAACGGACTACGAGGCGCGCGCCCCTGCCCTGGCCCGCGCCCGGGGCGGAACCCCCAGCGGACGCCGCCGCTCAGCAGCCCCGAGCCCGAGCATATGGCTGACGAACATCGCCAGCGCCACGACCATCACGATCAGGCTCGGCACGTACGGAGCCCCAGGGTCGCGGTAGGCGAAGAAGGACTTCGGCGCGAAGCTCGGCTTCGCAAGTCCCGAGCCCTTTGGCGGCTGCTTGCCGGTCACCAGCAACCCCGCCAGCTCCGTGCCCTTCTGGTTGGTGTAGAACACCCGGGCGTCGACGTTCGTGACGTCCAGCTCCTTGCTCGAATCCTTGATGTTCTTGTTGGTGTCCGTGATCAGCTTCTGCAGGATCGCCTGCTTCGCGGTCTCCAGGTCGGCCCGGAGGGCCTCCTGGTCGGCCGGCAGCTTCCCCCCGCCCACGGGCTCGGGCGGCTCCGCCTTCCAGCCGGGGCCGGAGCCGCCCTGGAACTGCTGGACCGCGCTGTACTTGGCCGCCAGGGTGCTGTTCGACTGGAACTGCTTGAACGACGGATCGGTGCCCTTGGGCCCGGTCAGCGCCGGCGTGCCCGGGAGCCCGAAGGTCCAGATCAGCGTCAGCAGGAACACGAAGCCGAAGAAGGCGGACGCGCCGATCAGGTAGCCCTTGAGGGCACCGAAATTGGCCGACAGCAGCATGATCACCGACCCTGGCAGCAGCAGGACGCCGGTGGCGAGAGCGAGGGCACCCTTCACGGGACCGTCTGCCTCCTTGTCGAAAGCCCGAAAGCCTATCCGGCCCGGAAGGCCCGCACCAGCGCAACCGCCTCGCGGTTGCTCAGGGCCTTGAACTTCAGCTCCGGGCGCTTCTTTCCGTCGCTCTGGATCGAGAGCAGGTAGTTGACCAGGTTGGTGATCTGCTGATCGTTCATGGGACCGCCGTAGCGGACCCCCCAGGTCGGCATGGGGGTCGGCGGCCGGCCCTGCTGGATGGTCTGCCACGCCACCTGGCCCACGTCCTGGCCCTGGTGGCGCTGCCAGATCTCGTGCAGGTTCGGGGCGGGGAAGTCGGCCGGCTTGGCGTTCTTCACGCCGGGCATCACGTAGCGCTTGACCACGCCGCCGGTGGCGTCGACGCCGTGGCAGCGGGAGCAGAACGTCTCGAACGTCTGGCGGCCCAGCTCGACCGACTCCTTGGAGAACTGGGAGGCCGCCTCGCGCTGCCGCGTCGGCTCGCGCACGTACAGCAGCGGCAGCAGCACCGTGAGGACCACCGTCAGGACGACCCCGGCGGCCTGGTAGCTCTCCATGAGCCGGCCTTCGAGCGCTTCGTCGGTGGGTCCCGGACGGCGCGACGGCGGCAGATGACCGGCGGTGGAGGCCTTCTGGCGCGCGGAGGCGAGCGCCACGATCAGCAGGACCAGGACGATGAGCCCCGCCGCGAAGACGAAGAGGAGGACGGCGCCCTTGCTCATCAGGTCTTCTCCTGTCCGCCACCGCCGCTGATGCAGTGCGGGCCCTCGAGCTCCTGGCCGGTGGTGTTGGTGCCCCGCGGCGGCCCGGTGATGATCCTCGAGGTGTCCACCACGACCTGGTCGCCCGACGTGGCGATGGCGAAGCGGTCGAGCCCGCGCGGCGCCGGGCCCTCCTTGTACTCACCGGCGTGGTTGTACTTGGAGCCGTGGCAGGGGCACTCCCACCACTGCGAGGTCTCGCACCAGGGGACCCGGCAGCCGAGGTGCACGCACCGCTGGTACAGGGCCATGTAGCCGCCCCCGGCCACGCCCTTGTACAGGCCCTGTCTGTCGTCCGCCTCGTCGTAGGGGACCAGGTAGAACCGGCCGTCCGGCACGTAGGCGTAGCCGTTGTTGGCCTTGATGTCACCGTCGATCTTGGACTTCGTCCCGGCCTTGATCTTGGTGCCGAAGCCCTCGGTGAGGTTGGGCCACAGGAAGTAGACGCTCCCCAAGCTGAAGCCGGTGAGACTGGCGCCCAGGGCGGCCAGCCACGTAGTGCGCAGGAACGAGCGCCGGCTCACCCGCGGCTTCTTGGCGGCTGGCCGTGGAGTGGCCGGCCGGACCCCCGTGGTAGTCGCCATTGCTGTCCCAGTCCCCTTTCGTCGCCTAGAGCTCGAAGAACAGACAGGCCTTGTCCGGGTGGACGACCGACGAGCAGGTCTCCTGCCAGGGCCAGACCCAGTTGAACCCGGGGCCGCGGAAGAACGAGCCGTTCAGCACCAGCACGGCCCAGAACATCAGGAACATGGTGAACAGCAGGATGGCGAACTTGCGGTTCTCGGGCCGCATCGACGGGTTCTTGTCGAAGTAGGGCGTTGCGGCGAGCCCCACCAGCCCGAGGCCGGGGATGGTGACCCCGGCCACCATGGGGTGGAAGTAGCGCAGCAGCTCCTGGAGGCCGAGGAAGTACCAGGGCGCCTTGGAGGGATTGGGGGTGAGGTTGGAGTTCGCCAGCTCGCGCAGAGGCGCGTTGACGAACATCGAGAACAAGGTCACGAAGGCGAACATGGCGAAGGCTGCCACCGCCTCGCGGATCAACAGGTGCGGCCAGACGTTGACCTTGTCCTCCTGCCGCGGCTCGGTCCGCTGGATGCCCTCGGGCGGGACCATGGCGAGCAGGCGGTGGGTCTCGCCGAACTTGCCCTGTGCCCCCACCTGCCCTGGCAGGCCCTTGCCGCCCACCGCGGCGGCCACGCGGGCGGCGCGCTCCTCGGGCGTGAGCCTACGGCCGCCGTTGCCCCCTCCGGGTGCGGGCCCGGGCCGTGCGGGCGCCGCGGGCCTGGAGGCGGCCGGCGCGGCCGTGGCAGGAGCGGCGGCCTCGGCGGGAGCGGCGGCCTCGGCGGGAGCGGTCGCGGCGGGAGCGGTCGCGGCGGCGGCCGGTGCGGCCGCGGCGGCGGCGCCGGACAGCGAGGTCCGGTTGGGGCCGCGGGCCTTGCGCGCCGCCACCGACTTGGCCTTGGCCCGGGCGACGCGCTCCGACTCCCCGGCCGCGATCAGGCGGTCGTAGGTTTCCTTGTCAGGCTGGATCTCTTCTGCCATTTGGTGCCTCCACGCCGGGCGTGCCCACTACAGCGGACCCGAGATGCCGCCGTCCTTGCGGATGCGCCAGAAGTGAACCGCCAGGAAGATGGTGGCCACGAACGGCAGCGCGAGCACATGCAGTACGTACCAGCGGATGAGAGTGGCCGGGCCGATCTCGACCGACCCGAGCAGCACGAAGCGGACCTGGTTCCCGATCACCGGTGTGTAGCCCATCATCGAGGTGCCCACCGACACCGCCCAGATCGCGAGCTGGTCCCAGGGCAGCAGGTAGCCGGTGAACGCCAGCAGCAGGGTGAGCAGCAGCAGCACCACGCCCACGACCCAGTTGAACTCCCGCGGCGGCTTGTAGGCGCCGTGGTAGAAGACGCGGGCCATGTGCAGGAAGACCGTGAAGACCATCAGGTGGGCGGCCCAGCGGTGCATATTCCGTACGAGCTGCCCGAAGAACACCGTGGTCGACAGGGCCTGCATGTCGTTGTAGGCGAGCTCCTGCCCCAGCCCGGCCGTCGGCCGGTAGAAGAACATCAGGTAGATGCCCGTGATCGTGAGCAGGATGAAGAGGAAGAAGGACAGCCCGCCGAGGCAGAACGTGTAGGTCAGCTTCAGCCCGTGCCGCTTCACCTTGACCGGGTGCAGGTGGTACAGCACGTTGTTCATCATCGCGAGGGCCCGGTCCCGTGATGTGTCGCGGTAGCCGGGGCGGTAGATCGAGCCGGGCCGGAACATCGACTTCCAGAACTGCGACTCGCGCATCCGGTCCCACATCTCCCCCGGCGAAGGGGGCCTTGGCGGCCGAAGCTTCAACGCCACGACACGACTCCTCACGATGGGCAGCCCGCCCGCTGGGGGGCGGGACGATCCGGTCTGTTGTGCGGTTGCCTGCGGCTAGGTCCCGCTCGCCGCCTTCCCCGCCTTGCTCTCACCCACACGGGCGTACCACAGCGCCCCGGTGGGGCAGCGGTCGATGCAGATGCCGCAGCGCACGCACTCATTGTCGTCGATCACAAACAGCGCGTGCGAAGTCTGAGCCAGGGTGGTGACCTCCTGCGGGCTGTCCCCGTCCTTCACGATGTCCGGGGCCATCATGTAGATGCAGTCCCACGGGCACACGTCCTCGCACGCACGGCAGAGGATGCACAGCTCCGGGGAGAGCGCGATGTGCCTGCGCGGCTTGATCCGCTCCTGGAGCCAGTTCGGGTCGACCGTGGTGAGCGTGTAGTCATCGTGGATGCTGGGCTTGTTCGGGTTCACGGGTCGATCCCCTCCGGTCCGCTACCTGTAACCACCGGTCGCCTCCCGCTTGGCTTCGTCGGGCGGCAGGACCTTCGCGTTGCGCTTGTTGTGGATCCCGATGAGCCGGCCGGCGGCGACCAGCGCGACCCCGTACCAGCCCACCACGACCAGGTCCCGGATCACCTGCTTGGGGAGCACGACGGTGCGGATCCCGAGCCGGAGGGTGAGGTTGTCGGTCCACTTCAGGGTCCCGTCGGCGAAGTAGAGCCACCAGGAGGGGATCACCGCCAGCACGATGAGCATGGCGATCCAGATCCCCATGGTGATCAGCGACAGCGCCACCCAGCGCTGGCCCTCGTCCTTCGGTCGACGCAGCGACACCCTTGCCAGCCTCCAGCCGTGGATCGGGACGGGCACCTGCACTCCCGCGCGCATCGTAACACCGACCCCAAAGTCCGCCAACGCAAAGCGCCGCAGGTCAGAGGCTATATTGGGTCGCTGAGAAGATGCACGTGATCACGTTCCCGGCGAGCTCGGACACTTCTGACCCCTTTTCCATGCCCGCTCGATACACTCGACTACCGTGCGCCGAGCGCCACGAGCCCACGTCCGCAGCCGTCACCGCCGTCAACCGAGGTGCCGATGTCGCGCCGAATGCTCGCTCTGGGAGCGGGCGGAGCCGTCCTGATCGCCGTCGTGGCGGTGATCGCGCTGACCGCTCTCGGCGGGGGCGGCGGCAAGGGCCTGGCCCCGGAGCCGGCCAGCGGGCAGGTCCGGGAGGTGCAGCCGAACGTGACGGTCGTCGCTCCGCCCCAGCGCAGGCCGCTCCCGGCGCTCGCCGGCGAGACCCTCGACGGCGGCCGTCTCGATCTCGCCGGCGAGCAGGGGCACGTCCTGGTGCTGAACTTCTGGGCGTCCTGGTGCGGCCCCTGCCGCTCCGAGCAGGCCGGCCTCGAGCGGGCCGCCCGCGACCTGGCCGGCGAGGGCGTGCGGTTCGTCGGCATCGACATCCGGGACCAGCGGGCCGCCGCCCTGGCCTACGAGCGCGAGTTCAAGACCCCCTACCCGTCGGTCTTCGACCCGTCCGCGGCGCTCACCGCACGGCTGCGCGACCAGGCCCCGGCCTTCCCGCCGGCCACGCTGGTGGTCGACGAGCAGGGGCGCATCGGCGCCAGGATCAACGGGGCGGTCAACGGCGGGCGCGGCTCGGCCGGCCTCCAGGCCGGGCTGCTCGCGGACGTGATCGCCCGCGTGCGCGGCGCGCAGGGGGCGGGAGGGTGAGCGTCGCCGAGCACGCCCAGCAGGTGGTCGCGACCGGCAACCTGCTGCTCGCCGTGCCGGTTGCGACAGCGGCCGGCTTCATCTCGTTCGCCTCGCCCTGCGTGCTGCCGCTGGTGCCCGGCTACCTCTCGTACGTCTCCGGGGTCTCCGGCCAGGACGTGGAGCACGGCGGCCGCCAGGCCGGCCGGGTCCTCGGCGGCGTCGCCCTGTTCGTCCTCGGGTTCTCGCTGGTGTTCGTGGCGCTCGGCGCTGCGCTCGGCGTCCTCAGCTCGTGGCTGCACGACAACCTCGGGCACATCTCGCAGGTGGCGGGCGTCGTCGTGATCGCGATGGGCCTGCTGCTCGCCGGCGTGATCAAGCCCGCCTTCCTCTACAAGGAGCGCCGGCTGCGCGCGGACAAGGTCCCCAGCGGCCTTGCCGGGGCGCTCCCGCTCGGGATGGTGTTCGGGCTCGGCTGGACCCCGTGCATCGGCCCGACCCTGGGAGCGGTGATGGGGCTTGCCGCGGTGGGTGGCGGGGGGCTGGAGCGCGGCGTCGTTCTGCTGTTCGCCTACTCGCTCGGCCTCGGCGTGCCGTTCCTGATCGCCGCGCTCGGCTTCCGCGGCGCGGTCGGGCGCTTCCCGGCCCTGCGCCGCCGCTTCCGGTTGTTCGAACTGGCCGGAGGGGGAATGCTGGTGGTCATCGGGCTGCTGCTCGTGTCCGGCCTGTGGGGGAGCTTCCTCAACCAGCTCCGCGTCTGGGCCGGCTCGGTGAACCTTCCTCTGTAAGGGTGTAAGGGCATGTGCCATGGATGAGGGTCGGACACCTCCCGCCCCCGCCGGGTCGCTGCGCCAGGCGTGGCGGGAGTTCCGGTCCATGCGGACTGCGCTCGTGCTGCTGCTCGCGGTGGCCGTGGCCGCCATCTTCGGCAGCCTGTTCCCGCAGCAGAACATCTCGCCGCAGCGGGTCCAGCAGTATTTCGACCAGCACCCGGCGCTCGCCCCGGTGCTGGACCGGCTCGGCATGTTCGACGTGTTCGGCGCCCCCTGGTTCATGGCGGTCTACCTGGCGCTGCTGACCGCGCTGGCCGCCTGCCTGGTGCCGCGGCTCACCGCCTACCTCCGGCTGGTGCGCACGCGCCCCCACCCGCCGAGGCCAGGGCTGGACCGCTACCGCAACTACGCGAGCTTCCAGGTCCCCGCCCCGCCCCAGCAGGCCACGGAGGTCGTGCGCCAGGTCCTTGAGCGCCGGCGCTTCCGGGTGGCCGGGCACGGGCCCGGCGAGCTGTCGGCGGAAAAGGGCTACCTGCGCGAGGCGGGGAGCCTCGTGTTCCACGTCTCGTTCCTGCTGCTGCTCCTCGGGCTCGCCTACGGCAAGGGCTTCGGCTACCGCGGGCAGGCCACCATCGTCGAGGGGGACACCTGGGCGGACGCCCGCATCAACTACGACGCGCTCACGCCGGGGCGCTTCTTCGGCGCGGGTGACCTCCCGCCGTTCAGCCTGCGCCTGGACGATTTCTCCAACAGCTTCTACGACAACCTGACGCCCAGGGAGTACGCGTCCCGGCTGACCGCCCTGGACGCCGACGGGCGCCGGACCCAGGCGCAGAAGGTCACCGTGAACCACCCCATGACCGTGGACGGGGTGCGGGTCTTCCAGTCGGACTACGGCTACGCGCCGGTGGTGCGGGTCCGCGCCCGGTCCGGCGAGGTGCTCCAGGACGGCCCGGTGCTGGCCAGCCGCGACCCCGCCTCCGAGGTGTCGAGCGGCGCGGTGCGGCTGCCGTCGCTGAAGCCGCAGGTCGGCCTCCAGCTCGCCATGTTCACCGGCCTGCGGGTGGTGCAGTCGCCGGACGGGAGCCAGCAGATCCTCAACGACCCGCGCCTGATCAACCCGGTCCTGGTGGTGGTGCCATATCGGGGTGACCTGAAGGCGTCGCAGGCCCACAGCGTGTTCACGCTCGACTATTCGGGCCTCAGCCCGGCCGGCAGGCCGCTGGTCCTGCCGCTGGGCAAGTCGGGCAGGTTCCCGGACGGGCTCGAGGTGGACTTCCCGAGCCTGAAGCAGTACGCGGTCCTGACGCTGGCAAGGGACCCGGGCGTTCCGGTGGTGGCGGTGGCGGCCGGGCTGATCCTGCTCGGCCTGATCCCGTCGCTGTACGTGACCCGGCGGCGGGTGTGGCTGCGCGCCAGCCCCGCCGGGCCCGACGCACCGGGGTCCGTTCGGGTGGAGCTGGCCGGCCTCGCGCTCCAGGGCAAGCTCGCCTTCGTCGACGAGTTCAGGCAACTGGCGCGCGACGTCGAGCTGCGCCTTGTCGACTCGCCGTCGGCGGAGGTCGGGGCTACCCTGGACCGGGCCGTTGCGTCGCGCGCCAGGGAGTAGGGGACTCGAGGAGGAGCTCATGCCGTCGGCAAGCCTGGCCAACCTGTCAGAGACCCTGGTGTGGCTGGCGGTGGTGGCGTACGCGGTCGCGGCGGTGCTGTCCGGGTTCGAGCTCGCCTACCGCGTGGCCTGGGTCGGCCGGGCCAGCGTGGCCGTGGCCGTGGCAGGGCTCGGCGCGAACGTGGCCGCGGCGGTGACCCGCTCGCTCGCCACCCACCGGGTTCCCTGGGGCAACATGTACGAGTTCTCCATCATGGTGGGAGTCGTCACGGTCGCCGCCTACCTGGTATGGGTCGCCCGCCGGGCAGAGGTGCGGCCGCTCGGCGTGTTCATCCTGTTCCCCGCCGTGCTGGTGATCGCGCTGGCCGGGATCGCCCTGCGGGTGCCCGCCGGGCCGCTGGTCCCGGCGCTGAACTCCGGCTGGATCAAGATCCACGTGGCGGCCGCCATCACCGGCTCGTCCATCCTCTGCCTCGCGTCCATCTTCAGCCTCCTGTACCTGGTCAAGGACTGGCGCGAGCGGCGCACGGCGACGCCGGCCCCACCGCTGGTCGCCGGCGGCGCCAGCACGGCCGACCGGGTCGAGGTGCGCGAGAGCCTCACCGCCTACGTCGAGGAGGAAGAGGCCGTGGTGGAGCCGCAGGCGACCGAGGGCGGCGAGCCCGGGCGGCCGCGCAGCCTGCTCGGCCTCCTGGACCGCCTGCCGGCGTCGAGGACGCTGGACCTGCTCGCGTACAGGACTACCGCGTTCGGCTTCCCGATCTGGACGTTCGCGATCATCGCCGGCGCGATCTGGGCGCAGTCGGCGTGGGGCCGCTACTGGGGCTGGGACCCCAAGGAGACCTGGTCCTTCATCGTGTGGGTGGTGTTCGCCGCCTACCTGCACGCTCGCTCCACCGCCGGCTGGCGGGGCCGCCGCGCCGCCTGGATCAGCCTGGTCGGCTTCGCCGCCATGCTCTTCAACTTCTACGCGGTGAACACCTGGATCGTAGGCCTCCACTCGTACGCGCAGTAGTGCTCCAGGCCCTCTGATGGGGGACCAACGCTACGCAGAGTGCAGGATGTGAGTCCACCCCTGCGCGTGTGATCGTTACTGATCAGCCTCTATGCCCGAGGAGTGGCTTCGGGCAGCCAGCGGGCCTGGCTGGCAGGGACGGACGGGATGGTGACCGTGGCCGGGCGCGTGATCGTGCTCTCCCGCGATCGGAGGCTTGCCACGATCGCCGGGGGGCTCCTCGACTTCGGAGAGGCGCTCACGTGCTTCTCGTCCCCGGCCGAGCTGCCCGACTGGCTGCACCCGCCGGTCGACGCGGTCGTGCTGGACTTCCCGCGGCGGTCCCGCGGCATCGTCTACCGGCAGCTCCGGCAGCGCTACCACGGTCCGGTGCTGGCGCTGCTCGATCCCGGCGAGGTGCAGAGTGGCCTGCCCCCCAACAGGGGGCGCCTGGCCGTGCTGCACCGTCCCTTCTCCGGCGAGGAGCTGTCCGCCTCGCTCGGCAAGCTGGTCGGCGCTCCCACTCCCAGCGGGGGGCCTGGGGGCAAGGTCCCTCACGTGGTCGCGACCGCCGCGGGGGGCACGCCCGCTCCGGCGACCCCGGCGACCCCGGCGGGCACGGCGACCCCGGCGGCGCGGGGGGGCGTCGCTCCGCCGACCGGTGCCGCCGCCAGGGCGGCCCGCCACCGCACGCGGGCGTGGCGGCGTCTCGACCCGCTGATCAGGCGACGGGTGAAGGGATGGGCGGTCGGCGTCGGGGTCACCGCGCTCCTGCTGGTCGGCATCAGCCTGAGCGGTGGGAGCGGCTGCCGCTCGGCCGGGGCCGGCTGCACCAACGTCGCCGGGGCGGTCGAGAGCGGCGGGCTAGGGGGCAACCCGGGCCCGACGACCCGGCCGCTGGGCTCCCACACGGCACCGCCAGGCCTGCAGCCGGTCGCGTCCACGAAGGGCTCCCCCACTCAGCCGGCCGACCCTCCAGGGTCGGGCATGCAGCTACCGATCGCCTCCGGCGTCGGCGACCTGATCGCCGGGACCTCCAGCTCGAGCGGCGGTGCCCCGCTGCTGGTCGTCACAGGCGGGAGCGGGTCGTCACCACCCCCGAGCGGCGGGTCCGGCGGGACGACGTCGCCAACGACGACCCAGCCGCCCGCCACGGTCGCGCCGACCACCGCGCCGCCGGTGACCGCCGCCCCGACGACCGAACCCCCCACCACCGCGCCGCCCACGACGGAGCCGCCCACCACCGCGCCACCGACGACCGAGCCGCCGACGACCGCTCCTCCCACGACCGAGCCGCCGACCACCGAACCCCCCACCACCGCGCCGCCCACGACGGAGCCGCCCACCACCGCGCCACCGGCCACCGATCCAGCGACGACCACGGCGGCGTAGTGGCGTTACCCTCTTCCCCGCAGTATTGGTGAGCACCTATAATCGAACATGTGTTCACACACACGGAGAGGACGGGGCAGGATGACGGACATGCGGGAGCAGGCCGCCCTCCTTGCGCTTGTCGGCCATACCGATCAGGAGTGGTACAAGACCGCTACGCTCGTCGAGGAGGCCGGCAGCGCGCTACGGGTCCTCCGCGGTGACCCTGTTGGGTTGGACATTGTGGACGCTGCTCGTGCTGCCGATCTCGCGGATCGGGTGTCGAGCGGAGAGGTCGACCGCTACGAGCAGCAGATCCGGGAGTGGACCACGGACGGGGTGCGGTTGGTCACGGTCCTCGACGAGGAGTACCCGATTAACCTCCGTGAGATCTACAACCGGCCACCGTTCCTGTTCCTTCGAGGCGAGCTCCTGCCGCAGGACAACCGAGCGATCGCCGTGGTGGGAACCCGGGGGCCATCACCCGACGGTCTTGCGCAGGCGCGACAGCTCGCCGGTGACCTCGCCAGCCGCGGAGTCACGGTCCTCTCGGGGCTTGCGCTCGGGATCGATGCAGTCGCCCACGAAGCTGCGCTTGATGCTGGCGGACGCACCGTTGCCGTCTTCGGGACCGGGATCAACCAGATCTACCCGGAGGTCAACAGGGAACTTGCCGCACGGGTCTTGCGGCATGGGGCGCATGTGTCCCAGTTCTGGCCGGGCGCTCCGCCCACCAGGTTCAGTTTCCCGATGCGCAACGTCGTGACCAGTGGGATGGCGCTGGGAACGGTCGTGGTTGAGGCGCATGGCAAGAGCGGCGCTCGAATGCAGGCAAGGCTCTGCCTTGAGCACGGCAAGCGCCTGTTTCTGGTCCGCTCGCTGGTCATGCACGAGGACTGGGCGCAGCACTACGCCGACCGGCCTGGAGCCACCGTGGTCGAGTCAGTCGATGACGTTGTGGCCATCGTCGACGAGCTCCTCCATCCCCCGGTGCAGCTGAGCCTGTGTTGAGCGCTGCTTATGGCCACGGTCTACGACCTTACCGAACCCTATCTTGCGACCTTCACGCCCGTTCCACCCGTCGCGGAGGGTGTCTGCGATATCTGTCACGGGGCGCCGGGGCCTGGCTGGTCGAGGTGTTGGAGCTGCACTCAAACCCTCCAGCAGGTCAGCCGGCCGATTACTCGGGTCATACCCATCACCCTGTGCGAGCGAATGGGGCCGATGCATACCCTGCTGCGCAAGTACAAGGATGGGCCAGCCGAGCTCCGGTGTCGGTTCCAGCCGCGGGTAGCCGCGCTGCTTGCCCGATTCCTCCAGCAGCACGGTCGTTGCCTCGGTGCGTGGGACACGATCACGAGCGTGCCATCGGGCAGAGGCCGAGGCGGTGCCCATCCCCTCGTCAGCGTTGTAGGCATGGTGTCTGACCTGGCAAAGCTCCACAGAGACGTACTCCGAGCAGGCCCACACCCACCAAGCCATCTGGCCGGTAGCGATCAAGGGTTCGTGGTCACGGCCAACGTCCGGGATCGCCAGGTGCTACTCATCGACGACACATTCACCTCGGGGGCAGGGGTGCAGAGCGCAGCTTCAGCCCTGCGAATGGCGGGAGCGATCGTTCCAGCCGCAGTAGTGATCGGTCGCTACATCGATCCCGACTTCAACCAGCCTTCACGAGAACTCTGGAACCTGGCACACGAACGCAGTTTCAGCTTCGAGCGCTGCTGTCTGTGCGACGCGCCTTGGTCCTGAGCAGATCCTCCGGGACCGACCCATGGCGGACGTTCAGCCAGCCCACGGATCTGGCGTTACATGGACTTGCTTGCCTTCCCGGCTCCGGAATCCCTGGGCGCCGGAGATGCGGGCCAGGATCATCTCCATCGGGCCGGCTTTCACTACTTTGGCATCTTGGCAGGTCGGAACCTCTTCCCCGGAGCATCGGCAATGCCTGGGAGTGGTCCAACGGGATTCGGATATACGGCCCAGTTCTCCTCGCTCGAACAGGCGGTGCTTTCCTGGTACGGCCGCTGGCCTCATCATGGGTCGCCGACCCGCTCCCGATACAGGAGGCGCTCCGATGGCAGTCCCGCTGTCGCTCGGCCCGATCCACCACCTGCGGCTCACGGTCACCGACGTCGAGCGGTCCCGGGCGTTCTACGCCGAGCTGCTCGGGTTCCAGATCGCCATGGATGCCCCGCCGCCGGCCGGCGACCCGCACCACGACCTGACCGTGGAGATCCTGCAGGGCGGCATCGTCATGGTCAACGGCGACACCCTCATCGGGCTGCGCCCGGTGGACGCTCAGCGGGCCGGCGACCGCTTCGACCCGTTCCGCTGCGGCCTCGACCACCTGAGCTTCGGCGTGGCCGGCAGAGCCGACCTGGAGGCGGCGATCCAGGCCTTCGAGGAGCGCGGCATCGAGCACGGCCGCATCACCGACCTGCCGCCGTTCGGCATCGCGGTGCTGCCGTTCAAGGACCCCGACGGGGTCGCGCTGGAGCTCACCGCCCCGCTGTAGCCGAGCCGCCTTGCGCTCTGGGCTACCCCTCGATGTTCGACATCACGTGCTGTTCGAGCGCTATCGCGCCCGCCAACAACATGCCTTCTGACCTGCGGCGTTAGGGTTCCATGGCGTTAGTAGACCGTTAGCACAGCGCTCGAACAGCACAATACTGGGTGTGTTACCCTCTGCCCATGTCGTGGGACCAGCCGACCGATCTTGCCCGCTCGTTCGTGCGGCACCTTCGGGCCGAGAACAAGTCGCCCGGGACGATCGACAACTACCTCGAAGCCGTCAAGCAGCTCACCATCTTCCTCACTGCCCAGGACCGCACGGTCACCAAGGCACGCCGGGAGGACCTTGAGGCATTCCTTGCCTCCCTGCTCGAGCGCTGGACCGCCGGGACGGCCGTCAATCGCTACCGCGCCCTGCGCGTCTTCTACGGCTGGCTGGTCGAGGAGGACGAGATCCGACGAAACCCGATGACGCGCATGAAGCCGCCGGCGGCGCCGGAGCGTCCTGTGCCAGTGCTGTCGGACGACGAGCTGCGTCGCCTCCTCGCCGCATGCGCCGGCACCAGCTTCCCCTGCCGGCGAGACACGGCGATCGTCATGCTCATGATCGACTCCGGCGCCCGCAGAGCCGAGATCGTCAGCCTTCGCCTCGGGGACGTCGACTTCGACTACGACGTCGCAAGGGTGCTCGGCAAGGGTCGACGGGAGCGGGCACTGCCGTTCGGGCGGAAGACGGCGGTCGCGCTTGACCGCTACCTTCGCGTCCGCACCAAGCACCCACACGCCGCGTCCGAACACCTCTGGCTCGGCAAGAAGGGCCCGCTGACGGAGTTCGGCCTCAACCAGATGATTCGCCGCCGCGGCCAGCAGGCGGGGATCGATGGGTTGCGTCCGCACCAACTCCGGCACACCTTCGCGCACTCATGGCTCGCCCAAGGCGGCGGTGAGGTCGACCTCATGCGCATCGCCGGCTGGAAGTCCCGCATCATGCTGCAGCGCTACGGCGCGTCGGCCGCCGACGCCCGTGCCCGTGAAGCCCACCGTCGCATGTCGCCGACAGACCGGCTGTAAGGAACGCGGTAGCCGGCGGCTGCTGGCGATCAGAAGCCCATCCATCATGCTCACCAGGTGGATGCGGCACTGCTACAGAAGATCGCCCGTTCCGGTGACAGGCACAGACGGGCTTGAGGTCCCTGGCTGCTAGACTTCGAGGCGCTGGTTCATCGACCACAAGGGGGGTGGTCCCACTGCCCTTGACGTTGTACCAGCACCGGAAAAACGCCCAATGCGGGCAACCACTGCCGCCCGGGGAGCCTGGCAAGGGGGCTCGAAGTCGGGGAGGTCCGTTACGACGGCCCGGTGGATAACGCGCCAAGCCAGGGACGGGATGGTTACCTGCCGGACCATCCCGCAACCTACAGAGGCTCGCGCTTCAGGCGACAGCGCCGAGGCCGTGCATACAGCGAGCCCCAGGAGCAGCGTCCGTGCCTGTCACCGGAACGGGCGATCCTCTGTAATCCACCACGTACGCGAGGAAGCCGGCGCCCGGTGGTGTGCAGGTTACTTCTTATCAGCGGTCCGGTTGAGGTGTCCTGACCCTTGATGAGCCGATACAGCGTGCGTGCCCGGCTGGCGCCCCAGCTTCGGTCGGGCATCTTGCAATGGCGGCTAGCCGAACATCCTGGCCGTAATATGCCTCCGGTTCAGAGGACCGTCCGCAGAAGGGCAATGTCCTCCTTACTACCAAGACCGCGCCGCACTTGGTCAAGGTGGTACCGACTCCAGCCGAGCTGATCCGCAAGCGCCTTACGGCTCGTCCCCTTGTCAAGTGCAGCCTTGACAAGCGCCGTGCCCTCCTCGTTGGTTGGCCCCTTGCGGGAAACGATGATCTGGCTTGTGCCAGGCCCTTGCGAAAACGCACTGTCAACAACCCACGGACCATTTGGCAGCGAGAATCGCACGGACCCATCATCCATAAACGAAATGGTGACCTTGACGTTCGGTCCCTCGGCCACAGCCTTTGCAATGCGCTGCCTCATGTACGTCACCTCGCTTCCTGCTTCAGCTCGTACCGCTCCAGTTTCCGATCGGCAACTCACCCGACCAGCCCCAGCAGGAGGATCACGACGCCGAGCCTCATCCCGACTGCCTCCTCCGCCGCCGCTTGGACCGTTTCGGCTTTGCGGTGCCGCGGCGGTCGATCAGGTTGCCACGGTCACCCGTCACCGACACGTCGCGGGGCCGAGCGACGTGTCGGACTCGCATCTGTCGGTCATCTCCGCCATCCGTATACCACCGATCTACACCCAGCGGGGACGGCTGGACGACCTACAGGACGCGGGTCCATCGGTCCAAGGAGATGAGATGCCTTCCAAGGTCGCCCAGAATCCGCCCATAGTCTGAATCATTAGTAGGTCCAGTCCCGGTTGCTGTCTTGGTACTCCGAGAGCGGAATCGGCTTGGAACCTGGTGGGATGAGGTCTCGAGCGAGCTTCCCGTGTAGATGGTCAATCTCATGAAGGACGGTAGATCTCCTGTAGTCGCGTCACGTAGCCGCGAAGCTCATCCCACAACGCGGCAGCCTGCGCCCGCTCGCGCGGAAGGTCGAACGGTTCGCATTCCTGACGGAGAACCGCGTCACCCTCTTGACGAATGCCAAGATCGCGGAGTCGTGTCGTGATGTCGGTCGTGCTCATCGCTGCTGCCTTCCCCTGTGATACGAGCCGTCGCCGGATCTTAGTCGGCCTCCGGCTGCGCCCGGAACTTCCACTCGAACCGGTAACGGGCATTCAGCGCCGGTTGCTCCGCGGACCAGTCGAACACGGTGAGGTCATCCATCTCAGTGCGTTGAAGCGGAGTCCGGAGAGGCGCCTGGTCGGCGGTAGGCGAGGTCTCCGTGCCCCACACAGTGGCCTG
>WNGF01003638.1_pt1 | contig 61640 bp, 59 predicted proteins | sample 5400641 | NCBI WGS metagenome assembly WNGF01 (sample SAMN13153371, study PRJNA577476) | soil metagenome | isolation source: 80 cm soil or saprolite under grassland replicate 2 | place: USA:California | collected 2016-06-15
TGGTCGCGATCCAGCCAGGGCACACGCTGGTCACGGGCGGGATCTATGGCGTCATCCGTCATCCCAGCTATCTGGGATTGCTGGTCGGTTCGCTGGGATGGGCGCTCGCCTTTCGTTCTGCTCTCGGCGTGCTGCTCACGGCGCTGCTCATCCCGCCGCTCGTCGCGCGCATAGGCGCGGAAGAGCGGCTGCTGCGCACGCAATTCGGCGACGAGTATGACGCCTACCGCCGCTGCACGTCGCGGCTGATTCCGGGGATTTATTAGCCCCAAGGACCTATTCTCGCGATGAAGTTACCTATGACCCTGCTCGGACGTCACACCGAGTCCCGTCCAATGTGCTAGTTTTCGAGCGAGACGAAATGATCTTGCCCCGCTGAAGGTACGACATGCGGATCGCGGTCATGGCGGCGGGTGCCGTCGGCGGCTATTTCGGCGCCCGGCTGGCCGCGGCCGGACACGACGTGACGTTCATTGCGCGCGGCGCGCATCGCGATGCCATTCGCCGGGAGGGTCTCAAGATCGAGAGTGCCCTCGGCGACCTTCATCTCAGGGACGTCGATGTCACCGATGACCCGACCAAGGCCGGGCCCGCCGACGTCGTGCTATTCGCCGTAAAGCTTTGGGATACCGAGACGGCAGGCGAACAGACGCGTCCGCTCGTCGGCTCCAACACCCGCGTGATTACGCTGCAGAACGGCGTCGACAGCGTCGAGCGGCTCGCTCCGCTCCTCGGAGACGAGGCCACGATCGGCGGAGCGACTTATGTCGTCACGACGATCGCGCGGCCGGGTGTCATCCGCCATACCGGGACAATCGCGAAAGTCCACTGTGGCCGCCTCGATGGGCGCCCCGATGCCGTGCTTGCGGGTTACGTGGAGCAAATGCAAGCCGCGAACATCGACATCACGCTCACGGAGCATATGCGTGTCGACCTCTGGAAGAAGTTCGTGCTGCTCTCGGGCACCTCCGGCATCACGGCGAGCACGCGCCAGCCCATGGGGGTCATCCGCGACGACGAGGACATGCGGGCGTTGTTCTATAACCTGATGCACGAGACGATAGCCGTCGGCCGTGCGTCCGGCGTCACGTTCCCGCCGGACTTTCCCGCAGAGTTGGATCGTTTGGTGGCAGGCTTTCCGCCAGCGATGAAAGCGTCGATGGCGAACGACCTCGACGCGGGCAACCGTCTCGAACTGGATTGGCTCGCCGGCAAGGTGGTCGCCCTCGGTCGCAAGTACGGCATCCCGACGCCCGCGCAGGAGGCGGTCTACGCAATCCTGAAGCCCTACCGGATGGGACGGGTACGCTAGCGCGCAGCGCCGACCCTCACGCCAGGCGCGAAGGTAGCGAGTTGGCGGTGAGAACGAGGAATTGAGGAGAGCAATCATGCCCGCGACCGGTTTCGTTTCAGTTGGAGTCTCGCGCATGGCGCGAACGGCGACCCGTGGCTTTTCGCTTATACTTGGCGACACGCGGCAAAGGGAGGAGCAACCATGCGCCTGATTGGTCTTGTTCTGGTTGGTCTTGCAATCAATACGTTTGCGGCAACCCAGTCGCAGGCTGCTGCCAGCAATGCCTGGTGTGCTACTTATTCCAGGCCGGGCGGCGGCGTCAGCGAGAATTGCGGTTATGCGACGCTTGCGCAGTGCCGGGCTCAGGTGCTCGGGCTTGGCGGCTGGTGCCGCCCGAATCCGTTTCCTGGAACCGCGTTTGGGACGGGTGGCACCTGGTCATCCGGCCCGCCGCGCCAGAAGCGGGGCGGATATTAGGTGTCAGGCCAGAGCGATCGAGCGCACTCGTCAGTTGTCGCCGATCCGCACGGTCAGCCCCACGGTGATCCAGTTGGCGCCCTCGCCGGCGAGGTTGCGACCGTAGATCAGATCGCAGTCGATGTCCTTCGTGGGGCTGTAGCGCACGCCGCTTTGGAAGCGCGGATTGGTTTGGCCGGGGCCCATCAGGGCGAACACCTCGGAGATGGTGCTCCACTGTGGTGCGAAATTCCAGGAGACGCCTGCGCCGGCGGTGGCGAACAGCCCGGGCGTGTCGCCGCCGCTATAATACTGGGCGCCGACGTTGAGATTGACGCGGAGCTCTTTGCTGAACTCGAACGTGGCCGGAATATTGACGATCATTCCGTTGCCCGTGTGATTGAGCGGGTCGAGGACGACCGCGCCGGCGATCGCCAGCCCGAATCCACTTCGGCCGATCGGTATCGGCACGGTCTTCGCCGTCAACGTGGCGACAAAGTCTTCCTGGCTGTCGGAACGCACGTTCAAGAGGTTCGTGCCCAGCTCGACCGGCGGACCGAGCTTGACCATGCAGGCCGGGCTGAAGACAGCGATGCGATCGCCGTTGGCGGCAAACGAGCTCCAGGACTCAAACTCACAGGACCCTGTCTTTCCAATCTCCGCGTCATCGACGTAGTACGCGCCGCCGAGCCTCGCCGCGACCGCCGGCATGGCGGGCACAACGCTGAGAACAACGGCGAACGCGAGAGCGCGCGATGGGGCGCAGACCCGCGGGTGCCCTGCAAAGCTGGAGCGCGTTGGTTTGGTGTGACGCACGATGGGCCCGCGCGCTCGGTGCGCTTCCTATGGCGAGAGTTGGGGTCGCGCGATTAGTCATTCCACTCCACTCTAACGCGCTCTAGTCACCCCAGCCTCACGGAAGCGTCGCGTGCGCTTTTTCCGCAGCACCGTGTCCCTTAAGCCACACGTGCGGGGCACCCGCCTCAGCCGCCGAATTCGATGATGTAGAGGCCGGCGTTGTAGTCGGTGCAGTAGAGAAGGCCGGCGGCATCGACAAACACGTCAGCGGATTGGATCACCCGTGCACGATTGGGCCGGTGATCCATCATGCGCACGGGAGCCGGCGGCACCAGCGCGCCGACTTCGTTCGGTCGGTACGGATCCCGAATGTCGAAGGCGCGCACGCCCGCGTTCTGATACGTCGCGAAGATCAGCTCCGAGCTCACGAAACTGCCGGGCCGGTTTTCGTGGAGATTGTGCGGACCGAAGTGGCCGCCCTTGCGCACATAGTCGGCTTCGGCGGGCGTGGGGAAGCTGGAAATGCTCACCGGATTTTCCTTCGTTCGATTGTCGAACACCCAGATGAGCTTGAGCCCGTCCTCCTGATGATCGAGAACGGCCTCGTCGAGCACGATGAGCAGATCGCGGTCCGGCAACGGCAAACAATTGTGCGTGCCGCCGCCGAACGGCGGCGACCAATTGCGGTGCGTGATCAGCTTGGGCCGCGAGCGGTCGGCAACATCGATCACCACCATGCCGGCGTCGCGCCAGGCGGCGTAAGCGGTATCGCCATGAACGATCGCGTGATGCAATCCGTACCGGCTCGTCGCGGGCCATGATGGCGTCTCGCCGGCGGCCGCGTTCATGCCCGGGATCCAATAGCGCCCGCCCTCGCGCGGGTGCACCGGATCACTCATGTCCACGGTCATGAAGATGTAGTCGGTGAAGCCGTCGAGCAGCGCGGAGACATACGCCCAACGTCCGCCGGTGTACCAGATGCGATGAATTCCGCCGCCCTCGACTGGCATCAAGCCGACACGCCGCGGCGTTGCGGGTTTGGAGATGTCATAGACCGCAAGTCCCGCGGTCCAGTCTCGCGCAGCGCCTCTCTTCTCGGCCGTACCCACCACCTTGCCGAGCTGGCCTTTGTAATAGGCCTTCTCGTCGGCGAATTCCGCGGCCGCGAACATGTCCTTGGCGTTGATGACGAGCAGCAGATCGTCATGGGTCTGCAGGTGGATATTCCAGGTGCCGGGCGGCGCGGCGAGATAGTTCACGGCGCGCGGGCGCTTGGCGTCGCGCACGTCCAGCACGCTGAAGCCTTTCGAAAACATATGCCCGACATAGGCGTAGCCGCGATGCACCATGATTTGCACGCCGTCGGGCCTGCCGCCCTGGTCGCAATGGGCAAGGATGCGCATGTTGCGCGCATAATCCGGTTTCATTGGTAAGCGGCCAGAAAATTCGGCACCGCGATCCAGTCCATCATGGCGCGATGATCCTGCAACAGCTTCCACATCGCGCGCTCTTCGTCGCTCTGCAGATTCACGCCGAGATGGGTGCCGAGCTTGCGTCCGTGCAACACGATGGCTTCGCCGATCGGCTGACGCGTGCGATTATAAGCCGCGAGGCCGGCGTCGATAGCGTCGTGGCTGGCGAGCGCCGCGGCGAGCGCTTGGGCGTCGCCCCCGGCCTTGGCCATGCCGAAGCCCATATGCGGGCGGGCAGAGGAGGCAGCATCGCCCACCAGCGCAACGCGCCCAAACACCAATTGCGGGCTCGAGAAATCGTAAATCGGCGTGAAGAACGGCTGCATGTTGGCGAGGCAATCGAGAAACTGCGGCGGCATGATCTCTTGTGCCTGCGCGCGCATTTGCGCGATCAGATCCTTGCGGATGAGCGGCGGCGGCACCGAATAGTCGTGCTGCTGCCCACGCTGGTCGACGCACATCCGCCGCAGCTCCTGCGCATTGCCGACGCGGTACCAGATGAAATTGTAGCGGCGATGGCCGACCCGCAGGTCGTTGTTGAGCCCGGCGATGGGATAGCCGATGACCTGCTGCCGCTCCGGCAGGAAGAAGCTGAAGTAAGGGAAAATGCTCGCGCGCGTCGCCGGCGCGAGATCGGCTTCCTTCGGCGCACCGCGCCAGATGTAATAACCGGAATAGATCGGCCGCGCCGCGGGAGCGACCTGCTCGCGTACGCTCGAACGGATGCCGTCGCCGCCGATGAGGAGATCGGCGCGCTCGCGCTTGCCGCCGGTGAAGTGCACCAGGACGCCGGAGCCGTCTTGCTCCACCCGCTCGAAGGTGTGGCCGAGGTGGTAGTGCGCCTCGTCGATGGTCGCCCGCATGAGCCGCTGCAATCGGTCCCAGGACGTGAGAATCTGCGGCAGGTGCTTTTCCGCGATCACGCGACCGTGGCGGTCGAGCGCGATGCGCTTTTCAACCTCGACGCCGAGATCGCGGGTGCCGGCGCCGCTCTTTTCCAGCGCCTCCAATAGTTCGGGATGGGTGGTGATGCCGGCGCCGCGGCCGACGAGCTCGACCTGCGAGCGCTCGTAGACATCGACCTGCCAGCCGATTTGCCGCAGGAACGCCGCGCTGAACAGGCCCGACATTGAGCCGCCGATGATGATCGCACGCGGGGTCTGACGTTTGGCTGGCATCCCTCGAAAGTAGTACTCGCTGCGGACATGCCGTGGAAGCGGACTGTCAGCTTATGCCCAGGAGCCGCAGGCAATTGTCAGCGGCGATGGCGTTCTGCGCCTCATGCCTCACCCGGGCCGAGCAGGCTGTCGGGATCGAGCGCGACCTCAAGCCGTGTCGCTCTGTGAAGTAGTTAACAAAAGGTTTCCGGCGAGCCGTCTAGGAACATTGGTAGCTAACAGGGGAGCTACCCATGCAAAATCGGTTTGTCGGGTTTGTCCCGGGGTTCGCCGCCGCCCGGCAAGCGCCCAAAGCGCAAGACCAGGACAACTCGGATGAGGCGCTGATCGCAAAGATCGCAGCCGGCAACAGGCTGGCGATGCAGGTCCTCTATGCGCGGCACCATGCACGCGTCTACCGCTTCATATTGCGCCTTATCGGCAGCGAGGCCGCCGCGGAGGATTTGACCAGCGACGTATTCCTGGGCCTCTGGCGGCAGGCGCACCGGTTCGAGGCGCGCTCCTCGGTCACGACTTGGCTGCTGGCGATCGCTCGCTATAAGGCGCTTGCCGAACTGCGGCGCCGGCCACAGCCGTCATCCGATGAAGCCAGCGCGGAAGTGAGCGATCCGGCCGACGATCCGGAGGCGAGCTTGGAGATCAAGCATCGCGGCGAAATCCTGCGCAATTGCCTCACCCGTTTGTCCCCGCGCCATCGCGAGATCATCGACCTCGTCTACTACCACGAAAAATCAGTGCAGGAGGCGGCCGATATTCTCGGCGTGCCCGGCAATACCGTGAAAACGCGCATGTTCCACGCACGCAAGAAGCTCTCCGAGCTACTCGCCGCGCAAGGCGTCATCCGCGCGTAGACGTAGGGTGGACAAAATCGCCTGCTCGTCCGGTTGCCGCGTGGGCGCGGCGGGCACGCGATTTTGCCCACGCTGCAACGCCATAGCGCCGTAGCCCGGATGAGCGCAGCGAAATCCGGGATTCTCTCCGCGTGGAGAAACTCCCCCGCATTTCGCTTCGCTCATGCGGGCTACGCAGCTAAACTCACGACGCGTCGAAGCCCTCCGCAGCGATGACGGCGAGCTTGTCCGGCGCGAGTATCGCGACGCCTCCGCGCTCGAGCTTTATCCAGCCGCGCTTTTCCCACGCCCGCAGCTGCTTGTTGGTGCTCTCGCGCGACATGCCGATCATCTGGCTGATCTCGCGCTGCGTGATCGCCGCCTTGCGCTTTGCCGCGGACCCCTCTTCGCCCGCGCCCGTCAGCTGCAGCAAGGTCTTTGCCAGGCGGGTCGGCAGGTTGAGGAACGTGATGTCTTGGACTTGCTCGCTCGTGTGGCGCAGCCGCGAGCAGAGAATCTCGATGAACTTGAGCATCACGTCCGGGTGGCCGCTGAGAAACGGAACGAAATCACGACGCTCGATGACGATAAGCTCGCAGTCGGACATGGCGGTGGCATCGGCGGTGCGCGGGCGGCCGTCGAGCAAGGCGATTTCGCCGAACACCTCGCCCTCGCGAAATACGTTGAGCACGATGTCCTTGCCCTCGGCGGACGCGACGCTGACTTTGACGCTCCCGGCAAGTACCCCCATGAGTCCGGTGCCGGGATCTCCCTTCGCGAAGATGGCGGTACCGCGCGCCACCCGCCGCGTCTTCATGTACGAGCCGAGGTGCTCGATCACCGCCGAAGGAAGATCGCGAAACAGCGGATGGCTGCGGAGCAAGGACAACTTGTCGCGCGTGCGTCCCGCCGGCTGCCTGCCGCTTGGAATCGACATGAGGCTCCCCTCCCCATCCCAACGAATATGCACTTCGAGTGTGCGCTGAAGCACGCCCGGCGCGCGCTCATCGAAGAATCAGTATACTCCTATCGATACAGCTTACTCTTATCGATATGGTCCTATCGATATAGTCCAATCGATCCATCGATATAGTCCAATCGATACAGTCCAATCGATTTGGCTTACTCCTATCGGGTCTGGGGCCGCGCTCTGGTAATATCGATCTGGGGCCGCGCTCTGGTAGGCGAGCGAGTGCTTCTCAAAAGATGCGAAGTTCGCGGCTGCACGCGGGAAGTGCATTCGGCGACCTCCCCGGTATCTGACAACCGGCGAGGAAAAATCGTCGGTCTGTGAACTGCCTCACCGTCGGAAGTCCGTGTCGATGGCAGCCTGCCACGTGAGGGCAATCGATTGGCGAGGTGGGCCATGCAAATGCACCAGATCCGTTATTTCCTGGCGCTGTGCGAGGAGCGCAATTTCACGCGGGCGGCCCGACGCTGCGGCGTGTCCCAACCCTCGCTGACCAACGCGATCATCGGGCTCGAGCGGGAGCTGGGCGGCGCGCTTTTTCAACGCAAACCGGCGATTGCGCTCACCGTGCTCGGCCACGCCGTACATCCCTATCTCCAGCGCATCGCGGAAAACGCGGATCATGCGCGTGGCGCCGCGCAGGCCCTGGCCGATGTGCGGCCGGCGACGTCCGCGTCGCCGAACCAAGACGCACGGAGCGCGCCATGTCCGTCGACCTGATCGCGGCCGCGCTGATCCTCGCTTTTGCTGCCGTCGTCGGGCTCGGGCACGTGCTGGTCATCGCCGCTATCTACAGAATTCTGCGCGAGGATCATGCCGGCGGTGGTCGCAGGGCGAGCAGTGACCCGACGACGGCCACCGACGACGCCAACCGCGCCGCCGGCGCAGCAAGTCTTGGCAAAACTATCGAACCGCAGCATGCCCATGCTTTCGGGGCTCGTTGGCTTTCAAGATCCCCTCGTCGCCGCCAAATCCAGGACCCAGGGTTGCGGACCGTGGCGGAGCGAACGTAGCCCGCCTTGAGCGGGGCGAAACCCGGCGTTCGCCCGCAACTGGGTGGCCCCGGCTGTCGCTTCGCTCCCCCGGGCTGCATGATACGCGCGGGAATGAGGGACTTTCGCTTGTGTGATGGCGTAGGGCGTCCATAAAATCCGCCGGCAAGCAGCGCGCGCTCGGTGAGCGCCGGCGGAGGGCCAACAAATGCGGCGCTTTGGGCGGGCCGTGATCTGCGCTTGTGCTCTCGCCGTCCTCGCAGGAGGGGCGCGGGCGCAGACCTATCCATCGAAGCCGATCCGCATCGTCGTCCCTTACGCGCCCGGCGGTTTGACCGACGTGGTTGCGCGTCTTTATTCCGAACAATTGCGCCAGGGCCTCGGCCGGAGCGTGTTCGTGGAGAACAAGCCGGGCGCCTCCGGCATCATCGCGATCGAGGAGATGGCCCGCGCGCGGCCCGACGGCCACACACTCATGATCGGCAACATCTCGACCAATGCGCTGACGCCGGTCCTGCTCGCGAAGAAAATGAAAATCGATTACGAGCGCGACGTGCAGATCGTCACCCCGTTGGCGGACGTCCCGGTCTTCTTTCTCGCGACGACGACGAACTTTCCGCCTCAGACGTTTGCCGACTTTCTCGCCTATGCCCGCGACCACCCCGGCAAGGTCCGTTACGGCAGCGCCGGCGTCGGCAGCTACCAGCAGATCAATACGGAAATCCTCGCCAAGCGCGCGGGTCTCGATCTCGTCCACATTCCCTTCAAAGGCGGCGGCGCCGAGATCCTCCGCGATCTCGCCAACGGCGATATCCAGGTGTCGTGGTTCAACATCACCAACCCGGTCGGAATGATGAAAGCAGGCCGCGTGCGCGCCCTCGCGGTGGCCGCCGCGCAGCGGCTGGCGCAGCATGCGGACATCCCCACGCTGGCCGAGGTCGGATTTCCCGGCATCCGCGCCGCGCAGTGGGTCGCGGCCTTCGCACCATCGGGGGTGCCTGCCGACATCATCGCGACGCTGCACAAGGCGTTCGTCGCCGCGATGAGTGTGCCCGAGATGCAGGAGGCTTTCGCCCGCGGCGGAATGCTCGTGCCGCGGGGATCCGCGCTCGCCGATCCCAAGGCCTGGCTGCGCGAGGAAATGACGAGCTGGAAGCGCGATGTCGAGGACACCGGGATCGTCGTGGAAGAATGAGCCTGAAGATCGCAATCCTGCCGGGCGATGACATCGGCCTCGAAGTCGTTCCCGAATGCATCAAGGTGATGAAGGCCGCGGCGGCGCGCGAGCGGCTCGATGTCGACTGGCGGCCGCTGCCAATCGGCAAAAAGGGGCACGAAGAGCACGGCCATACTCTACCGACGCTGACCGAACAGGCATTGCGCGAGCTCGACGGCTGGATCATGGGTCCGATCGGGCATGCCGCCTATCCGCGCGGAGACCCGACCTGGGTGATGCCGCCGGTGCGCAAGAAATTCGATCTGTTTGCGGCGGTGCGCCCGGCGCTTTCCCATGCCGCGATTCCATCCATCCACAAGGACGTGGACATCGTGTTTCTACGCGAGCTCACCGAAGGGTTGCTCTATTCCGAAACGGTCGTCGCCGGCCTGCCGGAGTTTCGGCCCAACGACGACATTACGGTCGCCATGCGCGTGATCACGCGCAGGGGATCGAACCGGGTCGCCCGCGAAGCCTTCGAGATTGCCCGTACCCGCGCACGCAAGAAGGTGACCGCCGCGCACAAGGAGCCGGTCTACCGGCTCGCATGCGGCATGTTCGCCGAGGAATGCCGCAAGGTTGCGCGCGACTACCCGGACGTGACCTTCGAGGAGATGATGATCGATTCGATTTCGATGAAGCTCGTGACCGTGCCGCAGCAGTTCGACGTGGTGGTGACGACCAACCAGTTCGGCGACATCTTGACCGATATTGGCGCGGGCTTGGTGGGCGGGCTGGGCTTGGCACCCGGCCTGTGCGTCGGCGAGCGGCAGGCGATGGCGCAGGCGACCCACGGCTCGGCGCCCGACATCGCCGGACGCAACATCGCCAACCCCTACGCCATGATCATGTCGGGGCAGATGCTGCTCGCCTGGCTCGGCCGCAAACGCAACGAGCCCGGGGCAACCGCCGCCTCCGAACGCATCCAGGCGGCGGTCAAGGCGGTGATCGCCGGGCGCAAGCACCTGACCCGCGATCTCGGGGGAGACGCCAGCACCACGGAAATGGGAGACGCCATCGCCGCCGCTGTGCAGGGATAAGGAGAGCAGGTCCGCGCATACAGATTCTAATCTGTTGCGTCGAGCTGCATGTTCCGCCCTCATCCTGAGGGCCTCCTCCCTTCCTCACCCGCATGGGTGAGGAAGGGAGGAGGCGTCTCGAAGGATCGAGGGCGGCCTGTGGCCCTCATGCTTCGAGACGCGCCCTGCGGGCGCTCCTCAGCATGAGGGCCAGGCAAACTGCAACAAGTCGTGCCGGGAGCAACCGGCGCTGAATCGGGAGGACGACCATGCGCATTCATCTTGCCAAGCTCGCGGCGGCGCTCGCGCTTGCCGGCGCCATGCCTGCGGCCGCTTCGGCGCAAACGCCGGCGCAATCTTGGCCGCAGCGCGCGATCAAGATGATCGTGCCGTTTCCGGCGGGCGGCGGCACCGACTTCATCGCGCGAGTTGCCGCCAAGCACCTGTCCGACCGGCTCGGTCAGCAGGTATTCGTGGAGAACCGCGGCGGCGCCAACGGCGCCATCGGCCTGCAGGCGCTGATGCAATCCGATCCCGACGGCTATACGATCGCGACCTGCTCCGACACGCCGCTCGTGGTCAATCCTTCGCTCTACGACAAGCTCGCTTACGTACCACTGCGCGACTTCGTCCCGGTGGCGAATATGGTGCGCTTTCCGGGCATGCTCGCCGTGCACCCGTCGGTGCCGGCGCGTTCGGTCGCGGACTTGATCGCGCTGGCAAAGGCGAAGCCGGCATCGCTGACCTATGCCTCCGCCGGCGTCGGCAATTTCAGCCATCTGGCGATGGAGCTGTTTTCCCAGGCGACCGGCGTGAAGCTTTTGCACGTGCCGTACAAGGGCACCGGACCCGCGTCCCTCGCGCTGATCGGCGGCGAGGTGCAGATGGGATTCAACAACGTCCAGCTGCTGCTGCAGCCGGTGCAAGTCGGGCAATTGGTCGCGCTCGCGGTTGCCGAACCCAAGCGCATGCCGGCGCTGCCCGACTTGCCGGCAGTCGCCGAAACCGTGCCGGGATTCGAAATGGCGCCGTGGGTCGGCATCATCGCGCCGGCACGCACGCCGAAGGAGATCGTGGATCGGCTCTCGCAAGAGACGCTCGCGATCATGCACGACCCGCAGGTGGTCAAGCTGCTCACCGAGCAGCAGGTGACGCCGTTTCCGCAAACTCCCGATCAGCTCGGCGCGCTCATCCGCAAGGACCTGGACAAATGGGCGGGCGTGATCAAGACCGCCGGCATCAAGGGGGAGTGATCTATCCACGCGTGTCCCGGATGCGGTGCAGCGCGAAGCTCTTGCGCAGCGGTGCACCGCTGATCCGGGACCGCCCACGGATCAAAACGGTCCCGGGTCTGCAGCGCACCATTCGCTTTGCTCATGCTGCGCCGCGCCCGGGACACGCAGCTTAAGTTGGCGTCCTAACGGGAGTAAGCTTCGGCACTCGCCTCCCCTATGTCGATTCTGCGATGAGCCGCGAGGATTTGGGAGCAGCGCGATGTACAGCCTTCATCTCAGCCCGGAGCAGCTGCAGATCCGCGACACGGTGCGCGAGTTCGTGGCGCAGGAAATCAAGCCGCTGGCGCTCAAGGCGGAGCGCCTCGAGCCGCGCGCGCGGCCGCTGCTGGTGGCTGCGCACGCTGGCGCTGTCCGAGGAAGCTGGCGGCGCCGGCGCCGACAACCTCACCTGCTGCATCGTCACCGAAGAACTCGCGGTGGGCGATCCCGACATCGCGGCCGTGCTGGCGCAAACCTCGACGCTCGCGCATGCGCTGTTCGATCGGCTGATGACCGAGGAGCAACGCGCCCGCTTCCTGCCGGCGTTCCTTGCCGAGCAGCGCTATCACCTCGCGCTCGCCGAGCACGAGCCGGATCGCGACACCGCGCTCGGCATCAATTATCACCGGCCGCAGGCGAGGGAAGCGCGCTTTGCGACCGCGGCGGTGCGCGCGGGCGATACCTGGATCATCAACGGGCGCAAGGACCGCGTCGTCGGCGCCTCGCTGGCGGCGCTATTCGCGGTGCGTGCGAGTGTCGGCGAGAACGGCGCCGGCACGCTGCTCGTGCCGCGCGATACGCCCGGATTGGGAATAACACGGAGCGAGACGAGCTGGCATCACGGCGCCTGCGGGGCGCTGACGTTCGAGGATTGCCGCGTGCCGGCGGAGAATCTCATTACCGCTCCGCTCTTCGCCGACGCGGCCCGAGCCATCCCGCTCGACCAAGCCCTCAATCTAGGCATCGGCCGCGCCGCCTACGAGGCCGCGCTCGACTACGCGCAGCTGCGCGTGCAGGGCGGACGGCCCATCATCGAGCATCAGGCGATCGGCGCAAAGCTCGCCGAGATCGCGATCCGGCTCGAAGTCGCACGCGCCGCCATTTGGCAGGCCGCCTGGGCCTCTGACCACCCGGACGCCTTCGCCGACCGCAGCCTGCCCGATCTGCCGCTCACCACCATCGCCGCCGTCTTCGCGTCGGAGGCGATCTACCGCGCCGTGAAGGATGCGGCGGAATGCTTCGGCGCCATGGGCGTGATGCGCGACATGCCGCTGCAGAAATACGTGCACGATGCGCGCATCTGCCTCCACGCGGGCGCAGGCAACAGCGAGGCGAAGTTGCGCGTCGCCGAGGCGCTGGCGCGCTATCGCCGGCCGACGGGCGCCGCCGCGCTCGCGGCGGAATGAAGGAAGGGCAAGCGCGATGGATTTTACCTTGAGCAACGAACAGCGCGCCTGGCAGATGACGGCGCGCAAATTCGCGGAAGAGGAAATTCGCCCGATCTCGCTCGGGCGCGACGAGATCGACGATCCGCGCGAGACCTTCGACTGGGAGATCATCAAGAAAGGCTCGAAGCTCGGCTTTCGCACCCTGGCCGTTCCCAAGGAATGGGACGGGCACGGCACCGATTTCGTGACCCAAGCGCTGGTGATGGCAGAACTCGCCAAAGGCGACAGCGCCATATCCAAGACCTTCAGCCAATGCTGGAAGTGGAGCCACCTGATCGCGGCCGCCTGCAGCGAGGAGCAGAAGCGGCGCTTCCTCCAGCCATTCCTTGAGGACGACACCTTCCTGCTCGGCAAGGGCATCAGCGAGCCGAGTGCGGGCTCCGACAACCGACTGCCGCCAGACGATCCCAAGGCCGGCCTCAAGCTACGCGCGGAGCGCCACGGCGACGAATGGATCCTCAACGGCGAGAAATGCTTCATCGCCAATGCCAGCATCGGCAAGCTGTTCTTCATCGACGCGCGCACCGACCCCAACGCGCCGCTGCGCCAAGGCACCACCATGTTCCTGGTGCCGCGCGACACGCCCGGCCTGCGCATCGGCAAGGTATTCAACAAGAGCGGCTGGCGCTTCTACCAGAACGGCGAGATGATCTTCGAGAACGCGCGCGTGCCGCACGCCAATGTCGTCGGCGCGGTGAACGGCTCGGACATGAAGACCCATGCGGCCGGCGACCGCACCGGCGGCGACCTGTTCGGCGACCTCGAGCTTGCGGCCAACGCGCTCGGGGTCTGCGACGACGCTTGCGCCATGGCGCTCGCGCTGGCGCGCACGAAGACGCAGGGCGGCCGTCCGCTTTTTGAGCAACAACTGATTCAGCTCAAGCTCAACAGAATGCACCTCCTCACCGAGGCGCTGCGCGCGTTCGTGATGCGGGTCGCCTGGGAGCACGACCACAAGGTACGCTCGGCCAATGCCGGGCTGTGCATGAACTTCTCGACCGACGTCATCCAGGAGGTGACGGAGATCAACCTCGACCTGCACGCCGGCGCCGGCGTGTCCGATCGCCGCGCCGATAAGCTCTTGCGCGACGCCATCATCTGGAGCCATCTCGCGGGCGACAGCGTGCAGCGGATGAAGGCGACGCGGCGGTTGGGGAAGTAGCGTGTATTCAGGTGAAGTAGATCGTCGCGAGCGGCAAACTCGGTCTTTACCCCCTTGTGAGGAGGGTTGCTCTAGAGCACGACCTTCGGACAAGAAGGGGAACAGAATGATTCATCCTGCCCGCTTGGCGATCGCGACCGTCGCTTTGGCATTAGCTGCGGGACTTGGTTCCGCTACCGCGCAAACGCCGCCGACCTCCGCCGCTGTCGATCCGGCACGCATCGAGGACCTTGTCGCAGCCAATCGTATCCTTGCTGAAGAGGGCGTACTCGATGCCTACGGACACGTGAGTATCCGCCACCCGAGCGATCCAACCCGCTATTTGATGTCGCGTTCGCTCGCGCCGATTTTGGTAACCGCCAGCGACATCATGGAATACGACCTCGACTCCAATCCGATTGATCCGCAGGGTCGCCGCAGCGTGATCGAACGCTTCATCCACGGCGAAATCTACAAGCTGCGGCCGGATGTGAAAGCGGTGATACACAGCCATTCGCCCGCAGTGGTTCCGTTCGGCATCACGCAAGTGCCGATGCGGCCTGTGATTCACGTGGCCTCGTTCCTATGGGTCGGAGTGCCCGTTTGGGACAGCCGCGACGTGGCCGATCCCGCCAGCGCGGCGATGTTGGTGCGAAACGCCGCCCTCGGCAGATCCCTTGCACTGAGACTGAGCGACAAGCCGGTGGCGTTGATGCGCGGGCATGGCAACGTCGTGGTCGGGCCGGACGTGCAGATGGCCGTGAGATACGCGATCTACACCGAGGTGAACGCCCGATTGCAGGCCGCCGCAATCGCGATCGGCGGTCCGATCAACTACATCTCTGCGGAAGAAGGTGCGGCCAGAGACAAGGGTGAACGAGACTTTGCGCGCGCCTGGGAGCTCTGGAAACGCAAGGCGCTCGGCCGGTAACCGCGGCGCCTTTAGGTCCGCAACATCGCGAGCCCGTTGCTGAGCACGATGTCGTTGCGGGAGACGACGCGGCACTGAAACGAGACGCGCCCGCGCTCGCGCCATATCTCGGTGCGGATGGTATCGCCGGGAAAGACCGGCCGCGAGAACCGCGCCTCGATGCTTTTCAATCGCTCCGGCCGATAGTCGGCGCAGGTGCGCAGGATTGCGCGCGCCGCAATCCCGAAGCTCGCCGCACCGTGCAGAATGGGCCGGTCGAAGCCAGCCGCCTTGGCGCGCTGCGGATCGGCATGCAGCGGATTCTCGTCGCCGTTGAGGCGGTACAAGAGCGCGAGATTGGGCGGCGTCGGCAGATCGCAGATCGCCTCCGGCGAGCCCTCGGGCACCGCGTGCGGCGCCGGCGTCTCTGTCGCCTTGCCGCCGAAGCCGCCGTGCTTGCGCGCGAAGGTGCTGCTGTCGACGGTCGCGACCGGCGCGCCGTCTTCGGCGAGCAATTCGCGCGTGTTCTGGATGATGGCGGCATTGCCCGGACCCTTGTCGATGACCTCCTTGACGCGCGGCCGGCTCACCAGCGTCGCCTGCGACGCCAGCGGCCGATGCAGTACCACCTTGAGATCGCCGGCGACCACGAGGCGCTCGTCGATGCCGAAGGCCGGATCGGTCATGCGGCCCGGCCAGCCCAGCACCACCGCCATCGTGGGAAAGGCCTCGAGCCCGGCGCGCTCGTAAACGAACTTGAGCTCGCCCGCATCGAGCGGGTCCATGCCGATGCCGACGCCGAGCGCATAGAGGATGCACTCGCGCTCGCCGTAGCTCACGCGGATGTCGGGGGGCCGATACGCCATGATGCGTTCGTAGTTGAGCTTTGGCTCCGCCAATGTGGCCTCCCGCAGTTTGATCAGGCAGCAGTTTTCGGAGCGCGAGAAATAATGCAATCTCGATCCACCCGATAGTCTGTCCGATCGCAGAGGCCCATGAGATGAGCGAATCGTCCGTTCTCGTTACCAAAGACGCGCGCGGCGTGGCCACCGTCACCATCGACCGGCCGAAGGTGCGCAACGCGATCGACGATAGTGTCATCCATTTGCTGACCGATGCGTTCAGGACGCTCGGCGCAGACGGCGGCACGCGGATGGTCGTGCTGACGGGCAGCGGCGCGGCGTTTTCTGCCGGCGCCGACCTCGGTTGGATGCGGCGTATGGGGGCTGCAAGCGATGCGGAGAATCTCGCCGGCGCAAAAACCATCAGCACGATGCTGCGGACCCTGAACGAGCTGCCAAAGCCGACCATCGCCAGGATCAATGGCGTGGCCTATGCCGCGGCCGCCGGCCTGATCGCCGCCTGCGATATCGCAGTTGCCGTCGAAGAGGCCGTGTTTTCCATTTCCGAGGTGCGGCTCGGGCTCGTCCCCTCGACCATCAGTCCTTACGTGCTCGCGGCGATCGGGGCCAAAGCGGCGCGCCGCTACTTCCTGACCGGCGAGCCTTTCTCCGCCGCAGAGGCGTGCCGATTGGGGCTGGTTCACCAGGTCGTCCCGCAGAGCGGCCTCGATGCATCGATCGAGAGCGTGATTTCGGCTTTGCTCGCGGGAGGCCCGCAGTCGCAAGCGCGGGCGAAACGCCTCATCGCCGAGATCGCCGGCCGTCCGGTCGACGACGCGCTCGAGGCTTTCACCGTCGAGAAGCGCAAACCCGCCTGGCGGCCTGGCTGAGATGGTTTGCGCTGACGCAAGATGATCGCTCCCCGTGTCTGCGATGGCAGCGCCACATCGTCCCCTCCCCCGCTTGCAGCCGAACTCGGGTTTACCCGAGTTCGGCCGCTTTATTAACTGGCCGAAGTCGGAAGCATCCGACTTCGGCTGGAGGGACAGGGAGGGGGCAGGCAATAGGATCGAGCATTTTTAGTCACCCCCTCCCCACCCCTCCCCCGCAAGCGGGGAAGGGAGCAGACCGAGTTCGCTGCGCGGGCTCAGTCCAGTACATGGAGACAGCTAAGGCGACGGTCCGCTTACGGCGGTGTCACCGCGAGAGCCTTGGCGCAGGCTAGAAGCCGCGACCAAGTGCCCTGCGGCAGGGGAATGCCGGTGCGCATGCGCTCGCGCAAGACCGCGTCCCCGCGCTCGCCCGGAAGGTAGATGCGCTCGACCCGCTCGTCGGGCGGCAGCGCTGCAATGCGCCGTGCCAGCTGATCCGCTTCCGCAAGAATGCGCTCGCGATCGCCGAACGCGGCGAGATCGACGGCAATCGCAACGCCGTTGAGAAACGGGGCGTCGAGCTTGCCGCCGGCGGCAAGCGCGGGCGCGATGATCGGATTTCCCACCGTGAGGCTGCAAAGGCACTCGATCATGAAGGAGAGGCTTGAACCCTTCGCTCCGCCGAGCGGCAGCAACGTCGCGAGCTTTTTCGGATCGGTCGTATCGCGTCCCTCCGCGTCCAGTCCCCAGCCGAGCGGAATTGTCTGTCCGGCGTCGCGCGCGCTCATCACCTTTCCCATGGCGACGGTGGAAGTGGACATATCCAGCAGCAGCGGCGGCCGGTTGTGGGCCGGAAATGCGATCGCCAGCGGATTGGTCGAGACGCCGGCGACCTTGGCGCCGTGATAGGCCATCATCGGCCCCGACGCCGACATGACGATGCCCGCCATCCCAGCGTTCGCGGCCTGCAGCGCGAAGTAGCCGACGGCGCCCGCGTGGGTGATGTTGCGCGCCGCGCACCAGCCGACATGCACCTCGCTCGCCCGCGCAATCGCTTCCGCCATTGCCATCGCCATGGCGACCGCTCCCGGCGCGCGGTCCGCCTCCAACACCGCGATCGCCCCGGCGCGCTTTTCCACGCGCATGTCGGGCGTGGGGTTGATGGCCTTTGTCTTCAGCCGCTCGATATAGCCGGGGATGCGCAAAACGCCGTGCGAATCGACGCCCCGCAGATTCGCCCATACCAGCGAATTCGCCCATTCATCCGCCATGGACGGAACCACGCCCGCCGCTTGAAACAGCGCGCTCGCGAAGCGCTCCAAATCGGCGCTTGAAATCACGTGCGATTCACTCTTCGACGGCATACCGGCAGCCTGCTCGTGAAAGGAGGTCTCTCGCAGACGATCTCTATACGAGCGCGCTTCCCAAGCAACAATCCCGCTATCGCTCTCACGCTTGCATGCGCACGATTTCTGCAACGCTCGGCTTGTCTAACCCCGGAGGGAGCGGCACTATGATCGCAAGCGCGTGAAGATGCGATCCCGGGAGGAAGCAAACATGCACGAGACAAGGAGAGCGGCGCTGGCCGGATTGATCGCCGCGTCCTTCGCCTGCGCGAGCGCGACGGCGCAAGAGATCAAGCTGACGCTTGCCGACCAGAACTCGCCGACCGGATGGGGGCCCTCGCACGCGCTGCAGCCGTGGGTGAAACAGGTCGAGGAGGCGACCAAGGGCCGCGTGAAGATCGAGGTCTATCCGTCGCAGACCCTCATCAAGGGCGTGGATATGTGGAAGGGCATCCGCGGCGGCATTGCGGACATCGGCTGGTGCGTGCAGGGCTACTGGCCCGAGCAGACGCCACTCTCCGACGTCATGTCGCTCCCCTTTCTGCCGATCAGTTCGGCGGAGAAGGGAAGCGAAGCGCTGTGGAAACTCTACGAGAAGTTTCCCTCGATGAAGAAGGAATACAGCGAGATCGAGCCGCTCCTCCTCTACACCAGCTCGCCCAATCTCCTCGTTTCCAAGCGGCCGGTGAAGACGCTCGATGAATTCAAGGGACTGAAGTGGCGCGTGCTGGGCGGCCCGCCCACCGAAATGGCCAAGGCGCTCGGCGCGGTGCCGACGCTGATCCCCATGCCCGACGTTTATCAGTCGCTCGATAAAGGGGTGGTCGACGGCGCAGCCGCTCCCTGGGAGGCGGTGCAGGCATTCAGGCTTTATGAGGTGGCGAGGAACTACACAATGGCGCCGTTCTATGTGGCGTATTTCTCGCTCTGTGCCAACAAGCAAAAATTTCAGTCGCTGCCCCAGGACGTGCGCAGCGCGATCATGAGCGTCAGCGGTCTCGCCGGAGCAAAATTCTGGGGCCGCAATTTCTTCGATACCGCCGAGCAAGGCGTGATCGAGCGCGCCAAGGCGGGAAATTACGAGCTCAATCGCTACCAGGTTCCGCCCGACGAGCTGACCCGCTGGACCAAGATTGCCGGCGAGCCGATCTGGAACGAGTGGGTGAAGAAGATGGAGGGCAAGGGTCACGCCAACGCGCGCGAGGTCCTCAACACGGCCCTCGATCTGCTTAACAATTAGTGCGCAACTTCCGCAGATCACCGCGGGCGACAAGCTCGGTCTGCTCCCTCCCCCGCGTGCGGGGGAGGGGACGATGTGGCATCGCGCCGCCCCGCTCTATCCGTTCGTGCAGCGATTAAAGGGTGATCGTCCTGCGCTCCATTGAGAAGGTCCTGTGGCGCTGCGAACTTGTGCTGGTCTACACCAGCGTGGTCGCGACCGTCGCCATAATGTGCCTCACATCCGCCGATGCGCTTAGCCGCTACCTGCTCAACCGCCCGATCACCGGCGCCTACGAGATCACCGAAAAATACCTGATGGTGGCGGCGATCTTTCTGGGACTCTCCTACGCCTATCGCGGCGGCGTGTTTATTCGCGTGACGTTCCTGGTCGACCGGCTGCCTTCCCCGCTGAAGCTTTTGGCCAATTACGGATCGCTTCTCATATCGTTGCTGTTTTGCGTGATCACCCTCATCGCCACCACGCAGCAAGCGCTGCGCGCGCTGCGCGACGACACGACGTTGAGCGCGCTGCCGCTTCCGGTCGGGCCGGCGTACTCCCTCATTCCGCTGGGCTTGTTCGCGCTCACCGTCGTCATGTTGGTCGACCTCACCCGCATCCGCAGCGGACGCTCGTATCTATTCAGGGAAGAGGCACCGCCGACCTAGCCGGCAGATCGCAGATGGTCGCGCTTCCTGTCCTCGTGCTGGTTTTCGCGCTCGTTTTCGGCGTGCCGATCGCGGTTGCGCTCGCCGGCTCCGGCATGCTCGGCATCTATCTCGTCACCGGCGATGTCAACAAGGTGACGGGAATCCTAAGCCTGGCACCGTTCAGCACGGTGGCGGACTACGCGCTGACCACCATCCCGATGTTCATCCTGATGGCGTTCTTCTCGGCCTCGAGCGGGCTTGCGCGCGACCTCTACACCGCCGCCAGCAACTGGTGCTCGCACATCAAGGGCGGCCTTGCCATCGCCACCGTCTTCGCCTGCGGCATTTTCGGCGCCATGTCCGGTGCCAGCACCGCCGCGGCGTCGGTGATGTCCAAGATCGCCATGCCGGAGATGCGCCGCCACGGCTATTCGGACGAACTCGCCGCCGGCGCGATCGGCATCGGCGCGACGCTCGACATTCTGATCCCACCGAGCATCGGCCTCGTGATTTACGGCATCGCCACGCAGACCTCGATCGGCAAGCTGCTGATCGCCGGCGTCGTGCCGGGGATTATCGCCGGCATCCTGCTCGCGCTGATGGTCTATCTGTGGGTCGTCATCAGCCCCAAGCACGCACCCTCCACCTATCGCGTCGGCGCGAAGGAGCGCTGGGCAAGCTTGGTGCGCATCTGGCCGAGCTTGCTGCTCATCCTCTTGGTGCTAGTGCTGCTCTATACCGGCATTGCGACACCGACCGAGGTGGGCGCGCTCGGGGCGCTGCTCGCCGGCGTGATCGGCGCGGCGTTCGGCCGCCTCACCTGGGCGGACGCAATCGACGCGGTGCGCTCGACCATTCGCACCTCGGCGATGATCTTCCTCATTCTTCTGGGCGCGACCATCTTCGGCTACTACATGGCCTTGAGCCGCATTCCGCAGGACGTGGTCGCCGCCGTCACCGCGATGGACCTCAATCGATGGGTGGTGATCATCGGCATCGTGGTCGTCTATTTTATCATCAGCATGTTCATGGACGAGATTCCTCTCCTCCTGCTGACGCTGCAGCTCACATTCCCGCTGATCACCGCGCTCGGCTTCGATCCAATCTGGTTCGGCATCATGTCGATGATGATGGTGGCGATGGGACTCGTGTTCCCGCCGGTCGGGCTCATCGCCTTCATTGTAAGCGCCACCGCAGGCGTCGATCTCATGAAGGTCTACAAGGGGACGAGCGTCCTTATGCTCTCCCTCGTGGCCACGACCGTGCTGCTGATGATCTTCCCGCAGATCGCGCTCTGGCTGCCGGCTACGATGCGTTAATTTGAACCGTAGCCCGGATGAGCGGAGCGAAATCCGGGTCTTTGCAACGGGCAACACCATCCCGCATGTCGCTGCGCTCATGCGGGCTACAAGGCACCCAGAGCTTGAGCCACCCCGGATTTCGCCAGTGCCCAATCCGGGCTACAAATGTGGCGTCCCTGCTCCGGAGGATCGCCATGAACGTTCAGGATCCGTCGCGGTTTGAAGCAAGGGCCGGTCATCCGGGTCTCGTTCCCGGCTACATGTCCGGCTTCGGCAATTCCTTCGAGACCGAGGCGCTTGCGGGCGCGCTGCCGATCGGACGCAATTCGCCCCAGAAGGTCAAATACGGCCTGTACGCCGAGCAGCTCTCCGGCTCGCCGTTCACCGCGCCGCAGGACAGCAACCAGCGCTCCTGGCTCTACCGCATCCGCCCCACGGTGAAGCATTCGGCCCGCTACCGCAAAGTCGACAAGGGGCTCATGCGCACGGCGCCTGCGGCGCGCGAGGAGAGCGATCTGCCGATCGGGCAGCTGCGTTGGGGACCGATCCCGACCCCGGATGAGAAGCTGGCCTTCCTCAGCGGCCTTCGCACCATGACGACGGCGGGGGACGCCGAGACGCGCGCCGGCATGGCGGCGCACGTCCTGCTCGTGACCGCATCCATGCGCAACGAGTATTTCTTCAACGCCGACGGCGAGCTGCTCATTGTCGCGCAGCAGAACAGGCTCCGCTTCCGCACCGAGTTCGGCGTGATCGACATCGAGCCGGGCGAGATCTGCGTGATCCAGCGCGGCATGATCTTCAGGGTGGAGCTCATCGACGGACCCGCGCGCGCCTATGTCTGCGAAAACTACGGCGGCGCCTTCACCCTGCCCTATCGCGGACCGATCGGCGCAAACTGTCTCGCCAATCCGCGGGACTTCCTCACCCCAGTCGCCTCCTATGAGGACAAGGAGGAGCCCTCCACCTTGCTGGTGAAATGGGGCGGCGAGCTCTACGCCACGGACATCGGCCAATCGCCGCTCGACGTGGTCGCCTGGCACGGCAATTACGCGCCCTACAAATACGATCTGCGGCGCTTCTCTCCGGTGGGCGCGTTGTCGTTCGACCACCCCGATCCGTCGATCTTCACCGTGATGACCGCGCCGTCGGAGACTCCCGGCACCGCCAATGTCGACTTCATCATCTTCCCCGAGCGCTGGCAGGTGGCGGAAAACACCTTCCGGCCCCCGTGGTACCATCGCAACCTGATGTCGGAGTTCATGGGCCTGATCTACGGCGTCTACGACGCCAAGCCGCAGGGCTTCGTGCCCGGCGGCATCTCGCTGCACAATTGCATGCTGCCGCACGGGCCGGACGCCGACGCTTTCGAGCACGCGAGCAACAGCGAGCTCAAGCCGGTGAAGCTAGCCAACACCATGGCGTTCATGTTCGAGACCCGCTTCCCCCAGCGCCTGACGAAGTACGCGGCCAATCTCGCGGAGCGGCAAGACGACTACATCGACTGCTGGAAGGGCTTGCGCCGGCACTTCGATCCGCGCCGCGAAAGCCCGTGAGCACGAGGCAATTGGGCCGCGCCGTGTCCCGGGCGCAGCGCAGCGTGAAGCGAAGCGGAATGATGCGCTGCAGACCCGGGACCGTTACGGTCCGTAACGGTCCCGGATCAGCGGTGGACCGCTTCGCTGCGCTCGCGCTGCACCGCGTCCGGGACACGCTGCAGCCAGTAAAGCGCGAGAAGATCAAGCCATGATCGACGAAACCCATTCCGCCGCGCGGCGCAGCTGGGTCGCCTCGGCCAATGGGCACAGTGATTTCCCGATCCAGAATCTCCCGTTTGGCGTGTTCATTCCGCCGGGCGGCACGGCGCGCGGCGGGGTCGCGATCGGCGACGAGATCTTCGATCTCGCCGCGGCGCTCGAGCTCGGGCTATTCGACGGCCTCGCGGGGGAAGGCGCCGAGGCCGCTTCCGGCGCGACGCTCAATCCGCAGTTCGCGCTCGGGGGCGAGGCGCGCCGCGCGCTGCGCCGTCGCGTCAGCGAGATTCTCGACGCCGATGGCCGCGAGCGCGCGCGCATCGAGGCCCTGCGCGCGCGGCTCCTTCACCGCGCCGAGGATAGCCGGCTCGAGCTTCCGGCCGCGATCGGCGATTACACCGACTTCTTCGCCGGCATCCACCACGCCAGCAATGCGGGCAAGCTCTTTCGCCCGGACAATCCGCTGCTGCCGAATTACAAATACGTGCCGATCGGCTATCACGGTCGCGCCTCCTCGATCGGAGCGTCCGGCGCGCAGCTGCGCCGCCCGAATGGCCAGCGCAAAGGCGCAAGCGAAGCCGTTCCGAGCTTCGGGCCATCGCGCAGTCTCGACTACGAGCTTGAGCTTGGCGTCTGGATCGGCCCGGGCAACGCGCTTGGCACACCGATCGCGATCGCCGAGGCGGCAAACCACATCGCGGGATTCTGCCTGCTCAACGACTGGTCCGCGCGCGACATCCAGGGGTGGGAATACCAGCCGCTCGGCCCGTTCCTGGGCAAGAGCTTTTTGACCACCATCTCGCCCTGGGTCGTCACTCCCGAAGCGCTCGCGCCGTTCCGCACGGCGCAGGCGACGCGGCCCGCGGGAGATCCGGCGCCGCTGCCTTATCTCTGGGACGCGGCGGACCAGGCCGCAGGCGCCTTCGACATCGAGCTCGAAGTGTCTTTGCTCACGCAGGGTCTCGCGTCGAACCGGCATCCTCCGCACCGACTGTCGCTCAGCAACGCACGCCATCTCTACTGGACCGTCGCCCAGTTGGTGACGCACCACAGCAGCGGCGGCTGCAACCTGCGCGCCGGCGACCTGTTGGGGACCGGCACGATCTCGGCGCCGAGCGACGACGGGCTCGGCAGTTTGCTCGAGATCTCCGCCGGCGGCCGCCGCCCGCTGGCGCTTCCATCCGGCGAGACGCGCCGCTTCCTCGAAGACGGCGACACCGTGATCATGCGCGCGCATTGCCGGCGCGAAGGCTTTGCGAGCATCGGTTTCGGCGAGTGCCGCGGAACGGTCGCCCCAGCCCTTTAACTACCCTCGTGCCGTATCCCGGGTGCAGCGCAGCGTGAGCCATTAGCGCGTTTAAGCGTGTCTTCGACGCGCTATGGCGAACAGTGCGCTGCAGACGCCGATCTCAGGTTTACCCGAGATCGGCGCTTGAACGCGCGCAAGTCGGCTAAACTTGCGTGGACCGTGCCGGTCTGTGGCGGTCCCGGATCAGCAGTGCACCGCTTCGTGCTGCGCACTCGCGCTGCACCGCATCCAGGACACAAATGCTTTCCACTGGCGGCGATCGCAGAGCCATGCCGCTTCGGCGTCATCAAAGCTAAACACGTTGCTTATAGAAATTGCCGGGTATCCCGCGGCTCGAGTCTCTCGACTGATGCGGGCGACTCGGAGATGATCGGAACCATTGCGTCGGTTCGGCGTTGTTGGATACCCATAATGGGAGTGGACAACGTGCTTTTTCTGCAACGGCTGCTGCTGCACTACGGAATCTACCGGCGCTACCCACTCAGGCCCTGGCCGGCATTCAAGAACGCCTGGCGCATCGCATTCAGATAAGCGACAATTCCCCGCATGAGTCTCCCAACCGGGGGGCAGCCTCATGCGCCCGCGCTTCCAGCTCATTTGCCTCTTCGCCACCGCCGCGAGTCTCTGTGGCCCGCCGGCGGCTTTGACGCAGGTCGCCTCCCCGCCGACCGTGGGGCCTACCATGCCATCCGACATCGATCCTCAATCGGGGTTCCGCCTGCCGCTGCCGAAACGCGAGGATTTGGACGAGGTCGGCAAGCGGCACTACGACCGCGTGGCGGCGCCGGGCGCGTCGATCGCGGGGCTACAAGGCCCGAGCGGCATTGGGCTCTACAGCCCGAAGGCGGCCGAGCACGGGCGTGCGCTCAACCGGTATCTACGCTTCGAAGCGGGATTTACGCCGCGCGTGCGCGAGATCGCCATCCTGACCACCGCGCGGGAGATGGATAGCCAGTTCGAATGGGCAGCGCACGAGCCCGAGGCACTCAAGGAAGGCGTCGAGGCGCGCGTCATCGACGTGATCAAGCACCGCAAGCCCACCGCAGGCCTCGACGAAACCGACGCCACGGTCATCGAGCTCGGCCGGCAGATTTTCCGCGACCACAAGGTGGCGCCGGAAATCTTCGCCAAGGCGAAGACGCTGTTCGGGCCGAACAAGCTCGTCGAACTAGTGATGCTGATGGGCAACTATGCCAACACCGCGGCGCTGCTCATTGCCGTCGACATGCAGCTGCACCCAGGACAGAAGCCGCTATTGCCGATGCAGTAGCCCGTATTCTGCCCGCAACAACAGCCCGGTTGTCATCGTCCGCGAAAGCGGACGATCCAGTAATCACCGGACCGGATGACAGGCACTGGCTCGGCTTGATCGCCTCAACCCCGGTTACTGGATGCCCGCCTTCGCGGGCATGACAACGGAGAGAGTCCTAAAGTCCGGCCTTAGCGCGGAGCGGCGACGATGTCGCGGAAATATTTGCTCCATTTCGCGCTGTCATCGAGCGCTTTGGCGGGATCGAGAATATGCAAGTCAGCACCCTCCGGCAGCGACTTTGCATTCGCCCGCGCCGGAAAGAAGTCGCGATCGCGCAAGATGTCCTGCGCGTGCGTGAGCATGAAATCGAAGAACAGGATTGCGGCGTGCGGGCGCGTGGCGCGCCGGGCAACACCGACCCCCTCGAAGCGCGCCACGCCGGGGGAGAGCACCAGCCAGTCGATCGGCGCGCCGCTCTTGCGCAGTTGCTCGGCCTTGTAGGCGTAGGTCGTGAGCGCGAACGGAACTTCTCCGCTGACCACGAGGTTCGCCAGCAAGGTATGACCCTTGCGCACGGATAACCCGTTAGCGGCGACGATCTCGCGAAACAGCGCAAGTCCCTTGTCCTCGCCTAGCGCCGTCACCACGCCGCCGAACCAGTCGCTGTCCTCCCCTTCGACGCCGAGCTTGCCCTTCCAGCGGCGGTCGAGGAGATCGTCATAGCTTTTCGGCAGCTCGTCCTTTTTGATCAGGCGCGTGTTGTAGGCGGCGACAAAAATATTGAACCGCGTGCCGACCCACTCGCGATGCGGCAGGATTGCCGCCGCAAGAAGCTCGGACAGCGCGGGCGTTTTGATCTCCTGGAACAGGCGCTCTCGGCGCATCGATTCCATTGCAAGCGCGCCGGTCTCGATCACGTCCGCCTCGAAGCGCCCGCCGCGGGCCTCCACGACCGTACGCTGCACGATATTTTCCGAGCTGCCGCGCCACAGCCGGACCTTGACGCCGTACTTCTTCTCGAACGCGGCAATGATGGCGCCCATGTCGTCCATGGCCGCCGAGCTGTAAACCGCGACCGAACCCTCCTTCTTGGCTCCCGCGACGAGCTTTTCCATGCGATCCGCGCCGGCATAGGACGCCAAATCCTCTGCTGTAGGGTGAGTGACCTGCGCAGCCGCGGCCATGCTGAGCGCCCACGCGGCCAAGAGCGCGAGCACGATGGCGAGTATGACCGCGAGCAACGGGGCGAGCAGCTGCATCAACCCCATCGGCTTTAGTTTCGGGATGCTCACGGGCCGTCGCTCCGATCGTCCCCTGCGCGCGTTTGGCGACGTCGATAGTGAAGCCCGGCGCTGGGGCGACTGCAAGCCGCTTCCCGATGAAGAAACCGTACGGATCGGCCTTTCCCCGCGGTGCCTTCTGGTCGCAGGCGCCCGTTTGACCACTGCCCAAAGCGACAGGCAGTGCTAACATCGGCGCAAAATCCAGGGAGAGGACCACATGAAAACGACGGTCCGCCGGCTTCTTTTTGCCGCGACTCTCGTGCTTGCGGGTTTTAGCTTTGCGCAGAACGCCGCAACGCAATCGGCGAGCGAATATCCCACGCACGCGGTCAAGGTGATCGTGCCGTTTTCGCCTGCCGGGCCGACCGACGTGGTCGCGCGCATTATTGCGCAGAAACTCTCGGAAAGCCTGGGCAAGCAGTTCTATGTCGAGAACATCGCCCATGCCGGCGGCAATACGGGAATGGGAATTGCGGCAAAGGCGGTGCCGGACGGCTACACCATCCTCGTCCATGGCAGCAATTTGATCGTCAATCCGAGCCTTTACGCCACGATCCCGTTCGATCCTTATCGAGATTTTGCGCCGGTGACCTTGGCCGGCACGATGCCCAACGTCATCGTCGTGCATCCCTCCGTGCCCGCGCACAGCGTGAAGGAACTCATTGCGTTGGTGAAGGCCAATCCCGGCAAATACAACTACGCTCACCCCAGCACGGGTACGACCCCGCATCTTGCCGGTGAGCTGTTCAAGCTCACGTTCGGGCTCGATCTCGTGACGGTGCCCTTCAACGGCGCGGGACCCGCGGTGCAGTCGGTCGTCGCCGGCCACACCCCGATCGGGTTTCTCGCCTTGCCTCCGGTGGCGTCGCAGATCAAGTCGGGAAACCTGCGCGCCCTGGCAGTGTTGGCCAAGAAGCGGGCGGTGACCATCCCCGACGTGCCGACGATGGAGGAATCGGGAATTTCCGGCCAAGAATCCGATGCGCTCACCGGCGGCGTCGTGCCGGCGGGCACCCCGAGGAAAATCATCGACCTGCTCTATCGCGAGATCGCGAAGGCGTTCGCGCAACCCGACGTGAGGGAGCGCTTCGCCGCCCTCGGCTTCCAGCCGGTCGTCAATACGCCTGAAGACTATGCCGCCTATATCAGGGCGGAGATCCCGAAATGGGGCAAGGTCATCAAGACTGCTAGCATCCGGATTGACTGAACTGAATCACGTTGTCGCACGGAGTGTGCCACATCGTTCCCTCCCCCGCTTGCGGGGGAGGGAGAGGGAGGGGGCAAGCGATATGGTCGAGCATTTCAAGTCACCCCCACCCCAACCCTCCCCCGCAAGCGGGGGAGGGAGCAGACCGAGCGTGTCGCTTGCACCGATTCCATTTCGCCGAAATCCGCACTACCGTGGTCATGAAATCTGGGAGAGACGTGATGGGCAGGCGTGATCGATTGCTGGCTGCTCTCGGAAGCGTCGTCATGGCATGCGCGCTCGTGGGCGCAACCGCTAAAGCCGATGATAGGTATCCGTCCAAACCGGTTCGCATGATCGTGTCCTTCTCCGCCGGCGGACCGACCGACACGGTGGCGCGCGTCATGGGCGCGAAGATGGGAGACCTGCTGGGCCAGCAGTTCGTGGTGGAGAACAGGGTCGGCGCGGGCGGCAATATCGGCGCCGATCAGGTCGCGAAATCGCCGCCTGATGGCTACACGTTGTTGATGGCGACCGTATCGACGCACGCCATCAATCCCGGCCTCTACAAGAATATGCCTTATGATCCGGTGCGCGACTTCGCGCCGGTCGCGCAGATCGGCGTGACGCCGACGCTGCTCGGCGTGCACCCGTCGCTGCCCGCGACCGACGTCAAAAGCCTGGTCGCGCTCGTCAAGGAGAATCCCGGGAAATTCACCTACGGCTCGTCCGGCCTCGGCTCGATCCTTCATCTGTGCGGCGAGCAATTCAAGGCGCTCACGGGCGGCATCAACATCGTGCATGTACCCTATCGCGGCTCTGCGCCGATGATGTCGGACTTGGTGGGGGGCCAGATTTCGATGGCGTTCGACGCGACGCCGACCGCGCTGCCGCAGGCACAATCGGGCGCGATCCGGGCGATGGGCGCGGGCATGGCGACGCGCATGCGCGCGATGCCGGAGCTGCCGACCTTGCAGGAGCAAGGATTGAAGGGGTTCGAGTGCTATACTTGGAACGCGATCCTCGCCCCGGCAGGCACCCCGCAACCGATCCTCGATCGGCTCAGTGACGCGATCAACAAGGGACTTGCCGATCCGGTGGTATTCAGCCGCCTGCAAGAAGCCGGCATCGATCCGACGCCGGGCAGCACGCCTCAGAAGGCGGCTGCGTTCATCAAGACGGAGCTGGCGAAATGGGCGCCGATTATAAAGGCCTCAGGCGCGCATATCGATTGAGAAAGCCATGAACATCCATCCGAGCGGGAAGGCATTGGGTGCGACGATCGAGGGGATCGACCTCGCCCAACCCCTTTCGGACGCTGACTTCAAGCAGATTCTTCGCGCGCTGGGCGAGCACGGCGTGCTGTGCTTTCCCAAGCAGCGGCTGGCGACGGAGGATTTTGTCCGCTTCGGGCGCCTGTTCGGCGAGCTGGAGATCAACGTCGCCAATCAATTCCACGAGCCCGACTTTCCCGAAGTGATGGTGCTGTCCAACATGACCGCGGATGGCAAGCCGATCGGGCTCGGCGATGCCGGACAGGGCTGGCACACCGACATGTCCTATAGCAAGGAGGTCGCGCTCGCGAACGTGCTTTACGCCATCGAGGTCCCCATGCGCGACGGCCGGCCGCTCGGCGATACGCAGTTCAAAACGCGGCTCAAGGGGCGCACGGCGACACACGACTTCGCCAAATTCTGGGACATGATGCGCGCGCGCCCTGACTCGCGACGTGCGCCGCTCACGCCGGAGCAGCGCGCCAAGAAGCCGCCGGTATCACAGCCGATCTTTCGCACGCACCCGGTCACCGGCCGCACGGTCCTTTACTGTAACCCGGGCTACGCCACGCGCATCGATGGAATGCCGGAAGCCGAGAGCGCGCAACTGCTGCGCTTTCTGTTCCAGCATCAGGAGCAGGAGAAATATTTCTACGCCCACCAATGGGCGCAAGGCGACGTGCTGATGTGGGACAACATCGGCACGGTGCACAACGCCGCCGCCGATTACGGGCCGCACGAGCCGCGCTACATGCGCCGCCTGCAGGTCATGGCGACCAAGGACTACGCGCGGCTGGCGGCGTGAGCGCGGACCTGCGGCCAACTGCGTTATCCGCTACCAACCTTAATCCTCCCAAAGCCGACTAGTGCGCCGAGAACTCAGGTCGCAGCAGGTCGTATTTCTGATTGCGGCGCGCCCAGTACACGGCTTCCGCTTTCGGCAAGCCGTTCATAACGACACTTTCCAAGTTTGCCATGTTTCTCAGGAATGCAAAATCGCCGGCTTCCACCCTTGTCGACCCATGAATGTGAACGTGGCGGAGTCGCGGCAAAGATCGCAGTACCTCGATCCGTGTGATCTCCGCACAATCAAGGATGCGCAGCGTTTCTAATTGCGGCATGCCCGCGAGCCATTCAATGTTTTCAAGATTTGGACATGCCTCGATCCAGAGAAAGCTGAGTGAAGGATGGTGAGAGAGGCCGGTGAAATCCTTCAACTCTTTTTGACCGAGTAAGCCCAGCCATCTCAAAGCCGAGAGACCGCTGAACCCTTGAGTGTCTACTAACTTACCGACTGACAAGCGTAGTGAAATCAGTCTATCCAATTTCACAAAAATATCTGAACTCGATAAAGGACACTCTAACAGGTGGAGGGATCGAAGTTGTCTCGCTTCAAGTACTGCTTCCGCTCCTCTAAACCACTGAAGCTCCACACGTTCTAAGGCTGGCAGCGAAGCAAAATCGATCGTAATCGATTGATTCCTGCCCGTATGATCGATAGTGAGGTGATGTAGGTGCGCAAGCGATTGAATACTCTCGATGTCCTTCAATGGTTCCGCAAATAGCCGAACGTACCGTACTTTCTGTAGTTGGCTGATGAATGCGCAGCTGGGGTTCTTCGGCCGCTCGTAACCAATAATTTCAAGTCCCCGAATGGGCAGAAATTTTGCGAAGCTTACGCGCTTTCGGACTTCGTCGACGGTACCCTTAAGCACCAGACCTTCCGTGCGTCTAACTGCCATCGAGAGCGGATGAAGCGCGAGGTTCAAGACGTCGCGGAGCATTAGTTAGGCCCTATGGCAGGTCAGTCTGGGCTGCCACGCGCCGCGATCACTCCGCGGCGCCTCTCGCATTGTTGGGCCGCGTGCGCGGCAGATCCTTGATCTGCGGCAGGACGTCCCTGGCGAAACGGGTCATGCTGGCGACCGTGCGCTTGTGATCGAGAAAGCCCGCCTGCTGCATCATCAAGAGGTGATCGAATCCGCCGACCAGGTCGTAGAAGCGGCGGATCTGCTGCGCCACCTGGTCGGGCGTGCCGTACATCACCACGCCCTTCTCGCGCTGGAAGTCGAGGCCCTTGACGCGGATTTCCTCGGTGCGGCCGGAAAAAGCACCTTGCAGCGCTTTGACGTTGAGCTCGACCGGGACGTAGCCGGGCGGATTGCGGAATTGCGGCTCCGTCTTCGCCCTCATGTACCAGATGAGCTCGCGCGCGCCCGCCTCGGCGTCCTCCTCCGAGTCGCCGGTATAAACCAGCGGCATGAAGGCGGTGCCGCCGCCGCCCGGCAGGCCCTGATCGAGATAGGCGCTGCGGTAGGCATCGAACAGCTCGCGCACCGTTTCATAGGGCTGCAAAAAGGTCGCGAACACGTAGCCGCGCCCGGCGGCTTTCTTGATCGATTCGAGATCGCTCGAACCGGTGATCCAGACCGGCGGATGCGGCGATTGATAGGGCCGCGGCCATAGATTGATCATCCGCCGCCGCGTGAAGCGGCCTTCGAAGGTGAACGGCCCGTCATGGCTCGTCCACGCTTTCACCGCGAGGTCGATCCCTTCCCACAGCCGTTCCACGGTTTGCGTCGGATTGGTGTTGGCCGCGAAAATTTCGAACGGCACGCCGCGCACGAAGCCGACGTCGAGCCGGCCGCGGCAGATGCAGTCGACCATGGCCATCTCTTCGGCGATCCGCAGCGGATCGCCGCGGTTCGCCACCGGATTGCCGAGGATGCAGATGCGGCCCGTCTTGGTTTGCCGCGCGAGGATCGCCGCCGAAAGCGGCGCAGCCACGTCGATGCACGTGGCGGTCTGATGGTGCTCGTTGAGCATGTGGTTGAAGCCAAGCTCGTCGGCGATGATGTACTCGTCGAGATAGCGGTTGTAGAGATCGGCGCCGATCTTCGGGTCGAAGTGCTTGCTGGGCAGGCTCACCCGGATCGAGCTCAGCGTCTCGAGCGGCGGCAGGTACGGATACGGCATCTCGGTAAAGTGCCACACGTCCATTCCGGCTCCTCCTTGAGCTTGCGGCTACTCGAGAAAGCCGCGCACGAGCCGCATGAACTCGTCGGGCTGCTCCAAATGCGGATAATGCCCGGCCTTGCCGATGATGGAAAATTCGGCTCCCGCAATCATTCGGCTGTAGGCCCTGCCGTAGTCGGGCGAGACGATCCCGTCGTTTGCGCCCCAAACAAAAAGCGTCGGCACGCGCACCCGATGCAGCCGCCGCGCCAGCTTGGGATTGTGCATGCAGGGGTCCCAGCAAAAGCGGGCAAAGGATTCGTTGTTGCGGGCGATGATGGCAAGTTCGCCCTCGGGCATGGCCGTGAAATCGCGCTTGCCCTTCTCCCCGTCGAACCACTTGAGCTTGGCGACCCGCTCGGGGTGGATGTTCCACACGTCCTCGATGTCGCGATCCATGGGCCCGCCGATCTTGACGCCGTAGGGATCGACGAGGACGAGCTTCGAAAAGCAGCCGTCGTGCTTGGTCGCCATTTCCAGCGCCAGCCATCCGCCGAACGAAAAGCCGATCGCCGGCACCTCGCCGACATTCAAGCGCTCCATGAGATCGAGATAGATATAGCCGATATCGTCCGGCGTCTCGATCCAGTCCGGTCGTTCCGACCTGCCGAAGCCGGGCGGCGAAGGGATGATCAGCTCGTGGTCGCGGGCAAGCTCGGCAAGCACCGCCGCGTCGAGTTCGAGCGCTTCCTCGCCATAGAGCACCAGCAGGGGGCGCCCTCGCCCGCGCCGCTCGATCTCGAGCTCCACTCCGCTCACACGCACCAGGTTCCTCTCGGAAACGAGCGCCGCAGCCGATCGATTCGAGGTGCGCCCATTCATCCGTGCCACCAGCAGCAGGAGCATAGAGCAGCGCGCCAAGCGATCGGGCGCGCCCATCGTTGGGATTATCGCCTGGGGGAGCTGGGAAAAAACTCTATTTTATAGAACGATTCCACGGGCTGCCGCGCGCATTCACCCAGCCACAGGTGAGGGTATCAACGCGAGCTCTTGTGAGAGCCGCAAGAAGGTATCGACGTGATCCTCATACTCGGAGATGCATTGCGGCGTGGGATAGACCAGCTTCTTGCGATGATCGGAGGGCGCTTGGCGCAGCTCCAAGTAACCTTTGGCCTGGCCGGTGAGAATGATCTTTCGCGCGGTCTCGGCGGCGCAGGTGACGCTGCGCAGGCAGTCGTTCAAGCTTGGCGGGCGACCGGCATAGTGGCCGCGCATGATCACCGTCCAGATGATGAGGTGATGGGTGGTGCGCCGGAAGTATTTGACGCTCCTGCGCCGGTGGCGTGCCCGCTGAACCCCCAACCGCCACTCGGCAAACGCCAAATACCGGTCACGCCCGCCGTTCTTGAACCGAGCCCGAGACACGAACCACCTTCAGGCGATGGCACCGATCGGATGATACAAAAACGGGCAGGCGTGTCACGGCGCGAGCTAAACTGAGCGCCTGCCCGACCCAGCCGTTCGCGGAGCAAGCGGCATCAAGTCTTTGATGGTGAACTCATTTTGGCACGAACCGGCGAAAGTGGCGCAATGGCGGGGTGACGCCCCGTATCACACGGGTCGACGAGATGTCGCGGCGAGCTGCGGCTGCTCGGTGATGCTCGGGACGAGCGACGGCGATTCGGCCTCTTCGGCCTCGGCACAAAAGTCGTTGCAGTAAAAACGCTCGCCGCTGCCCTTCCAGGCAGCAGCCTCGGCCAGCGCTCGTCCGCACGCGGCACAGGTCAGGTTATGCATCTCGTTCTCCGCAATTTGACCGAAGCGCAAACGCTCGATCCGCGGGTCTGGTTCCTGCGCAGTCACGCAATCGGGGGGACATGGCTGTTTGCAACGGTTTTGCGGCAGCCGGATGGGACCCGCTTGCGGATGCAAGAGTCGGCTACCGTACCGACCGGCCGGGGTGTAACGCTTAAAAATTCATATGCGGCAACCCCATGCCTATCGCACCATTTCTCGACGAGGTCGGTTCCGACCCTGAGGCCAGGCGGATCGTCGGCGTCGCCTTCGAGATGGCGCGGGTCGCTCTCGGCCTTACCAACCAGACCGATCTCGCCAACGAGAGCCTCGCTAGGCGAATCATCGAGCTTGCCAAGGCCGGCGAGCGCAATCCGGACCTTTTGTGCGAAGGCGTGCTGAAGGAATTTCGGGCCCGGCAGCTTTAGCGCCGAGATACCCCTCCTTTTCTCGAACCTTGATCAGAGCGGATGATCGACCATTCGCTAGACGCATGCGAGGTCGCCGATTTCGCGATGGCTGTTGACGGGGAGAAGCCCCGCGCCCATCGATCGCCCTTGAATTTCGATCCCGCGCTTCGCAAATGAAACCGTGCGATGGGCGGGATCAGCCCTCCATCGCGTTCCTCCCAAAACTTGGGCCGCTTGAACTCAAGCGGCCCTTTCTTCATCCCCGCTTGCCTGCGGCGGCGCCGTCGTGCGTATCAGCCCCTTGCACCGCCCTGCTGCCTCCAAGCCTCCATCAGGTTGATCGGGAATGGAAACACGATGGTCGAGCTGCGTTCGCCCGCGATGTCGAACAGGGTTGCGAGATAGCGCAGCTGCATGGCCTGCGGCACCGGCGCCAGGATTTGCGCGGCCTCGAGCAGCTTTTGTGCCGCCTGCTGCTCTCCCTCCGCATTGATGATCTTGGCGCGGCGGGTCCGTTCGGCCTCGGCTTGACGGGCGATCGCCCGGATCATGCTCTCGTCGAGATCGATGCGCTTGATCTCGACGGTTGAGACCTTGATGCCCCACGCTTCGGTCTGCTTGTCGAGCACGTCCTGGATATCGGCGTTGAGCTTGTCGCGCTCGGCCAGCATCTGGTCGAGGTCGTGCTTGCCCAAGACCCAACGCAGCGTGGTCTGCGCAAGCTGGCTGGTTGCAACGAGGTAGTTATAGACCTGAATGACCGCACGTTCGGCGTCGACGACGCGGAAATAGATGACCGCATTCACCTTGACCGAGACGTTGTCGCGCGAAATCACATCCTGACTCGGCACCTCGTCGACGACCACGCGAAGATCGACGCGCACCATCTGCTGCACCAGCGGCACGAGGAGGAAGAATCCCGGTCCCTTGGTTCCGGTGTAGCGCCCGAGCGTGAACACGACACCGCGCTCGTATTCGCGCAGGATCCGCACCGCCGAGAACAAGATGACCACGACGAGGATCGCCAGAACGGCAACTGTTGCGAGGGACACCATGGGATTCCTCCTTTCGAGGGATGATCAGGCCGGTTCAACGACGAGCACGAGGCCCTCACGGTCGATGACTTTGATGCGGGCTCCGGCTTCGAGCGGTCGCTGCGCGCGCGCACGCCAGATTTCGCCATTGACCCGGACTCGTCCCTCATCTCCGCCCCACGCCACGGTCTCGCCCTCTGCGCCGAGCAGCCCCTCCTTGCCGGTGACGACGGGATGTCGCCGCGACCGCAGCAGCATCGTGAGGACCAGCAGGAAGAGGGCGGCCGTCATGATGGTCGCGGCTGCGACCACCGAGAGCGATAGTGTGAAGCCCGGCGCGCCGGACGGAAACATCATGATCGCGCCGATCACGAAGGCGACGATGCCGGCGACGCCGATCACGCCGAAGGAGCCGATATGCGCCTCGGCCACCATCAGACCGATGCCGAGCAGCACCAGGGCGGCGCCGGCATAGTTGATCGGCAGCAGGTTGAGCGCGTAGAGCGCGACCAACAGGCTGATGCCCCCGACCAGTCCTGGTGCCACCGCCCCCGGATTGAGAAATTCAAATATCAGTCCGTAGACGCCAAGCAGCATCAGGAGGAAAGCCACGTTCGGATCGGTGATCACGGCGAGTAGCTCGGTGCGCCAATCCGGCGGCGCGGTCACCACCTCGAGGCCCGCGGTGGCCAAGCGTTCGGATTTGCCGGCCACCTTGACCACGCGTCCATCGATCTGGCGCAGAAGATCCGGCACGTCGTCGGCGATCACGTCGATGACGTTAAGCTTGAGCGCCTCGGATGCCGGCAGGCTCACCGCGGTGCGAACCGCTTCGGCCGCCCAATCCGCATTGCGACCGTTGAGCTCGGCCAAGCCGCGGATGTAGGCGACGGCATCGTTGACCGCCTTGCGGGTCTCGGCATCCGCCGGCTCGCTGGAGCTGGTGGCGCCCTCGCCGCCCTTCTCTTTTTGACCCGCAGGCTGTTGCGGGGCTCCGCCCGGCAGGCCAGGAGCGCCCAAGCGGATCGGCGTGGCGGCGCCGAGATTGGTGCCCGGCGCCATGGCGGCGATCGCGCTCGCATAGGCGATGTAGGTGCCGGCGCTCGCCGCACGCGCACCGCTCGGCGCCACGTAGGTGGCGACAGGTACCGATGAAGAGAGGATAGCGCGAACGATCTCGCGCATCGAGGTGTCGAGCCCGCCCGGCGTATTCATGCGCAACACGACGAGGCGCGTCTCCCCTTGCCTGACGCCGCGAAGTTCACGCACCACGTAGTCGGCAACGGCCGGACCGATGGCGCCGTCGATCTGGAGGACTACGGCCTGCGGCGCCGCCGCAGCTCCGCTCGCCAGGTGCGGCAATCCGAGAAGTAGCCAGAACAAGACGCGCGCGGCGCGCCGGCTCAGAGCTGCACAGCGGGCGCCCCTCGGCGCTGCACGCATGGGCCGCCTCCTCGGTGCGCGCCGCACGGAAATTGGGGGATTGGCAGCGGCCTCCCCCTGCTACCAGCGTGGCCGCCGAAGGAGACCTGGCAGGACAAGCGGCGGGCGCTTAATCTTCACACGAGCGGCCGAATTGGGAAAGGCCTTCCTCCAGATGCTCGGAGAGCAACGGCAGGCCGAGCAGATAGGCGGCAGTGCGCTCGTTGCGAGTGCGTACCGCCTCGCTGCGAAGATCGCCCCATTCCTCGATGCCGGCATCGCCCCGTCCGAGCCAAGTCAAGGCCACCAGGTCGGCTCGCTCATCCGCGTCGAGCGCGGCGATGAATGCCGTAAGCTCTTCGTAGACCGGATCGTCGGCTTGATCCTCGAGCACGGAGACCATGCCGTCATCAACTGGATTGGATCCGGAATCCGGATCGGCAACCACGTCTTTGGCCTCGAACTGACGCGCCTTGGCGATGATGTAGCAAACCTTTTCGGACGAAATCGATAACGTTGCTGTCCCGTCCATGGCTCGCACCTCGGGATTTCGCAAACCTGCAAAGCGAGACAACCGCTTCAATTTTCAAACATCGATGTTGCCGGAATGGTTCCGGGCGATGTCCTAGCCCTGGCGCGAAACTATTCGCCGTCGTCCCCGCGCACGCGGGGACCCATATTCCAGAGGCGGTGGTTATGGGTCCCCGCTTTCGCGGGGACGACAGCATATGGGCCGCTGAGTCGGACTTGTTGTCGCCATCAGGTCCCCATAGCTCAACCAACGGCATCGGCGGCGAGAGCCGCAATACCCAACGCGGCGAAGCTCTCGCGCGTGGCGGCCACCGAACCGTCGACGTCGATGCCGCGGCACGCATCCTCGATCACGACCACGGGAATGCCCTCGCGGCGCGCGTCCTCGGCCGAGTAGCGTACGCAGAAATCGAACGCCAGGCCGGCAACGAAGATGCGCGTGAGGCCCCGTTCGTGCAGATAGCCGGCCAATCCGGTGGGGGTCTTGCGGTCGTTCTCGTAAAAGGCGGAGTAGGAATCGATCGTAGGGCGGAAGCCCTTTCGCAAGACGAGCTCTGCGTGCGGAATTTGCAAGTCGTCGTGGAATTGGGCACCGGCCGTGCCTTGAACGCAATGATCCGGCCACAGGATTTGCTGTCCATAACTGACGGTAATGGTCTCGAATGGACGTTTGTCGCGATGCGATGACGCAAACGACTGGTGGCCGGGAGGATGCCAATCCTGCGTCAGCACCACGTGGCGGAAGCGGCTGGCCAGGCGATTGATGGTGGGCACGACTTCATCGCCACGCGGAACGGGAAGGTTGCCGTTGGGACAGAAATCGTTCTGGACATCGACGACCAGCAGGACGTCGCTTTCTCCTATCGAAGTCGCCATGGTCGCGCCCCGGCGGCAACACCCCGCGGGCAAGGTGCATCAGAGCATCCGCCCGGCTGGCCTTAACATCGTATGCTGCTGGAGCCCGCACAAGGGCGCAAGCCGCATCATGTGCGCCTTCGGCCGGGGCGCCAACTTGCATACACTTCCCCTATCTACTGTCGTGACGCCGAGCCAGTCAGCCGCATTGCGGATCATCCCTTCGCCTTCTGCTGCGCCACGCGTCCATCGACTTCGGCCGCAAGCCGCCTCAGCGCCTCGCTCACCTCCACCGGGTAAGACGCGCCGGGCTCGAGCCTGCGCAAAGGCTCGGGCAAGCGCTGGAGATCACGCGCGGCTCGCGCCCGGATTTCGCCAAGCGTGGGCGCCGGCGCAAGACGCTTGCCGCCTTGCATGACCAATTCGATCAGCGGTTCGCCTGCTTGATCATCGTTCTCCAGCGACAGGATGTCGCCGGCCATGCGGCCGTCAGCACCGAAGCGGCGCCAGACCTGCTTGCGGCCGGGCCAGGTCGCCTTGCCGGCGGAGCGCTTGCGCCGCGGCAGCCCGGCATACTCCTCGAGCTTGTAGGCGCAATCGAGCCCCGGTGCGTCATACGAGGTGGTCAGGCTGCTGCCGATGCCGAAGCCGTCGATCGGGGCGCCCGATCGGATGATGTTCGCGATCACCGTCTCGTCGAGGCCGCCGCTGGCGAAGATGGTCACGTCGCGCAGCCCGCCCTCGTCGAGGATACGCCGCACCGCCTTGGACAAGGTGATCAGGTCGCCACTGTCGAGACGCACGCCCCCGATCGAGATGCCCGCAGCCTTGAGCCGGGGAGCGAGCGCGACGACCTTCCGCGCCGCCGCCTCGGTGTCGTAAGTGTCGATGAGCAAGGTCAGGTTCTTGGGCCGCGCGCGAGCGAAGTTCTCGAATGCTTCGGCCTCGTCGTCGTGCACTTGGATATACGAGTGCGCCATGGTCCCGAAGATCGGGATGCCGAACTCCTTGTCGGCCAGGACCGTGGCGGTGCCGGCAAAGCCGGCGATATAGCTCGCGCGCGCAGCCAGAAACCCTGCTTCGGCGCCGTGCGCGCGGCGCAGGCCGAAATCGACGAGGCGTTTGCCCGGCGCAGCAAGGACCATGCGCGCCGCCTTGGCGGCGATCATCGATTGGAACTGCAGGAGATTGATGAGACGCGTCTCGACGAGCTGCGCTTCGGGCAAAGCGGCGGTGACGCGCAGGATCGGCTCGTCGGGGAAGAACACCGTCCCTTCCGGCATGGCGTGGATGGCGCCGGTGAACCGCAGGCCGGCGAGATAATCGATCAGGTTTTTGCCGAACCGCCCGCTGCTCGCGAGCCAGTCGAGCTCCTCGGGCGTAAAGCGCAACTCGGCGAGAAACTCCAGCACCTGCTCGAGGCCTGCCGCAATCAGAAAGCCGCGCTCGCGCGGGAGCTTGCGCACGAAGAACTCGAAGACCGCGGTTTTTGTCTCGCCACGATCCAGGTAGGCCTGCATCATGTTGAGCTGATAGAGATCGGTCAGCAACGCGCTTGTCGCCGGATCCATGCTGCCACCTTCGCGGAGAACACCCCCCGCGCCCATCGAGACCGCCTCGAGAGCGAATTCGATCGTATCTTAACGTCAACGGCGGTGAATTGGACCGCGTTTGCAGCTTATGTCCGATATCCGGCGCAAACGCTGGCTGTGTCGCCGAGGCGCTTGTCTGCGGGCGCGGAGTGCCTAAGCTCGCTTGCAAACCCCGTTGCAATAACGGGCAAAACTCCTCCCGTCGCCGCAGGGCAAAACATCGAGGCATAATGAGAGATGGCCGACGAAGAATTCCCCGTCATTGCACGCTTTGAGGTACGCCGCCGCAGCTACCTTGCGCCGGACGGCAGCGTGCTGCGGCCGCTTCCCGCCTTCGCCTCCGACACCGCCACGCTGCTCGCCCTTTATCGCGGCATGGTGCTCACGCGCGCCTTCGATCTCAAGGCCGTCTCGCTGCAACGCACGGGGCGGCTCGGAACCTACGCCGTCTCGCTTGGCCAAGAGGCGGTCTCGGTGGGCATCGCCAGCGCCATGCGCGAGGAGGATGTCCTGCTTCCCTCCTATCGCGACAACGGCACGCTGCTCTGGCGCGGCACGAAGATGGAGGAGATCCTGCTGTTCTGGGGCGGCGACGAGCGCGGCAATCTGTCCTCCGGCCCCGCCCACGATTTTCCCTATTGCATTCCCGTCGGCTCGCAGGCGCCGCACGCTGCGGGCGTCGCTTACGCGTTCAAATTCAGAAAGGAGCCGCGGGTTGCGGTTTGTCTCTTCGGCGACGGCGCCACCTCCAAGGGTGACGTCTGGGAAGCAATGAACTTTGCCGGCGTGCACAAGCTGCCCGTGGTGTTCGTCGCCAACAACAATCAGTGGGCCATCTCCGTGCCGCTCAAGCTGCAAACGGCGTCCGAGACGCTCGCGCAGAAGGCGATCGCAGCGGGCTTTGCCGGCGAGCAGGTCGACGGCAACGACGTCATCGCCGTGCGCGCGGCCGCGGAGGAGGCGATTGCAAATGCCCGCGCGGGCGGCGGGGCGCGCTTGATCGAGGCCGTGACGTACCGGCTCAGCGATCACACCACTGCGGATGACGCGGCGCGGTACCGTCCGCCGGAAGAAGTTCAGGCGCGCTGGAAGGAGGAGCCGATCGCGCGCCTGCGCGCTTATCTCGTGAGCCAAAAGCTGTGGGGCAAGGCGCAAGAGGAAGAGCTTGCGGCCGTCCTCGCCGCGCGCGCCGGAGACGATGTTCGACCATCTCTACGCCGAACTGCCGCGCAGCTACGCCGGCCAGCGAGCGGAGCTCAGCGGAGGCTCCGATGCCTGAGGTGACGCTGGTCGAAGCCATCAATCTGGCGCTGGCCCGCGCCATGGAAGAGGATGGCAATGTGCTGGTGCTCGGCGAAGACGTCGGCATCAACGGCGGCGTCTTCCGCGCCACCGCCGGGCTGCAGCAGCGCTTCGGCGCCGAGCGGGTGCTCGACACGCCGCTTGCGGAGCTGTTGATCAGCGGACTTTGCGTCGGCATGGCGGCGCAGGGGCTGCGGCCCGTGGGCGAAATCCAGTTCATGGGCTTTGTTTATCCCTGTATCGATCAGCTGGTGAACCACGCCTCGCGGCTGCGCAACCGAACCCAGGGGCGGCTGAGCTGCCCCATGGTGCTGCGCACCCCGCACGGCGGGGGCATTCGTGCGCCCGAGCATCATTCGGAGAGCACGGAAGCCATGCTCGCCCATATCCCGGGCTTGCGGGTTGTCATTCCGTCCTCGCCCGAACGCGCCTACGGGCTTTTGCTTGCGGCGATCCGCGATCCAGACCCGGTGGTGTTTCTCGAGCCGACGCGCATCTATCGCGCGGCGAAGGGCCAAGTGGAGGATAGCGGCGAGGCGTTGCCGCTCGACGTCGCCTTTGTCCTGCGGCAAGGTCGCGACGTCACGCTGATCAGTTGGGGCGCCATGGTGAGGGAGACGCTCGCCGCGGCCGACGAGCTCGCGGCGCAGGGCGTCGACGCGGAGGTCATCGATCTTGCCACGCTCAAGCCCTACGACGAGGAGACCGTGCTTGGCTCGGTGACAAAGACCGGACGCTGCGTCATCGTGCACGAGGCGGCGCGGACCGGCGGCTTCGGCGCCGAGATCGCGGCACTGATCGCCGAGCGCGGGCTCACGTCACTGCTGGCGCCGGTCGCGCGCGTCACCGGCTACGACACGGTGATGCCGCTGCCGCGGCTCGAGCAACGCTATATCCCTTCGGTCTCCCGGATCGTCGCCGCCACACGCAAAGTTTGTGAGTTTGCCTGATCTAGAACGGATTTCGGTGGAATGGATCGGCGCGAGCCGTACGCTCGGTCTGCTCCCTCCCCCGCTTGCGGGGGAGGGTTGGGGAGGGGGTGACTTGAAATGCTCTATCATGTTGCATGCCCCCTCCCTGTCCCTCCCCCGCAAGCGGGGGAGGGGACGATGTGGCGCCTATCCGTGGTAGTGCACCGATCAACTGTTCGACGTCAGCGGAAACGACTCTGAAACCCCATGGAAGCTTCCATGCGCCAGTTCATGCTGCCGGATCTCGGCGAAGGGCTCGAAGAGGCTGAAATCGTCACCTGGCACGTCAACGAGGGTGATCGCGTGGTCGTCGATCAGCCGCTGGTGTCGGTCGAGACCGACAAGGCCGTGGTCGAGGTCCCCTCCCCGCAGAGCGGCCGCATCGCGCGCTTGTTCGGCGGCAAGGGCGATCTGATCAAGGTCGGCGCTGCGCTGGTCGAATTCGCCGAGGATGGGCGAGGGCAAGACACGGGGACCGTCGTGGGCGAGCTCGGTCCGAGCGAGACGGCTGCTCGCGAAGCCGAGGCCCCGACGCCGGCGCCGGCGCGCACCGTGCAAGTGCTTCCGGCGGTGCGGGCGCTCGCACGCAAGCTCGACGTCGACCTCAACCTCGTGCAAGCCAGCGGGCCCGGCGGCACGATCACGCGCGCGGATGTGGAACGCGCCGCCAAGAGTCTGGCCGAAGCGGGCCCGGCCGAGCCGCTGCGAGGCATGCGCCGCGCCATGGCGCAACGGATGGCGGCAGCGCACGCCGAGGTGATGCGCACCACCGTGACCGACGAGGCGGATATCGAGGAATGGCGCAAAGGCGAAGATGTCACGATCCGGCTCGTGCGCGCCATTGCATCGGCCTGCCAAGCCGAGCCCTCGCTCAACGCCTGGTACAACGCCGAGGCGGGCGAGCGGCGACTGATCAAGCGCATCGACATCGGCATTGCCGTCGACACCGAGGGCGGCCTGATCGTGCCGGTCTTGCGCAATGTGGGCGAGCGCGACGCGAGAGACTTGCGCGCCGGCCTCGACCGGCTGCGCGCGGACGCTGCGGCGCGCTCGATCCCGCCGGAGGAGCTGCGCGGGGCGACCATCACGCTGTCGAATTTCGGCATGATCGGTGGACGGTTCGCCAATCTCGTCGTCGTTCCGCCTCAGGTTGCGATCGTGGGAGCCGGGCGCATTGACCAGCGCGTGCTGGTGCACAACGGGGCGCCCGCCGTGCGGCGCGTGCTGCCGCTGTCGCTCACTGTCGACCACCGCGTGGTGACCGGCGGAGAGGCAGCCCGCTTCCTGGTGGCGCTCAAGACGGATCTGGAAGGCGTATCCTAGTAGACCCTTGTAGTCCTCGCGTCAGTCGCCGTCGCCGCCCTCGTGGTATTCCCGCTGAAGCTGACCACGAATATTGGGATCAGGATCTTCACCGACCACACGTCCGTCCTCGATGGCGTCGTCCGGCTGCACGCGCACACGCTTACCGGCCACTCCGCTCTCCCAGGAGTCGTTGGCCGTGGCGGGCGCGCCATCCCTATAGACTTCGGGGGATTCGCGACCGTACGGCGTCTGAGCATAAGCGGTCTCGGCTGTCATAAGGGTCGCGAGCAGCGCGCAGCTCACCATCATCTTGGCTGCCAGCCTCTTCATATTTCGTTCTCCACGGCGGTGCAGATTTGCCCTGCTGAAATAACATCTGGATACAGAGATGCTTGGTGCGGCATGCCGTGTTTTGTTTGAAATTGCGGGAATCGCCGACTCGCCGATCGGATGACGTACTGAAATCAGATCCAGGCGTCTTTTAGAAAACGAGAGCCACCGTGCTCGCGTAGCGAGCCCCTGCATCCGGTGATAGCGCCGCTGCCGCGAAGCGCGGTGCGATCTAAGCGGCAGAACTCCTGCCTTGTCATCAGTGCATTCGTGCGTTGCTCTACCGATACTTGCAGTTGCTGAATTTTTCAATCAAACTTTCAACCGAGGGCGATCGTTTGCTTTTCAGGGGAGGAGCCATTGGCACGAACTCCGCGCGACCGCCGCGCATCCGGCGACGGCAGGGCGGTTGCGGCGCGGGCGTACACCTCGCCCACGCTCGTCCTGCTGGCGATGGATTGGCCCGCCGGCAAACGATTTGCCGACTTCCTGGGATTCGCCATCCTTCGCAGCCCGGGATTCAATCCCCGAGAGAAGGACGGCTATCTGTTCAACAAGATCGGGTTTAACCCGCCGGGACCCAACTCACAGCCGCTCCCCAGCAATGTCGCACCGTTGCAAAAATTTCTGTGGTGGGATGGCGGGATCAACGACGCCGATCGCGGCAAGACCTTCAAATACACGATCACGCCGGTGCGCGGTACCGGCCCCAAGGATCTCGTTCTGCAGCACGACGCGGAAACGACGATTTCCGTGACGCTTCCGCGCGTGGAGGAAGACGGGATCGCGACCTGGTTCAACCGCGCCGTCGTCAGTTCGCAGGCCTTCTCGCGGCAATTTCCCCATCCGCAATCAAAAATCCCGGAGGTGATGGACTGGCTGGCCAACGGCCTGGAGGATTCGTTCGCGCGCATCTTGTCAGGCGCCAAGGAGATCGACGGCGCCATTTACCATCTGACCGACAAGCGCTGGGTCGTTCCCGCGTTCAAGGGCTTCAAGGGCGATTTGTCCTTGGTCTTCGAAGACAGCAGCAACGACACCACCGACCGCCCGGCAATCAAACTGCTCAAGTCCAAGCGCTTCGAGGGCAAGCCTCGTACGAAAACCAACATCATGCACGACAAGTTCCTGGTCGACGTGAAGGCGGGGCGGGTGCTGATGGGCTCGGCCAACTTCACGCCGGAAGGACTGACCAGCCAAGCCAATCTGGTTCACATTTTCAATTCGCCGCAGCTTGCAAAATTGTACGTCGAGAGGCAGCAGCTGATCGCGGACGATCCGACTGTCGGCGAAACCGCCAAAGAGGCGGGCTGGTCTCGACCGATCAGAATCGGAAGGACGACGGTGCGGGTGTTCTTTTCACCGGAGCCGAAGGACGAGCGGGTGTCGATCGACACCGTGATCGCTTCCGTCAAGCGCGCAAAGAGCTCGGTGATTTTCTGCATGTTCGATCCGACCGACCCGCAACTCATCACGTCGCTGCTCGCCACCAGCGATCGCAAGAAGCTCCTCTACGGATTGCTCAACAAGATCTCGGACCCGACCACGAAAAAAAACGATCGATCCGATTCGGGCGAGGCCCCGCGCCAGCCGAGCGCAGCCACGCAGATCAAGGTGACGCTGTTCAATCGCTCGAGGAAGGATAAGAAGGTGTTGGCGTACTCGTTCTTCCGTCCCGGTGCGACGCCCGCCGAATTCCTGCCGGAGCTGAGCTCCGTGGATTTGAGCAGCATGAGCACGCTGCCGCCGCCGAAGCCGGGGCAGAAGAAAGGCGGCCCGCCGGCGGTGCACATCCATCACAAGTTCATCGTCATCGACGGCAATACCGACAATCCCACGATCTATACCGGCTCCGCAAACCTCAGCAACAACTCGACGCATCGCAATGACGAGAACTTGCTCGAGATCAAGGGCAATCCGGACTTGGCGCGGATTTATCTCGCGGAATTCATGCGTCTCTACGAGCACTATCGCGCGCGAGCGCTCTGGAACTTGGCGCATGGCGGACGAAAAAAGAAGGATCGCGGTGCAGAGGCATTTACCCTCAAACGAAGCAGAGATGCGTGGGTGAAGGGCGCCTACACTCCCGGCACGGCGGAGTTCAGAGCGCGCACCGAGCTCGCGGGCGGATGAGCCGGGCCGGGAGGCGACGGATTCGCGAACGCCAGCGCCTTGCGCCAAACGTCTCGGTTTGCGTTCCGCGGCGACCAGTCGAACGAGGAGGCATGCAATGAGCGACCGTGATCAGATCAATCGACGCGACTTCATCGTCACAACGGCAGGGGTCGCCGGCAGCGCAAGCGCGCTGGCAGGAGCCACGCTCACGAGCGCCGAGGCGCAGACGTCGCCGCCTCCGGGCTTCGATGCGCAGGAGCCGTTCGCCAAAAATTGGGGAAAGCCGCTGCGCGAGGTGGTGCAGGTGGACCCCATCGTAGCCGCGCCCGAATTGGCAAACGAGGCGGTGAAGGAGCGGCATCGCATCTACTGCCACCTGCTCACGAAGTTGATGGTCCGCTTCTGGAACGGCAACAAGCGCGGGCCGCTCGGCTCCTACCCGCGGCGCGTCAAGCAGATGGAGGCGGTGCAGCCGGTGCAGCCGACGCAACGTTATCGTGGCGACATGATCGAGAATCCGGATCGGCTGCGGGTCAACTGGGACCGATACGTCGGCCACAACATCGCCTGCGTCGCGGTGGACGGCAACGGCGAGATCATCGACTTCGATTTCAATCACAACGATTTCTTTCGAAGCTCGGCCGAACACGCCGAATCGCGCATGGTCCGGCGTCTGTTCAGTCTCACCGACATCTTCGACAGCTGGAAAACCGGCGACCGAATCGGCGACAGGTCGCGCGCCTTCTCGCTGCAGAACGTCACGCTGTACACGTCGCTGGAATCCTGCGCCCAGTGCTCCGGGGTGATGTCCTTGGGCGGGGTCAAGCAGGTCGTCTATCTGCAGAACGACTTCACCGCGTACATGATCGGCAACATCATGTTCAATCTGGCCAACCCGGTGTCAGGATTGCCGGGCGCGCCCAAGCCGATTCCGGCGTCTGCGGTCGGCCTGCAACAGTTCCAAGTACTCAACGACGCGAATCTGGCTTTCGTGAAAGATATTCAGGATGCGAAGGCGCGCAATGATTCAACCCGCGCCTTCTTCATCTCGCCGGACAAGACCTTCGTCGACTTTGATCCCTCGATCACCTCATTTCTATGCACCGATGTAGCCCGCGACATTTTCGAGGCAGGCGGCAAGCAGCTCGATGCCATGACGCTTAAATTTCCCAACGAGAAGCATCCGGATGAACGCGACGTGTTGACCAACCAGGAATGTCTCGAAGAGGCGCGCAGCTTCTTCAAATACGCCGATCTCGAGGGCTATCGCGGCTCCCCGCATAAGCTGTAGCCGGCCATATGCCTGTCGTCCCCACGAGGGGCACCTTGCGACGCTCGCGTCGCGGGGACCCCGTTGTGGGGATCCATAACCACGATCCAGACAGCATCTACGACGCAGGCGCTCCCTCCCGTCCCGACCGGCTGAGGGATCCGGGCGGGACCGGAGGCGTCAATCGCTGATGCGGCGGGCCGGAGTAGGCACACCTATAATGTGAGCGCCTCGACGCGTTCCGGCGTTTGCCGCGATGTTCGGACCGGCGCTTTGGGCCTGCACACGTCCTGGTAGGTAATTTTCATTGATCGGATCAATACGGAACAATGGGCGCTCTTTTTTCTGCAACCACCGGTTTGCATCGGCTACATCCCTGGGCGAGGCCCAGAAGGCGGCGAGCGAAGCAATTGAGGACATCGGCGCCGCCGGCAAGATCGCGACGGCCTCGCGCCTTGGTTAGACGACGCGCTCGGCCATGACGCGTGCGCCCTCATTCAACTATTTCAGTGGTCATTTCGGGCTGAGCCGCTCACCCGCCGATTTCAGCAAGCTCATCGCCGACGAAACCGAGAAGTGGGGTAAGGTGATCCGGGCGGCCAACATCAAGCCGGAATGACGCTCGCGTCGACGTTCCATAAGATCCCTTCGACGAATCCCTCGCGCCCCAAGTCTACTGTGGGTCAGTGACCCCGATTACCGGCATGCCGGCTGTTGCGCGTGTTAACCCGGCTTAGTTGCTGGTCGAACCCAGATTAGCTAACAATTTGTTCGGCAATGGCCTCTTTGAGGCCGGTTTCGGCTTGAACGGCGAGCCCGCGCGCCACCTCTTGGGAATCCTCAAATACGTCGAGCGAATAGACTTTGCCCCATCGCATAGTAATAGCATGAAAACCGCGGTTGAAGTACGAGGAGTCGCCATTCAACAGTGTAGCCGTCGCATCCCACTGCACAAACACCTTGGTGTGCCACGGCCCGCCCTTCACCCAGATATCGTTGACCTTGATGTGAAGGTTCGGCAAGACGCGGCCGACGCGCTCTAGCCAACGGCGCATCGCCTCTTTGTCGTGACGCTCGCCACCAATGGAGTGGGCGCCGGCAAAGCGGTGATGAACATTTGGTGCAACCGCCTTGAGCAACTCATCATAGTTGTGATTGTTGACATGCTCAAAGCTTTGTCGAACTAATTTTTTGACTAAGTAGCTGTATATCATACGCGTTCTCCGTTTAACCGCGATTGTTCGGCAAGGCGGGGTTCTTTGTTGGGGGACAATTCAGGCCACGGACGCGGCTTCCGACCCGATCAGACCGAGATCACCTAAGGCCGCATAGTCACGCCTCGGGCGTTTTCTGTTGCTGCTTGCGGTACGATGGCTGCGAGCGTCTCGGCGCATCTTCTCATGCAGGACGCGCTCGCGACAGTGCTTAGAGCAGAAGCGCTGCCAGTCGCGGTGGACGCGAAACTGCTTGCCGCATCTCGGATCGGCACAGGTCCGGAACAGGGTCCCCCGAGGCTTAGCTCACACGAACAAATTTCTGGCGTCATCGAACAAATCCCCGGACGCGGTCAGGGCGACTAAGCAGTATCGGCCCGATGATGTGGGAGAGAGAATATGTGTCTCCTCCAAGTTCTCCCACATGCAGAGAGCGAAGAGGCCGATGTTTAATCCGCTCTGCCAACTTGCCCCTGGCCAGGCTCGCCCCCCAGCCCCTGGCCGGGGCTTATTCCTTCGGTGAGTTCGTGTCCACCGCCGACAGTTGCGCCTGCACCGCAGATCGCAGGCTGGCAGGGAGCCGCATCGCCATTGGCCATGGCAGCGACGAACAAATGTTTGGCGCAAGTGAACAAGTCCCGTACGGCGGCCAAAGCGACTAAGAAACAGGACCTCAAAAGTTCGTCATCGACGATGAAACCGGCATCCTTGGTTTTAATCATGGTTTGAATGGGAGGATGAAGATGCCCAATTTGAAAAAGACCCTTCTTGCGACGGCGATTTCTGTCGCGACAATCACCCCGGCTGCTGCGGCTGAGATGAAGTACCCTAATTGGTTCGCTTATGATCAAGCCTCTAGAGCAGATTGGGATGCGCGCTACGGAGACAAGTATCCGGGAGAACGCAGCCGACCTTTTTTTAGTTGTGATTATACCCCGCGCACTTGTCTTGACGGAAAGATAAGCATTAGCGCTGGCGATACGCATTTCATCGGTGTGGTGGTTGATGGAACCGATCGCAAAACTGTTCTCGCTCATGTCGCGTGCGATTGGTCGCCTCGAAGGGCTATGTCTTGCGCGGACTTCGATCGTGGAATTGATCGTAATGGCAAAATGGTAACCATGCCAGATATGCCAAGCTCCTGCGTCGAAGAAATGCGCAAATCCGGCATCGAGTGTGAGGGTTATTCGTCTTCACTTGGTCAGGCAGCTAGCGGAAACCGAGCGAAGAGTGCTGAGCGTCAAGCTCCGCCAAACTACATCAAATTGCCGAGCGGCTACATCACGCCAAAACACGAGTGTTCGGTCGATGACGTTGTCTGCGTCGATTGCACATTTCTTAGCGATCAAGTCTGCTACGAGCAAGCCGACAAAGTCGGTCTTATTAATCACAACATCGGCTTCGGTCCCGGGCAAAAACCTCCGGCGCGAATTGATCCACTCACGATGAAGAACACGACCAAGCCGCTCGAAGAAGAATGCGGAATGGATCGTAACAATACTAAAAGCATCTCGATCCCTCTCACAGGCAACAGCAAATCTGGTACAATGGGTAAGTATGGAAAGTTGATTTGCCCCGTTGCTGGAGCCGTAGCAATCGACGGCGCTGCTGCAAGAGCCGAAATCGCTCGCGCCAAATCTGACGCAGAGGAGAAGAAAAAACTAAAGGTAAGGGACATCCTTACTTTTAATCAACCCCAGATCGCTTGCACAAACATCAAAGATACTTACGAGGTAGCAAAAGCAGCTGGCGGGTCCATCTATGAGGCGCTAGAAGTTGCAAACCAAAACAAGTTCGATTGCGATTTGATCAACTTCAAAACCGGGAACCGTCGTTATGTGGCAGAAAAGCGTGATGACCATCCAGGATGGGCCTATTTCTGCCTTGGGTTCTTAGTTGGTTACAGCAATCAAGAAGATCATTCACGAGCGTGCCAATGGATCTACCTGCGCGATCAGCGATGACAACGAAGCCGAAATGATCTATCTCCTCGCATAATTCTGGTTCTGGTCCTAGTCGCTTGGCTAGATCGTATCGCCCGCGGCCGGCCGGTCGCGCAGACCGTGAGCTTTCTATGCCGGGACGAGGATGAGGTCCGTGAGAAGATGAAGGAGCGTGGGTTGGTCGAACAGCACGTCCGCGTCGTTCTCTAGGTCATGAACTCATAAAAGGCGGGTGGTCGCGGTGTTCGAGTGGCAACGGTCCTTTTGCTGAGACCAAATTTCGGCTCAGAATGAACTGGTGCGCAGCCGACCCTCGTAATCACGTTTACCCAGCGGCACGCCTCGCGAGCGCAGGATGTTGTATGCGGTGACGGCGTGGAATGGAAGTTTGGCAGAGAGAAAGAGAGAATGAAGGTCTCCGACGTGAAAGCAAGCCGTCGCGGGCCGATCTGGAGGTCTAGGTGCTTGCCCGCGCAGTCGTTAATCTCTTCGGGGACGAACGCCTCCAGCGCCGTTTCTGCCTTGCCGATCATCGCCTGTAGGTCAGTGAAGGGAACAGGTCCGACCAAGGCGGGAGGGGTGAACGCGCCTGTCTTGAGAGCCTCGACCCCCCACACGGAATGATGCGATGCCGCTTCGATCTGAAAATGAAATGGTGCCATGTTGTCGAAGAGGCGGGTGTTGACGAAATTATCGGGATCGACACCGGTGTTTGAAAAGTGGGTGGCCGCACGGTCGAGAAAGCCTCCGACGGATCTTACGGTTTGCAGGAAGGTCGGCACGCTGAGGTCGTAGAGTGATGTCCGCATTGCCTTCCTCTCTCGAGCAATTTGAATCATAGTGAGTATGTGGCGTGATGGCCACAACGGCAAGGCAAGCGCGGTCATAGGCTGGCGGTCTTGCCCATTGGGTGGAACCCTGATTCAGCATCGGCATGAGCCGATACGATCTGACCGACTTCGAGTGGCGCGTTATCGAGCCGCTGCTGCCCAACAAGCCGCGAGGCGTGCCGCCGACTCGCAGGGGCTCCCGATCCGGCTCGGCCTGACGGCAGGGCAGGCGCATGACGGGCAGATCGCCGACACGCTGCTCGACCATCTCGTCCCTCGAACCATCGTGCTGGCGGATGAGGGAGCTAACCGTCCTTTCCTGTGCGGAGTAAGCCTGTCACACCTGCGGCGAACAATGTGGTCATCAACCATCCAAAAAACGTGTTGAAAATTAATAGAAGGCCTGGACCCCACTCTGGCCTGCTACGCCACACAACTTTGAGCGTTTCCAGCCATCCTCTGCCCTGGCCGGCTGAGTCTATTGGCGGAGCACTCAGTCTCTTAACCGTCCAACTCTTTTTTTGATTCAAATCGACAATGGGTACCAACGTGTCAACCGCATATACAAAAGCATTGAAGGCTGTGCGCGGACGAGGGCTCGGATCGGAGGCGGTAGGAATGGCCTGGTTGTCTCTGGCTGCAATAATCTGGTTCTGGTCGTACGCCGTTTGGAAAACAACTGCACTAAACAGCGCCCAAGCAATCAAAATAAGAACAGGCCTGAAGGGAGAATAACCGTACCTCAGCAAGACATCGAGCATCCGGCGCCACAATCGAAAGAGGAACCCAATGTCGCTGTACCGGGTTCTGTTTCTTTCCAGTCGCGTAAGTACAGCTTTTGCTGAGGTCTCATATCCGGCAGCACGGAATGTCTTTGCAAGTTGAATGTAGGGCTCCGGGCTAAACTGCTTTACGAGATTGTCGAAGGGGTTCGGTGCGAGGCCCCGTAGCCGCCAGATTACGCGACTGAAGATAAGAATAAGATCGGGCCAGCGATGGCCAACATTGATCCGGGCATATTGGCGGTCGAGTATATCTAAACGCCAGTCGACGTCCGCATCGCTCAGATTATAAATAGACCTGTATTCGCATCCCGTAACGTTAAAACGATCAAGCGCCTCCCAACTCTGTTGATCGTCTTCGACAGCTGGTAATTTCGAGCACGCCAGGAAAAGCCAGAACGGATTGGGCTTCGTGGAGTTGTTCACAATCTTCTTAATTCGCTTCCAGCGAAACACTTTGCCCACTTCTGCATCCGGTGCGTAAATGCCACATGCTGGACCTCCGAGATCGAGGGCAGCAGTGCCCTTCTCACCTTGGGTCCATGACTTACATTCTTTCGATACATCAAAAGAAGTATCATCGATGAAAAGGCCTTGCTTAAGATTTGCTTGAATGAATCTCAGGGTACCATTTGCGCTGACTTCGTCGAGAAAAGTGGTTCCCGCGATGGTGATGCCGTCTGCCACTAGGGGTTCTTCGCCTGGAAAATCATACGTCGCCTTATCGCAATTAAAATCACCGCCGACGTTCGCGCTGATTAGAGAAATGGCGCCATGCACGACGAATCTATCTTGTCCCCTTTCGCTTGATGAAAATATTAGGTCCGCTCCTACCCTTAATCCGTCTGCCGCTATCGCGCGTGTCTCGATATTCTCTGAACCATCCTTTGGCTCGTGAATTTCCATAGGCAGAAAGGCAGTCGCAAAAAAAGTCCCGGCAGTACAATCAAGATCACCATCTATGGTCGTGCCTTCGAGGCGCAGGATTCCATGCGAGACGAAGGGAAAGCGTGCTGGATACGTGATCCATTCCTGTGTCTCAGAAAAGTAGGCGCTACCTTTGATGTGTGCGCCAGCCGCAGAAAGGCTATAACCCCCCGGGTTGCTTAGTGATGCTCCCGAGCAGTCAAGATTTCGATAAATGTTGCAGCCGTTGAGGCGAATTTCACCCACTGCACTAAAGCCATCACTCAATAGAACATGGCCATGGACGGTCAGCCCGTCAGCAAAGAGCGGCAATGACTGCTTGGCATCAACCAAGCTACAACCTCGCATGTCGAGATTGCCTCGAATCTCAGCCCCACAGAGTCGCAATTTGTTCAGTCTTGGTGGGGCATTAGCGCCGAGCGCATGTATTCGCATCGCTCCCTTAACAGAAAGACGGTCCGCTGCAATCTCAATAGCTGTACCGCCGACTAGGTCAAAACCGATAATTGTCGCATCCGACAAGTTGATCTTGTCGTTGAAGTCACAGTGTTTGAAACGAACTAAGAATGGAAGGTCGAGGCCCTCAAGATCTAATTCTCCTACAATCGAGACACTCTCAAGTTCGACGCGAGTTATCGGAATTTTAGCCGATGGGATCGCGTCGGAGAGAAACCACCGTAAGAATTCTCCGCGGATAGTGTTCTCCGTTACTTCGGCAACGTGTAACCGAAGTCGGCCCTTCGCTGCATTCGCTGACGAATTAAGCTCATTCCAGAGTTGCGCCTCGAGGGCGAACAATTTTCCAAATGCTTCTGGGACAGACAGCAGCGACATGATACGGCTTTTTGCGAAATAGCGCCTAAAAGCTAGAAAGTTGGCCAGTGCAGACCAAAAGCGGTCAAGCGGCATGGTCAGGCTCGGGTGTGCCGCGGCGAAGAAGCTATCTGGTCATACAGCTGAAAGCGAGATTGCGTACTGAAGGCGGCCGGCCTCTGGCGATAGCTAGGCTATGGCTGTCTCGCCGGCCATTTTTCCAACCATGCCTGAAGGTCTTCAGCCAATATCAGTGTCCTGCGGCCGCACCCGGCAAGCGGGGGAGGATTAGGGAGGGGGCGCGGGCGCGCGCGCGGAGCCTGTGCCCGGAGTCTCAGGCGGTCGGCCTAAATTGACGTGACCGCGCTTCGTCGAGCGCGCGCTCGATTAGAAATCCAGTCTGGCCAGAGGTTGTCTCACGCCCGCGCGATGAACCAATGCGCGATGCCGGCGAGAAAGCCGACCAGGCCGGAGACCGTGATCACCGCCCAGCGCACGCCGCGCGCCTGCAGCAAAATGGCATGCATCTCGTCGACCTTGGCGGCCATGCGGTCGAGCTCCTCCTCCATGTGCGAGACCTTCTGCTCGAGGATCGCCAGGCGCTCGTTGGGCGAAGTGCGGCTCATGGGCGCCTCCAGATCGTGCGCGCGATCTTCTCGAGCGAGCGGCCGCCGACGTAGGCGGTGACGATCGAGCCCGCCCACGCGGCAACGTCGCCGCCGATCGCATCGGTGGTGCCCAGCCCGAGCACGATGTCCCACACGATCACCTTCCACAGATAGATGACGACGGGCGCGGCGAGCAGCGGGCGAATGATCGCCGTGTACCAGCGGCCCTGCTCGGCGATGATGACGGCGTCCGCGCTCTTGCGCGCCTCGATCTCGGCAATGAGCGCGGCGCGCGCCAGCTCGGCCGCCTGCGCGCCCTGCGCATTGGCGGCGGCGAGCTTGGCCTTGTAGGCGTCGAGAAAGCCGTTGACGATCGGCACGGTGAGAAATTGGGCGAGCCAGCGCAGCATGGGGGTTATCCATTTGGTGTGACGAACTAGGCCGCGTGTCCCGGACGCGGTGCAGCGCGAAGCGGTGCACCGCTGATCCGGGACCGCCACGGACTGGGACGGTCCACGCAAGTCGGGCATGCCCGACTTGCGCGCATTTAAGTGCCGATCTCGGGTAAATCCGAGATCGGTGTCTGCAGCGCACCACTTCGCTTCGCTCGTGCTGCGCTGCGCCCGGGACGCGCGGGTTAATTCGCTCGGTCCCGAGTGGTAGCCCGCATGAGCGAAGCGACATGCGGGGGAATATCGATCCCGGATTGCGCTTCGCTTATCCGGGCTACGCGCCTACGGCTGGGTCTTGAAACTCACGGCGGTGCGGGTGACGAGGCGCAAGAGGATCATCACCGCGCCCATGATCGCCATGACGCGGCCGGCGCCCTCGGCGCCGATGAGCGCCGACCAGTCGAGCAGCTGCGCCTCGTCGAGCAGGCCGAGGAGCTCGGCGGCATAGGCGACGGCGAGCGTGCGCGAGTTGCCGCACAGCGCGCGCAGCCGCGCGGACGCGGCAGCAAGGGCGGCGCCCGCCTTGGCAATGACGCCGGCCCACCCGGGGCGCCGGCGCAGGCGGGGGAGGATGAGCCATATATAAAGAGTGAGGGCGACGGCGGTGATGATGAGCGTGAGGATGGCGAAGACCACAATGGTTCTCCTTGCTGGCTCGGTTGCGTATCCGCCCTCATCCTGAGGAGCGGTCCGAAGGACCGCGTCTCGAAGGATGGGGCGGCCCGTGTCCCTCATGCTTCGAGACGCGCTTCGCGCTCCTCAGCATGAGGGTTCCTGAGTGGACGGGGGCGGCCCCGATAGCGCGTCGAAGACGCGCGTAAACGCGCTGATTGCTTCGAGACGCGGCGCTCGCGCGCCGCTCCTCAGCATGAGGCCGGGATAGAGATCAGCTCCTGGCCGCGGGCGCGGCGCCCGCCCACTTGGCGAGGATGGCGGCGCGCTTGCGCACGATGAGCGCGGTGGCGACGAGCACCACCGCGACGCCGACGCCGATGAGCGAATAGGCGGCGAGCGCCGGCAGCAGCACGGCCTCGGGCTGCGCGATCACCGTCTTGGCGGTCTCGCTGCCGCCGCCGGCCGCGCCCGAGGCAAGCCCGCTCGCGCGCGCGAGGCGCTCGCGCTTGGTCGCCTGCGCGTTGACCTCTTGCGACGGCGTCGCCGCGCGCTGCGTCAGCCGCGCCGCCACCGCGGGCTCGAGCGCCGCGAGCTGCTTCAACAGCGCCACACAGCCCGGCTGCGCGTCCCAATGCCGCGGGTCGTAGACGCGGTCGGCGACGTACTTGCCGCCGTGATACTCGCTCGTCCACGACCACAGATACGGACTGTTGCCGCGCTTGAGATACCCCCAGCCGTTGTACTTCTCGCTCTCGTAGAGGATGCGCTCGACCGACCACGCTTTCACCTGGTCGAGCGCGTGCGGCGCCATGGTGAGCGCGTCGATCGCGCTCTCGTACCACTGGAACGGCGGGCTGCCCTGCTTCGGCCGGCCGGCGGGGACGTGATAGGTGCGCCGCTTGAGGCTGTCGCCGTTGTGCAGATGGGTGGAAAAATTCATGTCCGATTCGCGGCAGTGGAGCGCGCCGATCATGAACCACGGCACCCCGGTTGCGTGCTCGACCGCTTCGTAGGCGGCGCGGTTGGCGATGATCGCGCGCGCGATCTTCCGGGCCTGCGCGATCTTGTCCGGCTTGATCTGCGCGCGGTCCCATAGGCGGTGGTAGCCGAGTTCGGTCTGCTCCGGGGTCGGGGGCATTCGCTTTCTCCATGAAAAAAGCCGCCCGAAGGCGGCGGTGGCACTGATCTCTCCTCGTCATTGCCGGGCATAGCGCGTCGAAGACGCGCGTGAACGCGCTTATGACCCGGCAATCCATCTTCTGCGCAAAAACTTTTTGCGAACAAGATGGACCACCGGAAATCGGGCTTGCCCGACTTCCGGCATTTAAGTGCGCAAGTCGGATAAAATCCGACTTGCGGTGGTCAAGCCCGCGGGTGACGGCGGAGCAGCGGGACTCCGGGTTTCGCTGCGCTCAACCCGGCTACGAGCAGCGCCGCGATCGCGGCGGCCCAGATAACAATTCACATCGATGTTGCTTTAGGGCGTGTACGCATTAACGCGCTGATCGGAAGTCCGCTTTCGGTGGTAATCCGGACGTTGACCTGAGGTCATCGAAGCACCGATGCTGACCCACTCCGGTCATTCGGGAGCATTCACTCGATCTGCCTATCGGCCTTAGGTACAGACCGCGCGAGGGAAGCGTGGTATCATCCCTCCATTGCACGAATGACCCACCCTGAGGGTCACATGGCAAGCCACATTGAACGACGAAAATTCTTAGCGACGCTTGGCAGCGCGGCGGCCGCTTGGCCGCTCGCAGCGCGCGCGCAGCAGCCGAAGGTGCCGACCATCGGCGCGTTGGTCATTGGCAATATCAGTCCGGAACTGTTTTGGCGGGAGTTCCGGCAGGGATTGCGCGATCTGGGTTATGTCGAGGGGCAAAACATTCGATTTGAGTTTCGATCGGCGGAGGGACATCTCGACCGGCTTCCCGAGTTGGCCGCCGAGCTGGTCCGTCTCAAAGTCGATGTCATCGTCACTTGGTTCACGCCCACCGCTGTGGCGGCAAAGCAAGCGACGCGCGAAATCCCGATCGTCATGGCCGAGACAGGAGATCCCATCGGTACGGGGCTGGTCGCGAGCCTTCCTCGCCCGGGCGGAAATGTCACCGGCATCGCGAGCGTCACCGCTGAACTGGCCGGCAAATGCGTCCAACTGATCCGCGACATGCTCCCTTCGGCGCGCCGGGTCACCGCTCTGGCCAACGCGACCGATCCATTCTTCAAGCCTTTCCTCGAACAGATCGAGCTTGGCGGCAAAGCCACCGGAACGACGATCAACCCTGTCATGATCAGCAGCCCTGAGGAGTTCGAGACCGCTTTCGCCGCGATGGAGAAAGACCGGCCCGATGCCATAATCGTTCAGCCCAGCCTGCCGACCAAACGCGCCGCCGAGCTGGCGCTGCAACAGCGCCTGCCGGCGTTTTCCGTGCCGCGGTGGTTCGCCGAACAAGGCGGGCTGATGTCCTACTCGGCGATATATGCCGACCTTTTTCGCAAGGCTGCCGTGTACGTCGACAAGATCCTCAAAGGCGCTCAGCCCGGCGACTTGCCGGTCGAGCAGCCGACTCGTTTCCAGCTCGTCATCAATATGAGGACCGCCAAGGCGCTCGGATTGACGATACCGGCCGCCTTCCTGGCGCGCGCCGACGAGGTGATCGAATGAAGCTCATCCACACTCAATCGAACTTGGGCCTGAGAAAGGAAATGCGCACATAGCAGGGAGAGAAATCATGGCAATCTACATTTTGCTTGCGAACTTCACCGACCAAGGAATCCGCAAGATCAAGGATTCACCGAAACGAGCGGACGCCTTCATAGCCATGGCAAAAAAGTGCGGAGCTACGGTGAAGGAGGTATTCTGGACATTGGGAGAGTACGACATCGTCGCAATTGTCGAGGCACCAGATGATATATCCATTACCGCGCTTGGTTTGAGCAGTGGCGCCCTTGGAAACGTTCGCACACAAACCCTGCGAGCGTTTACGCAGGCAGACATGAAGACGGTCCTTGGCAAGATGGTCAGTAGTTGACTCTCTTAGGGGTCGAAGGCGGCCGGGAGGGTTCAAAATGAAACTTCCCCGTCGCAAATTCCTGCATCTGGCTGCGGGTGCTGCCGCGCTACCGGCGGTGCCACGCATCGCGCGGGCGCAAAGCTATCCCTCGCGGCCGGTGCGCATCGTTGTCGGCTTTACCGCGGGCGGCGCAGGTGACATCACGGCGCGCCTGATCGGTCAGTGGCTGTCGGAGCGGCGCGGCCAGCAATTTGTCATCGACAACAGGCCGGGCGGAGGCACCAACATCGGCACCGAGGCGGTCGTGCGCGCATCGCCGGACGGCTACACGCTGCTCATTGTCGGTACCTCACAGGCGATCAACGCGACGCTCTACGACAAGCTGAATTTCCATTTCATCCGCGACATCGCGCCGGTCGCGGGCGTCCTCCGAGGTCCCTACGTCATGGTGGTGAACCCGTCGGTTCCGGCCAAGTCGGTTCCCGAGTTCATCGCCTACGCCAAGGCCAATCCCCGCAAACTCAACATGGCGTCGGCGGGCACCGGCACCGGAAGCCACATTGCGGGCGAGCTGTTCAAGCTGATGGCCGGGGTGAACCTCGTGCACGTACCTTATCGCGGCGCGGGACCCGCGCTCACGGACCTGCTCGGCGGGCAGGTGCAGGTCTACTTCCCCAGCACGCCCGCATCGATAGAGTATATCAGGGCTGGCAGGCTGCGCGCGCTCGCGGTGACGGCCGAGACGCGCTTGGACGTACTGCCGGACATCCCGACCGTGGCTGAGTTTGTGCCGGGCTACGAAGCGAGTTTCTGGTTCGGCGTCGGCGTGCCGAAAGACACGCCTGCTGAGATCATCGAGACGCTCAACAAGGAGATCAATGCGGGGCTCGCCGATCCTAAGCTGAAGGCACGGATGGCCGATTTGGGTGGCGTACCGATGCCGATGGCGCCTGTCGGCTTTGGAAGGTTCATCACCGAAGAAACGGAGAAGTGGGGCAAGGTGGTGAAGTTTGTGGGCATCAAAGCGGATTGACCCGGCGGTCCGCGCGCCACGTTCCATAACGTTTCGATAGGCGAAAATGTCGGTTCATGGCACTTTTGAGACATCCACCGATGTCCGCTATACGGCCGCTTTCGGGGGTAATGCGGACGTTGACCTGAGGTCGTCGAAGGACCGACGCTGACCCAAAGCAGTCATAAGCCGTCGCCCCACCCGACGCGATACTAAGCATGACGGGTCGCTCGGATCGTCGTCTGCGGACGCCCCGTTTGTCGGGCGCCTGCTTCTGTTACATCCCAGTTCCTACGGCGAGCGCGCCGGGCCGATCTGCGGCGCGCGGACCGGCTTGGCCATGCCGTGGAAAACCGTAACGCCCTGGCCGCCGCATAGCGTCGAAAGCGCTTCCGGAGGCGTGTCGAAGCAGCTGTCGATGTGTTGCCAGTTGTTCATTACCCAGACGTCCCCTGCTGGGCCGACGGCGATGTCGGTTTGCATTTGCAGGCCGCCACCGGCGTACCCGCCAGGTGGCGAAATCTGATCGCCGGTCTTCATGCCGGGCGGGCATTTCTCCGTCTGAACGCCGCACAGATGCGCGATCCGGCCTGACGCACCGGCGAAGTTGGAGATCCAAAGATTGTCGTCGCCGTCCACGATCACGGCCCAGGGGCCAGGAAGACTCCCGCCGATGAACGGAGAGCCGGGCATTTCGCTGCCGTCCGGTCGGAGGAGCGAGATGCTACCACCGTCGGGACCCCCCTGCTGCTTGAACATGGTCCGCGCCAGGTACTCGTCGTAGTCACCGCCGCTCTTCAAGAGCTTCACGAACTCTTCCAGGGCGGCCTTACCTCGCGCGGAGCTGCCAAAACTGTTCGTGATCCAGACGTTGCCCCGGCTGTCGATGGCAAGGCCGCTGCCCTGGTAGCCAGCCTTGAAGGTTTGGATCTTGGTTGGGTCGGCGGCGGGAAAGCGCGTGACGAAGTCGCCGCCTCTATTTGTCACCCAGATCCGGTCCTGTTGGTCGATGCCCAGGTGGAACGGCGCCGAAAACGATTTGCACGGTTCATCACTGGAGCCCTCGCAAACGAGCTTGCCCTTGCTCAGATCGCCCTTAGGAAAGTAAACGAGCTGGCTCTTCGAGATTCCCACGGCCCAGACGTCTCCACTGGGTGTGACAATCACCCCCTGCATCAGACCGAACTTGCCGTCGAACGTAATGCCGTCTGGGGGCGTCAATGGCTTGCCGTTCTTGTCGAACACCGCGATCGATTTGCCGCCGTAGCTGGTGAGCCAGGCATTGTCCTTCGCGTCGACGGCCGCACCGAAGGTGCCGCCTTGCATTCCACCGCCAGTGAAGCCCGTGGTCATCGGCGAAAGCGGACGACCGTTCGGCGCGAACTTGGTGGCATTGCCCTGCCATAGCGTGTCCTGCCCCTGCCAACCGACGGTGAAGTTGTCGCCGACCCAAAGGTTGCCCTCGCTGTCGAACATCGCCTTGCCGCCCGCACGATACCCCCCGCCGTCGAACTTGAGCGGCAGCACCCAGGCGCTGGGCGCGAAGCTAAGGTATGGCATGAACGGAACAGCGCGCAGGTTCTTGCCGGGCGGAACGGGATAGAAATCGTTTAGCAAGGCGAACAGCTTGTCAGGCTGATACCAAGGATAGCGGGCGATCGACCGCGCGGCCGTCAGCGTATCGGTTGGGGCACTTCCGGTCGGGGGCTTGGCCGCCGCGAAGAGCTTGCTGCACGCATCAGCCGTCACGCGAGTGACGCAACCTGCAAGCAGGTCGGCCAGCGTGGCGAAGTTGGCCATTGTGGGCGTCTGGCCGCTGTTGAGCGGACCCTGAATGGCGTCCCCCCAACCACCGGTCGCGAGATCGACGAAGTTCGGCACATTGCCTGCGGCAATACGGAGGCTAAGCGCGGGACCCTTGATCGCGGTGCCGTCAATAAACTGATTGTGGGTCCACACCGATGCGACGGTGGTCATTTCATTGATGACAACCTTGGCCGGGGGCATGTTGCCCAGCACCGTCAACAGGGCGATGGCTGCATTGTCACCACTGCCCTTATTGACCGTGGCTTGGCCGCCTTTGGCAACCAAATACAGAACAACATCCCTGCCAGGAGTCGCTGGAGCTATCGCCGAATCTTGGTGACGGAAGGGATCAGGCGGCAGCGATTTGAGCTTGCGATCTGACAACCTCGATTCCGTCGGTGAACTTTATACCAAGGATGATTTTCGGCAACTGGTTGTGGCCATTGAGGCGA
>WNGF01001637.1_pt1 | contig 61454 bp, 65 predicted proteins | sample 5400641 | NCBI WGS metagenome assembly WNGF01 (sample SAMN13153371, study PRJNA577476) | soil metagenome | isolation source: 80 cm soil or saprolite under grassland replicate 2 | place: USA:California | collected 2016-06-15
CGACCTGGCGGGCGAGGTCGCCGGAAACCTCGGCGGCCTGGCGTAGTACGTCGTGCGGGTCGTCGCTGAGTCGTGGCAGCTGGATGGCCTCGTGCGCGATCCAGTCGAGCAGCTCGGCGGCGACGGTTGGCGCCGGGTAGCCGGCGAAGACACTGCACACCGGGCCGTCGAAGTCCAGCAGGATCCAGGCCGTCTGGCCGAGTAGGTGGGCCAGGCGGCCAGCGTGGTCGTGCTCGGTCACAGGCTGAACTCGCGGCCGATCGTGTTCCACACGCTGTCGAACCAGCGGCCGGCCTGCTCTACGTACTGGCTGCCGGTGCTGGCGTCGTCGTCGCTGATGGTGTGGTGGAACAGGACGGTGTCCTTGCCGCCCAGGTCGTAGGTGACGAGCTGGTGACCCTCGACGGTGAGCTTGTGCTCGTACACCGGGTAGAAGCCGAAGAACGCTTCCTGCCGGTTGATCAGGTAGAGCTTGAACAGCGGCACCGTGCGGTGGACGCGTACCTCGGCGGTCGCGTCCGCGACGAGACCCAGCTCGGCCAGCTCGCCGATCGAGTCGGAGATGGCCTGGGTGTGGCGCAGCATGATCCGGTGCATCCGCTCGCGTAGCGCCGGCTCGTCGCCCAGATCCTCGGCGCGGCACGGGATCGCCATCGGAACCGTCATGTCGGGGACCAGCATCCGGACGTGTAGCGACTCGGGCACCAGGCGGCCCGCGCGGATCTTGTCCAGCGGCTCCTGGAGCACGCCGTGCAGCGTCTCCCCGGAGAAGCCGGCGAAGTCTATCGAGACCTTGGCCTGCTCGAACGCGCGCTCGATGTGCGGGCGGACTCCGACCGGGCGCTCGGTGCGGGCGCGGACGAAGACGCCACTCCCCTGCCGGGAGATCACCAGACCCTCGTCACGCAGCAGCCGGATGGCCTGCTGGATGGTCATCCGGGCCACGCCGTAGGTCTTCGACAGCTCGTGGCCGGACGGCAGTTGGTCGCCGGGCGCGTACTTCTTCGTCAGGATGGCCGCCCGCAGCGCGTTGGCGACCTGCTGGTACGGCGGTCGCGGGTCGTCGGGATCGAGGCTCATGGGCCAAGGGTAGGGCTACCTGGCTAGCCCAGTAAAGATTTGCCTAGCCATCTCTTGACCTGCCTAGCCAACCTGTTCTAATCTCGACCTGCCTAGCCAACCTGGCCAGGCTACGAGTCGGAGGAGACAGGCTGTGGCGCTACAGGGTGGCCACCGGTTCGCGGTGGCGTTCGAGGACCTGTTCCCGCACGGGGCGTTCTGCATGAGCGTGGAGCCGGAGACGGACTTCGACCGGCGGGGGGCGGCGGACTCGCAGAAGCGGGACAAGGACACGGGCGAGCGGGTGTGGATCGCCCGGGTGATCGACGGTGATCCGGAGGCGGCCAAGCGCGGTCAGGCCGAGACGAAGGTGCGTCTGTTGGCGCCGCAGCAGCCGGTGCCGCCAGCGGCTACGGGTGGGTTCCCGTATCCGGCGGTGGAGTTCGACGGCTTGACGCTGACGCCGTGGGTGGACGGTGCCCGGTGCAAGGGACGGCAGCACACCAACGGCGAGTGCAAGGGGCGTACCGCGTTCTCGATCCGCGCTACCGCGATGCGCGCACCGGGCAGGGCCGCCAAGCCGGCGCCGTCGGCTCCGACCGGCGAGCGCGCCGCGTGAGAAGCCCACGCATGGCCGACGAGCCGGCTCCGGTGGCTGACGCGCGGGTGACCTGGGAGGGGCTGGCCGAGGAGTGCAAGCGGCTGACCGACCGGTTGGCCGAGCTGCAGCGGGTGTTGCGCGCAGCGTACGAGAAGTACGAGGCGGCCAAGGAGTCCGAGCGCGCGGCGTGGCACGAGTACCTGGGCGCGTTGCGTCAGGCGAGTTAGAGCCGGCGCCGGGGCGGGCCTGGATGGCCTCGCGGGGCGAACCGCCCGTCCCCGCGCCTTCCAAACCACTGGATTCCACTTGCATGGAAGGGGTTTGGCGTGTCCGAGAGTACGCGGACCGCGGGTGTCCGGGGCCGGTGCACAACCTGCCGGGGCCGGGCGGTGCTGGACGAGAACGGCGTATGCGGCTCGTGCGTGGGGCAGCTCGTGCTGCCGCTGCGGGGTGCAGGCGGGCGGTTCCTGCCCGGTGTGGACGCTGGTCGCAGAGGTGCGGCGTGAGTCGGCGGGCGATCGTGGACCGGCTGGCTGCGAGGCTCGGCTGGCAGTTGTGGGACCCGAACGGGGTGCCGGTGGTGTCGATCACGATCACCCACATCGGGGACTTGTGGAATCCGGCGCATCTGGTGTTGACGGCCCGGCAGGCGTGGTGGTTGGGCGCATCGGCTCGGCATGCCGGGCCCGGCCGGTATGGACGACCCGGACGTCTACCTTCCCGACGATCCCGGCGACAGTCCCGGGCCGGGAGAGAACGGCGGCGAGGCCGAGGAGCGCGGCCACACGGATGAGGGAGAGCCGCGATGATCGGGCACGCGAAGGTCAAGCCGCAGCCGGTGACGGTGGTGGACACATCCCGGGAGTGGTGGCAGGTCCTGGTGATCCTGCTGTTCCGCGCGGCGGTCGTGGCGGTGCGGCTGCTGTGGCGGGCGGCCGGACCGCGACCACCGACGCCGAGCGTGCGCACGTCGCCCGGCTGACCGCCGCGTTGCGGTACGAACCGTGCGCACCGACCTGCGCGAACTGGCTCCTCTACGGCGTCCAGCCGCGCAACCTCCGCCCGGGCCTGTGGCCGGGGTGCTGCCGGGGTAAGGCGCACCGCCCCGACAATCTCGGGTACGGGGGCCGGCGGGTGCTGGTCTCCCGGAAGTGGTCCGGCAAGAACCTGGCCGACCACCGCGCCGACCGGCGGGCGTTCGTGCTGTCCGTGCTCGGCCACGACATCGAAGACCACGACCGGGCCGACCAGCAGGCCGGGCGGTACGCGTGGGAACCGGCCCGACCCACCGACCCGGACGTGCCGCCGCTCACGCACTGCTCATGCACGCCATCGCCCAACGGGCCGCCTGGCGCGAGCAATACCGCGCGGCCAGAGCCGCCGACCCACCCGAAGTTTCGGCAACCGCGGCGGCCGCCGCATGAGGAGGGACCCATGCCCGCGATTCGCGTCTCCGTCTCCATCCGGCCCGATGAGGAGACCGCCGTTGTCTGCCACATCTACCCCGACCGGCCACCCATCCTGGCGATCTTCGCCGACCGGCACACCTTCACCATCGGCGGCGAAACCACCGCCGGCGCCGCCCAAATGGTCACGTTCGCCAACGCGCTGTTCGCCGCCGCGCACCGCTACCTCGACGCCGTACGCACCAGAGCCGGCCAGGACCCGCCCGACGACGCACCCCGCATGTTCCCGCACCACCCCACCCGCTGACCGCCCACCGGGGGCCCGCAACTTTCGGCAACTCACCACGGGAGGACCAATGGACCGGCTCCACACCGTCGAGCAAGCCGCCGAACGCCTCAACACGACCGAACGGTTCGTCCGCCGACTCGTCACCGAGCGCCGCATCCCGTTCCACAAGGTCGGCCGGCACATCCGCATCACCGAAGCCGACATCGTGCGGTTCCTCCATGAGCACAGGGTCGAGGTTGTCGAGCTGACCTGGGGCGACCGGACCGGGGTGGCCTGATGGCGAACAAGGACGGCCGCCGCCGGTTCGGCTGGGTGCGGAAGCTGCCATCCGGACGCATCCAGGCGAGCTACCTCGGCCCGGACGGCGTCCGCCGGTATGCGCCCAACACGTTTGAGAGCCTGGCCTCGGCGAACCGGTGGCTCACGCTGACAGAGGCCGAGATCATCAGGGGCGAGTGGATGGCGCCCGAAGCTGGCCGGGTCGAGCTGACCGCCTACGCCGAGCGCTGGATCAAGGAGCGGAGGCTCGCACCGCGGACCCGTGAGCTGTACGACGGGCTGTTCCGGCTGCACGTCCAGCCCTACCAACTGCTCTTCCTCGGTGTGCCGTAAGTCGTGGAAGTGGAAGCCGTCCGGCAGGCCGGCCTTGATCTGGCGGCGTCAACCGCGCCTCTACGCGCGAGCTGATGCACCGCATGGGCCACTCCACGATGCAGGCGGCGTTGATCTACCAGCACGCCACGAGGGAGAGGGAGCGGGAGATCGCGGCGGCGCTGAGCAAGCGGGTTCGGAGCCGGCTCGCGGGCGGTAGCGAGACGGCGGACGACCAGGGGCAGACGGACGGCGAGAGCCGCACGGACGACGGCGACGAGGGCTCTGCCGGGGTGCTCGCCAGAGTCGGCTAATCGCACGCTAATCGCACACGGAAGGGGTGCCATCCTCCCGAGAGAGGGTGACACCCCTTCTGACCTGCTGAGCGGGTGAGGGGAATCGAACCCCCACTGTCAGCTTGGGAAGCTGATGTTCTGCCATTGAACTACACCCGCGTGCGCGGCTGACACTCTACCGTACGGCGTTGCTAGGGTCCGAGGATGCTGCTGTCCGACCGGGAGATCAAGAAGGAGGTCGCCGACCGGCGCCTCGTGCTCGAGCCGTACGACGAGGTGATGATCCAGCCCTCGAGCGTGGACGTGCGGCTCGACCGTTACTTCAGGGTGTTCGACAACTCGAAGTACACGCACATCGACCCGGCCGTCCGGCAGGATGATCTGACCACGCTGGTCGAGCCGCAGGGGGACGACCCGTTCGTGCTGCATCCTGGCGAGTTCGTCCTCGGGTCCACGCTCGAGGTGGTGACCCTGCCGGATGATCTTGCCGGCCGGCTGGAGGGCAAGTCGAGCCTGGGCCGGCTCGGGCTGCTCACCCACTCCACCGCGGGCTGGATCGACCCCGGGTTCACCGGGCACATCACCCTCGAACTGTCCAACGTGGCCAACCTGCCGATCACGCTGTGGCCGGGCATGAAGATCGGGCAACTGTGCCTGTTCCGGCTGGCCAGCCCGGCGGAGCACCCGTACGGCTCGGCGGTCCACGGCTCGCGGTACCAGGGGCAGCGCGGACCCACCCCGTCCCGGTCGTGGCAGAACTTCCGCCGCTGGCCCACCACCGGCGACTGACGACGGACCGGGTCAGCGGACCGCGAGCGGCACCTGGGCGACCTGCACGTACCGTTCCCCATCCTTCTCGAACAGCCGCACGAAGTGCTGCCCCACCACCGGCGGGGCGTCGAAACCCAGCCCGGCGCCCTCGCAGTTCGCCATCCGGAACGCCCGCGGGGTGACCGCGGTACCCGAATCGACCTGCACCGGGACACCCGTGCCGCCGGTCACCGCCGAGGAGTCCACGGCGAGTACGTAGTCGAACCCGTCCGGCCCGGTGGCCTTCCACTGGATGGTGGCCCCGGCCGGCACCGAGTACGACGACAGGGCGATGCCGGGCCTGGTGCAGCTCACGTCGATGTGCACCCCGCCGACCGTAGGCAGCAGGCCCAGTGCGCCCGCCACCAGGAACGCGATCACCGCCCACACCATCCACATGCCGCCCCGCTTGCGCCGCGGCACCGGGTCGAACGCCAGCGCGCGCTGGTCGTTGATGTCCCGCGCGAACGCCCGCCGGGTGCGCTCGTTGGCGTCGGCGAGTTCCTTGTCGCGGCGTGGCGGGCGGGCACTGAACATGCAGCCCAGTGTGCCTGATCCGAGGCCGCCTGGAGCGCCCGCCCGCAGCGCCGCCCGGAGCGCCGCCGGTACCGCCCGCCGCCGGGGCACACCGCCGAGCGCATCACCGGGCACATCACCGGGCGCATCGCAGGGCGCATCGCAGGGCGCATCGCAGGGCGCATCGCAGGGCTCATCGCAGGGCTCATCGCAGGGCTCATCGCAGGGCTCATCGCAGGGCTCATCGCGGGGCACCACGGCAGGGCTCATCGCGAGGACCGATGGCGCCGGCCCCACCCCCCGGCGGGCCGGCACCGTCGAGTCACAAGAGTCAGGCGCGGGCGACCAGATACCGGAAGACGTTGCCCATCCGGTAACTCCCGTCGCGGTGCCGGCTGCGGGCCAGCGCCCCGGCGATGGACTCGGCGGCGGCCTGCCGCCCGACGTATGCAATCGCCCGTTGCGCCGGGCCGGTCGACAGCTGCGCACGGATGGCCACGTCGAGGTTGCGGTACCCGAACGTGACCGCCATCTCGTGCACCACTTCCGGCGCCAGCCCGGCCTCGGTGGCCACCGCCTCGAGTGCGCCCGGCCTGGCCAGCGAGAACGTGCCGGGCGTACCCGGGGTGGCCGGCGGCAGCAGCGCGACGACGGCGTCGAGCACCGCCCGGCTCTCGCAACGGTCCGGTTCGGCCCAGGCCAGCACGGCGACCGGAGCGTCGCGGCGGGCCACCCGGCGCAGCTCACGCAGCGCCACCACCGGGTCGTCCGCGTACGGCACCGAGTCGAATGCCGTCACCGCGTCGAACACGCTGTCGTCGAACGGGAGCTGCTCCAGGTCGCCGTGCCGGATGTCGGTGTGCGGCAGCCGTTCCCAGGCGATCGAGAGCATGCCGGCGGCCGCGTCGAGTCCGGTCGGCCGGGCGCCGCGCTTGGTGGCGAGCTGCATGGCCAGCCCGGCGCCGCAGCCGGCGTCCAGCAGGTGCATGTCCTGGTCAAGGGCGATGGCGTCGAAGACGGCGCCGTAGCACGGCGTCATCGTGGGTTCCTGGTTGTCCGCCCACTCGCGGGCGGCTCCACCCCACAGCCTGCCCTGCACCGCCCCGGACCCCATGGTCCGATCCTGCTTGTCCGCCCATGGCGGGCGCATCGGGAGTGATCCCTATCGCGTGCCTTAGACGCCTCATTTTGCGCACCGCAGGACACCGGCCTTGGTCGATGACGGCGGGTGGAACACACTGGGTGGGCAGTCTGGGTCCGGTGGCGGGCCGGGCCGGCAGGCTTGCAACGGGTTTCGGGGATGCGAGATGGGCGTCTGTCCGTCGTGCCGGGTGCGACATGGCCCTTACACCTGCGCGCAGTACCAGCGGCTCAGGGAGGCGGAGAACGCCGCCGATGAAGATCGCGCGGCCGCGCGCCGCGCCTCGGTCTCCGAGGGCGACGGGAAGGTCGAGCGTCGCAGGCTCCGGCGGCGGCTACGCAGGCGGCCGCGACCGACGTGACAGCACAGAAGCCGCCGCGACCGACGTGACCGCGACAGAAGCGGCCGCCGCCGACCTGAACGCATAGAGGCGGCGGCGGGCGGGATGTCGCCCCACCCGCCGCGGCGGCCGTGCTCAGACGTGCAGCAGCCGGTTGAAGAGCGACCGGTAACGCTGCAGCATCAGCCGCAGGTCCTCGGTCGAGACGTCCTGGCCACGGCTCCACTGGTGCTCCATGGAGTCGCGCTCGGTGGCGAACCGCCGCTCCACCTGCTGGATCACCTGCTGGACGAGCTCGTCCGCGGCCTGCAGTGCCTTGCGCGGGTCGTCGACGAACCCGACCTGCACCTCCTGCCACTGGACCATCAGTGCGTGCGCGTCGTCGACCAGCCCCGGCTCGCGGCTGTCCGTGGGCGTGGCGCCTACGGTGGCGCCCCGGTCGAGGTCGGCGGCGGCACCGCGGTCGCGGGACAGGTCCGCCTCGTCCCGGCGGAACGCGTCGGCATCGTCCCGCCGGAACGCGTCGGCGTCGTTCCGGCCGGTCACATTGGCATCGTCGCCGCGGGACACGTCGGCATCGCCCTGCCGGAAGGTGGCGGCATCCTCCCGCACGGACACGTCGGCGTCGTTCCGGCCGGTCACATCGGTGCCGCCGCTGCCGGTCACATCGGTGCCACCCGGGCCGGAGACGTCGGTGCCGGCACGGTCCGGGTACGCCACCGCGTCGGATTCGACCGCACCGGTCTGCGCCTCGTCGGCGTACCGCGGATCGGTGTAGCCCGCGTCGGCACGGCCCTGCTCCTGGTCCTGTAGCTCGGCGGGGTACCGGGTGGTCGCCTCCGCCTCGTCGCGCTCGCCCCGCTGGCGGTCGTAGTCAGAGACCTCAGTCATCGGGCATCACTCCTGGGTGCATGCTGCCGGCGACCGTGGCGCGGGGCGGTGTCGGCGTCGTTGGAGTCGAGCAGTTCAGCGAACAGCTCGCGGTAGTGCACGAACGCGATCCGCTGGTCCTCGGTGGTGACATCACCCGGGCTGCGGGTCTCCACCTCGTGCGCGCCGCGGTAGTGGCTCACCACGGTCGGGTGGTCCACCGCGATCAGTTCGGCGCGGCTGTCGAAGTCGTCCACCGGGTAGCCGCGGTCCCGCATCACCTGGCCGACCAGCCGGCTCGCCGACTCCAGTGCCGCCTGCGGCTGGTCCACGAACTGCGCCTGCACCTGGTTCCACGCGTCCACGTAGCGTTCCCGCGTCTCGGGGTCCAGCGGCCGGATTTCCAGCCTGTCGCGCTGCCGGGCGAGGTCGTGCATCTCGCGCTCGGCCTGCCTGCGGTCCCCGCTGTCCTCGATGCGCCGCTCGTATTCCGGTCCGAACCGCTCCCGTAGCCGACGCCGTCTAGCCTGTTGCATCCCGACGATCAGCACGAGGGCGATCACGACCAGTACGATCACGATCACGGCGACAACGGTTCCGTTCATGTTTCGCCTCCTCGTTGTCGGCGAAGACGTACCCGGCGGCCACCTGCGGAAACGGGGAGTCCCGCCGCAAAATCCGAAACTCGGACCGCACAGCGGCAAACCGGGACAGCGAAACGGTCAGTCGGCGGCGGCCTGCGGCTCGCCCCCGCTGGCCAGCGACCGGTGCAGGATCTGCGCCACGTCGAGCACCGCGACCTCCTCGCGTGCCGCGCCCTCCTGCTTCTTCTGGGTCACCGCGTCGGAGAGCATGACCATGCAGTACGGGCAGGCCGTGGAGATCACATCCGGGTCGAGGGCCAGCGCCTCCTCGGTGCGCTCGATGTTGATCCGCTTGCCGATCTTCTCCTCCATCCACATGCGTGCGCCGCCGGCGCCGCAGCAGAAGCCGCGGTCGCGGCACCGGTGCATCTCCTCCGAACGCAGGCCGGGGATGGTGGCCAGCACCTCGCGTGGCGGTGCGTACACCTCGTTGTGCCGGCCGAGGTAGCAGGGGTCGTGGTAGGTGACCTTCTGGTCGACGGGCTGCACCGGCACCAGCCGACCCTCCTCCACCAGCCGGGCCAGCAACTGGGTGTGGTGCACCACCCGGTACTCGCCGCCGAGTTGCGGATACTCCTTGGACAGCGTGTTGAAGCAGTGCGGGCAGGTCGCCACGATCTTCTTCGCCCCGACCGAGTTCAGCGTCTCGACGTTTGCCTGGGCCAGCATCTGGAACACGAACTCGTTGCCCAGCCGCCGGGCCGGGTCGCCGGTGCACGACTCGTTGCGGCCCAGGATCGCGAACGACACGCCCGCGGTGTGCAGCAGGTCGGCGACCGCCCGGGTGACCTTCTTGGACCGGTCCTCCAGGGCGCCCGCGCAGCCGACCCAGAACAGGTACTCCACGTCGTCCGGGATCGCCGAGCCCGGCTCGACCCGCGGCACCTCGAAGCCGAGGCCCTGGGTCCAGTCCTCGCGGGCGGTGGCGTTCATGCCCCACGGGTTGGCCTTGTTCTCCAGGTTCCGGAGCATCACGCCGGCCTCGGACGGGAACGAGGACTCGATCAGCACCTGGTACCGCCGCATGTCCACGATGTGGTCCACGTGCTCGATGTCCACCGGGCACTGCTCCACACATGCGCCGCAGGTGGTGCACGACCACAGCACGTCCGGGTCGATCACGCCGCCCTGCTCCTCGGTGCCCACCAGCGGGCGCACCGCCTGCTCCGGCCCCGACCCGGGCACCCGGCCGAAGCCGGACTCCGGCACCCCGCGGACGCCGTGCCCGCCGGAGGCGTCCGAGCCGCCCTTCGGCTCGATGGAGCCCTCCTCGGGCACCGCCCGGCCACCGATAAGGTACGGCGCCTTGGCGAACAGGTGGTCCCGCAGATCCATGATCACGAGCTTCGGGGACAGTGGCTTGCCGGTGTTCCACGCCGGGCACTGGCTCTGGCAGCGGCCGCACTCGGTGCAGGTGGCGAAGTCGAGGTACCCCTTCCAGGTGAAGTCCTCCACCTTGCCGCGCCCGAAGATGTCGTCGTCCTTGGGGTCCTCGAAGTTGATCGGCTCGCCCCGGGACTCCATCGGCAGCAGCGCGCCGAGAGCCTTCGGCAGCCGCTTGGTGGTGACGTTGATCGGGGCGGTGCCGATGTGCAGGTGCTTGGAGTACACGACGATCACCGCGAACGCCAGGACCACCGCGATCTGACCGAGGACGAACACCGTCTCGATCACGTCGTTGGCGGTGCTGCCCAGCGGGTGCAGTGCCTTGGCCACCAGGTACGAGGCGAACGCCCACCTGCTCTGGCCGAACGGGAAGTTGCCGGTGTTCACCTGGGCGCCGCGGTACAGCAGCAGCGTGACGATCACAGCGGTGATCATCCCGAGGATCACCCAGGCCGGGCCGGTGTGCGAGCCGTAGAACCGGGACGCGCGCTGCTGCCGGGCCGGCGCCTGCCGGATGCGCATCACCGTGAACGCCGCCAGGGCGACCAGCACGGCGGTGGCCAGGGCGTCCTCGAGGAACCCGAGCACCTGCCAGCGGCCGATCAGCGGGATGTGGAAGTCGCGCCAGACCAGGGCCCCGTACGACTCGATGATCGTCAGGAACAGGATCACGAAGCCCCAGAAGGTGAAGAAGTGCGCCAGCCCCGGGCCGGTCCAGCGCAGCAGCCTGCGCTGCCCGAACACCTCCGCCAGGTCGGTCCGCACCCGGGCCGGCACATTGTCGGTGCGACCGTGCTGCGGCTGACCGGAGCGGATCAGCCGGTACAGCCACCACACCCGCCGACCCACGATCGCGAGCGCGACCACGGTCATCAGCACGCCGATCACAATCCGCAGGGCCACGGCTCCTCCTGTCGTCGCGACGACCCGGGCAGCCTATCGCCTGGTACTGACCGGTAGCTTGCGCTGTGGGCGGCGCCACGACGCAGGCGTTCCACCCTCCTTCGCCCCTATGTGTCAGGCGGAGCGGATGCTACAACCACCGGAGTGCCTGACAGGCGACAGCGCCAGACGGGGAGCGACCCAATGACGGAGGCCCAACCGATCCGGATCCCGATGGAGATCTCCAGACCGCTGCCCGATTTCCCTCTGGTGGTGCGCGGCTACGACCGGCGCCATGTGGACGAGTACATCAGCCGGCTGGAGCAGGAGCTCGCCGAACTGGCCTGGCAGCGGGACGTGCTCGACGCCGAGCGCCAGCAGGTGCGTGCCGCCCGGGAGGAGGTCGCCGCCGAGCGGGCCGCCTGGGAGGAGCAGAAGGCGACCTGGCAGCCGTCGTTCGCGGCGCTGGGCGAGCGGGTGAACGAGATCCTGTCGATGTCCCAGCAGGAGGCCGAGCAGCTACGCGCCCGGACGGCGCGCGAGTGTGAGCAGGAGCGTCGCAAGGTGGAGCAGGACGCCGCCAAGATCCGCGAGGCGTTCACCGCGGAGAGCGCGCAGACCAAGGCCGAACTGCGGCGCGACCTGGACCTGTCCAGGCGCGAGGCGGAGGCCGAGGCGGCCCAGATCCTGCACAACGCCCGGACCGAGGCGGAGAGCCTGGTGGAGGCGGCCCGGCATGAGGCGGACGGGATCCGGATCCGCGCCCAGGAGATCCTCGCCGCGGCCCGCCAGGAGCGGACCAAGCTGGCGCTGCAACTGTCCGAGGTGGCCGACCGGTTGCGGTCGGCGCAGCAGTCCCTGGCCGACGCGGGCGAGTCCCCGGCCGCCCCGCCGCCCCCGCGCATCGTGGTGCACATCGACGCCATGGACGACTGACACACCCGACGCCGCCCGCCTGCGACCCGGAACGGTACGCGGCAGGCAACGACGGCCGCCGCCCCGTGACGGGGGCGACGGCCGCCTGGTGCGAGGTTCAGGCCGCGGCCAGAACCGGGGCGCGCTCCGCGGCCGGCTCGGCGACCGCCGACCCCGGCGCGGGAATGATCAGCCCGATCAGAGCGGCGCCGGCGAGCACCGCGCAGCCGACCCACAGCGCCGGCAGCAGGCCGTCCACGAACGCCTGCCCGCTGGTGAAGCCGCCGCTGGCCGAGAACACCGAGGACAGCACCGCGATGCCGAGCACCGTGCCGAGTTGGCGCACCGCGTTGCTGGCACCCGACGCCGCGCCCTCCAGCGCCGGCTCCACGAACCCGAGCACCAGCCGGGCCACCGGCGCGAAGAACAGCCCCATCCCGGTGCCGGCCAGCACGAACCCGGGGATCAGCGCCGGGTACGACACGTCCACCGTGGTCACGGTGGCCACCCAGGCCAGCCCGGCGGCCTGCAGCACCAGCCCGGCGATGACCAGCCGGTGCGGCCCGACCCGGTCGGAGATCGCCCCGGCCAGCGGCGCCGCGAACACCGGCATCGCGGTCCACGGCAGGGTGCGCAGCCCGGCCTCCAGCGGCGAGTAGCCCTGCACGCCCTGCAGGAACTGGGCCAGCAGGAACACCGAGCCGAACATCCCGAACGACATCGCCAGCGCGGCCACGTTGGTCGCGGTGAACCCGCGGCTGGCGAACATCCGCAGCGGCAGCGCCGGGGCGCTGGCCCGCCGTTCCCAGGCGACGAACGCGACCAGCAGCGCGGCGCCGCCGGCCAGCCCGGCCAGTACCGTCGGGCTGGTCCAGCCGTGGCCGTTGCCGCGCACCAGGCCGAGCACGACGCCGAACAGCCCGGCGGTGGCCAGCGCGGTGCCGACCAGGTCCAGCCGGGCGGCCGGCCCGCGGCTCTCCGCCAGCTTCAGCGCGGCCAGCGGCAGCAGCAGCGCACCGATCGGCACGTTGATCCAGAAGATCCACTGCCACGAGGCGCCCTCGGTGATCGCCCCGCCGATGACCGGGCCCAGCGCAACGGCCAGGCCGCTCATCGCGCTCCACGCGCCGAACGCCAGCCCGCGCCGCTCCCGCGGCACCGCGCCGGCCAGCAGGGTCAGCGTCAGCGGGGTGACCACGGCGGCGCCCAGCCCCTGCACCGCCCGCGCCGCCACCAGCACCCCGATGTTCGGCGCCAGCGCGGCCACCGCGGAGGACGCGGTGAACACGGTCAGCCCCGCCAGCAGCAGCCGTCGCCGCCCGTACCGGTCACCGAGCGCGGCGCCGGTCAGCAGGCAGACCGCGAAGGTGAGGGTGTACGCGTTCACCGTCCACTCCAGGCCCTCCAGCCCGGTGCCAAGGTCCCGGCGGATGGACGGCAGGGCGTTGGTCACCACCAGGCTGTCCAGCGAGACCATGAACAGCGCGATGCCGGTGATGACGAACGTCCACAGTGGACGCCCCCGGTTCGTCGTGGTCGCCATCGTTCTCTCCTCCAGATAGTTATCAGTCACTAAGTTCTCGGGGCGAGCGCCGGGGTACGGCCGGCGCCGCCGCTCAGGACGGGGTCAGGCGGTCGCGGGTACCGGCGGGTCGAACCGCGCCGCGAGGATCTCCGCGAACTGCTCCTTCGCGCGCGGCAGGTCCAGCGCCGCAGCCACGTTCAGGAACATGCCGGTGGTGAAGAACTGCATCAGCTCCAGCGAGCCGGCTCCGGTCAGCTCCTCGGCCAGCGCCGCCAGCCGGCGGAACCGGTCGCGGCTGACCTGCCGGATCTCCTCGTCCTGGCAGGCGGCCGCCCAGATCTGGAGCTGCATGGTGAGCATCTGCCGGTCGTCGAGGAGGCCGTTGTACGCCTTTCCCATGGCGTGCAGCGCATCCTCGCCGACCTTGCCCTCGGCGGCCTCCCGGAACGCCGCCTCCACCCGGTTGAAGCAGCGCTCGGCGGCGGCCAGGAAGATCGCCTTCTTGGTCGGGAACAGCCGGAACAGGTATGGCTGCGAGACACCGACCCGGCGGGCGATCGCCTCCGTGCTGGTGCCGTGCAGGCCACCTTCGGCGAACTCGGCGACCGCCGCGCGGATCACCGTCTCGCGTCGCTCCTGCGCGCTCATTCTCGCTGCCATGCCACTAAGGTAGTGGTCACTAACTAACTAGTCAAGAGGCTTCCTACGCCCGCCGGAAGGGCCTCGCTGTGACGCGCGTCACAGCCCGGTGGGGAAATCGCGATCTCGTCCGCTCGTTGTCATTTGCAGAAACCTGAGTCACCATGACTCAGGTCTATTGACACAGAACGCTGCCGGAGCAAGCATGCTCCTGGCAGGGTGTTCGACGTACTGAAGATCCGACGTACGAAAGATCCCACGAAACCAAAGATCACAGAGCTGAGAGGTCTGGCATGGCACGAGCGGTCGGTATCGACCTCGGCACCACGAACTCCGTCGTCGCCGTCCTGGAGGGCGGCGAGCCCACGGTGATCGCCAACGCCGAGGGTTCGCGGACGACGCCGTCGGTGGTGGCGTTCGCCAAGAACGGCGAGGTGTTGGTAGGCGAGGTCGCCAAGCGCCAGGCGGTCACCAACCCGGACCGCACGATCCGGTCGGTCAAGCGGCACATGGGCACCGACTGGTCCGTCGACATCGACGGCAAGAAGTACACCGCGCAGGAGATCAGCGCCCGGGTGCTGGGCAAGCTGAAGCGGGACGCGGAGACGTACCTGGGCGAGGAGATCACCGACGCGGTGGTCACCACCCCGGCGTACTTCTCCGACCACCAGCGGCAGGCCACCAAGGAGGCCGGCCAGATCGCCGGCCTGAACGTGCTGCGGATCATCAACGAGCCCACCGCGGCGGCGCTGGCCTACGGGCTGGACAAGGCGGAGAAGGAGCAGCGGATCCTGGTCTTCGACCTCGGCGGCGGCACCTTCGACGTGTCCCTGCTGGAGATCGGCGACGGGGTCATCGAGGTGAAGGCCACCTCCGGTGACAACCACCTCGGCGGCGACGACTGGGACGAGCGGATCGTCGCGCACCTGACCAAGACGTTCAACGGGCAGTACGGCATCGACCTGGCCAAGGACAAGATGGCCATGCAGCGGCTGCGCGAGGCGGCCGAGAAGGCCAAGATCGAGCTGTCCGCGTCGCAGTCCACCAACATCAACCTGCCGTACATCACGGCCGGCGCCGACGGCCCGCTGCACCTGGACGTGCCGCTGTCCCGGGCGGAGTTCCAGCGGATGACGCAGGACCTGCTCGACCGGTGCAAGGGCCCGTTCCAGCAGGTGATCAAGGACGCCAGCATCACCGTCGGGCAGATCGACAGCGTGATCATGGTCGGCGGCTCGACCCGGATGCCCGCCGTCACCGAGCTGGTCAAGGAGATGACCGGCGGCAAGGAGCCGAACAAGGGCGTCAACCCGGACGAGGTCGTCGCCGTCGGCGCCAGCCTGCAGGCCGGTGTGCTCAAGGGCGAGGTCAAGGACGTCCTGCTGCTTGACGTGACCCCGCTGTCGCTGGGCATCGAGACCAAGGGCGGCATCTTCACCAAGCTGATCGAGCGCAACACCACCATCCCGACCAAGCGGTCGGAGATCTTCACCACGGCCGAGAGCAACCAGCCGTCGGTGCAGATCCAGGTGTTCCAGGGTGAGCGGGAGATCGCGGCCTACAACAAGAAGCTCGGCATGTTCGAGCTGACCGGCATCCCGCCGGCGCCGCAGGGCGTGCCGCAGATCGAGGTCACCTTCGACATCGACGCCAACGGCATCGTGCACGTGTCGGCCAAGGACCTTGCCACCGGCAAGCAGCAGGGCATGCAGATCACCGGCGGCTCGGCGCTCAGCAGGGACGAGATCGACCGGATGATGCGCGACGCAGAGGCGCACGCCGAGGAGGACCGCAAGCGCCGCGAGGAGGCGGAGGTCCGCAACACCGCCGACGCGCTGCTCTTCCAGACGGAGCGGTTCCTCGCCGAGAACGGCGAGAAGATCCCGGCCGAGAAGAAGACCGAGCTCGAGGAGGCCATGGGCGAGCTGCGGGCCAGCCTGGGCGGCGCCGACACCAACGCGATCAAGGCGGCGCACGAGAAGGTCGCCAAGGTCTCGCAGGAGATCGGTGGCGCGATGTACGCGCAGGCGCAGGCGGACGCGGCGGCGGCCGGCGGTCCGGGCGGTCCGGGCGGTCCGGGCGGCTTCGGTGCCGGCGGTCCCGGTGCCGGCGCGACCGGCGCCAAGGCCGACGACGACGTGGTGGACGCCGAGATCGTCGACGAGACCGGTGAGGGTACGACCAAGTGAAAGAGCGGGACGAGCGCAACGACGAGACGCAGCGGGTGGTGATCCGGGACAAGCGCCGGATCGATCCGGTGACCGGCGCGGCTCGTACTCCGACCGCCGACCAGGTCTGGACGCCGCCCGGTGTGGCCAGGGCAGACGTGGGGGCCGACCCCGCGGCGACCGGCACCGGCGGCGGTCGGCCGGGCGGCGGCCAGCCGGGCGGCGGCCAGCCGGGCGGCGGCCAGCCGGGGGGCGACGCCGCGACCTGGCGCGCCGACCAGGCGCCGGAGCAGATGGAGGATCCACGGGTGGCCGACCTGACGGCGCAGCTCTCCGAGCGGACCAGCGACCTGCAGCGGATCACCGCGGAGTACGCCAACTACCGCAAGCGGGTGGACCGGGACCGGGCCCTGGTGGCGGACGCCGCGACCGGTGTGGTGCTGGCCGGGCTGCTGCCGGTGCTGGACAACCTGGACCGCGCCCGCGAGCACGGCGACCTGACCGGGGCGTTCAAGGCGGTGGCCGACCAGCTCGAGACGGTGCTGGGCAAGCTCGGCCTGACCCCGGTGGGCGAGCCGGGCGACCGGTTCGACCCGACGCTGCACGAGGCGGTCAGCCACATGACCAGTCCGGATGTCACCGAGCCGACCTGCGTCGCGTTCTTCCGCCGCGGCTACGCGTACCGCGACCGGCTGCTCCGGCCGGCCCTGGTGGCGGTGGCAGACCCGGCGGAGCCGGACGACGCGACACGGTGGGCGGAGCCCGAGGACGTGACCCGGTCGGCGGAGCCGGAGGGCGCGACACGGTGGGCGGAGCCCGACGACGTGACCCGGTCGGCGGAGCCGGACAGCGCGGCACGGTCGGCCGAGTCGGAGGGCCCGACTCGGTGGGCGGCGCCGGAGGGCGCGGCCCGGTCGGCGGAGCCGGACAGCGCGGCACGGTCGGCCGAGTCGGAGGGCCCGACTCGGTGGGCGGCGCCGGAGGGCGCGGCCCGGTCGGCGGAGCGGACAGCGCGGCACGGTCGGCCGAGTCGGCCGGCCGGGATGCGCCCGGCGAGAACGGTGCCGCGGCCGATGCGCCCGGCGACGGGTCCTAGAGACCGGTTGAAGGGCACCTGTCAACCGTCGACAGGTGCCCTCTCAACCTGCGTGGGAGAGCGGAAGGGGGACGCCCGGTGAGCATGCGTGACTACGTGGAGAAGGACTTCTACAAGACGCTGGGAGTCCCCAAGGACGCGTCCGGCGACGCGATCAAGAAGGCGTACCGCAAACTGGCCCGCGAGCTGCACCCGGACAAGAACCCGGGCGACGTCAAGGCCGAGCAGCGGTTCAAGGACGTCTCCGAGGCGTACGACGTGCTCTCCGACGAGAAGAAGCGGCGGGAGTACGACGAGGCGCGGTCGCTGTTCGGCGCCGGCGGCCTGCGGATGGGCGGTGGCGGTGGCTCGCCGTTCGACCTGGGCGACGTGTTCGGCGGCGCCGGGGACCGGCTGGGCGACCTGTTCGGCGGCCTGTTCACCGGCGGGACGCCCCGGGCCGGCCGGCGGGCCGGCAGCGCCCGGATGCGTGCCACCGGCGTCCGCGGGCACGACGTGGAGACCGAGGCCACGCTGGACTTCGCCGAGGCCGTGCGCGGGGTGACCGTGCCGCTGCGGCTGTCCAGCCCCGGCACCTGCGCGACCTGCTTCGGCACCGGAGCCAGGCCGGGCACGGCACCGCGGGAGTGCCCGCGGTGCCTCGGTACCGGGCTGACCACCCGCAACCAGGGCGCGTTCGCGTTCTCCGAGCCGTGCAAGGACTGCCGTGGTACCGGCCGGATCGTGGACGAGCCGTGCCCCGACTGCGGCGGCACCGGGGCGACCATGCAGAGCCGCACCATCACGGTGCGCATCCCGGCGGGGGTCTCCGACGGGCAGCGGATCCGGATCGCCGGCCGGGGTGCGCCGGCGGAGTACGGTGGCCCGTCCGGTGACCTGTACGTGGTGGTCCACGTGCGGCCGCACGAGCTGTTCGGCCGCAAGGGCCACGACCTGACCCTGACGGTGCCGGTCAGTTTCCCCGAGGCGGTGCTCGGGACCACGGTGCGGGTCCCCACGCTGGACGGCGCGGTGACGCTGAAGGTTCCGCCGGGCACCCAGAGCGGCAAGACGTTCCGGGTCCGCGGCAAGGGCGTGACCAGGAGGGACGGCGCCGGCGACCTGCTGGTCACCGTGGAGGTGGCGGTGCCGGCCAACCTGACCGCGGACGCCCGGGAGGCGCTGGAGAAGTACGCCGCCGCGCAGCCCGACGACCCGCGCCCGCACATCACCGCCCGGACGAAGGGATGACCGGTGATGCCCGACATGAACTATCCGTCCGAGGACGCCCCGGTGTTCGTGATCTCGGTGGCCGCCGAGTTGGCCGGGATGCACCCGCAGACCCTGCGCCAGTACGACCGGCTCGGCCTGGTCAGCCCCGGGCGCTCCCCCGGCGGCGGCCGCCGGTACAGCCTGCGGGACGTGGCGCTGCTGCGGGAGGTGTCCCGGCTGTCCGCGGAGGGGGTCGGCCTGGCCGGCATCAAGCGGATCGTGGAGCTCGAGTCGGTGATCGCGGACCTGAACGACGAGATCGACCGGCTCAAGCGGCGGGTCGCCGACCTGCTCGACCAACTGCACCTGGCGCAGCACCGGCCGAGCCTGCTGCCCGCGGTGCGCTTCCCCCGCCCCTACTGACGCCACCCCATGACGCGGCGGTCATCGACCTGGCGGGGCAACTGGAGACTGACAGGCCCGGTGGCTCGATGATCGCCCAGAAGGATCCGAGATAGATGGAGTACAAGCTCACCACCAGGAGCCAGGAGGCGCTGTCCGGCGCCGTCCGGCTGGCCGCCGACCGCGGCAACCCCGACGTGGACCCGGCCCACCTGGCGTCCGCGCTGCTGGCCCAGACCGACGGCACCGCCCTCCCGCTGCTGCGCGCCGTCGGCGTCGACCCGGCCGTGGTCCGCCGCGAGGTGGACGTGCTGATCGGCCGGCTGCCCAGCGCGTCCGGCGCCACGGTGTCCGCCCCGCAGACGTCCCGCACCCTGATGCGGGTGCTGTCCGCGGCGCAGCGCCGGGCCGAGTCGCTGGGCGATGAGTACCTGTCCACCGAGCACATGCTGGTGGGGCTGTCCGAGGTGGACAGCCCGGTCGCGGCAATGCTCAAGCAGCACGGTGCCACCGCCGACGCGCTGGCCGCCGCGTTCAGCTCCGTCCGCGGCAGCCGCCGGGTGACCAGCGAGGACCCGGAGTCCACGTACCAGGCGCTGGAGAAGTACGGCGTCGACCTGACCGAGCGGGCCCGATCCGGCAACCTCGACCCGGTCATCGGCCGGGACACCGAGATCCGCCGCGTGGTGCAGGTGCTGTCCCGGCGTACCAAGAACAACCCGGTGCTGATCGGCGAGCCCGGCGTCGGCAAGACGGCCATCGTGGAGGGCCTGGCGCAGCGCATCGTGGCCGGCGACGTGCCGGAGTCGCTGCGCGGCAAGCGGCTGGTCAACCTGGACCTGAGCGCCATGGTGGCCGGCGCCAAGTACCGCGGCGAGTTCGAGGAGCGGCTCAAGGCGGTGCTGGAGGAGATCAAGGGCTCCGCCGGGGACATCGTCACCTTCATCGACGAGCTGCACACCGTGGTCGGCGCGGGCGCCGCCGAGGGCGCGATGGACGCCGGCAACATGCTCAAGCCGATGCTGGCCCGCGGCGAGCTGCGCATGATCGGCGCCACCACGCTGGACGAGTACCGCAAGCACATCGAGAAGGACGCGGCGCTGGAGCGGCGGTTCCAGCCCGTCGTGGTGGGCGAGCCGTCCGTCGAGGACACCATCGGCATCCTGCGCGGGCTCAAGGAGCGGTACGAGGTGCACCACGGCGTGCGGATCACCGACGCCGCGCTGGTTGCCGCCGCGACGCTGTCCGACCGGTACGTGACCGCGCGGTTCCTCCCGGACAAGGCGATCGACCTGATCGACGAGGCGGCGTCCCGGCTGCGGATGGAGATCGACTCGCGGCCGGTGGCGATCGACGAGGTGGAGCGCGCCGTCCGCCGGCTGGAGATCGAGGAGATGGCGCTGTCCAAGGAGGAGGACCCCGCCTCGAAGGAGCGGCTGGAGCGGCTGCGCGCCGACCTGGCCGACCGGCGCGAGCAGTTGGACCAGCTCACCGCGCGGTACCAGCAGGAGAAGGGCGGCATCGACGCGATCCGCCAGCTCAAGGAGGAGCTGGAGCGGCTGCGCGGCGAGGAGGAGCGGGCCGAGCGGGACGGCGACCTGGGCCGCGCCGCCGAGCTGCGGTACGGGCGGATCCCGGAGCTGACCAGGCACCTGGAGGACGCCGCCGCGAAGGCGCCGGACGAGGGCGCGATGCTGAAGGAGGAGGTCGGACCGGACGACGTCGCCGAGGTGGTGTCCGCCTGGACCGGCATCCCGGCCGGCCGGATGCTCGAGGGCGAGACCGGCAAGCTGCTGCACATGGAGGAGTTGCTGGGCTCCCGGGTGGTCGGCCAGGTCCGGGCGGTCCGTGCCGTGTCCGACGCGGTGCGGCGGGCCCGGGCCGGCGTCGCCGACCCCGACCGGCCCACCGGCTCGTTCCTCTTCCTCGGTCCCACCGGGGTGGGCAAGACCGAGCTGGCCAAGGCGCTGGCGGAGTTCCTGTTCGACGACGAGCGGGCGATGGTCCGCATCGACATGAGCGAGTACGCCGAGAAGCACTCGGTGGCCCGGCTGATCGGCGCGCCGCCCGGCTACGTGGGGTACGACGAGGGCGGCCAGCTCACCGAGGCGGTGCGCCGCCGGCCGTACTCCGTGGTCCTGCTGGACGAGGTGGAGAAGGCGCACAACGAGGTGTTCGACGTGCTGCTCCAGGTGCTGGACGACGGGCGGCTCACCGACGGGCACGGCCGTACCGTGGACTTCCGCAACGCGATCCTGATCCTCACCTCGAACCTCGGCTCGCAGATCATCGCCGACCAGTCGCTGCCCGAGCGGGAGCGTCGCGACGGCGTGATGACCGTGGTGCGGCAGCACTTCAAGCCGGAGTTCCTGAACCGGCTGGACGACGTCGTCATGTTCGAGGCGCTGAACACCGAGGACCTGACCCGGATCGTGGAGATCCAGATCGGGCGGTTGCAGTCCCGGCTGGCCGCGCGCCGGCTCACCCTGACGGTGAGCGAAGCGGCCAAGGAGTGGCTGGCGCTGAACGGGTTCGACCCGGTGTACGGTGCCCGGCCGCTGCGCCGGCTGGTGCAGACCTCGATCGGCGACACGCTGGCCCGCGGGCTGCTGTCCGGAGAGATCCGGGACGGCGACGAGGTGCTGGTGGACACCACCGAGGACAGCGTGTCCGGGCTGGTGGTGAGCCGGGCGGTCAGTCCGGTCGGCTGACCAGGCCGCGGCCGGTGACCAGGGGCAGGTCCAGCGCGGTGAGCAGGCCGGGCGGCGCCGCCACCACGGCGGCCACCGCGTTGACCAGCCGCATCGCGGTGGCCTTCAGCCCGGCGGTGTTGTGGTCGCCGTCGCTGCCGAGCAGTTGCAGGTCGAGGGTGTACGCGGGCTCGCCGCTGACCACGACCCGGTAGCACCCCCGGCCGGCCGGTTGCGGCCAGTCCGGCCCGAGGTCGTCGCGCAACCGGGTCACGTGCTCGAGCACCAGAACCGGCCGGCCGGCCCGCATCCCGCGCACCTCGAACCGCAGCGCCGCCGCACTGCCGGCCGGCACCTCGCCGGCCGCCACGCCGAACGTCTCCGGCGCCGGCAGCCGGTCGTACCACTCCTCCACCCCGTCCAGCTCCACGTCCAGCCCGGCCGCGAGCTGCCGCACCACGCCGCCCCAGGCGAGCGTCAGCACCCCCGGCTGCAGCAGCAGCGGCACGTCCTCCAGCGGCCGGCCGAACCCCATGATCTCGAACAGCACGGTGGCCTGCCGGTAGCTGGCGTAGTTCAGGATCTCCTGGCAGCGCACCTCGTCGATCCGCTCGCTGATCCCGGTCAGCACCAGCGGCAGCGTGTCGTTGGCGAAGCCGGGGTCGATCCCGTTCACCCAAAGGGACGACCCGCCATCGGCCGCGGCCTGCCGCACCGGGTCGGTCAGCGCCTCCGGCAGCGCGTCGGGGAACTGCAGGAACACCGGGCTGCTGGACGCGACGTTCGCCCCCGAGCGCAGGATCCGGGCCAGGTCGTCCACCGCCTCGGCCAGCCGGGTGTCGGCCATCGCGGCGTACACCACGCAGTCGGGCCGCAGCGCGAGCAGCGCCTCCGCGTCGTTCGTCGCCCGCACGCCCAGGTCGTGGCCGAGCCCGGCCAGCACCCCGGCGTCCACGCCCACCTTGGCCGGGTTGTTCACCCAGACGCCGACCAGCTCCAGGTCCGGTCGGGCGGCGATGCCGGCCAGGGCGTTCCGGCCGACGTTGCCGGTCGCCCATTGCACCACCCGCAGTCTCATTTGCTCGCCTCCGCGCTCGCTCCGCTCCTCGCTCGTTCCTCGCTGCGATGCTCACTCGCCGTCGGCTCGCGGCTCATTTGGCTCGCCTCCGCGCTCGCTCCGCTCCTCGCTCGTTCCTCGCTGCGATGCGCACCCGCCGTCGGCTCGCGTCTCACGACAGGTCCGGCAGGCCGAAGTCGAGGACCGGGCGCTCGCTGCCGCCGTCCACCTCGAGCACCTTCCCGGTGACGTACGCGCCGGCCGGCGAGGCCAGGTAGAGCACCGCGGCGGCCACCTCCGCGGCGTCGCCGATCCGGCCCAGTGGCGTGTTCCGCTCCATCTGGGTGCGCAGCTGCTCGTTGGTCATCACGATCTCCAGCGCCGAGGTGGCGACGGCTCCCACCGCGATCGCGTTCACCCGGATCCGCGGCGCCAGGTCGGTGGCGGCCAGCCGGGTGTAGTGCGCCAGCGCCGCTTTCGCGGTGCCGTACGCCAGGAAGCCGCGGCCCACCATCCGGCCCATCGAGGAGGAGATGTTCACCACCGCGCCGCCGCCGGCGGCCAGCAGGTGCGGCACCGCGGCCTGGGTGAGCGCGTGCGTGGTGCCCACGTTGAACGAGAACGCCTCGGCCAGGTGCTCGTACGTGGTGTCCAGGAACGGGCGGGGCATCGCACCGCCGACGTTGTTCACCACCAGGTCGAGCCGGCCGAACGCGTCCACCGCGGCCTGCGCAAGCCCGGCCACCGCGTCCAGGTCGGACAGGTCCGCCGGCACCACCGCGGCGCGCCGCCCGGCGGTCTCGACCCTCGCGGCCACCTTCCGCAGCTCCGTGCCGGACCGGGCGGAGATGAGCACGTCCGCACCCGCCTCGGCCAGCGCCGCCGCGGTGGCCGCGCCGATACCGCGGCCGGCGCCGGTCACCACAGCCACCCGGTCCGTCAGCCGGAACCGGTCGAGGATCACCGCAGCTGTCCAGGATTCATCGGGCCAGTATCCTCGCCAGCCTGGGCCTACCAGGCACATCCACACGCGGATGTCGGCGCGATCCTCTATCGTCGCCGGCATCGCCGCCGGAGGGGGCAGGATCGCCATGACGCAGGAGCCGGGTCAGGAGCCGGAACGGCCGGGATGGCAGCCGCCGACGCCGCCACCCATGCCGCCGCCGCCGGAGTACGGCGGCGGGCCAGGGTACGCCGGCGGGCCGGGATACGGCGGCTTCCAGCCGCCGGGCCCGCCGCCGGGCCCGCCGCCCGATGTGCCGTCCACGCTGGACACGGCGTGGTGGCTGGTGGTCGCCAACGCGGCGCTCAGCCTGGTCGGGCTGGTCTACACGGTGACCCACCGGGACGAGCTCATCGACCGGATCATGGCCGCCCGCAACATCGACCCGGAGCTGGCCCGGACGGCGGCCAACGTCGGGATCGGGATCGGGGTGGTGTTCGGCCTGGGCTTCGCGCTGTTCTACGTGTTCCTGGCGGTGAAGATGCGGGCCGGGCGCAACTGGGCGCGCGTCACCCTCACCGTCTTCCTCGGCCTGGGCATCGTCGGCGGGCTGACCAACCTCGCCGGGAACAGCCCGCCGTTCGCCAAGCTGATCGGCGGTATCAGCCTGCTCATCGACGTCGCCGCGTTGATCCTCATCTGGCTGCGCCCGAGCAACGAGTACATCGCGGCACACAACCGTCGCTGGTAGCCCGGCGCGCGGACGACCCCGCGGACGGTAGGTGGGCGGCCCGCACGCCGCGGACCGCCCACGAAAGACGCACTACCTCAGACGCCCTCCCGGATGCACTGCTCCAGTTCGGCCCTCGACGGCGCGTGCCCGATCCTGTCCTGGCAGGCCTGCGTCCGCTTGAGCGCGTACGCGAACACCACGACCGACAGCACCAGGCCGATGACGCCGGCGATCAGGCCGGCCAGCGCGAGACCGCGCCTGCCGGCCCGGCCGGCCCTGGCCTGGCGCAGCCCGATCGCGCCGAGGACGATCGCGAGAACCCCGCAGATGGCACCGATCCAGACGGTCAGCGCGGCCGGGATGGAGACGATGCCGAGCACCAGGGAGGCGATCGACAAGCCGCTGTTGCGTGCGGTAGGTGCGCCACCGCTCGCGTACGGGGGCATGCTGCCGTACTCGTTGCCGCCGGGTTGGGACGGCGGTTGACTGGTCACAAAATCCGCTCCTCGAGGCTCGCGGCTGTGCCGAACAGGCTGCGGCGACGTACACGTCCGACGCTGGCGCCAGATCATAGATGCCCAGGTGGCCGGTCACCATGCAACCGCGCGGCCGGTAGGTTGCAGCCATGCCGACCGCTGTGATCACCGGCGCCACCGCCGGCATCGGCGCCGCGTTCGCCCGCCGGCTCGCCGCCGAGCGGTACGCCCTGGTGCTGGTCGCCCGCGACCGCGACCGGCTGGCCAGGTCCGCCGAGGAGTTGCACCTGCAGTTCGGGGTGCCGGTGGACATCCTGCCGGCGGACCTGGCCACCGACGACGGCTGCGCCGCGGTGGAGGCCAGGCTGGCCGACCGCGCCGCCCCGGTGGACCTGCTGGTGAACAATGCCGGCTTCGGGCTGGCCGCCCCGTTCTGGAAGGGCCCGGTCGAGGACGCCGACCGGCAGTTGCAGGTGCTGGTACGGGCGGTGCTGCGGCTGACCCACGCCGCGCTGGGCGGCATGCTCGAGCGCCGGTCCGGCGACGTGATCAACGTATCGTCGGTGGCCGGGTTCACCGCGGGCGGGCGGGGCGCAACCTACGTGGCCTGCAAGGCGTGGGTGACCGCGTTCAGCGAGTCGCTCGGCCTGCACCTGGCCGGCACCGGCGTGCACGTGTCCGCGCTGTGCCCCGGCTTCACCCGGACCGAGTTCCACGCCCGGGCCGGCATGGACCCGGACAAGATCCCGGACCGGCTCTGGATGGAGGCCGACGAGGTGGTCGCCATCGGGCTGCGGGACCACCGGCGCGGCCGCGCGGTGAGCATCCCCGGGGTGCAGTACAAGGCGCTGGTGGCCGCGTCCCGGCTGGTGCCGCGGCGCGCGGTGCAGCGGATCACCACCGCGGTCCGCCGGAGGATGCCGTGAACGGCCTTTCGTCCAACTTGTGGACGCGACACGCGGTTCAACAGCGTGTCGCGTCCACAAGTGGAAGGTGGCCGGCGTGACCGACCGCGACGAGCTGCTCGCGCTGGTGACCGGGCTCGCCCTGGTCCGCGGCCGGGTGGTGCTCTCCTCGGGCACCGAGGCGGACTGGTACCTCGACCTGCGGCGGGTCGCGCTGCACCACGCGGGCGGGCCGCTGGTCGGCCGGGCGATGCTCGCGCTGACCGCCGACTGGGACTACGACGCGGTGGGCGGGCTGACCCTGGGCGCAGACCCGGTGGCGGCCGCGATGCTGCACGCCGGCGCGGCGGCCGGCCACCCGGTGGACGCTTTCGTGGTGCGCAAGCACGGCAAGCCACACGGCCTGCAGCGCCGGATCGAGGGCCCGGACGTGACCGGCCGCCGGGTGGTCGCGGTGGAGGACACCTCGACCACAGGCAGTTCGGTGCTGGCCGCGGTGGACGCGCTGCGCGAGGCCGGGGCGTCGGTGGTGGGCGTGGCGGTGATCGTGGACCGCGGCGCCGGGGACGCGGTGCGCGCCGCCGGGCTGGAGTACCGCGCGGTGTACTCGCTCACCGATCTCGGCGTGGAGTAGCGTCTGCAGTCCGACTTCTCGGGGCGTGGGGACGGGGAAGAAGACATGTGGATCACACTGGCCGTCGTCGGCGGCATCGTCGTACTGCTGCTGATCTCCCTGATGGTGATGTACAACCGGTTCGTCACCCAGCGGAACCTGGTCCGCGAGTCGTGGCGCCAGATCGACGTCGAGTTGCAGCGGCGGTACGACCTGATCCCGAACCTGATCGAGACGGTCAAGGGGTACGCCGCGCACGAGCGGGGCGTGCTGCAGGCGGTGACCGAGGCGCGGGCGAACGCGCAGCGGGTGCACGCGGCCGGCGGCGGGCCGACCCCGGCGCAGCAGGCCGTGGCGGAGGGCGCGCTGTCCGGCGCTCTGTCCCGGTTGCTGGTGACCGTGGAGGCGTACCCGGACCTCAAGGCGAACCAGAACTTCGTCGTGCTTCAGCAGCAGTTGGTGGAGACCGAGGACCGGATCGCGGCCGGCCGGCGGTTCTACAACGGCAACGTGCGCGCGCTGAACACCCGGGTCGAGTCCTTCCCGTCCAACCTCGTCGCCGGCATGTTCAAGTTCCACGCCGAGGAGTACTTCGAGGTGAACGACCCGACGGTGCGGGCGACGCCGCGGGTGGACTTCTCCGGGCTGGGCACCGGCGGGCCGGCCGCGCCGCAGGTCCCGCCCGGCGGATACCCGCAGGCGATCCCCGGCCAGCAGCCGAATGCCGCCCTGCCTCAGTACGGTGCGCAGCCGCAGTACCCGGCCCAGCCACCCCAGCAGCCGTACCCGCCGCAGCCCTGACCCCACTCCCCGCTTCCCCCTGGCTGCCCGCCCGCCTGCCTGCCCGCCCCGCCTGCCCGCCCCGCCTGCCGGCGCCGCTGGCCAAGCCGGCGCGCCCCCGGGCGGCAGGAGGGCTGGGGCAACACGCCGATCGGGCTTTCTACCCGAATCTACGGCGAACGGTAGAGGGGGGAATACAGTCCGAGACCGTGGACCCCGTGCGGAACCCGTACGCGCCAGGGGCCGGCCAGCGGCCACCCGAGCTGGCCGGCCGGGACCGCGAGCTGGCCCAGTTCGAGGTGGTGCTCGAGCGCGTCGCCTCCGGCCGCCCGGAGCGCAGCCTGGTGCTGACCGGCCTGCGCGGCGTCGGCAAGACCGTGCTGCTGAACGCCTTTCGGTCGGCTGCCATCACCCGGCTCTGGGGCACCGGCAAGATCGAGGCGCGGCCGGAGCAGTCGATCCGCCGCCCGGTGGCCGCCGCACTGCACATGGCCATCCGGGAGATCGCGCCGCGGCACCGCGCGCCGGACCGGGTGGATGCGGTGCTCGGCGTGCTCAAGGCGTTCGCGCTGCGCGACACCGCGGGGGCGAAGGCCAACACGCCGCGCTGGCAGCCCGGCATAGACCTACCGGCCAGCCGTGGCCGGGCCGACTCCGGGGACCTGGAGATCGACCTGGTCGAACTGTTCTGCGACGCCGCCGAGCTCGGCCGCGACCTCGGCGTGGGCATCGTCCTGTTCGTGGACGAGATGCAGGACATCCCGCCGGCGGACATCTCCGCGCTGTGCGCCACCTGCCACGAGCTGTCCCAGCAGGGCGCGCCGCTGATCGTGGTCGGCGCCGGGCTGCCGCACCTGCCCGCGGTGCTGTCCAGCTCCAAGTCGTACTCCGAGCGGCTGTTCAGCTACCTGCGCATCGACCGGCTGGAGCGCACCGCGGCGGACCGGGCGCTGGTGGCACCGGCCAACCGGGAGGACGTCGAGTTCGCACCGCAGGCACTCGACGCGCTGTACGACGCCGCCGACGGGTACCCCTACTTCGTGCAGGCGTACGGGAAGGTCACCTGGGACGCGGCGCCGTGCTCGCCGATCACCGCCGACGACGTCAAGGTGGCGGCGCCGGAGGCCGAGGCCGAGCTCGCGGTGGGCTTCTTCGGCAGCCGGTACGAGCGGGCCACCCCGGCGGAGCGGGAGTACATGCGGGCGATGGCCGGGCTGGGCGACGGACCGGTGGGCACCTCCGACGTGGCCGAGGAACTGCGACGCAGGCCGTCCAGCCTGTCGCCGGCCCGGGACAGCCTGATCAAGAAGGGGCTGATCTACAGCGCGGAACGCGGCAGCGTGGCATTCACCGTGCCGCACTTCGGCCGCTTCCTGCGCGCCCAGCCGCTCTGATGCGCCGCCGACATGGTGCGGCGGCCGCGCCTTCGTGGGTGGGCACGGCCGCCGCGAGGTGCGCGAGCCGAGGGGCTACTCGCGCAGGCAGATGACCGGAAGTCTGTGGCCGGACGACGAGGCCGGGTCCGCCGACCCGGTGCCGTTCGGCGCGGGGGCGGCGAGGGCGACCGGGCGCGACAGGCCAAGCCGCATGGGCAGTCCCTCCTGGGCGAGGTCCGGTCCCCTGGAACGGCCGGGTGAGCCGATCGGCCCAAAGATAGGGCCACCGAGCGGTCCACGGTACATAACACTTCGCCATAGTGCGGTCGCCCAGCGTTCGCTAGATGTCTCTAGCAACGTCTATCCATCGCACTAGACAGCCCTAGACGCCCCTAGGGCATGTTTCAAAAGCCCATGGCGGCGCGGATCGGCGCCCAGACGACGACCGGCGGCGTTGTCGTCGTCGCCGATACAACAACGGTATCGGCTCCTCCTCCGCCTTGCCGGACCGCCGCCTGGATCACCGCCCGCATCCACCGGGGCGCGGTGGCGCCGGCTGGCGGAGGACCACCGCACGGTGCTGCTGGACGGGTTCCACGCGGTGAAGCACGCGCTGCGGTTCGGTGCCGCGGTGGACCCGATCGTGACCGCCGACCGGGCCCGGGCACTGGCCCTGGCCGCGGCGCTCGCCCCCGACCTGGCCGGCACGTTCGCCGGCCGACTGGTCGAGGTGGACCGGGGCACGCTGGCAACCCTGGCCGGCGGCGCCCACCCGACCGGGGTGGCCGGGCTGGCCCGCCGGCCGGAGACCGGGCCGGCAGATGTTCCCCGGACGGCGCCGGTGGTGGTGCTGGACGACCCGCGGCACCTCGGCAACGTGGGCGCCGTGGTCCGGGTGGCCGCCGGCCTGGGCGCGGCCGGCGTGCTCACCACCGGCACGGTCGACCCGTGGCACCCCACCGTGGTGCGGGGCAGCGCCGGGCTGCACTTCGCGCTGCCGGTGTTCCGGGCGGATGATCCGGCGGCGCTGCGGCGGCCACTGGTGGTGTTCGACCCCGAGGGCGCCGACATCCGTACCGTCCTGATCCCGGACGACGCGGCACTCGTGTTCGGGTCGGAACGCCGGGGAGTGTCGGCGGCCGTCCGCGGCGGCGCCGACGCCCTGGTGGCGCTGCCGATGCGGCGCCGGGTGTCGAGCTACAACCTGGCCACGTCGGTCGCGATGGCCCTCTACCACTGGACGCTGACCGCCACCGGCCGGCCGCCGGACATCGGCTGACCGGGCGGCGCCGCTCGGACAGCACCACCTCCCGCCCCCGCGCGCGGCCGGTCATCGGCGCGATCGACATGGGGGTAAGGTCTGCGCCCGTGATCGATGCCCTCGACGTCGGCCAGGTCAAGACGCTGGCGATCGTCGTTCTGGTCGGCCTGGCGGTGCTCGGGGTCCTGGTGGGCCTGCTGGTGCAGAAGATGGTGCTGAAGTTCGGCATCCTGGCGGTGATCGTCGCGCTCATCGGGCTGGTCTGGTGGCAGCGCAGCGCGGTCGTCAGTTGCGCCAAGACCGGGCAGTGCAGCTTCTTCGGGGTGGACGTCCGGTCGCTGCGGTGAGCCCGCGGATCCTGGTCGTCGGCAGCCTGAACTGCGACGTCGTCGTCCGGGTCCCCGCGTTGCCGCGGCCCGGCGAGACGGTGCTCGGCCTCGGCGTGGCGCGCTCGCCCGGCGGCAAGGGCGGCAACCAGGCGGTGGCGGCCCGCCGGCTGGGCGCCGACGTCGCGTTCGTCGGCGCGGTCGGCGACGACCCGAACGGTACGGACCTGCTGCGCTGGCTGGCCGCCGAGGGGGTGGACACCACCCGGGTTGCCACGATCGCCGGGGTACCGTCCGGGACCGCGCTGATCGACGTGCAGCCGGACGGCGAGAACATGATCACGGTGGTACCCGGCGCGAACCACGCCCTGACCCACGCCCACCTGGCACCGCACCGCGAGGCGCTGGCCGCCGCGGACATGGTGCTGCTGCAGCTCGAGATACCCCTCGACGTCGCTGCCGCAGCCGTCCGGACCGCCCGCGAGGCCGGCGTCCCGGTGCTGCTCAACGCCGCCCCGCGACCGGTGCCGGCCGATCTGCGCGGGCTGGTCGCCGACGTCACGGCGCTGGTGGTGAACGAGAGCGAGGCGGCCGCGCTCGGGGCCGCCGACCCCGCAGAGCTGGCCAGGGCCGGGGTCGGGGCCGGGCTCGCGGTGGTCACCCGCGGCGTGGCCGGCGCGTCCTGGGCGTACCCCGACGGGTCGTCCGGCCACCTGCCCGGCTTCGTGGTGCAGGCGGTGGACACGGTCGGCGCCGGGGACACCTTCTGCGCGGCGCTGGCCCTCGGGTTGTGCGCCGCGCTGCCGCCGGCCGGGGCGGTGCGGCGGGCCTGCGCGGCCGCGGCCCTGGCCACCACCCGCTCCGGTGCCCAGTCCGCGATGCCGACCGCGGCCGAGCTCGACGCATTCCTCGCCGGCCACGGCTGACCGCGCGCGGCTGAGGAGGCCGCGGCCGGCCGCGTGCGGCTGACGGCGTCACTGCCGGTGCCGGTGCCGCCCCAAGTCAACCTCAGCCGGCTCGGCCGGCCCGTCGGTGGGCGCCGCGGCCCTGGCCCGGCGCCGCCGCCAGACCTCGAAACCCACGGGCAGGATCGCGAAGAACACGACCACGGCGACCGCGCCGAGCAGGATGAGGTCCACGTGATCCCGGATGAAGGCGATCTTGCCCAGGTAGTACCCGAGCAGCGGCACCGAGACGCCCCAGAGCACGCCGCCGACCACCGAGTACAGCCCGTACGTGGTGAACCGCATCCGGCCCGCGCCGGCCATCACCGTGATGAACGTCCGCACGATCGGCACGAACCGGGCCAGCACGACCGCGATCGGTCCCCATCGCTCGAAGAACACGTGCGACCGCTCCACGTGCTCGCGCTTGAACAGCGCCGAGTCCGGTTTGTTGAACACCAGCGGACCGGCCTGGTACCCGATCCAGTAGCCGGCCAGGTTACCGGCGACCGCGGCCACCGGCACCAGCACCAGCAGTGTCCAGAGCGGAACGCCGAACGCCCCGGTGGACACCAGCAGCCCGGCCGAGAACAGCAGCGTGTCGCCGGGCAGGAAGAAGCCGACCAGCAGGCCGCACTCGGCGAAGACGATGGCCAGGATGCCGAGCAGCCCGAACGTGTTGACCAGGTAGTCCGGGTTCAGCAGGTGCGCGGCGGCGACGGTATGCACGACCGGCAAGGCTACCCGGCCTGCTGCGCCTGACGGCGGGCGCGGGTACGCGGCAGCAGCGTCGGCACCGCGACCAGCACCACCAGCCCGGCCGCCAGCACGCAGGGCGCCAGCGTGCGCATCGCGGACAGGAACCGGCCTTCCAGCACCGGACTGGTCACCGACAGGCCGTACACCGCGAACAGCAGGCCGGACCAGCCCAGCAGCGTGCGCGACCGGGCCGCAAGCAGCACCGCGACCACCAGCAGTAGGAACGAGCCGACCAGCGCAATCGCGCCGAACGGCCCGACCGGGGCGTCCGGCACGTACCGTCCGCGGGCGATGAGCCGGAACGCCGCGATCCACCCGGCGAACGGCACCGTGAACGCGCCCGTGCCGACGTTGTCGGTGGCGTTGGGCGGCACCGTCCAGGCGACGTACGTCCACCACGCTGCCAGTGCCGCGAAGCCGGGCAGCACCACCGCGGCCGCCTGCCCGACCCGGATGCGCAGCCCTTCGTGGCCGGTCAGCAGCAGGTAGCCGGCCACCGCGACGGCGAACGCGAGGTACGTCTCCTTGGCCAGCCCGGCGCCGGCGAACGCGAGCCCGGCGGCCAGCACCCGGCGGTCGGTGGCCAGGCTCAGCCCCAGCGCGGACAGGCCGAGCGCCAGCGGCTCCGCGGTGCCGAACATCACCCCGACGACCACCCCAGGGATGGCCGCGAACCCGACGCCCCACCAGCGGGACACCCCGTGGCCGGCCAGCAGCCGGCCGGTCGCCGCGCAGCCGAGCCCGGTGGCCAGCAGCCCGACCGAGAGCAGCGCCGCCGGGATGGCCGGCGACTGCCCGGCCGCGAGCAGCCAGCCGAGCATGCTGGCCAGCGGCCGGCGGGCCCGGTACCGCGGCATGTCGAAGCTGGTGGCCGCGCCGTCGAGCAGCAGCGGGTCGTATGCCTGCCCGAGGAACCACTGCCCGTCGTACCCGTTGCCGGGCGTCACCGTGACCGGGATGTGGTTGGCGGCCAGCCGCTCGTCGAGGTACCAGCTCGTGCCCACGATGAACGGCGCCGTCACGTCGTCGCCCAGGTCGTTGCGGGCCAGCCGGACGAACTGCAGGGTCAGCAGCACCGCCGCGACGGCCAGCCCGACTGCGGCCACCGGCAGCAACCGGCGCCACGGCGGCTGAGCCCCAGCGGACACATCGCGCGACGATACAGCCTCGCGGCACTACCGTTGGTTGCATGGCGGATCCGGTACTCGCCGACCTGCGGGCCGGTCTCCCCGACGGCGCCGTGCTGGACGACCCGGACGTAGTCGCCGGCTACGCGCGGGACATGGCGATGTTCGCCCCGTCGCAGCAGCCACGGTGCGTGGTGTTCGCGGCCGACGTGGCCCAGGTACAGCACGTCGTCCGGGTGGCGGCGCGGCACTGGGTGCCGGTGGTGCCGCGCGGCGCCGGGTCCGGGCTGGCCGGCTCGTCCAACGGCGTGGACGGCGGGATCACCCTGGTGCTCACCAAGATGGACCGCATAGTGGAGATCGACCCGGCGAACCGGCTGGCCGTGGTGGAGCCCGGCGTGGTGAACCTTGACCTCCGCCACGCCATCGAGCCGCACGGGCTGTTCTACCCGCCGGACCCCTCGAGCTACGACTGGTGCACCATCGGCGGCAACCTGTCCACCAACGCCGGCGGGCTGTGCTGCGTGAAGTACGGCGTGACCACCGACTTCGTGCTCGGCCTGGAGGTGGTGCTGGCCGACGGCGAGGTGCTGCGGACCGGCCGCCGTACCGTCAAGGGCGTCGCCGGGTACGACCTGGCCCGGCTGTTCGTCGGCTCCGAGGGCACCCTTGGGGTGATCACCCAGGCCACGCTGGCGCTCCGGCCGCTGCCGGCCGCGCCGGTCACCCTGGTCGCGACGTTCCCCTCCACCGCCGCCGCGGGCCGGGCGGTGTCCGAGGTGGTGCTCGCCGGGCTGGTGCCGTCGTTAATGGAGATCATGGACCAGACCTGCATCCGGGCCGTGGACGAGTGGAAGAACCTCGGCCTGGACCGGACGGCGCACGCGCTGCTGCTGTGCCAGTCCGACTCGGGCGGCTCCCGCGGCGTGGACGACATCGCCCGGGTGGCCGAGTTGTGCAGCGCGGCCGGCGCCGACGAGGTGCACTCGACCGAGGACCTGGAGGAGGGTCGGATGCTGCTGGCGGCCCGCCGGCTGGCGCTGCCGGCCCTGGAGCGGTACGGCGCCACGCTCATCGACGATGTGGCGGTGCCCCGGTCGAAGATCGCCGACCTGCTGGACGGTACGGCCAAGATCGCCGACGACTGCGGCGTGCTGGTCGGGGTGGTCGGGCACGCCGGCGACGGCAACATGCACCCGACGGTGATCTTCGACCCGAACGACAACGCGGTGAAGGCGCGCGCCTACGACGCGTTCAACCGGATCCTTGAGCTGGGGCTGGCGCTCGGCGGCACGGTGACCGGCGAGCACGGCATCGGCACTCTCAAGCTGGACTGGCTGGCCCGCGAGATCGGCCCGGTCGGGCTGCGCGTGCACGCCGCGGTGAAGCGGGCGCTCGACCCGCTCGGCATCCTCAACCCGGGCAAGGTGTTCGTCGCACCCTGATCCACGGCATGATCGGCGGATGGCGCGTGAGCGGTTGGTGGTGATCGGTGGCGACGCCGCGGGCATGTCGGCGGCGTCGCAGGCGCGGCGGCGGCGCGGCGCGGAGGAGTTGGAGATCGTCGCGGTGGAGCGCGGCCGGCACACCTCGTACTCCGCCTGCGGCATCCCGTACTGGATCGGCGGCCTGGTCTCCGACGTGGACAGCATGGTCGCCCGGACGCCGACGGTGTTCGCCGCGGACCACGCCATCGAGGTGCGGATCGAGACCGAGGCGGTCGGCCTGGACCTCGATCGGGCCGAGGTCACCGTGCGGGCGGGCGCCGCCGAGAGCCGCCTCGGCTACGACCACCTGATGCTCGGTCTCGGCGCGGTACCCACCCGCCCGGACCTGCCCGGCGTCGGCGCCCCGGGCGTGTACGGCGTGCAGACGCTGGACGACGGCGAGGCGGTGCGCGCCGCCGTGGACGCGGGGGCGGGCACCGCGGTGGTGGTCGGCGGCGGGTACGTCGGGCTCGAGCTGGCCGAGGCGCTGGTGCGGCGCGGCCTCGGGGTGACCGTGGTGGACGCCGCGGAGGAGATCATGTCCACGGTGGACGCCGACCTCGGTGCCCTGGTCCGGGCGGCGATGGCCGGGATGGGCATCGACGTGCGGGTCGGCGAGGCGCTGGTCGGGATCGAGACCGGCGCCGACGGGCGGGCCCGCCGGGTGGTCACCGCCGCGGGCGGCTACGACGTGGACCTGGTGGTGCTCGGTCTCGGAGTCCGGCCGAACACCGCCCTGGCCGCCGGTGCGGGCATCGACACCGGGCACCGCGGCGCGATCCGCACCGACCAGCGGATGCGCACCGTCTCGCACGGCAACGTGTGGGCGGCCGGCGACTGCGTGGAGAGCTTCCACCGGGTGCTGCGGCAGCCGGTGCACATGCCGCTCGGCACGCACGCGAACAAGCAGGGGCGGGTGGCCGGCATCAACCTCGGCGGCGGGTACGCCACCTTTCCCGGCGTGGTCGGCACCGCGGTGACCAAGGTGTGCCAACTGGAGGTCGCCCGCACCGGGCTGAGCACCAGGGAGGCCGACCGGGCCGGCTTCCGATACGTGGCGGCGACCGTCGAGTCGACCACCCGCGCCGGCTACTACCCCGGCGCCGGGCCGATCACGGTGAAGCTGCTCGCCGAGGAGCGGTCCGGCCGGGTGCTCGGCGCCCAGATCATCGGCCGGGAGGGCGCCGCCAAGCGCATCGACGTGCTGGCCACCGCGCTGTGGAACGAGATGACCGCGGAGGAGTTGACCGGCCTGGACCTGTCCTACGCGCCGCCGTTCGCCCCGGTGTGGGATCCGGTGCTGATCGCCGCCCGCAAGGCCGCCGACCTGCTGGGCCGCTGACTTCCAGCCGCTGACCTTGCCATCCATGGGAGCTGGGCCCGGAGACCGTGGGCAGGGACATCACTGCGAGCAGACCGGGCGTCATATGGCGGGTGCCCCGGCCACGCGTCAGCGCGTGCCGACGCGGCTGGCGAGGGCCCGCAGGCCGGGCAGGGTGCGTGTGGGGTGGCGCAGCAGGCTGGTGGTGATCTCGTGCATGGGTTTGCGGAAGCGGACCTCGTCCGGTGCGGCGCGTTCGGCGGCCAGCAGCGCGCGGTAGCACTGCTCGGGCTGGCCCCACTGCGCGAACGACCGTGCGACGTCGGACCAGTAGCGGGCGCGGCGTTCGACAAGCGGAATTGCGTGGGATCGATCTGGCGGGCCGCTTCGATGGCGGCGCCGGAGTCGCCGAGCACCCGCGCGATGCTGATCTGGTACAGCCTGACCCCGGTGGGGCCGAAAGCGGTGAAGCGATGGTTTCCGTCAGCACCGAGGCGGCGGGCTGCGTCGGCGGCCTCGTCGATCAGGGCACGAGCGGTGTGCCGGTCGCCGTCCACGGCGGCGGTGTAGGCGGCGGTCGCGAGGAGCGAGCCGAACACGGACAAGTATTCTGGGCCCCGGTCGAGTTCGGGTTGCAGCGTGGCAGCGGTGTCGACGATCAGACGATGGGCGGTTTCTGCGCGGCCGGCGCGGCGGAGCACGATCGCCCAGGTTCGTAGCGCGGTGGCCAGGGTGAGGATGTCGCCGCTGGCGTAGGCGGTTTGTAGGGCTCGGTCCGCGGAGGTCCAGGCGAGGTGGTCGTGGCTCAGTTTCACCGCCACCTCGGTGGCGAGGGTGTAGACCTCGGCGAGTTGCGTCCCACCTCGGAGCCCGCGCCGCCGGCCCAGAACCCGGCGTTCTCAACAAAACGCCGGTTCGGCTGGCGGCTACCTGGCCATTCCGTCCGGTCGCTGTCCGGCGGCGAGCAGGACCGCCTCCTGCTCCGTGCTCATCCCCGACTTGCGGTCGAACCCCGCGGGCAGCTGCGCCACCTCGCGCTGCCAGGCCCAGGTGTCAGCCACGGTCCCGGCCACCGGGCGCAGCCGCAGCCCGGCGTCCAGGATCGGCTGCACGTCCACGTCGAACGCGTACGTCTGCGACGACGGCACCCACAGCGGCAGCTCGGTCCACGGCTCCACGCCGACCTTGGTGATCACCTCCTCGGGGATCCAGACGAGCTCAGCATCCGATCCGGTGGCCGCCCGGCACGCCTCGAAGACCTCGCGGTACGTCGTCATGTCCGACGGCCCGGTGGCGTTGTACGGGCCCACGCGCGCGTTCGTACCCGAGTCGAGCATCCACTCCGCCAGGTCGCGGACGTCCACAAGGGACAGTTGCGCGTCCGGGGTGCCCGGCACCGGTACCCGGCCACCGCGCGCGATCCGCCCGATCCACCACGTGAGCCGGCCGCTGTTGTCGTGCGGGCCGACCAGCAGCCCCGCCCGTACCAGGGTGGAGCGCTTCGGGAAGTACGACTCGACGGCCCGTTCGCAGCCGGCCTTGAGGTACCCGTACGGCGCCGCGCCGGTCAACTCCGGCGGCGCCTGCGACGCCTCCGGCGGGCAGTCGTAGACCGCCGAGTCGGCCCGGATCGGTTGGTCCGGCCACTGCGGGTAGACGTTGATGGTGGACACGAACGCGTAGTGGCCGGCGTTGTCCGACAGCCGCCGCGCCGCCTCGCCGACCACCGACGGGGTGTACCCGCAGGTGTCCACCACGAGGTCGAACTCCCGCCCGCGCAGCACGTCCAGGGCGGCCGGGTCCTCCCGGTCGCCGTGCAGCGCGGTCACCCCGGTCGGCGGCTCGCCGGAGACGCCGCGGGTGAACGTGGTGACCTCGTCGCCACGGGCCAGCGCGGCGCCGACCACGGCCGGACCGAGGAACCGGGTACCCCCGAGCACAAGAACCTTCATGGCTCCACCCTGCCGGCGGCCCCCGCCACGGCGGAAGGCTGTCCGCGCTCAGCGGACAGAAGTGTGCCTTGTCGGCGCGGCACCCGGTCTCCTCCGATTGGGCGCTGCCCGGCGGCTGCGGGATACTCCCCGACATACGCGCCAGCACGCTCCCGGGAGGATCGATCGCCATGCCTATCGCCACGCCCGAGGTGTACGCCGAGATGCTGGACCGGGCAAAGGCCGGCGGATTCGCGTATCCGGCGATCAACGTCACGTCGTCGGAGACGCTGAACGCGGCGCTGCGCGGGTTCGCCGAGGCAGGCAGCGACGGCATCGTCCAGGTGTCCACCGGCGGCGCCGAGTTCCTGTCCGGCCAGTACGTCAAGAACATGGTCACCGGCGCGGTGGCGCTGGCCGAGTTCGCCCACGTGGTGGCGGACAGGTACCCGGTGCACGTCGCGCTGCACACCGACCACTGCCCGAAGGACAAGCTGGACGGGTTCGTGCGCCCGCTGGTGAGGATCTCCGCCGAGCGGGTCGCCAACGGGCAGGACCCGCTGTTCGGCTCGCACATGTGGGACGGCTCCGCGGTGCCGCTGGAGGAGAACCTGCAGATCGCCGCCGATCTGCTGGCGGAGTGCGCCAAGGCACGGGTGATCATGGAGATGGAGATCGGTGTCGTCGGCGGCGAGGAGGACGGTGTCGTCGGCGGCATGGACGAGAAGCTGTACACCACCGCCGGGGACGCCCTGAAGACCGCCGAGGTGCTCGGCACCGGCGAGAAGGGCCGCTACATCCTGGCCGCCACCTTCGGCAACGTGCACGGCGTGTACAAGCCGGGCAACGTCAAGCTCCGGCCGAAGATCCTGGACGAGATCCAGCGCGCGGTGGGCGCCAAGGTGGGCCGGGACAAGCCGTTCGACCTGGTGTTCCACGGCGGCTCCGGCTCGGCGCTGGAGGAGATCCGGGAGGCCCTGTCGTACGGCGTCGTGAAGATGAACGTCGACACCGACACCCAGTACGCGTACACCCGGCCGATCGCCGACCACATGTTCACCAACTACGACGGCGTGCTGAAGGTGGACGGCGAGGTCGGCAACAAGAAGGCCTACGACCCTCGCAGCTACGGCAAGAAGGCGGAGCAGTCAATGGCCAAGCGGGTCAGCCAGGCCTGCGAGGACCTGCTGTCCGCCGGGCGGTCGCTGACCGGTTGAATGCGCCCGAACCGTCCCCAGGCGTGCCGAATTGCCGGTGAGAATGCGAATTAGGTCACTCTGTTACGCCGTCCGGCTCACCGCCGTGTGCTGCACCGTGCGCAACTTTGGGCCCATCGCGGCGTGACCTGCTTGTGATGCGCACCTGTCAGCGCATAGCGTCCCTTGCGGTCGCCCCGATCCGGCGACTCGCCCGAGCGGTCAACGCCGAGTCCTGCCCCGGCCGCACCGGCGAACAACCCCACCTCACAGAATCCGGAACGCGGGCAGGAGCGGGGGAACCACTTTCGGCCGGCCGCCACGCAGCCGACCTCGGGGTGAAGCCGCAGAGATGCGGCCGGGCTACTTTCCCAGCCCGAATCCGACAGCTCACCTCGTAGGCGTCGGGAAGAGAGGCTCAGTGCCGAGTCACGCTGCCGTGCGCCCGGGCCCGTTGGACCTTTACGGCTACAAGGGGCGACACCGCAAGCCGTCGGACACCTCCACCGCAGCCCGCAACATCGCCGTCACCGCAGGCGTGGTCGCCGCTGTCATGTCCGGCGACGTCTCACCGGCCCAGGCCGCACCGGGAATGCCCGGCGAGGACGCCTGGCAGCGCCTGCGCGCCTGCGAGTCCGGCAACAACTACTCGGTCAACACCGGCAACGGCTACTACGGCGCGTACCAGTTCGACCTGGGGACCTGGCGCGGCGTCGGCGGCCAGGGCTACCCGAACCAGGCCTCCCCGCTGGAGCAGGACTACCGGGCCCGGGCGCTGTACCGCTCGCGCGGCTGGAGCCCGTGGGCCTGTGCCCGCGTCCTCGGCCTGACCGCGAACCCGATCTACGGGTACTGGGCGCCGCCGATCAGTATCCGGGTGACGCAGACCTTCGTGATCGGCCAGCCGGTCACGGTCAGCGGCACGGTCGCGCCGAGCGCATTCGTCCGGGTGTACGCCAAGAACTACGGCTCCACGACCTACGGCGAGGCGGCCAACGTGCGCGCCGACAGCAGGGGCCGGTGGGCCGCCACGTTCCGCCCGTACGGCGGGGCGTCGTACTACGCCGTGTCCGGCGGGCAGCGCTCCGCCACGGTGACCGCCAGTGGCCTGTTCCGGCCGAGTTTGTCCGCCCCGGGCTCCACCCCGCTCAACGCCGGCTACACGCTGACCGGCAGGGCGCGGCCGGGTGGCTCGGTCACGGTGTACCTCAAGCCGTACTACCGCCAGACGTGGCTGGGTGCCCGGACGGTCCGGGTGGACAGCCACGGGAACTGGAGCACGGTCTGGCGCGGCACGACCGACTTCACCTTCACGGTGCGCGGCGAGGTGGCCGGCCCTACCCGCACGGTGCCGGTGGCCACCACCGCGGCGCCGCAGGAGCAGCCGCTGACCCAGCCGCAGGCGGCGGCCGGCGGCACGGTGCTCGGCGGCAGCGCGCGGCCGAACACCGGGCTGACCGTGTTCGTCCGCAAGGCGGGCACCACCGCCTGGGGCCGGATGGCCGACACCCGGTCCGACGCGCAGGGCCGCTGGCTGGCGCGGCTGGCCTCGTCCGGCGACTACGAGTACTTCGCCAAGTCGGCCAACGGCCGAGCCTCCGCGGTGCAGCGGATCAGCGTCCCGTAGCGGAGACGCGGGGGGTACCGACACCATGCGCCGGCAGCCCACGGAGAAGGCCCTCCACACCTCCGCCTGCGGCCCTCGCCCCGAGGGAACGGGCCCGGTCAGCCCCTCTGGCCGGGCCCGTTGACGTTCTCCGGACGCCTGCCCCACGCGCCCACGTGCACCATCTCCTCGAACGGGCGCCGCCGCGCGGACAGGTCCCGGCGCACCCGCTCGGCGTCGTACCCGATCGCCAGGGCGCCGATCGGGTCGTAACCGGCCGGCACGCCGAACTCGGCGCGGAACGGCCGCACCGCCTCCGGGACGATGCCGAAGAACAGCGCGCCGAGCCCCTCGTCCACCACGGTGAGCAGCATCGACATGGCCGCCATCGCGGTGTCGATGTACCAGAACGGCACCGGCCAGTGCGCCTCGTCCCGGTCGGTCCAGCCCTTGTCCGGCCGCGCGTACCGGTCGAGGTACACGTCCTTACCGGCCATCGGCACCACCACCAGGGGTGCCTGCCGCACGGTGTCGTCGGCGGCGTGCCCGGCCACCGGCCAGAACCGGGCCAGGTCGGCCCCGGTCAGCACCAGGAACGCCTGACCCTGGCTGAACCCGGCCGACGGGGCGCGCAGCCCGTTACGCAGGATCCGGTCCAGGCTGTCCGCCGGCACCGGCTCGGTGGTGAACCGCCGCACCATGCGCCGGCGCCGGACGACGTCGGTGAACTCCATGCCGCGGACTATCGCACCGACAACCGACGAAACGCGGTGACGAACAGCGCGGCGGCCACCAACTGGATGGGGAACACCGCGATGAACCGGTCCTGGTGCAGGCTGTGCGCGACCGCGGTGCCGAGCAGCGCGGCCACGATTCCGATCAGGATGGTCAGCAGCAGCCCCAGCCGGGCCCCCCGCCGCTTGCCCGGCGCCAGCCAGCGGCCCAGGTAGCCGATCACGATGCCGACGATCAACCCCGAGAAGAACCCGCCCACGGTCATGCGCCCAGCCTACGGTTCCCCGCCTGCCCTCCCCGGCAGGATGGGCGGCATGACGTCGTACGAGAACCTGCTCGGCGGACCGCCGCCGACCCTGCTGCCGGACAACGACGAGGCCGCCGCGGCGCTCGCCGCCGGCACCGACCCGACCGAGGTGGCCAGCCGCTGGCCGACCTACAGCGCGGCCTGGGCCGAACTGGCCGACCGCGCCTTCGCCGCCGGCCGGGTGCTGGAGTCCTACGCGTACGCCCGGGTCGGGTACCACCGTGGGCTGGACCAGTTGCGCCGCAACGGCTGGAAGGGGCACGGCCCGGTGCCCTGGTCCCACCAGCCGAACCGCGGGTTCCTGCGCTGCCTGCACGCGCTGGCCCGCGCTGCGGCCGCGATCGGGGAGACCGACGAGGCCGAGCGGTGCACCCAGTTCCTGGCCGACTCCGACCCGGCCGCCGCGGCGGCGCTGTCCTGAGGCGGCGCTGTCCTGCCGGGCTCAGCCCGTGTCGGAGTGCACGATGCGGGGGCGGCGGCGGGAGCCGAAGATCGGCATCCAGTCCAGCCGCTCGCTGGTGGCGCGCAGCGTGGCCAGCACCGGGAGCACGTCGTTCCGGATCCGGCTGACGGTGTCCGGGATCTCGGCGACCGCCGGATCCGCGAGCACCTCGGCGCAGCGGCGCACGCCCGGCTCGACGCCGTCGAGCAGGCTTTCCAGCCGGGTGCCGACCCGTTGGAACGTGGCGATCGACTCGCGTGTCTCGCGTACCGTCTGGTCGAGCTGACCGATGGCCCGGGACAGCGACAGCACGGCGGCCGGCAGGGCGACCGCCGCCTCAGCGTGGGCCCTCAGCGCCGTGGCCGCCAGGGTGGGCAGCCGTAACACTTCGTTAAGTCCCGGAAACACGCTCATGGGCGGAGCGTAGGGCGGATCAGCCGCCACCGTGCGGTTTCGTGCCACCAGGTGGTGCGGCGGCGCAAATTGGCCAGTTCCGCGCCGTCCACCGTGAGCCGGGCACCCTCGCAGCTCACCGTGACCGCTCGGCCACGCAGCGTCGTGGTGGTACGGAGATGGCCGCGGCGGGCGGTGGCACGCAGCGCGTCGCCGTCCGGTATGACCGCGAGCTCGCGCACCCGGTCGTTGACGAGTTCGGCGTCCTCGACATAGCCGCGGACGCCGAACCGGCCGCCGGACCACGGTCGCAGGGTCGCCGCGTGGAGCACGATGCCACCCTGGTCGTCGTGGACCAGGCCGAGCTCGACCGGCGTGCCGGTGGCGGCCACCCGCGCGGCTGCCGCGGGGTCGGCCGGCAGCCCCACGGTCCGGGTCCACTGTGGACTGCCGACGACCGCGCCGACCGGTGTGGTGTCGAGCAGCGAGCGGCGCAGCAGCCGCAGCACCACCCGGTTCAGGCCGGGCAGGTCGGCCAGCACGACCAGCCGCCGGCCCTCCACAGTGGACAGCACGGGGTCCACTGTGGACTTGTCAGGGCCGTCCGGCACGGTCGCCAGCTCGACCGTCCCGTACCCGCGGAGCACCCGCACCGCGGCCTCGGTACGGGCGTCCGGCGCACCCACCAGTACGGCGAGTATGTCCACGTTCGGCTACCCTTTACCCGCAAGGGGCCCGACCGCACTTGCGCGTCGGGCCGCACGCGTTTCGGACGGAGTGTTCCATGCCCCTGGTGAGGCGACAGCGAGTGGGCATCGCGGGTCGGCGCGACCAGCCGGCGGGCGATGCCGGGGCCCGACGCGGCCCGAGCTGCGGGTGCGGGTGCGGAGCGAGCGCGGAGCCGAGCAGATGAGTGCCGTGGTGCTGATCGGCGCCCAGTGGGGCGACGAGGGCAAGGGCAAGGCGACGGACCTGCTCGGCGAGCGCGTCCAGTACGTGGTGCGCTACCAGGGCGGCAACAACGCCGGGCACACGGTGGTCACCCCGGACGGCGAGAAGTTCGCGCTGCACCTGATCCCGTCCGGCATCCTCACGCCGGGCGTGACCTCGGTGATCGGCAACGGCGTGGTGGTGGACCCGGAGGTGCTGCTCGGCGAGCTGTCCGCGCTAGCCGAGCGCGGCGTGGACACCTCCCGGCTGGTGCTGTCCGCCGACGCGCACCTGATCATGCCGCACCACCGGGCGCTGGACCGGGTCAGCGAGCGCTACCTGGGCAAGGCCAGGATCGGCACCACCGGGCGCGGTATCGGCCCGGCGTACGGCGACAAGGTCGGCCGGATGGGCATCCGGATGCAGGACCTGCTCGACCCCGGCATTTTCCGCGCCAAGCTCGAGCTGGCCATGCGGGAGAAGAACCAGGTGCTGGTCAAGGTCTACAACCGCAAGGCGATCGACACGGCGGCGGTGGTGGAGGAGTACCTCGGGTACGCCGAGGAGCTGACGCCCAGGATCGCGGACACCCGGCTGCTGCTCAACCAGGCGCTGGACCGCGGCGAGAACGTGCTGCTCGAGGGCTCCCAGGGCACCCTGCTGGACGTGGACCATGGGACATATCCGTTCGTCACGTCGTCCAACCCGACCGCGGGGTACGCCGCGTCCGGCAGCGGCATCGGCCCGACCCGGATCACCGGTGTGGTCGGCATTCTGAAGGCGTACACCACCCGGGTGGGCACCGGACCGTTCCCAACCGAGCTGTTCGACGAGTGGGGCGAGTACCTGCGCAAGCAGGGCGGCGAGGTCGGCGTGACCACCGGGCGGGACCGACGGTGCGGCTGGTTCGACGCGGTGATCGCCCGGTACGCGGTGCGCGTCAACGGCATCACCGACCTGTTCCTCACCAAGCTGGACATCCTGTCCGGGGTCGAGCGGGTGCCGGTCTGCGTCGCGTACGAGATCGACGGCAAGCGGCACGACGAGATGCCGATGACGCAGACGGCGTTCCACCACGCCCGGCCGGTGTATGAGTACCTCGACGGCTGGTGGGAGGACCTCTCGGCGGCGAAGTCGTTCGATGACCTGCCGGCGAACGCGCAGGCGTACGTCCACGCGGTGGAGGACATGTCCGGGGCGCGGGTCAGCGCCATCGGGGTCGGTCCCGGGCGGGACGAGACCGTGGTGCTGCACGACCTCATCTGAGGGGTGTATCGGCCTTATGGATATGCCTGACGCATGGTGTTCTCGGAACGACGCTCCCTAGCGTGACGTCATGGCAACGACAGGCAAGGCCCGTACGCCCGAGGTCGAGCTCGACAGGCGCCACAAGATCGGCCTGCCGCCGGACGTCGTGGAGCGGGCCGAGTTGAAGGCCGGCGACCGTCTGTCCATCCAGGTACGGCGTGACGGCAGCATCCTGCTCACCAAGGTCACCGATCCGCTCGAGAAGTTCATCGGCGCCGCTCCGGGAATCTCCGGCGCGACGAACCTCGAGGCGCTGAGGGACGAATGGGCGCGGTAGTCGTCCTCGACAGCAGCGTGCTACTGAGCCTGTGGGACCCGGACGACCCGCGCCACGCCGTGGCAGCCTCCGCCATTCGGGATCTTCGGGTCGCCAGGGCCCGGTTCGTCGTGCCGAGCCTGGTGCTGGCGGAGGTACTCGTCGGCGCGGCGCGGCAGGGCGAAGGCATGATCCGGCTGCGGCTGGCCCAGCTACGGGCCGCATTCGGTGAGCCGCACCCCATCGACACGAAGATCGGCATGGCCGCCGCGCGGCTCCGCGGCGCCCACGGCTCGATTCGTACACCGGACGCCCTGGTCATCGCGGCGGCGCAGGTGATCGGCGCCGACGAGGTGCTGACCACCGACAGGCGCTGGGAGCAGGTGGAGCATCGGGTGCGGGTGCTGGCCGGGTAGCTCCGGCAGGGTGGCTCCGGGTCGGAAAATTTGTCAGTGGTGGGTGCGAGGATCTGGGTGTCTCAACAGAGACGTCCCGGTCTTCCTGGAGGGATGCCGCATGTCCGCAATGCCGTTGGGAATGCTCGGTCGGCGACCGTCAGGACGCAGGCCGGAGACCTGGCCGGGCATGGCCTAGGCTCGGCGGTCGTGCGAGTCCTCGTCATCGGCTCGGGTGCGCGCGAACATGCGCTGTGCCTCGCCCTGTCCCACGACCCGGCCGTCACCCACCTGATCTGCGCACCGGGGAATGCCGGCACCGCCGCGGTCGCCGAACAGCGGCCGGTGGACGCGACCGACCCGGCCGCGGTCGCCGGGCTGGCCGTCGGGGTGGCGGCGGACCTGGTGGTGGTCGGGCCGGAGGTGCCGCTGGTGGCCGGCGCGGCGGACGCGGTACGGGCGGCGGGGATCGCCTGCTTCGGGCCGACCACGGCGGCCGCGCGGATCGAGGGCTCGAAGGCGTTCGCGAAGGAGGTCATGGCCGCGGCCGGGGTGCCGACGGCGCAGGCGCTTGTGTGCGGCACCGAGGCTGAGGTGGCCGCGGCGCTGGACGCGTTCGGACCGCCGTACGTGGTCAAGGACGACGGGTTGGCGGCCGGCAAGGGCGTGCTGGTGACCGACGACCGGGCCGCCGCGCTCGCCCACGCCGCGCGGTGCGCGCGGGTCCTCGTCGAGGAGTACCTGGACGGGCCGGAGGTGTCGCTGTTCGCGGTCACCGACGGGCGTGCCGCGGTGGCGCTGCTGCCGGCGCAGGACTTCAAGCGGATCGGCGACGGCGACACCGGGCCGAACACGGGGGGCATGGGCGCGTACGCCCCGCTGCCGTGGGCGCCGTCCGGGCTGGTCGAGGAGGTGATGGCCCGGATCGTGCGGCCCACCATCGACGAGCTGGCACGGCGCGGCACGCCGTTCGCCGGCCTGCTGTACGCGGGGCTCGCGCTGACCAAGGCGGGCGTGCGGGTGATCGAGTTCAACTGCCGGTTCGGTGACCCGGAGACCCAGGTGGTGCTGGCCCTGCTCGACACGCCGCTCGCCGCGCTGCTGCACGCGGCGGCCACCGGGCGGCTGGCGGAGCACCCGCCGCTGGCCTGGCGGGAGGGTGCCGCGGTGACCGTGGTGGTAGCGGCGGAGGGGTACCCGGGTACGCCCCGCGGCGGCGACCCGATCGACGGCGCCGACCTGCCCGGGGTGCTGCATGCCGGCACCCGGCGGGCCGACGACGGTTCCACCCGTACCGCCGGCGGGCGGGTGCTCTCGGTGACAGCATGCGGCGCCGATCTCGCCGCGGCGCGGCAGGCCGCGTACGACACGGTGCGGCGGGTCGGGTTCGCCGGCGCCCAGCACCGGACCGACATCGCCCTGCGCGCGGTCAACGGCGAGATCTCCGTCCCCTGACCGACCGCCTTCCGGCTCCCTTCCGGGTCCCCGCCGTTCCGGCGCCGGATGACCGCCGACGGATGGCACCTCTCGGGGGGTCCGGAAGGGACGGCCGGCAGCGTCAGCCGCCGCGTTTCCAGAAGGCGCCGCGAGCGCGGGCGCCGGGGGCGGCGGTGGCGTGCTGGCCGCCGGCGAAGGCGGTCAGCACGTCGAGCGCCCGCTGCCACAGCGCGTCGAGGTCGGCGCCGCGTGGCGGGGTGGGCCCGTCGCAGGCGGCCAGCGCGGTTGCCAACGACCGTAGCGAGGTCAGTACCGCGTCGTCGGCCTGTCCGGCCAGGTGCCGCAGCAGGGCATCCAGCCGGCTGGCCAGATCGGCGAGCGCCGCCCGCCGCTCCGACTCGGCGCCACCAGCGCCGGTACGCAGCCGCCGCACCTCGTCGGCGGCCTGCATCCGTGCCGCCGCCAGGGCGTCCCAGCCGGCGCCGGCCGACTCCCGCCGGCCGAGCGACCTGGCCCGGCCGGCCAGGCTGAACGCCTGCGGGCCGTACCCGCCAGCGGCCTTGGACGCCGGTGCCGCCGAGTCCGCCGTCACGATCGCGTCCATGGCTACCGCGGCGCGCATCGCCATCGGCACCATCCCGGCCATCATCGGCGCAGCGGGCCGCTCCCATCCGGACGGCAGCTCGACCGGCTGGACCACCCGATGCGGCACGCCACCGTCGGTGACCACTCGTGAATCCACCGCGACGAAGGCGGTGAACCGGCACAGCACCCCGTACCGCAGCGACGCCTCGACGATCCGCCGCTCGAATGCGCCCGGGTCGTCCACCTCCACCGTGTACGCATCCTCCAGATCGCGCAGGTGCGCCCGCGCCCACACCGGGGTGAGCGTGTCGGTCGCCGCCGCCGTCGCGGTCACCCGCCGCTCCCACCGCTCGCCGGCCGCGGTGGTGCCGCTCACCACCAGCGCCCCGCCGGCAGCCCCGCCGGGAACCGCACCGGGAACCCCGCCGGGAACCGCGCCGACGCCGGCAGCCGCGCCCGCAGCCGCGGCGGGAGCCGCGCCGGCGGCCCCGTCGGGAGCGTGGCGCCAGCGGCCGCGGACCACGAGCGGTACGCCCGGAAACACCGCCGGCAGCCGGGCCGGCGTCACGGTGCCGGCCACCGGCTCGAACCCGTCTCCGGCCAGCTCCACCCGGGTGAGCAGCGGCGCGCCGATCCGCTGGTGGATCCGGTCGGTGGCCTCGTCCAGCCGGTCCTCGCTCTCCACCAGCTCGCACCGCCCGCCGCCGAGCGCGGCCAGCCGGCCCAGGAACCCGGCATTCACCGCCCGGTCGATGCCCACCGCGTGCACCCGCACGGCGCTCAGCGCCGGGGCGAGCTGGGACACGAGCTGGTCCTCGTTGCCCACCTGCCCGTCGGTGACCAGCACCAGCACCCGGTCCCGCTCGGGGTCGGCCAGCAGCGCGGCCGCCTGCTGCAGCGGCGGCAGCAGCTCGGTACCGCCGCGGGCATCCACCCGCGCCAGGTGCTCCACCGCGCGGTAACGGTTGCGGTCCGTCCCAGCGGACAGCCCGTCGGGCAGGCCGGCCGGCCGGTCGATGCGGTCGTCGAAGGTGAAGACGGCGAACCGGTCGGCATCGGTCAGCGTGTCGACGATCCGGGCCGCCGCGCGGCGGGCCGCCACCATCTTCCAGCCGCCCATGCTGCCGGACCGGTCGAGCACCAGCACGACGTCCCGCGGCCGTGGCGCCCCGGCGTCCACCGGCGGCAGCACGGTGAGCTGGAACGTCCCTCCGTCCGCGTCCACCGTGGTGGTCAGCGCCGTCGCGGTGGCGGCCGCCTCGCCGTACCCGAGCCGCAGCAGGAAGTCCCGGTCCACCCGCTCACCCGGCTGGATGGACAGCGCCGTCCCGTTCTCCCGCTCCGTGGTGGTCACCGCGTGCAGGCTGGAACGTGCCCCGCCAAGCGGCAGCCCGGCCGGGTCGACATCCACCGCGATGGCCAGCCGGACCGGGTTGGGGAACCCGGGCAGCAGCACCGGCGGTGTGATCCGGGACGCGTCCGGGACCGCGTCGGTGTCCGACACCGCGCCGTCGCCGACCGACCCGCCGGCCAGCGGGGCGCCCGGGATGTAGCGCGGTGCGACGACCAGCGGCAACCGGTACGTCGCCTCACCGTCGGCGTACGGCAGCGGGCCGACCATCGTCAGCCGTACCGAGACGCGCTCGCCGGGCAGGATGTTGCCGACCCGCATGGTGAACACGTCGGGCCGCTCCTCCTCTGCGATAGACGCCCGCCTGCCCTCGGCGATGGCCCGGTCGTACGCGGCCCGCGCCTCGGCCCGCTCGCGCAGCTCTGCCTCCACCGTCCGGCCGTCCGCCTCCATTCGCATCGCGGTCACGGCGGCGCGGGCGGGCAGCGGGAAGATGTAGGTCGCCTCCAGCGGCACGTCGTACGGGTTGCGGAAGCCCTGGGTCAGCTCGGTGCGGGCAACCAGACCGGTGATGGCGGCGTGCACGTCGATCTGGTCCAGCGGCAGGTTGCCGCGGGCGGTGGCCAGCGCGCCCAGCCCGGCGTCGTCCGGCTGCGGCACGATGCGGGCGAGCTCGGCAGGTGTCATCGGGGCGACGGTGACGGTCATGGTGTTCCCTCCGTGGGATCGGTGTCGATGACCCAGCGCCGGGCCAGCTCGGCGAGCAGCGGTACGGCGGCGGTACGGATCGCGTGCAGGTCGTCGGCGGTGGGGTAATGCGCGCCGGCGGGTAGCAGCAGCGTGACGCCGCCGGGCAACGTGACCGCGGGGACCACCGTCACGTCGGTGGCCACGCCGGGGGCCACGTCCGCGGCCAGGTCGGGCGCCGCCTTGGGGGCCACGTCGGGCGCCACGTCGGGCGCCACCCTGCGGGCCACCTTGCGGGCCACGTCCGGCGCCACCGTGCGGGCCACGTAGCTGTGCCCATACGACGGCGGGGTGTACGTCGCCGGTTCGTCGGCGGCCACGCCGAGCACCTCGGGTGCCACGTCGACGGCCACGTCGGCGGGCGGCGCGGCAGTGAGCCGGCCGGCGGGCGGCGCGGCAGCGAGGGGGTCGGTCGGCGGGGTCGCGGCTGGTGTGTCCGCCGGCGGGGTGGCCGCAACTGACGCTCCGGCGGGCTCGGCAGTCGCGCGGGCGGCCGACCAGAACCGGTCGGCGCGGGGGGCCGCGATCGTGCGGGGTGCCTCGGCGCCGTTCGGGAGCTGGGCGATGGCGCGTAGGGTCGCGTCGGTCGCGCCGGCCAGCTCGGTCTGGATCTCGGCCAGCGTGCGACCCTCAGCCTGCCGCCGCTTGATCGCGACGAGCTGGAGCAGGTGCCGCTCGTCGTACAGCGCGGTCCGCCCGCGCATCGACGCCGGCCGGTCCACCAGGCCGATCGTCGTGTACCACCGGATGGCCCGCCGGTCCGGCACGCTGCGCACCCGCCCGCTCGGCGCGCCGGAGTAACCGACCGCGAGCGCGGCCTCGACCTGCTCGGTGAGCTGGTCGAGGGTCCACAGGTCCGGTGTGTCCATGCCGCCACCATGACACTGTCATATGACAGTGTCAAGAACTTGGGTCGAACGGGTCCCCCCAACCGGCCCACTGTCCGGGCACCAGTCGCGTGGATCACCGAGCCAGCGGGGGCTCCCAGAGATCAACTGGGGCCGACATCTCGATGATCGGCGGCGAGAGTGCGGCGGGCCGGTGGGCGGTATCGTCAGCCAGGGAACCGGCAGTGCGCGTTGCCACCGGTGCAGCCGCGACGACGGAGCCGGCCATGGTGATTCGCAAGACTCCGGACGAGATCGAGCAGATGGCGCGCGCCGGTGCGATTCTGGCGCAGGTGCACGAGGTGCTACGGGACGCCGTCCGGCCCGGCATCAGCACCGCCGACCTGGACCGGCTGGCCGCCCGCGAGATCCGCGCCCGCGGCGGCCGGCCGTCGTTCCTCGGCTACCGGGGTTACCCCGCGACGATCAATGCCTCGCTGAACGAGGAGATCGTGCACGGCATCCCCGCGCAGGATCGCCGGCTGCGCAGCGGTGACGTGCTGACAGTGGACTGCGGCGTGCTGCTCGACGGGTTCCACTCCGATTCGGCGTGCACCTGGGTGGTGGGCGGCGACGGGCACGCGCCGCCTGACGTACTCGAACTGATCGAGGCGACCAGGACGGCGCTGTGGCGGGGCATCGAACAGCTCCGGTTCGGCCGGCGGGCCGGGGACGTGTCGGCGGCCATCGCGGCGGTTGCCGACGAACGGGGGTACGGCGTGGTGGCCGACCACGACGGCTGGCAACTCGGCGGCCACGGCATCGGGCGCAGCCTGCACGAGGACCCGCTGCTGCTGAACCGCGGCCGGCCCGGGCGCGGCCTGCGGATCCGGCCCGGACTGGTGTTCGCGGTAGAGCCGATGTTCACCCTGGGCGCCCCCGCGTTCCGCACCCTGGCCGACGGGTGGACCGTGGTGGCCATCGACGGCTCGCCGGCCGCGCACTGGGAGCACACCGTGGCGGTCACCGACGACGGACCCTGGGTGCTGACCGCGCGCCCCGGGGAGCCGGTGCGCCCCGGGCTGGCCCGCCCCGGAGCCGGGGCCGCTGGGTAGGCTGGCCGGGTGATCGGCAGGCTTATCGACGTACCGGCCCTGGACCGCCCCGACCTGCTCGGCGCACCCGTGGAGAAGGCGCTGCGCGAGTGGCCGGACGGGCCCGACGTGCGGGTCGCGGAGATCGACCCCGACCTGGCCGACACCGCGGCGTTCTGCGCCGAGTACGACGTCAGCCTGGACGCCTCGGCGAACTGCGTCGTGGTGGCCGGCCGGCGCGGCGGCGGCACCCGGTACGCCGCCTGCCTGGTCCTCGCCACCACCCGCGCCGACGTCAACGGCGTGGTCCGCCGGCACCTCGACGTGCGCAAGGCGTCTTTCGCGGCGGTGGACGACGCGGTGGAGCTGACCGGCATGGAGTTCGGCGGGATCACCCCGATCGGCCTGCCGGCGGACTGGCCGGTGCTGGTGGACGCCCGGGTGGTCGGCCTCCCGGCGGCGATCGTCGGCTCGGGTGTACGGCGTTCCAAGCTGCTGCTGCCGGGCGCCGCGCTGGCCCGGCTGCCCAACGCCGTGGTTCTGCCCGACCTGGCGCGCTAGGGAACTGGCGCGCCAGGGCTGAACGGCTTTGGGGCCAGGCGTGGGCCAGGCGTGGGCTAGGCGTCCCGCGTCTCGGCCAGGATCACCGCGACCAGGAAGAGCACCACGGCGTAGACACAGAACACCCCGAACCCGCCCCACGGGGTGAGCTCGGCGCCGGCGTCATGGGGCTGGGTGATCCGCGCGCCGGCGTTGAAGGGCAGGTACTGGGCGAAGTCGCGCGTCTTCGGGATGGCGAGCAGCGTCTTCTCCACCCCGAGCGACATCAGCGCCAGGATGGTGATCGAGGCGGGGCTGTTGCGCAGCACGGCGCCCAGCGAGAGCGCGAGCAGCGCGGCCACCGCGAAGAACAGCGGCAGCCCCCACATGATCCGCATTGCGCCCGGATCGGACAGGTCCAGCCGCAGGCCGCTCGGCAGCAGCGGCTTGGCCAGCAGGATGCACGACCAGGCGGTCACCGAGCCGACGACGAACGCCACGGCCATGGTCACCACCGCCTTGGCCAGCAGCACCAGCCAGCGGTGCGGGGTCGCCGCCAACGTCATCCGGATCTGCCCGAACCGGTACTCCGACGTGGACACGATCACCGCCATGGCCATCAGCGCGATGAGCGCGAGCTGAGCGGCCACCAGGAACAGGATGCTGATGTTCTCGACGGTGTTCGGGCCGCTCTCGTCCTCGGAGACGACCGTCGCGATCAGCAGCGCGCTGCCCAGCGATGCCCCGACGGTGAGCGCCACCGACCACCAGGTGGAACGAAGCGTGGTCAGCTTGATCTGCTCGGAACGGAGGGTACGCAGCATCGGCTCATCCCTGCCCGTACGGCGGCGTCTGCGGAGGTGGCCCGTACCCGGGCGGCGGGCTTCCGAGCGGCGGGCCTCCGGATGGCGGGCCCCCGGGCGGAGAGCCGTAGCCCGGAGGCGGGCCGTACCCGGGCGGTGGGCCATATCCCGGAGGCGGGCCGTACCCGGGCGGCGGCCCGTACCCCGGTGGTGGCGCACCGTACCCCGGCGGCGGGCCGTACTCCGGTGGCGGGCCGTACTCCGGTGGTGGCCCGACGCCCGCGGCGGGACCGCCCGTATGGAACTCCTGCGCACTCCGGGTGATCGCCAGGAACGCCTCCTCCAACGAGGCCTGCTGCGGGGAGAGCTCGTGCAGCACCAGCCCGTGCTCGGCCACCAGCTCGCCGACCCGCGCCGCCTCCACCCCGCGCACCGCCAGGGCCCCGTCGGGCTCGCGCGAGAAGTCCGCGCCCTTCTCGGTCAGGAGCTGTTCGATCTTGTCCGCCTGCGGGCTGCGTACCCGGACAAAGCCGCCGGCGCTGCGGCTGACGAACTCCTTCGTCGGCACGTCCGCGATCAGCCGGCCCCGCCCGATGATCACCAGGTGGTCGGCGGTCACCGCCATCTCCGACAGCAGGTGGCTGGACACGAACACGGTGCCACCACGCTGCGCCCAGTTCTGCATGAACTGCCGCATCCACTGGATGCCCTCGGGGTCCAGCCCGTTCACCGGCTCGTCCAGCAGCAGGATCTGCGGGTCACCGAGCAGCGCCGCGGCGAGCTGCAGCCGCTGCGACATGCCGAGGGAGTACCCGCCCGCACGCTTGCGCGCCACCGCGGTCAGCCCCACGGTCTCCAGTACCTCCTGCACCCGCCGGGACGGGATGCCGTTGCTGGCCGCGATCCAGCGCAGGTGGTGCACCGCCCTGCGCCCGGGGTGGAACGCCTTGGTCTCCAGCAGCGCGCCGACGTTGCGCAGCGGCTGGTGCAGGCTCGCGTAGTGCCGGCCATTGATGAGCACGGTCCCGCCGGTCGGCCTGTCCAGCCCGAGGATCAGCCGCATCGTGGTCGACTTGCCGGCGCCGTTCGGCCCGAGGAAACCGGTGACCCGGCCCGGCTGCACGGTGAACGACAGGTTGTCAACGGCGACCGTGTTGCCGTACCGCTTGGTCAGCGAGTGTGCCTCGATCACGGCGTCACCCTACCGGCTGAAACGGACGATCAAGCCAACGGGACGCGGCCCCGCGGGGATGATCCCGCGGGATGAGCCCGCGTGGAGTGCCGCCGGCGGGGGTTCGCGGGGGCGTCGAACCGGCAGGCGCGGTCCGGGGTCGGGTCAGCCGTTGAGGGTGGCGTCCAGCATCGACGCCCACTGCCGGATCAGCCGGGTACGGCGGCGCCGGTCGTCGGACAGCACGTCCGCGAGCCCCAGCCCACGCAGGAAGTCCATGGTGGCCTGCACCGCCTCGCGCACCCCGGGTCGCGTCTCGTCCGCGTTCAGCAACCGGACCGCGACCCGGTGCGTCTCCCGGCCGATCTCGCTCTCCAGCGGCGCCGCGACGTCGTGCAACTGCCGGTCGGTGCGGGCGGCGACCCACAGCTCCAGCGCGGCCTTGAACAGCGGCCCCGTGTAGAGGTCGGCCAGCATCGTCAGCACCGTCTCGGTGCGCCGCGGCCCCAGCGGCAGCGCCTCCGCCGCGCCCAGCAGCTCCTCGAACCGGGCCCGGCCCAGGTGCTGCACGGCGGCCACAACGAGCTCGCCCCGGGTCGGGTAGTGGTGCAGCTGGGCGCCGCGGGACACCCCGGCCCGCTCGGCCACCACGGTGGTCGTGGTACCCGCCCAGCCGTACTCAACCAGGCACTCGACCGCGGCCTCCATCAGCCGCTGCCGGGTGACCCGGCTGCGCTCCTGCTCGCGCCGGGTGCTCTGCTGGTCGGGCCGCACCCCCGCAATACTGCCCGCTCATCCGGCCCCGCGGCGTGCAACCTGGGAGTCAGGCTGGCAGAACAGCTACCAGGAGGACTGCCTGGACGGCGCCCGGCACGACAACATCGACGTCGGCGCGCGGGTGGTCGGCAAGGACGGCGACCTCTACCTCACCACGGCGCGCAGCGCGCCGGCGCAGCCGGTCGCCAAGCCTTGCGCGGGGCCGCAGGCCACGGCCACCGCCGGGCCGACGTCCGGGGCCGGGCCGACGGCCACCGCCGGGCCGCCACCGGGGGCGGGTACCCGGTCCGCGGGGCCGGGGGAGCCGATGGTGGTCTACGACCGGTGCGAGACCCGCAAGCGCCCCGACGGCAGCACGCTCACCATCGAGGAGAGCCATCGGACCGAGCCGGACCCGATGCGCAGCCGCGCGGTGACCTGGTGGCGTACCGACGGCAGCACCGTGCGGCTCGACGTGGACAACCGGCACGTACTCGACGACAGCGCCCGCAACCCGCAGCTCGTGCTGACGGTGGAGCAGATGGTCGCACTGGTCACCAACCCGGCGGTGCTGGTCTACCTGCCGCCGATGCGGTAGCCACCCGTGCAGGTCTACCTGCAGCCGGTGTGGTAGCCACCCCGGGGACCGGCCGCGTGGTCGCTCGGCTGGAAGAATCGGCACCGTGATCGAGCGCTACACGCTGCCCGAGATGGGCCGGATCTGGTCCGACGCGTACAAGTACGAGCTGTGGTGCCGGGTCGAGACGCTGGTGCTGCAGGCGCACGCCGACGCCGGCACGGTGCCCGCCACCGCGGTCGCGCCGGTGCGCGCCGCCGCGCCGCCCACGCCGGAGGCGGTGGCCGAGATCGAGGCGGTCACCCAGCACGACGTGATCGCGTTCCTGTCCGCCTGGGCGGACAACACCGAGCCACGCGACGCCGCCGCGTATGTGCACTTCGGGATGACCTCCTCCGACCTGCTGGACACCGCGCTGGCGGTACAGCTCGTGGAGGCCACCGACCTGCTGCTGGCCAAGGCGGACGCCCTGGTGGCTGCGCTGCGCGACCTGGGGCTGGCGCACCGGGACACGCTGCGGGTCGGGCGCACCCACGGCGTCCACGCGGAGCCGGACGTGTTCGGACACCGGATCGCCGACTTCGCCTTCGCCATGGCGCGGTCCCGGGACCGGCTGCGGCGCGCCCGCGAGGCCGTCGCGGTGGCCAAGATCTCCGGCGCGGTGGGTACGTACTCGAACATCGACCCGGCGGTGGAGCGGTACGTGGCCGCCGAGCTGGGCCTGCGCCCGGCGGACGTGGCCAGCCAGGTGGTGATCCGGGACGGCATCAGCGAATGGGTGAACGCGCTCGGCATCGTGGCCACCGTGTGCGAAGCGGTGGCGCTGGAGGTGCGGCACGGGCAGCGCACCGAGCTGCGGGAGACGTCGGAGCCGTTCGGCAAGGGCCAGAAGGGCTCCTCGGCCATGCCGCACAAGAAGAACCCGATCATGTCGGAGCGGATCTGCGGGCTGGCCCGGGTGGTGCGCGCGCAGGCGGTGCCCGTGCTGGAGGGCATCCCGCTGTGGCACGAGCGGGACATCTCGCATTCGTCGGTGGAACGGATCGCGCTGCCCACCGCGGCGATCGGTACCGACTACGTGCTCCACCTGACGACCCGGCTGGTCACCGGGCTGGTGGTGGACCCGGAACGGATGCGGGCCAACCTGGAGTCCACCGGCGGGCTGGTCTACACCTCGGCGGTGCTGCTCGACCTGGTCGAGGCGGGGCTGTCCCGCGAGGACGCGTACGCCCTGGTGCAGGCCGCCGCGATGCAGACCTGGGACACCGGCCGGCCGTTCCGGGAGACGCTGCGGGCGGCGGCGGACGCGGCCGGGCAGAAGTTGGACGAGACGCGGCTGGAGGAGGTGATGCGGCCGGAGCGGTACGTGGCGCGGCTCGGGCCGGTGTTCGACCGGCTCAGCTCGCTCCGGTAGCCGGCTCACCGGCCGCTGCCGGCTCCTCGTCCGCCGGCTCACCGTCCGCCGGCTCACCGTCCGCTGCCGGCTCCTCGTCCACCGGCTCCTCGTCCGCCGGCTCCCCGGCGGCTGCCGGCTCCTCAGTCGCTGGCTCCCCGGGTGCCCGTGCTGCCGGGCCATGCTCGTCGGGAACGGCGGCCGGCGTGCCGCTGGCCGCGCCGATGACGATCGCGCCGGCCGCGACCAGCACCAGGCCGGCGTACGTGATCCAGATCCCGATGCCAGGGGAGCTGAACGAGCTGCCGACCTTGCGGAAGGCCACCGCCAGTTGGGACAGCTCGCTGGTCTGCGCCAGCGCGAGGGTGTGCAGCCCGCCGAACAGGACCGCGACCGCGGCCGTCGCCCAGGCGGTCTGCGGCCGGGTGTCCGGCATCGCGGCGGCGGCCGCGGCGAACACCACCAGCAGCGCCACCAGGGCGAACGCGAGGTTGTTCCACCAGGTCGCGGCGAACTGGCCCATGGCCAGCCGGGCCACCGGCGCCGGGCTGCTGTAGTGCCGGATGTCGCCGAAGTAGAAGCTGTTGCCCAGGTTCAGCGCCGTCCTCTGGACCGGCAGCCCGAAGACCGCGACCAACGTCAGGCCGAGCCCCACGACGAGGACGAAAATGCCGGGCTGGGACCGCTCGTTCCGCACCGCGCCAGCCTAGTCAGACGAAGGCCGAACCTGCCGTGATCGTCGCGCCCTTCCGACGGCCCGCGGCGTAGCACCGCGGCGATGATCACGGAGGCAGGCGCCCGCCGTGGACGGCCCGCTCGCCCTGCAGGCCGCCGTCCGGCTACCGTGTCAGCCGGATGTGGCCGCACGACCAGGGAGAACACGTGGCGCGCGTCGTCGTCGACGTCATGCTCAAGCCGGAGATCCTCGACCCGCAGGGCCAGGCGATCCTGGGTGCGCTGCCCCGGCTGGGTTTCGACGGGGTGACCAGCGTCCGGCAGGGCAAGCACTTCGAGCTGGAGGTGGCCGACGGCACCGCCGAGGAGACGGTGCGCACGATCGCCGAGACCCTGCTGGCCAACCCCGTGATCGAGGACTTCACCGTCCGCGGTGCCTGACCGGCCATTGCCGCCGGCCAGGTAATCTCGGATCGGCCCGCCCGCCCGACCGCTCGGAGTCCCATGGCCGCCCGAATCGGCGTCGTCACGTTCCCCGGCTCGCTCGACGACCGCGACGCCGCGCGTGCGGTGCGCCTCGCCGGTGGCGAGCCGGTACCGCTCTGGCACGCCGACGCCGACCTGCACGGTGTGGACGCGGTCGTGCTCCCCGGTGGCTTCTCCTACGGCGACTACCTGCGCTGCGGGGCGATCGCCCGGTTCGCGCCGGTGATGGACCTGGTGATCGACGGCGCCAACCGCGGCCTGCCGGTGCTCGGCATATGCAACGGCTTCCAGGTGCTGTGTGAGTCGCACCTGCTGCCCGGCGCGCTGATCCGCAACGAGCGGCGCCGGTTCGTCTGCCGGGACCAGCGGCTGCGGGTCGAGTCCGCCGGGACGGTGTGGACCTCGTCGTACGCGTTGGGCGACGAGATCGTCATCCCGATCAAGAACGGCGAGGGCGGGTACGTGGCCGACGCGTCCACAGTGGACATGCTGGAGGCGGAGGGCCGGGTCGTGGTCCGCTACCTCGACGGCAACCCGAACGGCTCATACCGGAACATCGCCGGGATCGCCAACGCGGCCGGCAACGTGGTCGGCCTGATGCCGCACCCCGAGCACGCCGTCGAGTCGCTGACCGGCCCGGGCACCGACGGGCTCGGCTTCTTCACCTCGATCCTGTCCCGGCTGGTGGGCGCGGCGTGAAGCCCGAGGCGGCAGTGGGGAAGCATCGCAGCGTCGGGCAGCAGCCCGATGAGCGGACCGAGCGCGGAGCCGAGGAATGGGCATAGACACCGTCGAGCGCGCCGCGGCGACCCCGGACGAGCCCCAGCCGTATGCCGAACTGGGGCTGAAGGACGACGAGTACGCCCGGATCCGGGAGGTCCTCGGCCGCCGCCCGACCAGCGCAGAGCTGACGATGTACTCGGTGATGTGGTCCGAGCACTGCTCGTACAAGTCGAGCAAGGTCCACCTGCGACAGTTCGGCGAGAAGGCGCCGGCCACCGACGCGCTGCTGGTGGGCATGGGGGAGAACGCCGGCGTGGTCGACATCGGCCAGGGCTGGGCCGTCACCTTCAAGATCGAGTCGCACAACCACCCGTCGTACGTGGAGCCGTACCAGGGCGCGGCCACCGGCGTCGGTGGCATTGTCCGGGACATCATGTCGATGGGCGCCCGCCCGGTCGCGGTGCTGGATCCGCTGCGGTTCGGCCCGGCCGACGCCCCGGACACCCACCGGGTGCTGCCCGGCGTGGTGGCCGGCATCGGCGGGTACGGCAACTGCCTCGGCCTGCCCAACGTCGGCGGCGAGGTGATGTTCGACCCGACGTACGCCGGCAACCCGCTGGTGAACGCGCTGTGCGTCGGCGTCCTCCGCAGGGACCGGATCAAGCTGGCGCACGCCTCCGGGGTGGGCAACCAGGTGATCCTCTTCGGCGCGAAGACCGGCCGGGACGGGATCGGCGGGGTGTCGGTGCTCGCGTCGGCGACCTTCGACGCGGCGTCCGCCGACGGCGCCGGGCCGAGCAAGCGGCCGAGCGTGCAGGTGGGCGACCCCTTCGCGGAGAAGGTGCTCATCGAGTGCTGCCTGGAGCTGTTCGAGCGGGACATCGTGGTCGGCATCCAGGACCTCGGCGGCGCCGGGCTGTCCTGCGCCACCAGCGAGCTTGCCAGCGCCGGCGACGGCGGCATGACCGTGGACCTGGACCGGGTGCACCTGCGCGAGGCGTCGATGGCGCCGGAGGAGATCCTGGCCAGCGAGTCGCAGGAGCGGATGTGCGCGGTGGTGGCACCGTCGCATGTGGAGGAGTTCCTGGCCGTGTGCGCGAGGTGGGACGTGACCGCGCGGGTGATCGGCGAGGTAACGTCCACCGGCCGGCTGGTCGTCACCTGGCGCGGCGAGAAAGTGGTGGACGTGCCGCCACGCACCGTCGCGCACGAGGGTCCGGTGTACCACCGCCCGGTTGAGCGTCCGTCCACTCAGGACAGTCTGATCGCCGACGACCCGGCCCGGCTGCCGCGACCGTCCACACCGGACGAGCTGCGGGACACCCTGCTGCGGATGGTCGCCTCGCCGAACCTGTGCGACAGGAGCTGGGTCACCGACCAGTACGACCGGTACGTACAGGGCAACACCGTGCTGGCCCAGCCGGAGGACGCCGGCGTGATCCGGGTCAGCGAGGAGACCCGGCTCGGGGTGGCGGTGGCCACCGACGGCAACGGGCGGTACTGCCGGCTCGACCCGTACGCCGGCGCCCAGCTCGCGCTGGCGGAGGCGTACCGCAACGTCGCAGTCACCGGGGCCCGCCCGCTCGCGGTGACCGACTGCCTGAACTTCGGCAGCCCCGAGGACCCCGCGGTGATGTGGCAGTTCGAGCGGGCCGTCACCGGGCTGGCCGACGGCTGCCGCGCGCTCGGCACCCCGGTCACCGGCGGAAACGTGAGCTTCTACAACTCCACCGGCGACACCGCGATCCTGCCCACCCCCGTCGTCGGGGTGCTCGGCGTGATCGACGACGTGTCCCGCCGTACTCCGATGGGGTTCTCGACCGCCACCACGCTGATCCTGCTCGGCGACACCCGGGACGAGTTCGGCGGCTCGGAGTGGGCCTGGACGGTGCACGGCCACCTCGGCGGCCGCCCGCCCGCGGTCGATCTCGACCGCGAACGCCTGCTCGCCGAGGTCCTGGTCTCGGCCGCCGCCGACGGGCTGCTGGCCGCCGCGCACGACCTGTCCGACGGCGGCCTGGCGCAGGCGCTGGTCGAGTCCTGCCTGCGCGGCGGCGCCGGCGCCCGCATCGCCCTTCCCCCCGGCGCCGACCCGTTCGTCTGGCTGTTCGCCGAGTCGGCCGGCCGCGCCGTGGTCGCCCTGCCGCCCGCCGCCGAGGCCCGCTTCACCGACCTGTGCACCACCCGCGGCCTGCCCTGGACCAAGATCGGCACCGCGGACCCCGCCTCCGACGCCCTTGACATCGCGGCCTCCTTCACGATCCCGTTGGCCGACCTGCGCGTCGCATGGACCGCTACGCTCCCAGCCCTGTTCGAGACCTGAACGGATCAGCCGCCGACGTCGTTGCGCAGCCCCGGTCTGGCGGTCCAGGCTGTGCTGTTCCCGTGGTGGGACGGCGGTCTGCCTGGCACCGTCGGATCGATCACTGTTGCCGCGGCGCAGCGGAGCACGGTCAGCGACAGTGACACGGCGCGGACAGTAGCCTCCCGGAATGGGCGGCGACTTCGGGGCGGTGCCGGTTGCGGGGACCGTGGTGGTGGCCGTGGTCGAGCGGCTGGGCGGGACGGTCGAGCTGACCTTTCGCGACGAGGGCGGACGGGAACGGCGGGTGGCGTTCGTCGAGCCGTTGGCGTTCGAGGTGCTGTCGCTGCTCGACGTGGTGCTCTCGGGCGTGGCGGTCAGCGCGCAGGACCCGTGGATCGGGGCGGTCTGCGCGGCGCTCGGCGAGGATCCCGGCGGCTACCGGTGCTTCTCACTGTTGGACCGGGCAGGGCTGGCGCGGTTCCGGATGGTGGCCCGCGATGCGACGTGGTTGCCCGCTGGGACCTGAGAGTGCCTGGCCCAGGATTGCCCCTACCCGAGGTGAGGACGTCGACGCGCCCCAAGGACGGCCGAGGAGTCGGCGTCCCCGTCGCGAATTGGTCCCAGTCCGTCGATTCTCCGGCGATCACGAGCGCCTCGTCAAACTCGTCTACCGTAGCGCCTTCGGGTTCACGAACGTCACCAACCAGCAACGTCGCTCCGCTACGCCGCCTTCCGATGCACCCGCCCGAATGGCTACGTGCAATCACAACCACCGCTTACTGAGGGTAGGCCCCCGATCGCAACATCGGGCCAGGTGCGATTAGGCCATAAGTGCGGGAGAGGTCGATGGAAAGGCTCCCGCCATGTGTCGTGCGTACATGGTGGCCGCTGCGGCACGACGGTTACCGAGCTCGCGTGCG